>OIZL01000051.1_pt1 | contig 101943 bp, 70 predicted proteins | sample 1588541 | NCBI WGS metagenome assembly OIZL01 (sample SAMN03283285) | human gut metagenome | biome: human-associated habitat; material: feces | host: Homo sapiens | place: Peru | collected 2012 | reverse complement strand
AAAACCGGTGGGTATGGCTCGTGTCATCCCACCGGTCTGTGTTTCTTTGTTCTGTGTTCCTTGATCTGGCGCTGTGTGCCCGGTGCTTATCTCTGCACCTTGTTGCCCAGCGTCAGGGTAACGGTCTTTGTCTCATAGCCGCCGTTGCCGACTGTCATCACCGTCATCTCAACCTGCTCTCCCTTTGCATGGAAGGCAAGCTCTTGCTGCAGTTCATCCATGGATGTGATCTTCTCACCTGCAAACTCTGTGATTACATCGCCTTTCTGCAGTCCTGCGTCCGCTGCGGCTGTGCCGTCGTAAACCTGTACGATATAGACGCCTTCCGGCATACCGTAGGTCTGAACGACCTCGTCTGTCACTGTGATACCGGAGATTCCAAGATAACCTCTCTCATCATCGGCTACTTTGTTCTTTGTCTCTTTCAGCATCAGTTCTGCAATGATCGGATTTGCCGCAGAGATCGGGATCGCATAGCCCATGCCCTCGATCGTGCTTCCGCCGATCTTGTTCGAGTTGATACCGATGACCTCACCCTTGATGTTCAGCAGAGCGCCGCCGGAGTTACCGGGGTTGATCGCTGCATCTGTCTGGATAAATGTACCGTTCGAACCGTTGGAAAGCTCAATGCTTCTGTTCAGTGCGCTGATAACGCCGGTCGTCACGGACTGACCATAGCCAAGAGAGTTGCCGATCGCGATCGCCGGCTCGCCGACGGTCAGGGAATCGGAGTCGCCCAGTGTTGCTACGGCGATCTGGCTGAGCGTACCTGCATCAATGCTGTCTAGCGGGATCGCAATAACCGCCAGATCCATGTCCGCATCCGTACCCTTTACAAAGGCTTCCGCCTCGCTGTCCTCTACGAATTTCACGGTCAGGGAATCTGCCCCCTCTATTACATGGTAGTTTGTCACTACCAGAAGCTCGCTGTCATTTTGTCCTACGATGATACCGGAACCGCTTCCCTCTCCTTCACTGGTCATTGCCTGACCGAAGTAGGAGATCGTTTCCGTATAATGATTGTTGATCGAAACGATGGAAGGCATTACCTTGTCGACCACATCCGTCACATCGGATACCACGGTTGTCACGGTGTCCGTCTCCTTGATGCCTGCCGTCTGTGCCGCCTGCGCTTCCGCACCGTTCTGCACTTCACCGGAGGCTGCTGCAACCGCATTGTCTGTCTGGATCTGGCTGGTCTGCTGCGCGTCTGCCTTCCCGTTCATCCCGGACACAGTCTCAACTACATAGAAGCCAAGTCCTGCAAAAATACCGAAGAACAGTCCCAGCGCTACGCACGCTGCCGCTTTCTTAAAGAAATTCATTCCGTTTCCCGGCTTTTTTTCTTTCGCGGGTTTCGTCTTTTTCTGATTGATCTGCGCGTAATCATTCGGATAAGTGTTTCCGTAATGATATGTGCCTGCACTGCTGCCATAGGTCGATGTACTGCCCGTCTGGTAAGGGTTGTGGTTCTGATAGGGGTTGCTCTGCGCCCCCATCTGGCTGTGGGCTGTTCCCTGTGAACCGCCCTGATAGGAGTGGTTCGGATAACCGTAAGAACCATATCCTGCCTGCGTGCCCTGATGGTACGCGCCGCTCTGATAACTGCCTGCAGTCTGTGAAGCCGAAGCTCCACTCTGCACTGTGCTGTTCATCGCTGCTCCCTGTACCTGTTCCGTCTCCTGTGCCGCGCCTGCTGCATTTGTCTGCGTGCTGCCTGTCTGCACATTATCTGTGTGTGTGTAGTCATTTGGGTAATTATTGTTATCGTACATACAAATCCTTCCTTTCTGTCATCTATCTGATCCGGCAGGGCGGCCCTGCGGTCTGCCCGCCGGGGATCTCTCTTTCCTGACTATGTGGAAAGTATATCGCCCAAATGTGTTTAAATTGTGACAAAACTTTAGAAAAAATGTGATAAAATGTCCGGTCATATACGAGCACATATCTGATTACAGAAAGAAAGCAAAGCCGATATCTCTATCGCTTTGCTTTCCCGTTATCCTTTTATTTGATCACGATCGGATAGGTCACAACCACATTCTTCTGATCGGTTCCCTGATTTTTAAGTCTGACGCTGAATTTAAGTTTCCAGGTCTTGCCGGCCTGATAGAACGGAACCGGCAGCTCCTCGCCCTCGTTGTGGCGAACTGAGATATATAAGATACCCTTATCGGTATAACCATCAAAATACTGCTGGTTATCTTCCAGCCATACCGAATCGATCGCTACCTCCTGATCCTTCACATACGCCTTGACATTGTAGGAAAGACCATTGTCTATGTCACGGTAGATCACATTGCTGCACCAGGTCTGCGGTGTGAACACGATCTTTACCTTGCTCTGTGTCACCTTGAACTGGATCGGCGCTGCCGTGATTGTCTTGCTTGTGCCATACTCTCCGACCAGCTCGATCCTGGGAACTACCTTGTAGGTTACCTTCGTGGAGAACGTGTAGTCTTCCGCGGAGATCGCAAGCTGTCCCGCCTCGGTGATCCTTGCCTTAAACATCGCGCCGTCCTGACCCTCCAGCCATGCGTTTGCCGGTTTGCCCTGGACTCCGCTCACCTTGATATTGTACAAAAGCTCTGACTCTGGCAGGAGCAGATCGATCGCTCCTTTTCCCTTCGTCAGCTTCACACAGGCTGTCGGATCCTTATCCGTAACCGTCACCGTAAAGTCTGTTCCGATCTTCTCTCCGTCGCGGTCGAGATATGCCGTGTACTTATAAGTACCTGTCTGCAGATTTTTAGCCTCCGCACCTGCTGCACAGTTCAGTCTCGCTACGATCAGGTTGCTGTCGTTCCAGTATTCCAATGTCAGCTCACGATTTAAGATCTTCTTTGATTTCTGATCTTTTCCTACGAAATACACACCGTCCTGATCCAGCATAGATGCACTGCTTCCTTTGATAAAGAGCTTCGTCTCTACCTGCTCTGCGTTCCATACCTTTTCATTGCCATTCAGACTCAGCTTCGCGTTGCCAAGCTGCAGCTTCGGCAGCTTAACGGAATTATCCACGTTGAGCTGATAGGACACGGTAACCGGTTCCTTCCAGTCCTTGCCGTAAACCAACAGCGTGATCGTATCCTTTCCCTTGTTGTACTCCGGCATTACACGGACGCGTACGCTGTCCAGCTTCCCGTCGGCAAGCGTATACCACGCCTGATAGCTGTTCCTGCTTAACTTAAACGTTTCGGTATTCTCCGAATTCTCTCCTTCAGGCAACGATACCTTCGTGCCTTTCCTTTTATCGATCAGAACTTCCAGCTTATCGATCGCCGGGCTTTCTCCGGTCGTCTTGTCTGTCAGTCTGAGCGTCGACAGGTCATACTCCCACATCGGATACAGCACATCCGATTTCATCGACGCGGTCAGCGCGGGCGCCTTCTTCTCCGTGGCAACAGTGAATTTTATCTGGTAAAATTTGCTGTAGCCGTCGACATAATACTCGAGCGTACCCGTCTTGTTCTTACCGTCTTTATCTTGCTTCTTTACGATGTAATATGTCGCTTTACCATTATCATAGAAAGTAGAGATTCCATAATCGCACCCATCTAAGTTAACATATTCCACTCCATCCGGAACACTCAGAACGCCTTTTGCCTGCTGACTGCTCTCACCATAGAACAGGTTGACCTTCTTCGTCTGTTTGAACTTGACAGAAGGGTTCTTGTCGATCACCTTGATCTGTTTAAATGTCACATAATAGGTCCTCGCATCCTCCGAAGAATCTTTCTTCTGCAAAGTCAGCTTAACCTTCACATCCTTATAGGTCTTAGCTGGGCAATTTTCTTTCGGAACCACCCAGAGCCGCGAATGCAGCGTTCCGCTATGATTGTTGCTGCCAACATCTGCCTTCACTTCCAGCGCGTTCGCTATCGTATTATCCTCTACGACTGCGGTCATCTCATACGTTGTATCAAATATCTCTTCCTCTTCTCCCACGGTAAAATATGCCCTGGTCGTGCTGTTGGCGTTACTGCCGTTGTTCGTCTCCTGTTTATTGACCGTCAGACTGTCCTTCTGGAGCGTTCCCTTCTCATCTGCGTTCAATTCGGTCCAGGTAAAGTAATAATTCTTGCTGCTCTTGAGATCGTCGTTTGCAGTCAGTGTAACGCAGACCTTTCCTGCCTTCTTCACTTCGACCGGAATTGTAGTGATCTGTTTATTACGTCGTTTGGCTTCTTCCGTCTTTGCTTTTCCCAGAGAAAAGATCGAAGAGTCGGAACTCTTTGTTGTCAGCTTATAATACTTTCCGTCTGTCTTTTCCTGTTCGATCACCAGCACGCCTTTGCCCTTGACCGGGATCACCTTAATCACAGCTTCATTGATGCTGACCTTCTGATCCCAATCGATACACTGTGCATCCGTGGAGATCACCTTGACCGTGACCGCTGTTTTCACCAATGCCTTTTTGGTTGTCTTATCCGACACCGTGACGGTGATCTTCTGGTTTGACACCTTCTTATTTTCATTGCTGCCGGTAACCTGCCAGCTGTCCGCTCCGTATTTCTCCGGCGCTGCCTCTGCTTTCAGCTTCGCCCAGCCCCAGGTAACGGTATATTTGTCCGCATACCTCTTCATCATGGCACGCGCATCTTCCTCGCTGATGCCCTCATTAAAGACATACTCGGTACCGAAAAAGTTCTCGTCCGTATCACTCAGGTAGATCGTATCCGGAGTTCCCCTGGACTCGATCGTGGTCTGTCCATCCTGCTCTGTGGCATGCAGTTTGATAATGTTGACGCCGGTAAGGCTCAGCACATTCACATAGATCATCCGGGTCGTGGTTCTTCCATCCGCCGCGGTGAACATCGCCTGGAAATGGCAGGCTCCTTCGTAAGGTGCAAGGCTGATCGATTCATCTACCCAGCTCCAGCTTCCCTCAAGTCTTGTATCGTTCTCTGTCCTCTCCGGAACATAATCCGAGAGCTTGATGTCACCCAGCTTCTTGTCAAAGTTCTTGAGCACATGGATCGGTTTTATCTCTTCGATCCCGATGTTCTTATCGCTTAACGGCTCCGTCACCGTGACCGTACAGGACGCCACGATCGCATCCGCTCCTTCCTGCTGATAAGTAACTTTGATCGTAGCTGTTCCTGCTTTCAGCGCCCTGATCCTTCCGTTACAGCCCTGGATCTCCGTGTTCGTTTCATCTACGATCGTTTCCATGACCGGTTCGACCACATCAGGATCTGAACTTTCCCATTTCAGCTTATAGTTGGCAATTCCTGCCGTGGACGGCTCAAATCTGACGTCCAGCCAGCGCTCTCTCTGTGCATCCCACTCCTTCTGCTGATCTTCGTCGCTGAGGTTCTCGTTCTTGACACTGGTATCCGGCAGCTCGATCTTTACTTCTTTCTCCGCAAAGGATATGCTCTCCAGCGCTGCCTCTTCAATTTTGCCTATCCACAGCTCCGTGAACGGTTTTCCGTTTGACACGGAGGATGCTGAGAAGTAGAACTCGCTTCCCGGCCAGCCGAAGGCATTCAGATTTCCATCTGCATCTATTGTGGCAACGTCTGTGTTATAGCACTTCCAGGTAATCTTTTTCCCCTTGTCCGGGATATAATTTAAATTCTCAATCTTTGTAGTACTTCCCCTGGAAAATGTTTTCTCTCCCACAGTGCCCAGGAACTGGTACTCTTTGTTGGCCTGCATGTCTATCACATTGTTCAGGTGGAATGACGCATTTTGGCTGTTTATTTCATAATAATAGGCGCCGTCCTCATACTGGCTGCCCAGTATCATTATCGCTGCTCTGTTAAGCTCTTCCTCCTCACCAATGCTGTCTCTTCCGGTCAGACCCAGCACAAGACCCTTCCATTCCGCAGTTCCTGTTTCCCCATATTCGGTCGAAACCTTCAGTTCCACCTGATCTGCGTTGAAATCCATCTTCTGCTTGAGCGTAACGCCAACTCCCTGCCGTTCCACTCCTTTGACCGCCAGCCTGACCGGAATATCCTTCGTCTGCTCTCCAAATCCATGCAGCGTAAAGCAATATTCATAACCGCCGGCTATTTCATCGTTTTCTGTCCATGTATAATCATCACATGTTATCGTCAGGCTGCCGTTCTGCGTATCCTTCATCAGCGATCCGAGACCGTTGACCAGATCCTTCCGGATCACCATTCCGTCAATGGAGCAATCGATGCCGTCAAACTCTTCTCCCTGCATCTGCCAGTATTTGCGGAGCTTCTCCAGCTCTGTCTCTGTGTAGCAGCCCTTCTCCCCCTTGCAGTATACGCTTAATCGTTTGTTCCAAAATTCTTCGTCGTCAACTTCTCCAAAGAAATTCGAAGCGTCCAGCCGGTACGATTGTCCTGCCTTCGTCTTCTTGATCGCAAAATCTGCCTCCAGATTCTCTGCAGTCCTTGTACAGGAACCGCTGAAATCAATGCTATCCTCCGGCGTCGTATCCAGGCTGTCCGTCCAGATCTTAAAGCCCGTTTCGGATCCTACCTCATCTTTCCAGACGGTCTGTGTCTCCTGGTAAAGCGCATTGTCCTTCGGTACAGTGAAATGAACGTTCAGATTATCGTACGCATCCGGGTTTGCCAGCTTGTCTAACGATACATTCTGGAAGAAGACATACCCGTTCTCTGCCGTAAGGGCATAATCCAGTTTGGTATCTTCACCGACAATCAAGGTAGAATTCCGGAAGGTTGCCGTAACCTCAACGCCGTTTTCCTGCGTATACGTGATGATCATCCGCGGATCATTCTTTTCGTTTTCAAAGAAGTAATTATGTATCGCCCTCGCTACCTCGCCATAATACATGGCGTTGCCCTTGCCATACGCGATCGTGACATCCTGGATCACTTCTCTCCCTTTGTAACGATCGAGTATAGTTACCAGCCCATAGGCGTCACACTTATTTTCTTCGTTGTTAATATACAAATTGTATTTATTGTTTCCGATGTTCTCTATATAATATTCGACATTAGCGCTCTGCGACACAAATAAATAATAGTATTGTCCTGCCTCAAGCCTGTCCGCATCGGCAATATGGAGCGCAATGGCTTCTTTGGTGTTCGTCACCTCCGCTGTCACATCGGTTTCTGTATCGCCCTGTTCGAGCGTTATCAAAGCGGCCATGCCAATCAACTGGTTCAGCTTTTGCCTGAAGTCAGAATTGACCGCAATCCGGATATCCCAATCGACCTTTGCCGCTGCCCCCGGTTTCGCATCCCTTTTGACTATCACCTTATTATTCATATCATCTATATCGATCAGCGAACTAAAATCCAGCTCCTGTGCACTCTCTCCCACGGTCAGCTGCGTCGGCTGCGTGTATGTCAGGGTCTGGGTATCTCTGATATTCGGATCCTCCGAATCGACCTTGTCTACCTTCTGGAGCACCAGCTTTCTCTCCTGGTTCGCCTCATCCAGGCAGCTAAGCGCCTTATTCCATACCGTATCCGTCAGCTTCAACTGTTCCTTCCGGCTGATCTGGATCGCCGTAAACTTCTGGTCCTTACTCACATAGTAGTCAAAAATTGCCAGCAGATTCTCGTCTGTCCATTCCATGCCCGCTGAAACCGCTGCAATCTCATCGATCACCAGGGTTTCGCCGTTTACCTCACCGGTGTAGGCCTTCGACCGCAACTCACCCATTGCCGTTTTCTCTTCGCCATCCGGGAGCTGCTCTTCTAAATCCTCGTCAGAGTTTTCCTCTCCTTCTGTCGTTTCACCCTCACCAGGCTGCTCGTCATCCTCACCGGACTGCTCGTCACCCTCGCCGGACTGCTGCTCGTCATCCCCGCCGGGCTGCTGCTCGTCGTCTCTGCCAGACTGCTGCTCGTCGTCTCCGCCGGGCTGCTGCTCATCATCTCCGCCGGGCTGCTGTTCGCCGCCGTCCTCCGTAGGGTCTGTCAGACCTGCTTCCGCCCCGGTCTGTGCCGCTCCCATATCTCCTGTGGCCTCCGCCGCATAGCCGGTGACCGGCATACTAAACGCTGTGGTAAACACCATCACCAGCGCAAGCAGACCTGCCAGGATCTGTTTGTGTGTTGCCATGTTTCGCTTTTCCTTCATCCTTTTCATCCTTTTCCTCCTTTACTTTTCTCTATTCCACCGTAACCGATTTTGCCAGGTTCCGCGGCTTATCCACATCGCATCCCTTGCCTACCGACACATAGTATCCAAAGAGCTGCAGCGGGATGATCGCCAGCGAATTAGCAAAATATGGATTTGTTTCCGGAATATAGATCACATAGTCCGCCGCCTTCTCGATCTCCTTATTCTCCTCGCAGGTCACCGCCAGCACAAAGGCGCCTCTCGCCTTCACCTCGACCATATTGCTGATCGTCTTGGCGTAAAGCTCCGGCTGGGTCGAGACTGCCGCCACCAGCGTTCCCTCCTCGATCAGAGAGATCGTGCCGTGCTTGAGTTCACCCGCCGCATACGCCTCCGAGTGGATGTAGGAGATCTCCTTGAGCTTGAGCGAGCCTTCGAGCGAGATCGCGTAGTCGATGCCTCTTCCGATGAAAAATACATCCTTCGCCGCAACATAGCGGTTGGCGAATTTCTGGATCTTCTGCTTGTTGTTCAGAAGCAGCTCGATCTGATCCGGCAGGCACTTGAGGTCGCCCAGCATGGCTGTAAACGTCTCATCGTCCAGTCTGCCCCGCACCCTGCCGAGTTTCATCGCCAGCAGATACAGCGCGATCAGCTGGGCACTGTACGCCTTCGTGGTCGCCACGGCGATCTCCGGTCCTGCCCATGTATACATGACATTGTCCGCTTCCCGGGCGATCGAGCTTCCCACAACATTGACGATACCGAGCACTCTGGCTCCTCTCGCCTTCGACTCCCGCAATGCCGCCAGCGTATCGGCCGTCTCGCCTGACTGGCTGATGACGATGACTAACGAGCCTTCCTCCAGGATCGGGTCCCGGTAACGGAATTCCGACGCCAGATCCACCTCCACGGGGATCCGTGCGAGTCCTTCGATCACATACTTCCCGGTCACGCCCGCATGATAGGCAGATCCGCATGCCACGATATGGATCTTCCGCAGCGCACGGAGCTCTTCGTCCGTCATCTGCAGCTCTTCGATCACGATCTCGTTGTCACGGATCCGGGGCATGAGGGTGTCTGTCACGGTCTTAGGCTGCTCGTACATCTCCTTGAGCATAAAGTGCTCGTAGCCGCCCTTTTCCGCCGCGTTGGCGTCCCATTCGATCGTGACCGGCTCCTTCGTGATCTCCTCCTCATCTACGGTATAGAAGTGCATATGGTCGGCACGCAGGCGCACCACTTCCTGATTGTCCACATAGTAGACCTTCCTCGTATACTTGAGGATCGCCGGTACGTCCGACGCGATAAAGCAGCCGTCCTCGTTCTGTCCGACGATCAGCGGAGAATCTTTTCTCGCCGCAAAGATCTGATCCGGACAGTCTGCAAACAGGATCCCCAGCGCATAGGAGCCTTCCACGCGGTGCAGCACCTTGGTGATCGCCTCCAGCGGATTGCCTTTATAGTAATAGTCCAGCATATGCGCCAGCACCTCCGTATCGGTATCCGACACGAACCGGTAACCCTTCTCCGTCATCTTCTGGCGCAGCGCGATATAATTTTCAATGATTCCGTTATGTACCACCATGATCGTCTCATCGGTGTTGAAATGCGGGTGCGCGTTGGTGTCGCTCGGCGCTCCGTGCGTCGCCCATCTGGTGTGTCCGATGCCGCTGAAGCCCGGCATGGTCTCCCCGCCTCTTGTCATATTTTCCAGGATCTTGAGTCTTCCGACCGACTTTGTGACGTTGATCTTCTCCCCGTCGTACACCGCCATGCCCGCCGAATCATATCCTCTGTATTCCAGCTTCGCCAGTCCGTCCAAAATGATCGGCGCCGCCTGTTTTGTTCCGATGTAACCTACAATTCCGCACATATCAATCCTCTTTTCTAAGCAATTTGTTGTGTCTGGTTCCGTTTTACCCCGTCTGTCTCTGGTTCTGTTCCGCCTCGGATCTTCCGTAGCCCCTGCTCGCGTCAATGTGACTGCTCGCCTTCAGCCGGTTGTCCTGCGCCCAGTAATCTTTGCTGGATGAGCAGGCAAGCACCAGCTTTGCCGGGAGCTTCTGATAGTGTTTTCCAAGCCAGTAACCCGCATACCTAAAACCGCTCTGGCAGAGCAGGTGCAGGATCTGTCTCCGCTGCTTCTGTTCCTTCAGATGCTCGATCGTTCCCTTGACCAGCCGGATTCCCTCCGACTCGGACGGGTATTTTGCAAAGACCTCCGGGTGATCTGCCTGCGATACGCCCAGGTCAAAATTGCGATGAAACTGCTGCCGGTTCGTGTAATTGTGTGAATGGATCACCCTCGCCTCCGCAACATAGGCGATCCCGTAGCCTGCCTCAACCGCCTTCGCCGCATAGATCATGTCCTCATTAAAGATGGTATGCCTGCAAAATCCGCCTAATGTATCAAAAATGCCCCGGTCATACGCCGCACACACATTCGAGCAGAAAAAGGTTTTGACTCCCAGCCGCTCCGTGTCCTTCGCCGTCTTGATCTGCGACTGCTCCGGGTAGTTGAAACCGCGCGTGTATCTCTCGATGACGCCGCTCTGCGTATCCGGGAGCTGTCTTGCGTAGGAAACCGCCGCTTTGTGCTCCTGCAGGGGTTTCAGTAGTTCTTTGATCAGATGCTCGTCCGCGGGTACGGCGTCCTGCGTCATCATCACAAAATACTCTGTCTCCGACTGGTGCACCCCGTCGTTCCGCGTCCTGCCGTGGTCGAACTCCCTCTTGGAGATATGTTTTACCGTAATGTTATGATATTCCTTCAAAAAGGGCGTTCCGTAGATCAGCCTGTCGAAATACTTCTGTTCCGTATTCATAACGATGATCTGATTTACCGGAACGCTCTGCTTTTCCAGCCGCCTGATCAGTTCGATAAACTTCTGATCAGGCTTGTAGGCGGGAATGATAATGTCTACTTTACTCACAATGCTGCCTCCGTTTGTCTTGATTCAAAACAAGGGGCCTGTCAGACAAGCCCCTTCTCTTTATTTGAGATATCCGTTAGTATCCTCATAGATCTTCTCACTGCACTTCTTTACCGTTTCGGACGGCTCATAGGATGTGTCGTCGAAAAGGAACTGGTGCAGCCACTTTACATTGTCCTCCAGGCTGACCGGGATAACGCAGGATCCCTTGGATCCGATCGTTCCTGTCGCACGGTTCGACTCCTGCGGGAATCCGGCCGTATCTGAGATATAGTAGGTCGCCACATTGCCCAGCATATCTACAATCTCCGACAGGTCAAAGGAGGTGTACACCTCGCTGAATACCGCGTTGGCTGTCTCTGTCAGCTTCGTAAGGGACGCTTTCTTCGCCTGGTCTGCGACTGCGGAAAGCACTTCTCTCTGCCTCTCGGCACGCTTGAAGTCGTCGCCCGCCGTGTAACGGATACGGCAGTAGCCGGTCGCCTGCAGACCATCCAGAAGTTGGTAGCCCGTGTTGCTTACCGGGGTGTAGGATCTCTTCAGATCCTCCGCGATACAGAGCTGGTAGTTGTTCAGATGGCTGATCTCCGCGTCGTCCACATCAATGTAAATGCCGCCGAGCGCATCGATCGTATCGGTCAGTCCTGCAAATCCGACCGTAACAAAGTCTGTAATGTTCAGATCCAGGTTCATGTTCAGCATACTGATCGCCTGCTCCGGACCGCCCTTTGCGTAAGCCGCATTACACTTATTATAGCTGTCATTGCTCAGATTCAGATAGGTATCACGGTATACCGATACGAGCTTGCACTCTCCGGTATCCTGATTGATGGAAGCGATCATGATCGTGTCGCTTCGCGTGTTCTTCGTCAGCGCGCCGGTGGTGGAATCCACCCCGAACAGGGCGATATTCCGGTAGCCCTTCATGGTCGTCTCCTCCGCCTGCTTGACGGTATCGTTGATGATGATATCTTCCTCATCCAGATTCACCTTGCCGCTCTTTGTCCCGGAGAGCACTCCGAAAAGAACGAACACAGCGATCACCAGGATGATGATCTCCACGCTGAAGATAATGATGCGGTTCCGCTTCTTTCTTGCCTGTTCCTTCCGGCTCATCTTGCCTGCCGGTCTTTTGCCCGAAGGGCTCTTTCCGGACGGTCTGCCTTCCGGCGGTCTGTGTCCGCCAGAGCCTGACGGTCTGCTTCCCGAAGGTCTTGTCCCGGAACCGTTTCTGGAGGCTCCCGAAGGTCTTGCCCCCGATGCGCTCTTTCTTGCTCCCGCGCTTCTGCTGCTATTTGCTGAAGAGGGTCTTTTTTTAGGCCTTATCTCTTCCTCGTAGTCGTCTTCATAATGCTTTGCCATATTACCTTACGCTCCCTTAAATCTTCTGTTTCACGGCATAAACATCCCTTGTCCGTCTTCTGCCGAATAAGCATATTTTCTCACACCTTTATCCAAAAGGCAAGTTATACCAGTCATTATCTTTCTTAGTATTTCTTTAATACGCATTTTTATTGATAAATCCGGTAAAAAAAGTCATCAAAATTATTTTGACATCGAACGAGATCGTCCAGTTTTCTATATAGAAGATATCGTACTCGATCCGCTTCTTGATCGAGGTGTCGCCACGGTAGCCATTCACCTGCGCCCAGCCGGTCAGCCCCGGTCTTACCTGGTGCTTCACCATGTACCTTGGGATCTCTTCCTTGAACTTATCCACAAACTGCGGCCGCTCCGGTCTTGGACCGACCACGCTCATATCGCCTTTCAGGATATTGAAAAGCTGCGGCAGCTCGTCGATGCTTGTCCGGCGAAGCAGCTTGCCGATCTTCGTCACACGCGGGTCGTCGCGGGTTGTCCACCCTTTGACCTCCTCCGTGCTCTGCTGCACCTTCATCGTGCGGAATTTGTACATCTTAAAAGGCTTGTTGTGCAGTCCGATCCGCTCCTGCTTAAAGATCACCGGACCCTTGGAGGTCAGCTTGATCAGGATCGCCGACAGAAGCATGACCGGCGAGGAGACAACGATCGCCACCACCGCGATCACCAGATCCATCAGCCGCTTGATGCACCAGTTGAGGGTGTTGGACAGCGGCACATACCGGATATTGACCACCGGCAGTCCCATCAGATCTTCCGTGTACGGCCGGCTCGGGAACAGACTGTTATAATCGGGGATGAACTTTGTATGCACGCCCGACTTTTCGCACATATCCACGATGTGCTCCAGATTGTCATAGTCTGCCAGCGAAAGCGTGATCGCAATCTCATCGAGCTTGTTTTCCGGCAGGATGTAAAGCAGGTTTCCGATGGAACCGATCACCTTCACGCCCTGATACATCGTCCCCGCCGGCACGTGGTCGTCCAGAACGCCTCTCACCACATAGCCCCACTGCGGGTTCGAATTGATCCTCTTGATATATTCCTCCGCCGCGCGCGAATAGCCGACCAGCAGAATGTATTTCAGATTGTAGCCCTTTTCACGGAAATACCGCAGGAGCATTCTGAGCAGCAGCCTTCCGATCGAAGTCAGCGTAATGTTCAGCACATAGAAGATCGCCATCATCGAACGGGAGAAGTGCACCTGCGAGATCAGATACCAGCCTGCCATCAGCAGGATCAGACCGACTGTGTTCGCCTGGATGATATTGATCACTTCATATCTGCGCACGGTCGTCCGCTTGGGCGTATAGAGATTAAACGAATAGTACAGGATCAGATAACCCGGCACGATCACGATCAGCATCTCAAAATATGTGCGCATAGAAAGAACACCGACAGTCTTGTCGATGTCCGAAAACGGGCTGGCAAATTTTAAATACCACGCCAGCATATAAGATAACGCAATGATGATCGCATCAAATACGACATGCAATCTGTTAAAAACCTTCTGATTGTCTTTTATCATAACCGCTGCCTCTGCATGGATCCTGCCTCATTTTGCATGGCTCTGAATCAAATAAAGGAAACAAATGATTGTTCTTATTTTACCTTATTTTAGTCAAAAATACAACAAATATATTCTTCCAGAGTACAAGCTGGATCCGCAGATAGTGCGGGAGGTTTTTCATCCGGAAACGCACCTTGTGCGCCCTGCCTTCCCGCGATGCGCACAGGGCGAAGCCTCTGCCAAGTCCCCGCACGTATGTCCCGCCCAGTCCTTTTCCCGTAAAGAACAGTGTTTTCGCCAAAAAGCCGGCCAGCAAAAACGGCAGGTTTAACAGGATCTGTAAAAACGGCATATTTTTATAGACCAGATAGATGCTGTTCTTAGAACTTAAATCTACTTTAAATTTGTTGTAGCGTGATCCGGTAGAACCGCTTCCCGCATGGTAGACCACCGCCTCCGGCGCATACACATTGCGGTAGCCGTAGATCTGCGCGCGGTAGCCCAGATCGATATCCTCCAGATAGGCAAAATGATTTTCGTCAAGCGCTCCGGTGCGCTCCAGAAGCTCCCGCCGGAATATGGACGCACCGCCGCAGGCTGCAAAGATACCGCGGCTCTGCTGATACCTCTCCACCGGTCTGTCCTTGCCGCGTGCAAAAGCCCAGCCCAGCGCACAGTATTCATCCCCGGCGTCATCGATCCGCTCCGGATGGTAGAGATTCCGCATCTGTGCCGACGCGGAAAAGATCCGCTCATCCGCATCCATCGCGCGCTCCAGTGCCTTCACAAAGCCCGGTTCGATCTCTGTATCGTTGTTCAATAAAATAACATATGTTGTCTTACTATTTTGGATCCCGAGGTTGACCGCACCGCAAAACCCCCGGTTTTCGGCAAGGGCAATGCACTCCGCCTCTGGGAACTTCTCCTGCACCAGTTCGCAGCTCCCGTCGGTCGATCCGTTGTCGACGACCAGAATGTGCGCATCCTCTCCGCGCAGGGAGAGCAGACACTTTTCCATAAACTTTATTCCGTTGTAATTGGGTATGACTATCGTTGACCGGCTCATGTGTTCCCTCGTTTTTCTACATTCTGTCTATCTGCTCTGCGTCGCAGGCGTTTCACTACAGGCTCCGGCTGACGCCCGGATCCCATACCACCAGATACCCCGCGTCGGCCGCCGCCGCACAGAGCTTCCGGCTCAGATCCCGGTAGCCCGCCTCGTCGCAGCTCAGACCGGTGAGATCCGCGCAGATTGTCTTGGTCCTGCCTTTGCCGACCTCTTTCTCCCGGTAGACAAGTCCGGTCAGCTCCCGGTACACCCCCCACAGCTCCTCCCGCACGCACAGGCAGCGGATATCCACGGTACAGCAGTCCTGCACAAGCGACGCCCGGTGGGTGCTCCCGCCGCTGTACTCCTTATGCAGTCCCTGATATGGGCACATCCCTTCTCTGTCATAGATCCCGCCGCAGATATGCCCGCGCGGATCCAGAAGCCTTCCTCCGACGATCCCGACGTCCTCACGTACAGCCAGCAGATCCGGTTCGTAGACTACCCGGTAAAATCCCAGATGAAGGCTGTTTTCCACCATCGCCTTCCATCCCTGAAGGCGGCAGAAGTCTGCAAGTGCCCGCCGTCCGGCTTCGTAGGCGTAGCTCTTGCTCGCCGTGTTCTGCGCCGTGGACGCCGCATGGCAGCGCCAGTGATACAGCACCTCGGGCACATGGACGATCTGCAGGGCAAGCTGTGTCGGCGGCATCGTGTGCAGCAGCCACTGTACCACGCGGAGCACCAGATCATAATCCTGCGCTCCGTCATACTCCTTCCGCAGGAGAAGGCTTTTCATGCGTTCTGCCTTTACTGCCATAAAGTGACAGATATAATTGTTGGACAAAATCAAATCAAGATTAAAGTTTTCTTTTCGATTTGGCTGAAAGCAGACTCCGGCATCGCTGTCGTACTTGTCCTCATCCGAGTACAAAAGCTCCGGCGCCGTCCCGTTCTGCATGGCTTTCTTTACCGCCTCCGCCATCCGGTAAAGGGCGTCCGGCGCCAGCAGATCGTCATGGTCGAGCAGCGCGATATAGTCCCCGGTTGCCTCCCGGATCCCGGCGTTCGTATTCTCCGCGATTCCGGCGTTTGTCTCCAGCCTCAGGTAACGAATCCTGCCGTCGCCCCGCTCCGCCATGTGGATGCGGGCCTCTTTTTCCACGCGGTCCGTGCCGCTGGCATCTGCGAGAAGCAGTTCCCAGTTCGGGTAGGTCTGTGCGCATACGGAATCGATCATTTCCCGCAAAAAGCCCTCGTCCGTCTCATAGGTCGGCACCACGATGCTGAAAAGCCACGGCATTTCCGCCGCTTCCCTTCTCTGTGCCTCCAGCGTCTCCCTCGGCGGCGCAAGGTACACGTAGGTATCTTTTTTTTCCTCCTCGATCCGCTCTTTCGCGGCGTAGAACGCGTGCCGTACCCCGTTTTTCTTTAGATAAAGGATGGTCTTATTCACATTGCTCCATTTCAGGATTTTCACGTTGGACACCTCCCCTGCTCTGTCGTCCGTTCTCCGGTTTCTGCCATGAAAACAGAAATCGCCCTGCTTGCCGCAGGGCGACCGTTTTCATCTGGAATTAAAGGTATGCTTTCAGATCCTCTGTCAGCTTGTTCAGCTTCTGTTCTGCATCTTCCAGGCTGGTTCCTTTCACACCCATGTAGAATTTGATCTTGGGCTCTGTTCCGGAAGGACGTGCACAGCACCAGGAATCGTTTGTCAGGTCAAAGTACAGAACGTTGGACTGCGGAAGTCCAGTCTCTCCCTCTGCGCCTGTCTCCAGATTCCTGGTCTTTCCTGTATTGTAATCGCGAAGCTCTTTTACCTTGAGGTCGCCGAAGTTCTTCGGCGGGTTGCTTCTGAGCTTGTTCATGATCTCTTCGATCTGCTTTGCACCGTCGATGCCCTTCATGGTAATCGCATACTGGCTCTCTTTGAAGTAGCCGTATTTTTCATACAGTCTGATCATCTGATCCCAGACGGTTCTGCCGTTCTTCTTGCACCATGCAGCCATCTCACACAGGCACATAACCGCTACGACAGCATCCTTGTCTCTTGCGTGCGTACCTGCCAGGCAGCCGTAGCTCTCCTCCAGACCGAACACATAGTGGTTCGAGCCGCTCTGCTCAAAGAACTTGATCTGCTCTCCGATGTATTTGAATCCTGTCAGGACTTCGATAAATCTTACTTTGTAATCCTCTGCGATCGCACGCGCCATATTTGTGGTAACGATCGTTGTGACAAGCGCCGGGTTCTCCGGCATCGTTCCGGTCGCAGTTCTCTCTCTGAGGATGTACTCTGCGATCAGCATACCGGACATATTTCCGGTAAACGGAACATACTCGCCCGATTTGGTATCCAGCGCATAGATTCCCAGTCTGTCCGCATCGGGATCCGTTGCCAGCACGATGTCTGCCTGCTTCTCCTTAGCGAGCTTGAGCGCCAGCGTAAATGCCTTGGGATCTTCCGGATTCGGGTATTCCAGCGTTGTGAAGTTCGGATCGGGCATCTCCTGCTCCGGTACGACATACACATGCTTGAAGCCAAGCTCGGAAAGGATTCTTCTGACCGGCACATTTCCGGTTCCGTTGAACGGAGAGTATACGATCTTGATATCCTCTGCCATCTCTTTGATGACATCCGGGTGGATGATCTGCTTTTTCAGCTCTTCCATATATCTGTCGTCGATCTCTTTTCCGATCACGGTGTACAGACCTGCCTTGATAGCCTCATCCTTGTCCATGGTCTTTACGGTATGATAATCGGTCACGTTGTTGACCTCTGTGATGATCTCTTTATCTCTCGGAGCGGTTACCTGCGCGCCGTCCTCCCAGTAGCACTTGTAGCCGTTGTATTCCGGCGGATTGTGGCTCGCCGTGATGACGATACCGGAGATACACTTCAGTTCGCGCAGGGCGAAGGAAAGCTCGGGCGTCGGTCTGAGCGAATCAAACACATAAGCCTTGATCCCGTTTGCTGCCAGACAAAGCGCCGCTACATCTGCAAATTCCGGAGACATTCTTCTGGAATCGTAAGCGATCGCAACACCCTTGTCCTGACCTCCCTGCTTCTTGATATAATTTGCCAGTCCCTGTGTCGCCTTGCGCACAGTGTATATGTTCATACGGTTGGTTCCGGCGCCGATCACACCGCGCAGACCGCCGGTTCCAAATGCCAGATCCTTATAGAATCTGTCCTCTATCTCTTTTTCATCGTTTCTGATCGCCAGAAGCTCCTGTTTGGTCGCCTCGTCGAAGTAAGAGTCCTCTAACCAGAAGTTAAACTGCTCTTTATATCCCATACTGATTTTCCTCATTTCTGCGCACTTTTTTGCTCTCAGACTCTGCCCCCCGGTGCACTCAGGGCGCAGACCGTTTAACCGTGATTATTTTACCATACAAATCCGGTTCCCGCAAACCTATTTTCTTGTTTTGCGACGCTTTTTGCTCCCTGTCCGCCTGCCATCTGCGGCAAACGGCGAATGGGCACGTGCACGCCCGCTGTCGGCAAAAGAACGGCTTTTCCTGCCGGGATCAGATGTCGGTCCGCAGGGCAAAATCACTGCGATCCAGTGAAAAGTTCGGATTGTAATACGGATCGCCCTTGTCCAGAAGCTCCTTCCATCTGGCGCGGAACGCCTCCGACTCCCGGTTGTAGCGCTGCGCCTTTTCCCCCTGATCGTCCAGTCCTCTGGACACCGACTCATAGTGGTAGAGCTCGGCAAACGGGGTAAAGACGTTCAGATACCCTGCTTTCCAGGCGCGGATGCACAGGTCCACATCGTTGAGGGACACGGCAAAGCTCTCATCAAGGCCGCCCAGCTCTTCAAAAAGCGATCTACGCATCATCAGGCACGCACCCGTCACTGCCATGACATCCTGGGCGTAGCACAGCCGCCCCATATATCCCAGATTATTGCTGCTCACCCGGTAGTGGCTGTGTCCTGCCGTCCGGTGCGCACCCAGCCCGAGCACAACGCCCGCATGCTGGATCGTGTTGTCCTCATAGTACAGCTTCGCGCCAACCGCGCCGACGTCGCTCCGCTGCGCGTACATCAGCAGCTCTTCCATCCAGTCAAGCGTGATGACCTGCGTATCGTTGTTGAGCAGCAGCACATACTCTCCGGTCGCATGCCGTTCTCCAAGATTATTGATCGCAGAATAGTTAAAGTCCCCTTCGTAGGTCACGATGTGGATGTCCGGGTTTTTCTTCAGCTCCTCGTAGTAGGCGAAGATTTCGTCCGTCACGCTGTTGTTCTCCACTACGATGATCTCGTAATTGTCGTAGGTGCTCTTCTCCGTGATCGAGGTGATGCATCTTTTCAGATCATCCAGATGATCTTTGTTGGGTATGATAATGGAAATCTTCGGATTTCCCAGGATCTCATACTTGATCCGAAAGATCGTCTCAAACGCCTTGGTCGAGGTGATCTCAAAGTTCTCCCAGCCCTGTCTGCGCAGGTGATCTGCCACCGCTCCCTTGGCGGCGTCGATGGCGTAGCTCTTTGCGTTGATGTCCGAAGCAACGCTTCCCGCGTGCGACCGCCAGTAGTACAGCAGCTTCGGCACATGCACGACATGCTCTGCCCGCGAGGTCAGACGCAGGATCATATCGTGATCCTGGCTGCCGTCAAACTGGGAGCGGAACAGCTCCGTTCCATCCAGCAGGGTTCTCTTAAACGCGCTGAAATGGCAGATATAGTTGTTGGCGCACAGATTGTCCGGCGCAAAGTCCGGCTTGAAATGGAGCGTGATCATATCGTCGATGCTCTTATTGCCATGGAAAGTCGCCTCGTCGCAGTAGATATAGTCTGCGTTCTGCCCGCAGATCGCCTTCATATATTCATACAGCACGCTCGGATGGAGCACATCGTCGTGATCGAACAGGGCGATATAGTTGCCGCGCGCCATGGAAAGACAGGCGTTGGTGTTCCCCGAAATGCCCTCGTTTTTCTCCAGTTTTTCATAGGAGATCCGCCCCGCCGCATCCGCGTTGGCATACTCCCGGCAGATCCTCCCCACCTCTTCGTGGGCATCGTCCGAACCGTCCGCCAGACAAAGCTGCCACTTTTCGTACGTCTGCGCAAGCACCGATTCGATCGCCTGCCGCAGGAACTTCTCCGGCGTGTTGTAGAGAGGCACCAGAATACTAAAAGTGACATCTGTGTCAAATTTAGTTTCCCGCTGTCTCCTTGCCTCCTCTGCGTCCGGGAAGCTCGCCTTCCCATACCGGGCGCGCGCCTTTCTCTCGATGCTCTTGCTCTGCAGTTTTCTGACGATCCCCTTTATGCTGCCGTAATATCCCAGCCGTTCTCTTGTACGCTGCAGCCAGTGAATGGCGTCCCGCAGAGGCTTCGACAGCTTCCAGAGTCCGCTCCCCTTGATCCTTGTAAGGCGCGCCGTCAGATCGGCATTTTTCTGCTGCGCCTGATCCAGCTTGCCGCTCAGGATCTCCTCCTTCTGCCGTTCGCGCTCGTAGGCCTGTCTGTAATGTCTGAGTCTGTCCTGCCGGCTCATTTCGTCTTTTTCTCTCTGCTCCACGTTTTCTTCCACCTTCGTCGTTTCCTTTTCGTTCCTCACTCTACCCGCAGGGTCTTGTCCGACCATGCCAGAAAGCCGCCTTTGCCCGCGCCGCTCTGCGCAAGCATGCCGACCCGGTACTCTCCCGGCTCCAGATCCTTCTTCAGGACGCGCAGGACAAAGCCCGCCAGCCCCACGTGTTTCTCCATCGGCAGGATCTTCTCCACGTCTTTCCGGTTCCAGAGCGCCGGATCCGCCTGATAGAGCACGCCGTCCGCCCTCTGCAAAAGCAGCTTCCGCTCAAACGCCGCATTGTCCGCTCCCGGAAGATAGCTCCAGCCCATGATCCACAAAATATCCGGCTCATCCAGATAAATCTTGTGCTGCGGCTCTGCCCGGTCGACGGTCAGCCGGAGCATTTCCTCTTTCCGGCGCTTCAGCTGCTTCGGTTCAATCCGCTCCGGCTCCACGGTCGCAAGCTGCTGCTCATGCGCAAACTGGAAGGCGCAGCGGTAATCTGACGCATTGCCGATCAGCGCTTTGCTGTAAAAAGGATCCTTTCCTTTAAATAACAGATGTTTTTCATATAATCTGTCCTTCTCCGCCAGCAGTCGCTTCCATTTTCCTCCGTCCTGCTCGTCCAGTCCCCGGCTCAGCGATTCATGGTGATAGAGCACCGCGTCGTTGCGGAGCACGTTGTAATAACCTGCTTCCAGCAGCTTAAAGCACAGATCCACATCGTTATAGGACACCGCCATGGTTTCATCCATGCCGCCCACCTGCTCATACCTGTCCTTCGCGACCAGCAGGCAGGCACCAGTGACTCCCGCCATATCGTAGCTTACCCGGTTGTGTCCGTAATAATAATCTCTGTCGTCCAAAAAGGTGATGAGCTTGTGCGACGGCCCGATCGGCAGGTTTGTGATCCCCGCGTGCTGGATGCGTTCGCTTCCCGCATACCACAGCCGCGCTCCCACAGCGCCCGTGTGAGGCTGCAACGCCTGACCGACCATCCGGTCTAACCAGCTCTCCTCGATGATCTCAATGTCGTCGTTCAAAAACAGAAAGAGATCTCCAGCAGCCTTCGATGCGCCGAGATTGCACATCTTTGAGAAATTGAACGGCATCTCTTTATAAATATAATGAAAACTTAATTTCTCTTCTCGTTCCTGATCTGTCCAGAGTTTTTCCAGCTTTTTGCGCAGTTCCCGCTCTGCCTTCCGGCGGTTTTCTGCACTGCTTCCATTATCAACGATCACAAATTCCACGTTGGCATATGCGGTCTTTGTCAGGAAAGACACCAGACAGTTCTCCAGAATGTCCGGGTGATCCTTGGACGGAATGATGACCGATACCAGAAAATGGGTCTGATCCGTACTTCTGCTGTTCATCGCCCGGTTGCAGCGCTCCCTTCCGGAGATCGCCGTATCATACACCACATGGTAGATCCCCGGATCCGGTCCCTCCTGTAAAAAGGCGCGGATCCCCCTGCGGGAAAGCGCCTCCTGTCTGACCGCAAGACAACTCTCCCCTGCGCCGGTCAGATACTCTCCCGCCTCCAACGTCTCTTGCAGATGCCTTCTCGCGTTCGCAAAGCTCTCTTCCTCTCCGTCCGGGAGCCTGTACTCCTGATGAAAAAGAACCGCATCGATATGTCCGATCTTGACCGGCTCCTGGAACACGCCAGGTATCACATGCAGACTGTCCCACCGGCTGTTTTCCTCCAGCCGCAGGCAGAGATCATAAAATACCGCATCCGTGTCCTTTCCCTTACCAGCCTCCACAAGGCATGTCAGTCCCGTCCGCTCTGCCAGCTCTGTCCTCACTGCGACAAGATGGCCCATACAGTTAAAGGACAACAGCGTGTCCGGCGAATAGCAGGGCTTCATCCACGGCTCCATCCGATGCTGCACATTTTTCCAGTAAAAATCTTCGTCCGGATAAGCGAGCAGGCAGTCTGGGTAGTTGTTAAAATATGTTTTAACTTTTTCGTCAGTATTTGTGGCAAGGAAACCTTTTCCGTAACCAACAAGAAGAAGATCCGTGTCCGGCACCGGAAGGATCCAGATCCCGTCCTCTTTCTCTCCGACCGGGACACCGGCTTCTATCGTTTCCTCCCCTTCCATCTGTCTGATCCATTGCAGATAGGGATCCTGCTGTCTTTCCAACTCCTGCGTGTATGCGGATAGATCGGCTTCGGACGGCTGTTCCTCCAGCGCCTGTCTCCTTCTCCTGCCGATCCCGTCCGTCAGATGGTTCCATTTTCTGACCGGAGCCGTGATCTTCCAAAACGGGCTGCCACAGATCCGGTTGACCTTCTGTTCCAGCTCTCCCTGCTTTGTCTCCGCCTCCGCCAGCTTTGCCGCCAGCATATGATTGTGTCGTTTTTGTCTCTCATAAGCCGCTTCATAAAAAGAAGCCCAATCCTTTTCTGTCTGTCCGCTCATCTCTATACCCGCCAAGTCTGTACTCTCGGTTTCCTCTTATTCTTTCTCTTGATATCCTCTACCGTTGTCAGCGGAAGCCGTGTGACTTCCATCGCGATCTGCAAAAGATTCTCTTCATAGTCGGGACTGTCCAGCCCTTTGGTGATCACGCAGATCTGGGGATCCTCCGTCAGGAATCCGTACGTGTTACGGCTGATCTTAAAGCCGTTGGTCTTTACCTTAAATCCACGGTACATCGCGCCGAATCCATTCCATCTGATGTCATCGATGTAGACGATACAGTAGTCGCTGCAGGGATCGATCCGCACCGCATCCCTTCCCTTCGGCACCGGAATGTGCAGCAGGATCCGCCCGGTCGGCAGCGTGGACATCACGATCTCCGGGTCTGCATCCACAAAGACGGAATGATCTTCGCTGAATCCGCTGCCCGTGTCCTCATAGATCTGGATCCGGCTCCGGCCCGTCGCCAGATCTGCCTGCCGCTTGCAGAAGGTCTCCAGCGTGTAGACCGGGTTTCCGATGAGCTCGCGCATCTGCGCCATCGACTTTCTCTTACCGGTCACATACTCCTGAAACTCCTGCTCCCGGTAGCGGTAATCCTCCGCCAGATAGCCGCTGACGCCCACCATCTTGTCACAGACCGCGGTCACATCGCACCTCCGCGCCGGGTCCTCCAGATAAAAGCAGTTCATGGCGCGGAAAGCCACTTCATCGCTCTTGATATCCTCCTCAAACGTCCACTCGTAATCGATCGCCGTCCATTTCTGCCGGATCAGCGTGTCCACGTCAGGGATTCTCTGCCCCCCGTCCTTCGGCTGTTCTATGATAATATTGGAAAAGATCAGATCATAATCTTTCACGTTTGCCTCTTCGTTATAAGAAACCCTTTCCAGATAGGAGGCAAACAGCTTACCGATCTCCTCCTTCGCCCCGCGCGCGATCAGATCGTCCATAACCTCTGCCAGCGTCAGACCTTCCAGATATTCCAGTTCCACATAGGGAGCGCCGTTGCGATCCTCTTTCAACTCACAGCGGTTCATCGTCAGCGGACAGCCCTCATAGCGGGCAGTCAGCTTCTCATACCACTCCCGGATGCTTCGGATATGCGGCCACGACTCTTTTGATAACGGGTGTTTTTCTATGCATTTCTGCCCGCTGACCGGATCCTCTGCCAAAACCGTCCGTATCTGGAACGTAACATCCCTGTCGTTCGAATATTTGACATACGTTTCCTTCATCTCCGACCCAAGGATCATCAGGTAGGAATTGGAGAACAGTGGAAACTTTTCTTCCTTAATAATGGTATCGAATACCTTCTTCTCGTCGAACAGAAGCAGCCTGTCCCTGTCAAAGTTGCGCAGATTGCTGCACAGCTCTCCCTGCACCGGAAGCCGTCTGTCCGAATAGATGCAGGTCGGGAACTTGTAATCCGGGTAAGGGTAATACATCTGTATCTCCTCAAACCCACAGCTTCTGGCGATCGCCTTCAGTCCGTCCCCCGTAAAGGTTCTGGCAGGGCCGCCCTCCGGATAATCCTCCAGACCGCTGAAATATTTTCCCACATGATCTTCCCTGCAGCCTGCCCAGTATTTTAGGCCAAACTTGTTCTCTATCGCGATCGCAATGTGGCCGTCCTTCTTCAGATGTCGTCCGATTATCTTCAAAAAATCCTCATAGGGATTCTCGGATTCCAGATAGGACTGCCCATATTCAAAGACGCCGATCAGACAGATCAGATCATAGTCCTGCGCCAGATCCGGCTCCACATCCTGAAAGTTTCCTATATGAATGGTGATATTGTCATATTCCTGATGCCGGTAGGCGTTGATCGAGCTTCGCTTCTTCGAAAGATCGACGCAGGTCACTTCCTGCGCTTTTCTTGCAAGCGCTCCCGTGATGGCACCGCATCCCGAACCGATCTCCAACACCTTCATCTCCCGGGTGATCGGCAGCCATTCCACAATATTTTCCCTGAGGGGCGAGAGATGATAAAGGATCGGCCAGCTCGCCTTCTCCTCTATGATCTTCGGAAATTCCGCCGAAGAATGGTTCTTTACGATGTCCAGGATCTCATCCTCCACCTCGCCGTCGCAATAGCGGTCCTCTCCCGGATAGTGTCTGAGATCCATCCGGATCTTCCCAATGATGGAAATATAATCCTGATTATATAATTCTACCTGTTTTCTTTCATGCAACTTTTCCTGCATAATTCTCCCTTCGTCCACTTTCACACAATCTTGTCCGTTTTTACTGTTATTCGATAGTGATTACCGAATTCATATCATAAAAACCTACGGTATCCTTGTCGGAGATGACCGTCAGGTTCAAGACATCATAAAGTCTGTGATACACTGTAAAGTCATTGTTTTCATAGCCTGTCACGCCAAGCGAGAGCAGATAATCGCCGCCCTGCAGGTCCATATTCTGGGTAAATGTGATCGTTTTTTCATCTCCCGCCTCGACCGACTCCAGAAACGCTTTTTCGAACATGGTGTTGGTTCCGGTAATCTCTGTTCCCCTTACATTTTTAATCGTAAAGGCAAAAATGGGCGCCTGAATCTTTTCCTTCATTTCGACTTTCATATGGATCGTGAATTTTCCGCCCTTCAGGATCGCGGAAGTGCGGATTCCCTTGTCGTCCGTAATATAATATTCGGTGATCAGCGCCTTTTTGGAGCCGTATTCCAAAAGCTCCGGGTTTTCTGCGTTTCCACCGCCCGGCTGTCCTTGTGCCGTGCCTGCCGCAAGCGCTTTGCTGGCGTCGACTCCCTTTGCCGCCATGCTTCTCAGCTCCTCGTCGTCCAGAAGCCGCTCCGTCTCCTGCGCAGGAGCCACATACTGCCCTACCAGCACCTGCTTGTAGGTGTCGATCATCGTTTTCGGATCGCCCTCTCCCAGCTTTGTTCCCTGGTTCAGAAGCACCACGCGGTCACAGTATTTGCTGATACTCCCCAGGTCGTGGCTTACAAATACGATGGTCTTTCCCATCTCCTTGAATTCTTCAAACTTATGGTAGCACTTTGCCTGGAAAAAGACGTCTCCCACCGACAATGCCTCGTCCACGATCAGAATTTCCGGGTCGATATTGATCGCCACGGCAAAGGCAAGCCGCACGAACATTCCGCTGGAATAGGTCTTGACCGGCTGATACACATATTCGCCGATATCCGCGAATTCCAGGATCGCGTCCATCTTTTCATCGATCTCCTTCTTGCTGAAACCGATCATCGTCCCGTTGAGGTAGATGTTTTCAATGCCGTTATATTCCATATTGAAGCCGGCGCCCAGCTCGAGCAGTGCGGAGATCCTTCCGTTTACCGTCACGCTGCCCCTCGTCGGGTTCAGCACGCCGGTGATGATCTTGAGGATCGTGGATTTTCCGGAGCCGTTAGTTCCAATGATGCCCACGCACTCTCCCTGCCGGATGCTCATGCTGATCCCTTTCAGGGCATGATACTCCGTATGCCGCTTACCGCGTCCCAGTCCGAGCGCCTCTTTCAGCCGGTCAGAAGGCTTGTCATACAGCTTATAGATCTTTTCTACGTTGTCTACCTGAATTGCAATGTTTTCACTCATCGTCCTATATCCTTACCGCAGCGCGCCTCTCTACAGCACATCTGCAAAATGAACCTTCATTTTCCGGAATACCAGCGTTCCGATACAGAACATGCTGATCGTAAAGATCCAGAAATAAGTAGAGGAATAGAAATGTTCCCAGAACCACACCTTCTCGTAGATGGCGCTCCGATAGCCATTTACGATATAAACGAGCGGATTCAGCTTGAACAGCGTCTTCATATTATCGGTCTTGAGCATCGTAATGCTCCACAGGATCGGCGTCGCCCACATCCCGATCTGGAGCGCGATATTGATGATCTGCTGCAGATCCCGGATAAAGACCACCAGCGCGCAGGTCATATAACTCATGCCCAGCACCAGCAGGAACAGGCAGATGCTGTAATAGATGATCTGCAGCGTGTAGACGCTCGGATAGTACCCGTAGCCGATGGATACGAGCAGCAGCACGACCACAAAAAATACATGGATGAAGGTTGCTGCGATGATCTTGATGATCGGCAGGATACTGATATTGAACACAACCTTTTTGACCAGATAATCGTACTCCACCAGAGCCATCGTGCCCTGCGTGATCGCCTCCGAAAAGAAAAACCACGGCACAAGCCCGGCGGTCAGATACAGCACGTACGGCACTTCCAGTCCGCTTGCCACCATCTGGCTCCTGGTATCAAACACCTTGTCGAACACGATCCAGTACATCACCACGGTCACCACCGGCTGTACCATCGCCCAGACGATTCCCAGATATGATCCGGCGTACCTTTTCTTGAAATCGTTCTTCGCCAGCTTCCAGATCATCTTGCGGCTCTGCCACAATTCCACCGGCGTTGTGATGATCCGCTCGGAATAGATGCTGAATATGATGCAGGTAAATGCAATCAGCACGCAGCCGCTGACCTTTTTCATCCGCTCCGTGACCTGATCTGCCAGCGGATTGTGATGCTGGATCAGCACAAATGCCAGAATCAAACCAAGCCCCCAGAATATCGCTATCGCTGCGGGCTTAGAGATCCACCTCTTTTTCTTTTTTTCCTTTTTTTCGCTATTATCGCCCATGTTTCCTGACCTTTATATCCTAACGGTATTTCTCTGTAAATGCCTTGATGCCGTCCCACTTCTGATCCTTGTCCGACATAATCAGTTCCGTTCCCTCCGGGATCGGCCAGTCGATTCCGATCGCGGGATCGTTCCAGATGATGCCGCCCTCGTCGTTCGGATGATAGAAGTCCGCACACTTGTAGGCAAATTCCGCATAATCAGAGAGGACAAAGAATCCGTGCGCGAAATCCTTCGGGATGAAGAACTGCTTCTTATTTTCTGCCGACAAAAGCACGCCGTGCCACTTTCCGTAAGTTGCCGAGCCCTTGCGCAGATCGACCGCCACATCGAACACTTCTCCGCTCAGCACGCGCACCAGCTTATCCTGCGGATACTGGATCTGGAAATGCAGTCCTCTCAGCACTCCTTTGGTCGAGGAGGACTGGTTGTCCTGCACGAAAATCTGATCGATGCCCGCCTCTTTATAATCATTATAATTGTAGGTTTCCATGAAATAACCCCTCGAGTCTCCGAAAACCGTCGGCGTAATTACCTTCAATCCTTCAATTTCGCATGTTTCCACTGTTATCTTACCCATTTTTCCTCCTATCCACGTGTCTACTGTGTCGGAACATTGCCCGCATTGCCATTGACTACGCCGGAATATCCCCCGGCGTTCGCCGCATGGTTGACACTTGTGTCAATTTTCATATAACAAACATCCAGATCGACGTCGGTCAGAATTCCCGGCACCGTTCCTCTGGAAGTGTACTGCCACATATGGTAATAGCCGTCATAGGACGGGATCTCGCTGTATTCGGCAAGCCAGGTATTGTAGTCCGACAGTGCCTCACTGTCCAGTTCGTCCTCCAGCCAGCCCTTTGCGGCACATATACCCGTCTCGTAACCAGCCGCCGAAACCGTCTTTAGGAACGCTTCCGCGATTCTTGTCCGGTCCTCGCCGTCCAGCCTCTTTGTCCTCGTGGATGCGCTCACCGGTCCGCACTTTAAAAAGACCGGATAGTCCACATCGTATTTGCGGATCAGTCCCAGTACCATGCTGGCTTCCTCGACCGCCTCTGTCTCCGACACGGCCTGCGTCTCAAAGAAGATGCCTACCGGGATCTCCTGCCCCAGCGCGCTTTTTATATTCTCTTCATAGCAGGAATCCTCCACCAGAACTCCGGTTGCTGTTCCCCGGTAACCGCAGCGGATCATCGCAAAGGACACGCCCGCCTCTTTTACCTGCTTCCAGTCGATCTCTCCGTTGTGCTCGGATACGTCGATGCCGGTCTTTCCCGCCGTCGATGCAGTCTGCAGTCTGGTATTCTCCGTTCCGTCCGCATCCTCTGCCGCCTGATTCAGGAAGCTGTCCTCCTTTTCGGCCTTGACATCCTTTTTCTGCCGGATCAGATAATCTACATAATCCAGCTTCTTATATTCCAGCTCGTCCTTCACCCGTATCGTGGTGATCGAGTCCGGAACGCTGTAACCCTCCAGCTCCTTCATGGAAATGCTGTACTCGCCCGGCTTCAGCTGATCGATATAAATGATCCCGTCCTCGTCCTCGTCCGTGTACTCGCCCACGCCCTGAAGCTCTACCGTAAACGCCGCGCCCTCCGCGAGCTCTCCTACGCTGTTCTCTATAAAAATGTAGAGATCCCCCGCCGCAGACGCCGCCGTCATGGCCACTCTTTTGCCCGAATACATCTCGATGCTCTTAAATTTTACCTCCGGATCAAAAAAGGTTTCATCGCGCACGAAAGCAGACAGATCATTTCCTATCTGTCCGCCATCCTCCATACCCGGTGTCTGCTCCGACGCCTCCGTCTGCTCCGCAGTCCCGATGCCCAGCTTCTTCTTGACCGTATCCAGATTCGAGAAAACGATCACCGCAGCCAGCACCAGAAACATGCCGATCATCGAAAGCATCGCTCTTCTTATGCCTTTAGAGCCCATTTGCTACCTCTACCATGTACTGGCCATACGCCGTTTTCATCAGCGGCTTTGCCAGCTCCAACAGTTGTTCTCTTGTGATAAAGCCTCTCTTGTACGCGATCTCCTCGATGCAGGAGATGTACAGACCCTGTCTTTTCTGGAAGGCAGCCACAAAATCTGCTGCATCCAGCAGGGCGTCGTGATTGCCGGTATCCAGCCAGGCAAATCCTCTTCCCAGCGTCTCCACGCGCAGCGTGCCTCTTCTCAAATACTCGTTGTTGATACTGGTGATCTCGATCTCACCACGCGCCGAGGGCTTGACATTTCTGGCGATCTCCACAACGTCCTGATCGTAGAAATACAATCCGGGCACTGCATAATTGCTTTTCGGATGCTCCGGCTTCTCCTCGATCGACAGCGCCATGCCATTTTCATCAAATTCTACCACACCGTACTCACGCGGGTCGCGCACATAGTACCCGAAGATCGTCGCTCCGCTCTCTCTGGATGCCACCTCCCGCAAAACCCGTGAAAAGCTCTGTCCATAAAAGATATTATCTCCAAGAACGAGCGCAACATGATCGTTTCCGATAAAATCCGCTCCAATGATAAACGCGTCCGCGAGTCCTCTCGGATATTCCTGCACCGCATAGGCAAGGCGCAGCCCGAGCTGCTCTCCTGTTCCCAAAAGCTCCTGAAATACCGGGAGATCCCTCGGCGTAGAAATGATCAAAATCTCCTGAATACCAGCCAGCATCAGGGTGGAAAGCGGATAGTAGATCATCGGCTTGTCATACACCGGCATGATCTGCTTCGATATCGCTTTGGTCAATGGATACAGTCGTGTTCCGGAACCTCCGGCAAGAATAATACCTTTCATCGCTCAACCTCTCTTCCGGCGCTTTGCGCCGAATCGTTTCTGCTATTTCGCCTGATACATCTCTTCGTAATACTTCTGGTAATCACCGCTCGTCACATTCTTCATCCAGTCCTCATGCTCGAAGAACCACTGGATCGTGCGGCGGATCCCTTCCTTAAACATCGTCTCCGGCTCCCAGCCGATCTCTGCCTTGATCTTGTCCGGGGCGATCGCATATCTTCTGTCATGCCCCTTTCTGTCCTCCACGTAGGTGATCAGATCTTCGCTGACAAGCGCCTTGCGCGGATCGTCGTCCGGAAGCATCTCCTGAAGCGTCTCCAGAATGATCTTGATGATCTCTATATTCTGCTTTTCGTTGTGTCCGCCTACATTGTAGGTCTCGAAAAGCCTTCCTTTTTCCTGCACCATGTCGATCGCCTTTGCGTGATCCTCCACGTACAGCCAGTCTCTTACATTCTTTCCATCGCCGTACACCGGCAGCTTCTTCCCATGAAGCGCGTTGTTGATGATCAGCGGGATCAGCTTCTCCGGGAACTGGTACGGACCGTAGTTGTTCGAACAGTTCGTGATATTCGCCGGGAATTTATAAGTGTCCATGTACGCCTTCACCAGCATGTCCGAGCTTGCCTTGCTCGCAGAGTATGGACTGTGCGGCGCATAGGGTGTCGTCTCATAGAAATATCCCCCATCCTCGTCCAGAGAACCGTACACCTCGTCCGTGGAAACATGCAGGAATTTCTTTCCTTCCTTAAAGCCTCCGTCCGGAAGCTCCCACGCTGCCTTTGCGCAGTTGAGCATCACTGCCGTTCCGAGCACATTTGTCTGTACAAAGATCTCGGGATTGCGGATGCTTCTGTCCACATGGCTCTCCGCCGCGAAGTGAACGACCCGGTCGATATCATTTTCGGCAAAGATCCTGCTGATCGCCTCTTTATCGCAGATATCCGCTTTGATAAACGTGTAATTCTCCCGGTTTTCAATATCCTTCAGATTTTCCAGATTGCCCGCATAGGTCAGCGCGTCCACGTTGATGATGCGGATCTCCTGATCGTACTTGCGGAACATGTAATGAATATAGTTGGAACCAATGAATCCGGCTCCTCCGGTTACAAGGTATGTTCTCATTTTTTCTCTCCATCTTTCTTTATTTTTCACGGCAGGCATCGTGCCTGCCCGTTTGCCAGATCCTAATAGTTCAGGTAGCTGATATTCATATCTACCTTTCCATTGATCCCGCTGACCTTGCCTGTCGACGAATACTGCCAGATGTCATATCTGGTCGCCGTGTAGGTCGGTGCGCTTGCATACTGTGCCAGCCAGATCTTGTAGCCAGTCAGGCTTCCTGTGTTGATGCGCTCGGTAAACCAGGTCTTATTTGCGTAGATCCCGGCAGAATATCCCGAATTCTGAATGGTCGCGCAGAATGCCTTGCAGACAGCCGTCCGCACATCTTTGCTCACGCCGTCTCCGCGGCCGCCGCTCGCCTCCACATCCAGAAATACCGGATAGTTCAGGCTGTAACCCTTGATCAGGCTCAGCGCCATGGACGCCTCCTCGACAGCCTCCACCTCGTTGACTGCCTGGCTGAAGAAGTACACGCCTACCTTTAAGCCTGCCGCCTTCGCGCCCTGGATATTGCTCCGGAACTTCGGATCCTCGATCAGCGCGCCGGTGGAAGATCCCCGATACCCGCATCGGATGATAACATAGGAAACGCCGGAATTCTTCACTGCATTCCAGTCGATCGAGCCGTTCCACTTGGAGACGTCGATTCCCATCGAACCCGAACTGGCCGCCAGCTTTCCGTCGCTTCCAAAGGTGTATTTCGCCCCCTGGATGACCTGCTCGCCTGTCACATAATTGCCGTTCTTGTCATAATAGTAGACATGTCCATCGATCGTCTGCCAGCCAGTATATTTGTAATTCTTGACTTCCTTGCTCTTCTTATAAAAAGTGTCGCGCTTCTTATAGTCGTCATAAGTCGCCTCTTTATACGTGTCCCCCTCTTTATAGTAGAGCTGGTTGCCGTCTTTATCCTTGAGCTTCGTGCTTCCGTCCACTGTGACAGTCTTTTTCACCTTGACCTGCCAGGTTGCTGAGATCTTCTCATCCTTTTCACACACTGCCTTGATCTGCGCCGTGCCCTCTGCCACACCGGTCACCACACCGGATCCGTCCACCTTGGCGATCTTCTCATTGTCGCTGCTCCACTTGACGCTTCCGCCTGCAGGCTCCGTCTGCGCGCTCAGCGTGATGGTCTTTCCTACCGCCACTTCCGTTGCTCCGCTGATCGTGACCTTCGTGTAGACCGTCTCGGTACTCTTTTCTTCGGTCACCTTCACCTTACAGGAGGCAGACTTCTCCACTCCTCCCGAAGAGATCTTCACCGTGATCGTCGCATTTCCCGCGCCAACGGCAGTAACTGTTCCGTCGCTCACCGTTGCGACCCCGGTATCCGAGCTGCTCCACTCCGTCTTATAATCAGAATCCGCACCGCTGACCGACACGTTCAGATTTCCGGTCTGTCCTTTGGTCAGCTCCATGCTGGTGTTGTTCAGTTCCACTGTGATCTCGGCCGGCTTGCTCTCTTCCGTGACTGTCACCTGACAGGTGCACTCCTGGATCAGGCTTCCCACCGAAACCTTTGCAGTGATGGTTGCACTTCCGACTCCCACTGCCGTGACAGTCCCATCGCTCACCGTTGCGACTCCGGTATCCGAGCTGCTCCACTCCACGGCATATCTGACGTCGGTATTTGTCACGGATACGCTGAGCGTCCCGCTCTTACCCTTGGTCAGCTCCAACGAACTGCTGCTCAGTTCGACTACCGCATCCTCGACGCTCTGCGTCTGTTCCTCTGCTACCATCTTCCGAAAGGCGCTGCTGACTGTCCAGGGATCTGTGATCGATTTTTTATCCACCACCACATAGGTTTCTTCCCCTTCTCCGATCGGAGTCTTGGTGGATTCCACCCATTCCACAGTATCTGCCAGCGCCGATTCCTGCGCCGTATCCTGAATTGCTGTATCCTCTGCCGCTGCGTTGACCTCAGATTCGCTCTTTACCTCATCTGCCACATCTACCTTTTTGTATGCGATCTTATCGCTGACCGTCACGCTGCTCGCCGAACCGGGCAGGACATAGCTCTTGTACTGTTCGCCGTCCAGCGCCTTGACCGACACCTGATAGCTGCCTGCTGCAACCCCCGTCTGGTAGATGATGCCGTCCTTATCGTCGTCCTTGAGATCAAAATTCTTCTTTCCGCCGGTCACTGAGACCTCAAACGGCACGCTGCCGATCAGTTTTCCCGTCTCCTTGTTGACAAACTTCACCTTCATATCCGACTGGATCGAAGTGATGTTCAGCGTGACCGTGACCGTCTTTTTGTCTTTGTCCTTCTCTGCATCGTCCGACTGCTGGTCGCTTTCCGGTTCCTGTGTCTCTTCCGGCTGGATTGCCCGGGCTGCCTGCTCCACAGCGTCCAGTCCGCTTTCTCCCACCACCTGGACTCCTGCAAGCTCCGATCCGACCTCTGCGAAGGCGCTCACCTGCTTTTCCAGATTCTTTGCATGAACAAAGATCCCGCCGGTCACACAACCGCCGATCAGCACCAGGATCCCCAGCATGGCAACTACCATATCCAGAGTGCTCAGATGGGTGATAAAACAAGACACTCTGCTGCCAAAGCTCTCCCGCTCGTCATAATCTTCATATTCGTACTCGTCCTCTTCGTAGTCGGCATAATCCTCGTAGTCGTCTTCGTACGCATCCTCTTCGTAATCGCCGTCCTCGTAGTCGTCCTCATACGCGTCTTCCTCGTAATCGCCGTCCTCGTAGTCGTCCTCATACGCATTTTCCTCGTAATCGTCATCCTCGTAGTCGTCCTCATACGCATCTTCTTCGTAGTCGCCGTCCTCGTAATCGTCCTGTGCGTATGCCCGCTGCTCCTTATACGCTTTTTCAAGGCGGCGCTTCCCCGCAGGCTTTTTCCGCGCTTCCTTCTGCTGATAGGTGCGGATCGCCTCGTCGTCCAGACTCAGGAACTCGAGAGTGTCGTCTGTGACGGTGTCCTCGTCCTCTTCATCAAATCTACTGTCATCTTCCTCCAGAAATTCCTCCAGCCGGACTACCTTTCTGCTTTTGGGATTTCTGGCGTTTCTTTTATCTTTCTGCATTTATGTAAACCTTTCTTTCCGTCTGATACAGAGATTATTATAACATACTCATCTGACCGCTTCAAGGCTGTTGCTCTGATCCAAATCCTCTTTTTTTCTCCCCGCGCGATACTTAACATCGCCTATTCTGCCAATTTACGGTAAAATGCGCTTGACTTTATCTCCAGTAACTGACACAATGTAAGGGCAACATTACAATTTCAACATTGTTTATGAGAAAAGGGGAATTTTTCATGATGTACATGCACTATTGTAAGCGTTGCCATCGAGTCTATATGTTGAACGGACACAAACAGTCCTGTCCTAAGTGCCATGAATGGATCACTGAACTAAAGATTTCATACATGGATTATGTCTCTATGGACAGGCCCGAGCGTGACCACTTCACCGCTGTTTGTTCTGACGAAAAGGAGCTCAGTAAGCTGAGCACTACTTATCGTATGTACAAATACAGCAAGTGGTACAAGGAACTGCAGGAGCAGTGTGCCCCGACATCTATTATTCCGTATGTGCAAGTCATACCGGACAGAACTCGATTGGCAAAGGCCGTCCTGATGGGTTAATCCGTACAAGACACGACCTTCAAAAGTGTTTTCGCGATCTTTGCGAAAACACTTTTTATGTTATGCGCAAAACATATGGATTTTTATTTTGTTTCATAGTAGAATATAAACACTAACGGCAAGACAGACGGCATCTGCCGCCCGTTGGAAATTTCGTATACTGTGCCGATGCTTAGTTTCGGCAGAATGGAGAATATTATGAGTCAGGAAAAGAAAGAAAAACAGGATATTCCTCTGTCGCAGGAAGGAAAAAACAAACTGCCCGCAACAGAGAAAAAGGGCGGCGGCGTCAACATCCACGCAATACTGCTGGGCGCTATCGTGCTGATCATCGGCATCATCGCCCTTCGATTATATATATGGAACCGCGGAACGCCTTCCGATTACGATCCCAACGCACAGACGACCGCGTTTGATGTGGAAGCGATGGACAGCATCATCCCCCTTGCGCCCGACAAGCTCGAAGGTCATGAGGACGACGGCGTGACCACCATCCTCTGTCTCGGTGACGATCCGTTTTCCCTGGATAAGGGCGAAGGCGGACTTGCAGAGCAGATCGCCGCTAAGACAGGCGCCACCGTCTATAACGGTGCTTTCACCGGAACGACGATCGCCGCCCAGAACAAGGAATATGCAGACTGGTATTTTCTGGATGCGTTCTCCTTCTCCTACGTGGCAAATGCACTGGCAAGCGGGGACTTCGATCTGATGAAGCAGGCTGCTTCCTACAGCTACGACGAGAGCTTTGCGCAGACGGTATCCCTTCTGGAGAGCGTTGACATGCGCTCCGTCGATCTGATCTGTATCATGTACGACGGAAGCGACTACATCAACAGCCGTCCCTGCGACGATCCGAACGCGCCGTACGACATCATCACCTACACAGGAGCCATGCGGAGCGGGATCACCGCCATTCAGGAGGCTTATCCTTACATCCGCATCGTTGTCATGTCGCACACCTTCTGTCACCACGTAAACGAGGAAGGCAATTTTGAGAACGGCGACCGCGTAGATCTCGGCAACGGAACTCTGAGCCACTACCTCCAGAAGGAGCTGGACGCCACAAGCGACTGCGGCGTTTCCTTTATCGACAACTTCTACGGCACCGTAAATGAGGATAATTATCTGGACTACATGACAGACTATATCCACTTCAACGACGCCGGAAGGGAGAAGCTGGCACGCCGCTTTACCGAGTGTATCTTCCCCGAGCTTTCGATCAGCGAGGAAAACTGACAGACACAAAATTACCATGAACACAGAAACGCCGGTTTCGGATCTCTCTGGGACCGGCGTTCTTTTTCTCTTCTACCACTCTTTATCAAACAGCGCGTCAAAATCAAAATCATCTATGATCCGGCGCATCTTTTCCTGTTCCTGCCGCATCTGCTCAGCACTGGTAATCTCACATTTTCCCTCAGCAAAGCACTCCGTCATAAAATAATTGATGTCGCGGTGATAGTGCGTGTAATCCGCATAGTTGTTCAGATCCGTCACGATCCATTCCTGATCCGGGAAATAGAATACCCTCACGTTGTCATACTGCAGCATCGTCTCCGCAATGTACTGATATTCCTCCATCGTTGCATCCAGATGGTTTTCATTTACCACATCATTCCAGTAGAGGATGCTGTACGGTGGGAAGAAAACATAAAACTCCGTATCCGGATTCTGCACAATGTACGGACAGATATTGCTCTCCAGATTTTTCCGGACACTCTCCAGATAGGCGTCCGTCGGCGTAACCTCCGTCACCTTCTGCGGCGGCTCATAGTTGTGCATTACCCACTGGATATTGTAATACTCATCTGTCCACCAGCTCTGGTACACCGTCGCCAGATCGGTCTTGTCCGGATCTGCCACCGGCCGCAGGATATACTGCAGAAAAACGTCCTTATTCCACAGATAAGCCGCGTCGTTCCACACAGAATCATCGTAGAGATATTCCGGAATCGGATATTTTGTCTCATCCACCGCCCCGGTGTACGTCATCACATCCACGCCGAGAAATACCGCTTTCACCTCATTTTTGCCGGCAAAGACCTGCTCCATGATATTCGCCTGGTCCTTCGGGTAGGCTCCGCTGTAATTGAGCTTAATCGTGTGCAGTCCCATCAAGTCTTCAAACCAGTGCGTGTTGAAGTTGACTGTCATCGAGGATCCGAGGATCACGCTGTCATACGTCATATTCCTCGCCATTCCCGGATTCTGGCTGAGCTGGTTGTCCACGACATAGGGAAAGTCAGCCAGCGGTCTGTGATACTGAAAAAAAGGATCGACCCACACGACCAGCGCCGCCTCCAGCACAAGCAAAGCTCCCGCGGTCCCTGCCGCCGTTATGATCCACTTCTTTAATCGGTTCATTCCGAACGCTCCTCCGATCAGAAATTAAAATACAAAAAGGTACTGACTTGCGAAAATGTCAGGATACACCATAAAAGAAGCACCCCGAAAATGCCCGCCGAGATCCCCTTAAACCGCATCCGCTGCGCGCGCTCGGAAGCATTTCTCCCGATCATCGCCAGATAAACGCAGACCGCCAGCGCCCCGAACATCAGCAGATACCGGCTGATCTGCATGGAATCCAGATGAAGCACTTTCAGCACATACCAGAACTCGTCCATCTGGAAGCACTCCGCAAAGCCAAGCGAGGGCAGCCCCTTCGCGCCAAGCCAAACCTTTTGCAGAAGCTGGTTCGCCTGCGCGACTCCCGGCGCCCGGAAATATACCCACGCCACGCTGACATAGGCAAACAATGCAACTTGTGACACGCCTGTCACAATATGATCCATAACGGATTTCTTTTCGGGAACAGTCCTTGCTTTTTCCGGATGCCGCCTCTGATAAAACCGCGTCGCAACATACAGCACGCCGTGCAGCATCCCCCACACTACAAAGTTCCACCCGGCTCCATGCCACAGACCGCTCAGGAAAAAGACAAGCAGCAGATTAAAGTACATCCGCCCCGCCCCCCTGCGGTTGCCGCCCAGCGGGATATAGACATATTTGGTAAAAAAGCGGTTGAGCGTGATATGCCACCTTTTCCAGAAATCCACGATATTGACCGCCTTGTAGGGCGAGCGGAAGTTTTCCGGTATCCTGATACCGAGCATCGCGCCGAGTCCACGCGCCATATCGCAGTACCCGCTGAAATCAAAGTAGAGCTGGAAGGAATAAAAGACGATCACCAGCACCGCTTCCCAGCGCCCCAGCGCCGCCAGATTGTCGTACCCGTAGTCTACGCCCTTTCCTATCGTATCCGCGATCAGCACCTTCTTGGCAAGTCCCAGGACAAAAAGCGCAAATCCCTGCGCTGTGCGCTGCCAGAATGCTTCCTGCTCCGCATCATCTTTTGATGGAACATGCAGGCTTGCAAACTGCGGGAGCATTTCCTCCTGATTGACGATCGGTCCCGCGATCAGCTGCGGGAAAAAGGACACGAACAGCGCATAGTCTGTCAGCGAACAGTTTTGCACCTCGCCGCGCCAGGTATCCACGATAAACGAGATCTGCTGAAACGTGAAGAAGCTGATCCCGAGCGGCAGAAGAATGTGCCGCAGCACAAAGGAAGTGCCAAATACATGGTTCACCGTACTGAAAAAGAAATCATAATATTTAAAGTAAAAAAGCACGCCCAGATTGAGCGCTACCGCCAGAGCCATCAGACCTCTGTCCGTCCTTCTGGAAAGCAGCCGATGAAAAAGATAATTGACCGCTATGCTCCCTGCCATGATCAGCAGATAGGAAATGTTAAAGTATCCGTAAAACCAAAATGACATTCCTGTCAGAAACAGTTTTGCAAGCTCCCGCTTTTTCGCCGCGAGCAGTGCATAGTACCCCGCAAGACATATGGGAAAGAATATAAATACAAACACATAAGAATTAAACAGCATATTCTGACACCTCGGCCCCTTTATTCCATGGTGGTATCCCGGTAAATCCGATACTCCGCCACCCTGCCGTACTCCTCAAAACCGTAATCGGTCAAAGGCTCATCAATCGCCCGGTCCTCCTTGAGCACCACATAACTGCACAGATTTTCGCGGGTAAGCTTCACAAACTCATCCGTATCGATGACCTGCGCCTCCTCCATCGCCTCGTACATGGCATTGTAATAATCCCACCTGGCGATCAGCATCTCCCTGCCGTACGGCATGGCGATGTTGGAATCATACTGCCGGATATAGTAGACCAGATCCGCCGGGACAAGCGCCATCGTATACCCTTCCTCCGGGCTGATCAGCTCCGCCACCTCGACCGCCACCTGCGGAATATGATACGCGTTCTCCGCCTTCGTGATATGTTCGCTGTCATATACATAGTTTCCCGCGCAGATCACCGCCACACAGGTCAGCACCAGTCCGATCTTTGCGTGTTTCCGCCACAGCTTCACCAGTCCGTAAGCGCTGACAAGGCTCATCTGGAGCAGCCACAAAAGCCGGTAATACGTCTCCGAATCATCCAGCGCCGCCACGAACAGCTTACGAAATACCGGACAGAAAAAGAGTATCAGAAGCAGCGTCGGCACATACACAAATATCACCCGGCGCGTCCGCTCCTTCTCCGCGATCCAGAGATACAGGAGCACCAGCAGATATATTGCCGCCAGAAAGCCTCCCTCATGAAATCCCATGTAGTTTTTAAATATTACAACGCTCTCTAAAAAAATGCCCCACATGCGGCATCTCCTTTCTGTTCTCTAACTGATAATCTTCCAAAAAGAAGTATACCCGATCAGCAGATACAATCCCATATACACCGCATTCGGGATGCACACCGCTCCCAGACACAGCAAAACCTTAAAATCCCTGCGCACGATCCCAAGGATCACCGCTGTAAGTGCCAGCAGCAGCGACACCAGAAACACCGCGATAGAGCTGCAGATCCCCGCCGTCATATTGACGCACAGCAGAAGCAGCCACAGTCCCCCGTCCGCCTTCTCGCCCTTTTTTCTATCCTCGAAAAGCAGAAGCAGCAGCCAGAGCATCGCCGGTATGACCAGACTCCCCGCCACCGCCTTGCCCTGCCATGTCCTCGTCAGGAAAAATGTTTCGTTCGTATAGATCGAAACATTTCCGAAAATCTGAAACAGTGCCATGACGATCATAAAGACCGGCCGGGATTCCCTGTCCTTAAAAAGGTGTCTTGCAATCTCAAAATAGAGCAGATAGGAGAGCGACAGCAGCAGCACCGGCATCACCATATGCGACACCACCGTAGCGTGTATGTCGCTGCGCACCGCCGCAAACGCCACCCACATTGGGAACACCGCAAGCGCATGGCGGACGTCCAGACTGGTCGCTCTCCCCGTATAGGGCAGCCGCGTATACATCGTATCCGATTGCTGCGCGATCAGCGATTCCACCACATAGTAGGCGTCGTCCCCGTCAAAGGACGCATAGGCCAGCGATTTGTAAATCTGGAAGCCTGCCAGAATGAAAAAAAGGATCCATTCCACCCGGATATCCCAGCGGGGTTTCTCCTGCTGCGCCTTTTCCCTGCCGGTCGCAAACAGCGTCTCTCCGGTCTGTTTCCATCTGCGCTGCCACAGGAGCACTCCGGCGATCGCCAGTCCCACCGCCAGCACCGTGAAGATGCGGCAGGCAATCGAAAAATTGTGGTATCCCGCCCGTATCACCATCGGAATACAGACGAGTTCAAAAAGCGCCCACATCAAAAAATATCCCCCCAGGAATACAGTTCCCGGGCTCCGCTTTGCAGGGGAAAGCATCACTCCCGGCACCAGACCGATGCAAAACGGGATCAACATAAGCCAGAAAATCAAGCTGACTGCATGTACCATAAAAATCCTCATTTCTGTTCCGTGTGCTTTTCTCCGTTTTCGACTGCCGGAGGAAAGCATGTTTTATGGACAGTATAACACATTTTGCCAGGATTATATAGATTTCTTTCACAGCTTGCCTATACAATAATGTGCAAACGTGGTAGAATGATTGTATATGCAGTAAAGTGAGGTATCTTATGAGGAAAGTATATGTCATCGGTGCCGGTCCTGCAGGACTGACAGCCGCATATGAACTTTTAAAGCAGAGCAAAGATTACGAAGTTACCGTTCTGGAAGAGAGCGACGCCATCGGCGGTATCTCCAAAACGGTGAACTACAAAGGAAACCGCATGGATATGGGCGGACACCGTTTTTTCTCCAAAGTACCGGAGGTAAACGCATGGTGGGACAGCATCCTTCCTATGCAGGGCAGCCCGACCAAAGATGACATTATGCTGAACCGCCCTATGCCGGTAAGCGCAGGCGGCCCCGATCCTGAAAAGGAAGACCAGGTCATGCTGACAAGACACCGCGTGTCGCGCATCCTTTTTGACGGTTCCTTTTATGACTATCCCATATCGCTCAAACCGGAAACGCTGAAAAACTTCGGCTTCTTCACCACGATGAAAGTCGGCTTCAGCTACCTTGCTTCGGTGTTCCACAAGCTGCCGGAGACGAATCTGGAAAACTTTTATATCAACCGCTTTGGGCGCAAGCTTTACTCGATGTTTTTTGAATACTACACCGAAAATCTCTGGGGACGCCACCCGCGTGAGATCGACGCATCCTGGGGCGCCCAGCGGACCAAAGGGCTTTCCATCTTTGCGATCATCAAGGATTTCTTCGGCCGGATCTTCCATGTGAAAAACCGCAAGGTCGAGACGTCCCTGATCGAAGAGTTCAAATATCCCAAGCTCGGTCCCGGCCAGCTCTGGGAAGTGACCGCCGACAAGATCACACAGATGGGCGGCACGATCGTCAAAAACGCCCGCGTAACCGGACTTCATAAGGACGAAAACAACCATCTCACCTCTCTTACCTACGAAAAAGACGGGGAGAAGATTACCGTAGATGGGGACATTTTCATCTCTTCCATGCCGGTCAAGGATCTGGTCGGCGGCATGAATGACGTTCCCGCAGAGCCTGGCCGGATCGCTGCCGGACTGCCTTACCGCGACTATATGACGGTCGGCGTTCTGGTTCCGAAGCTCAATCTGATCAACAAGACCGCCATTAAAACGGTCAGCAATATCGTTCCTGACTGCTGGATCTATGTGCAGGAGCGCAAAGTGATGATGGGCCGTTTCCAGATATACAACAACTGGTCTCCCTACATGATCAAGGATCTGGAAAACACCGTATGGGTTGGTTTAGAATACTTTGTAAACGAAGGTGATCAGTACTGGACGATGTCCGACGAGGCATTTTCCAAATTTGCCGTTGATGAGATGGTAAAAATGGGATTGATCAGCTCCCCCGATGTCGTGATGGATACCCACGTAGAGAGAGTCAAAAAAGCATATCCTGCATATTTTGACACGTACGATGAGATGGATACTCTGATCGATTATCTGAAAACGATCGACAATCTGTACTGCGTCGGTCGAAATGGGCAGCACCGCTACAACAATATCGACCACTCCATGGTGACGTCCTTTGAAACCGTAAAAAATATTCTTCACAGCGTCAAGAGCAAGGACAATATCTGGAATGTAAACACGGATAAGGAATACCATGAGGAATCGTAGATTCTTTTCAAAATAAGACGTAAAAAAGTTTGCCTCGCATGGGCAAACTTTTTTTATCTTAAACACTCTTCTACTTTTGCAGCGATGCACCGCATTCCTGCCGGCGTCGGATGAACTCCGTCCGAAGTCATCTCAAGTATATTTTCCATCGTCACTCCACAGGAATACAGGTCGATCACCTGCAATCCTTTGTTTTCTGCAATCTGCCGGATCTTATCCGCATAGCTGGACGCCTGCAGTCCACCATCCGCTCCATTGCAAAACGGGATCATCGCCCCATCCGTTCCCCACATGCCTACTGGCAGGATCGTGCAACAGTAAATCTTCGCCTGCGGATACTTTATACGCAGCTTATCAAGCATCAGGGTGTAGGCGTCGCTGAAATTGGCGATCACACCATCGCTGACCTGCGTCGTTCCGTCGTTGCTTCCCATGGGAATACTTTCCAGCAAATCATTTGTACCCATGTACACCAGAATGATGTCCGGCGCGTTCCCTTCTGCATCCGCCAGTCCGCCGATGCGAAACTCATCACACCCGACCTGCGGATTCTCCGCGCTGGTTGAGTCTCCAGCGCAGGTTGCCCCCGAACTGGACGCATTGACACACAATTCAAGGTTCAATTCCTCAAACGCCTGTCTCCACCAGGTTTCCTTTATGCTCCCGACCGTTCCATTTTCCGGGAAGAAATCATAGTACCCCTCCGGTATCGCCCCCTTAAAAGTAGATATGCTGTCTCCCACGATCGATATGGTTTCTCTCTGGGAACCTGTTTCTTCCTTCTCCGGGTCTTCGCTTTGTCCGGATGTTTCCTCCTGCACCGGCTCTCCGTTTTGTCCGGCTGCCATCTCCGCATCAGAAGTTCCATTTTGTCCATGTTCCGTCTTCACATCAGAGCTCGCGCTTTGTCCGGGCGTTTTCTCCTTACGGGAATCTGCACTTTCTTCGGGTATTTCCTCCTTACTGACCGCAACGTCCTGCTCTACTGCATCCTTCTCCTGCTGTCCCGCGACCGATGCGCGCCTTTTCTCCCGGTTAAACCCATATATTCCTGCTGCCACTGCACAAAGACCCACAGCGATCAGCAGCACCGCTAAAATCTTCTTTCCACGGCTGGCTTTTGCCTGCCTTCTTTTCCTCTTCATCTCGCCCGCATCAACCCTTCCGGAATACCGATTGTCTTGCTCCGTGCAGCTTTTCCGCGTGCTTCAGCACATCGTCCACTGCATCCATACGAAGCCCTGCGTCAATGAAATCGCAGTATTTACAGAACGGATAGTTCTGCCGTCCGTCCACGATCGCCTTGCGCAGTTCTCCGTACTTCGCGCTGTTCCAGCCATCCACAAGCGAAACCTGGTTCAGATCCGCCAGATCTGTCACCTCAAAGTTATCGCAGCAGCAGATACCCATTTTGCCGTTTGGCATGATCCACATATCCGTAAAGGGCATCAGACAGGTTTCCTTGATGATCTTTCCCTTCGACTGTTTGTTCGGTGCACTTCCCGCGCGGTTGGTCAGCACTTCTTTCAGATAGCGCATCTGGATCAGAATATCGACGTCCTTAAATTCATCCGGATGTGCTTTCACGTAATCGTAAATCACCTGGATGTTATCGTGGAGCTTCATGTCCAGACAGTAGTTGTTGATGATCAGCTGATCCACGTAGGGTACGATGGTCTTGACCTTTTCCACATCCAGCAGAAGCCCGTTTGTAGACATGAAAATAAACGCGTCCGGCAGCTTCTCTCTGGCATACTTATGAAATTCAACGATCCGCTTGTCCAGCCACGGTTCGTTGTTGCCGTACAGGGTCAGATGTCCCTTGTAATTCCAGTCGTGAAGCTGGTCGATGATCGAATAGTACAACGCATCGTCGATCTTGCGGTACGGACGCTTCTCCGCATGGATATTCGCCGTACAGAATTCGCAGGTGCTGTTGCAGCGGTTCACCGTCTCGATATTCACCACCAGCGGATGCGGCGCTTTCTCCTGTCCCATAAAATAATCAATATATTTCTGCTGCGATCTCCGTCTTCTGACAAACTGCAGCTTCAGATAACTCTCACTGGAAAGCTGCGGAAGGTATTTCCGCGCGTTCCATCCCAGAGATCCCATAAAATTGTGTATTCTGATTGCCATGATAAACCTCATTTCCGTGCTTTTATGCACTTACCTCATTATATATGCTTTTGCTGTGTCAGACAACCTTTCCGTTTTATTATTTCTCCGGCAGGCTTGTCCTCTCCCGGCTCACTCACATTCGTCTTTCTCCTGCAGCTATTTTGTCGCCGCATACACATACACCGTACAGCTTCCGTCCTTCGCCGTATAAGTGCCCTTCAGTGAAAGCCCGAGCTCCTGCGCATTGGAAAAGCAGATGCGGGAAAAAATATATTTTCCGCCAAGCTCCTGAAACGCATCCGTATCTATATAGAGTACATCATCCTCCGTATTAATATATTTTCCAGATGTGACAATACTGTCATTTTCTCCCGAATACAGATACACCCGCGCGCCCCAGGTATCGTAATAGATCCGGCTCGCCTCCACCCGGTCCAGCGCCGGCGCAATGATCCTTCGAAACTGCTCCTTGTACTCCTGCGAATAAAAACCGAGGTATCCGTCCAGCGTAGCGATCCCGTTGTACTCCAGAACCGCCGGGTGCATCCCATAGGCCGCCGACCATTCTCCGTCGTAGCCGATGTCCTCCTTGATCTCCGCAAAAAGATCCTCCGCGTAGAACTGTCCATAATTGTAAACATCTACCTCCTGCCCATGGTTGTACTCATAAAAATGATTATAGCAGGTTGCAAACAGATCGTTATACCTGGTCGGTGTAAGGATGATGAGCAGCACAGCCACACAGACTGCCGCATTGGCGATCCACATACTTATGACATTTCTGTCATAAAATCGTTTCAGGATCAAAAAGAATGCGGCGTACCACAGAAACGGGTTGAAAAACACTGTGCGGTTAAACTGCCACCCTTTCAGCGGCGGGACAAGCGTCTCCACCAGCGTTCTGACCGGCTCGCAGTCATACAGTCCATAGACCACGCTGTTAAAGATCAGAAAAAGCATGATAAAATTAAACAGGTCCTTGCCTATTTCTCTGCCTCTTCCTTTCAGCAGACGGTATCCGTTCTTTCCCACAAAATAGATCACGCAGACCGGCACGACGAATTTTGCCTGCACGCCGTCCGCATGAAAAAGCCCGTTGCGCCAGACATCCGCCATCTCCCGCAGAACCTCTGCCGCCGAGAGCGAAGGGTTCACCAGCGTAGAGCGGATCGTCACCTCATCCTCAAAGAGCATCTGCATAAAAAGCCGGTATTCGCACACCACGTAACCGACGCTCAGCGTGACAAGCGCCGCCGCAAGAGATCGCGGAAACCGCCTGTCCCGGATCCACATCCAGACGATCGCCAGAACCAGATATCCCAGCAGGAAAATCCCATGGTAGGAAAAATAAGAGACAAGCGGGTATGCAAACAGCGCCACATACAGCCACAGCTTCGGCTCACGGTATATTCTGACAAGCAGGTATACGCAGAGCGGGATCGATGCAAAGGCAAAGCCAAATGCCGGGAAAAACCAGATAATCCCATAGGCGAAACCCACCATATAGATCAGCGGCCGGTACTGCAGATACTTTTCCGGATACAGTTCCTTTGCCAGCAGCCGGAAGGAAAACATCCCCAGCAGCACCTTGCCGATCAGCCCGAGCACATACGCTGTATAGGTCGGAAAGAGCATATAGAGCATACTGTACAGGGAAAGCGCCGACGGAAGATTGTCCCTGCTGATCCCGCCAAGGAACGGAATCTCGCCGCTTTTCCAGAACAGCCCTGTATTCTTGAGCATCTGATACTGCGCCAGGAACAGATCCATATTGTCGTGCACAGCCACATAGCTCTTTTCCCCGTACCCGAAAAAGACACCTGCCATCAGCAGTAAAAATCCAACGATCGGAAAATAAAACCAGTATTTTGTCAGCCAGCTCCAAAAGCCCTGCCTCGGTCTGTTGTTCTCCATCCTTCCCCAATTTCCTTTCCTAATTCTCGCCCTGCTTCTCCTCAGACTGCGTGCGAATTCCCTTTTTGCGGAACACAAAGATCTTCTGACCAAAGAAATTCATCACGATAAAGATTCCCATTCCAAGGATCATCGCCACATTCTCTACGACCGCCACCGGCTGCGCCGCGAGCAGATAGCGCACTGCCGGCTTCGCCACGCCGAAGGACACCCCATAGCAGACAATGATGTTTCCCGCAAATCGCCACGGGAGCCACTTATCCTTGTCCTTCACTTTGAAGGTCAGCTTGCTGTTCATAAAGTAGGAATACACGCTTCCCACAAAATAGGAGATGCCGCTGGCGAGCCAGTAATTAAAATGCGCCAGATTGTACAGACCAAACATGATGATCCATCCGATCAGGGTATTCATCACACCCACGATCCCGAAGTGGATCACCTCCATAATAAAATCCTTGTATTGCAGATAAAGTTTTTTCAATTTCATCATCCTTTTCCATGCAGCTCTACCGTTCTATCGGCTGGTCTGCTCCTTTCTGCTCTCCTTGCGTTCTCCACCCCGTTTGCGTACCATGCAGACGGCGATCGCGATCGTTCCTGCCACCGAAATGACCGTGCAGATCCTCCAGAGAACCGGTTCTTCGTAGTGGACGGACAGATGGCTTATGGTATCGTCCACCGCCACACGGATCACACCTGCCGTTCCCTGCCCGTAAGCGTGTTCTGTCCCGTTTTCATCCTCAATATGATAACCCGGATAGCAGAAAAGCGGCAGTTCCACATAGGCGTCCGCGGACACCTCCTGCAAATTCAAAGTGGCTTCCAGCCCTCCGTACGTTCTTTGCATACCGGTAACTGCGGCCTCGCATCCACCTGTCAGGATTCTTCCCTCCAGCGCATCCTTCGTTCCTCTTGCCGCCGTCGGAAGGTAAAGTTCATCCATTTCGCGGGTCACTTCACAATAGCTTTTGGAGATAGCGTCCGTCCGGATGACCGAATCGATATATGGCCAGGACGAGAGCAGCACCGCTCCCAGCATCAAAAGCAACAGACACTCTTTCTCCCGCTGCGACTTTCCTTCCATGACGATCTGATAATACGCCACTCCCCCGCTCACAGAGAGAAATACTGCGGCGATCGCCAGAAATCTCCACGTATACTGGATCGCCTGGAACCGGCTTCCCAGACCGGTTGCCACGATCGGTCCCCACGGAAAATACACCGAAGCCAGAAACAGGGCTGCCATGCCCATCACCGCACACACAGCGCAGATTCGATACGTTCTGTCCTTCTTTTCCCTGTCCCGATACAGATAATATGCCGTAAACAGCAGTCCAAACAGGGTGATCACGCCCAGCGTCAGAGGCATTTCATTTGCCGTGCTCCCCTTGACCTGATTGACGCCCGTGTTTTCTACAAAGGATGCAAACATCTGGGACAGGTAAACGCCCGACAGCGCCAGATCGCTTCCGTTTTCATTCACGATCAGGTCGAGACGGCTGTACTGCAAAAACGGGATAAGAAACCAGATATTGCACACGACCGTTCCTGCCGCCGCCTTGCACAACGCCAGAAGCCTTGCCTTTTCCTGCAGGATCTTTTTCACGGCAAAGATCAGCAGAAAGACAGAGAACACTCCCGCCATCAGAGTCGACAGGACATGGCTCTGCAACACGCCGGTATAGCCCAGCATCGCGTAATACCATTTATGATGATCTCCATAAAATATTTCATACATTCCATACAGGATCAGCGGAAGAAACGCCATCGCCAGGAACTCCCCCACAGCGCCTCTTGTATACAGATCGATCAGCCGGTACAGGTTCATCACATAAAGCGAAGTGCACAAAAAGGCGAGACTCCTCTTTTTCGGAAATAACCGTCCAAAGGAGAAAAACGCGATCGCCGCCGTAGCGCCGTTCACCCCGAACAGAAATATCTTGTACGCCATCAGCATCGAACAGCCGCACAGACGCAGGATTGCCGGAAAATACAGGAAAAGCTGCGGGTACATGACCGGCGTGATATAGCCGTATCCGCTGTGCTCGGAAGCCGCAAGGCGCAGGACCGGCTGATTCCACGAAATATTCCGCATCCAGTCCGCAATATCGTCTATCCTCGCATAATGGATCATATGATCCGCCGTCATCGTCTGGAAATCATTCATGGCCGGAACCGAGGACAACAAAGCCAGAACAAGCAGCGCCACGCCGTTCCATACCGGCTCCATATCCCCATTTCTCCTGTCCCGGCAAAACCGGTACAAAAAATAAAACAGGATCTCCAGCAGGACAAACACTGCCAAAAGACAAAAGGCATCCGTAAAGCGTCTGTCCGACCGGTTTGTGACCCCCTGCAGCGTAAATACGCCGCCGTTTCCATAAAACTTATATTCCATTCCCCCGATCCGCTCCTCTGTCTCATAGGGAATGACTACCGTGTTTTCACCTGCCGGAAGCACCTCTGTGGCAAAGACCCTGCCGCGGCTGTTGTCCTCGTTTACCACCTGGTTGCTGTAGATCTCACATACCGCTCCGTCCAAATCCGCCGCGTACTGCACAGTCAGCGCGTATCTCCCCGCCGGAACAGATATGTAAGGACCGCACAGAAGCAGGGCGTCCCCGCTGCCGCCCGTGTCGAAGGTCATTCCGGCTTCATCCTGAGCCGTCACAACCGCTTCCTCCATTACATGAAACTCCGAAAGTCCGACCTCGCGGGAATAGGAATCCTCCCGGTACGACAGCCCTGCCAGTACAAGCAGGCATAAATTCAGGCAGATCACCAGGATCCTTCTTTTGTTCTTTTTCCATCGCAGATCCATTGCCACGACTCCCATCTGTAAATTCTGGTGTATACAAAAAGCGCCGTTCTGTGCTACAATGATTTATCTGAAAAATATCATAAAGCACAGACAGGAGTTATCTATGAAATCCCTTACCGTACACCACATCGGTTATCTTGTAAAAAAAATAGAAAAGGCAAAGCAGTCCTTTCTGAATCTCGGATACACCATCGAACAGGATACGCTCTACGACGATATCCGCAAAGTCGACATCTGCTTCCTGACAAAGGATGGCTACCGTGTCGAACTGGTATCCCCCGTCTCGGAGGATTCTGTGGTTGCCGGGCTGATGAAACGCTATAAAAATACGCCCTACCACATCTGTTATGAGACGTCTGACTTTGACAAGGACTATGCGGACCTTACCGCGAACGGCTTTCTCGCGATCGACGAACTGACCCCCGCGCCCGCATTGGGAAACCGGCAGGTCGTCTTTCTGAACCACGCCGCCATGGGAATGATCGAGCTGATCCGCTGACCTGACGGATCAGGCTCCATCCCGCACATACATCGTGATCGTACCGCATTTATATTCCGTAAATCCTGACAGATCCAGACTCGGCGTATAGCACCAGTGCCGATCCTCCTCGTTGTACATAAGAACAACGTCCATCTCATCAAGGCTGGCCGTCTCGTCCTCACGCTCTCCAAACTCTCTGGTAATGATCTGTCGTTCCTCTTCCCAGTAGAAAAATTCATCATAGCCTTTCAGCCGGAACCAGTAGTACATCGTCCGGTTCGCCTCCAGATTCGGATAGAAGCAGGACAACACCTTTTTGTCCGTTCCCCGGACAAGCTCCAGCGTGTCCTCCATCGCCGTCTTTACGCTTTCTCCCCGATAGGCAAAATATTCCGCCTCCCGAAGCGCCACGCGCCCATGCGCCGCCAGCATCAGAAGCAGGCAGAGCACATACAGGATCCTCCTTTTCCCGGAAAGCGGTCTGAAATTGCATCCGACAATTACAAAGAAAAAAGCATATCCCACAATACAGGGCAGAAGATACCGTTCCGCGATCCCCGTCTTACTATAGGAAACGCACTGCGGCAGAATAACAGCCACTGTCAGCAGAAGCTCCCAGCCCAGTTTTTTCACCTGTTCCCAATACGTGAGCAGGATCAGCCCCATGAGGATCCCGAAACGGATATACCACTTCAGATCAGCACCTGCCGTATCCAGCCATATCCTTTTATAGTCAGCCAGCGTCAGACTGCTGTCCATACCCACATAATCGTAATTGTTTGTTCCGATCACAAACACCAGCAGAAACATTTCTGCGACAAACACCAGCACAAGCGTCAGCAGATACGGCAGCCTGCCTCTGACCGCTTCCCACAGGCTTTTTACTGTGACTTTCTTTCCCTGCATATCCTGCCATACCACAAACAGGCATACAAACGGCAGCAGCAGGATAAAAGGCTCTTTATAGATCGACATCAGGATCAGTGCCGCAATGCTGATCACCGCGTCCCTCTTCCGTTTCTCCTGCAGCCAGCGCAGCAGAAAATAAAAGCCGATGGCAAACATCATGATATCATAGGATTCCTGCGGTCCCAGCTTCCACCACACAGGCGACTGATAGCCGACCATAACGGTAAGCGAAAAGAGAAGCGCGTAGACCGGATTGCATTTCAGCCTGCGTGCACAATAATAGAGCGCCGCCATCGCAACGACGATCTCCGCCGCTTTCACAACTGACATCGCTGTCAGATTTATTCCAAAGACCGCCGTCATCAGCACCCTGTTAATATAGTACAGCGGACGAAAACGCATGGTCAGATCATAACCGACCGCCTGCCGCAGACAGTCCCACAGGCTCTGTCCCTCCAGCTGCATCCAGTTCTGATACTTGGCAAATTCCCAGTCATCCACGAGATGAAAGCCAGAGGTCAGCGTCCCTGTGACCGTCACGACGCCGAATACCAGGACAGCAAAGAAAAGCCATACGCAGACGGCCTCTCTCTTCTTCCCCATATTTTCCAGGCGTTGATATCCTCTATGGATCCCATTTATTATCTTTTCTGTCATCATTCCCTCTCAATGGCTCCCATATTCTATCCGATCAGCTGATCTTGCTGATAATAATATCCGCCATCTCGCCCACATTCTTCATGGAAACGACCTGCCCCATGTTGAACTTCATTCCAAACTCCTGCTCGATCGCCGCAAGCAGATTGATGTGCTCCAGCGAATCCCAGTCGTCAATATCGTTTGCTGTCGTCGCATCTGTCACGGTGATCGACTCATCGTCGAATACATCCCGGAATACCTCGTTCAATTTCTCAAATACTTCTTCTCTGCTCATTTTTCCTCCATTCTGACCGCCTTATAACGGCTGTTCTTCTTTTCTGTTTATTTTGCACGGAAACCGTCCTCTATCCGATCCCCGATCAGCGTACTTCTCTCCAGCATCCACCCATAACATGTATTCGGGAAATAATAATAGCTGTTGATCTCTTCCGTTCCGCTGTTATAATATATCGTATTTCCGTTGATTTCAAGGCTTCCCACCTCACCCCGGTCATATTCCTGCTGGGTAAGGTAATACGGCTGGCGGAAATTCTGTTTCACAAAAACGCCGGCATAGGTAATATACGGCTGCCAGTATGCGCTGAGGGTGATCACGATCCCAAACAGCAGGCACCCGCTCAGAATACTGTAAAAGCCCTTTCTGGATTCTTCCAGCCACACGCCAACTGCCAGAAGCGGAACCGCGAGCAGAAAAGCCAGCCCGTACCGGATAAAGGGCGCCATGAAAAACCAGGTAAGCAGATTCGCCGCAACGGCAAGCAGGAAAGCTGCATAAGCCAGATCCCACTTTTCTCTGCGAAGCCTTCTCCTTACGAACTGTACCAGCAAAAGAACCGCTCCGATTCCCACGCTGCCAAGAAACATCTGCTCGTACCGCTCCTTGTCGCTCCACCATACCGGAAGCCATTCGCTAAGCGGCGCATCCGTCTTTTTTATATCAAACAGGCACCGCCCCCACACCTTGATCTGGTCAGCGTCCACCTGCAGATACTCTCTGGGCACTTTCCAGACCGGATGAAACAGATTGATCCCTCCGAAGGGATACAGCAGCCACCCCGAGATCAGATAATTGCGGATCAGAAAAGGGGCAAGCACCAGAACGCCACAGAGGATCAAAATGCCGATCTGCCGCCATTTACGCTTACGGATCAGGCACACTGCGGGGTACACTGCCAGCAGCACCAGAAAACAGGCGGAAAACTTGTAGGTTATCAGCAGCACCGCATACACTGACAAAAGTGCGTAGTTTTCCTCCGCTTTTGCCCCTTCCAGCTCGACGCACCATGCAGTCAGCACGTAAAAGGTGAGAAGCATCGTACTGTAGTCCGTAGCAGGCGACATACTCCTGACAAGAATGATCAGAATATAAAACAGGATCCCGATCCGCATCATATCCGCCTTATGCTTTGTGTGGATCCGGAAATCTTTCAGTCCATGAAAGGCATAGATCCCAAGCACCGCTTCCAGAAACCCTGTCGTCGTATGCAGCGGCGCACCAAGCAGCCAGTTCAGGCTGAAAAAGGCAGAGAACGCCAGCCCTGCACTGTTGTAGCCATAGTGAAGCTGCAGGTTTCCGCTTCCCTTGAGCACACCATATTCCTCATACATCCTGATCGCCTGCGCATGATAAATATTGGTGTCCGTATGAAACTCTCCTCTGGATGTAAAAAAGGCCAGAAAGAGCAAGAATCCCAGATAGAATAAGCCCTCCCAGCTTATCATCTCTTTTCCCATTTTTCGGAGCAGCGCTGCGAGTTCCTGTCTCGTCAGCCACATGGAGCAAAGTCCGAGCGCCAGCATGCCCAACTGGGCGGCCATACCAATTTTTCCAAACAGACTAACATATTCCGTGTATACCGTGACGCCAAGAATACCCGCCATCACCATATCGGTAACGCCGTACGCTTTCTTCCCCGGGTGTGCGTCCCTTCCCAGCAGCTTCTGCATGAGCTTCAGGATCCCCATTCCAAGGATCATACAGAGAAGAAACATATAGCCCCAACTAATCAGTACCGTCAGCATCGCTTACTCTACCTCATTCTCTCCGTCACACTGGATCACTTCATTCTTATTCTTATAGTTTTCCGGGATCTGGAATTTCCATACGCTGATCCCGTCTTCCGTCTCCTGCACTTTCTCGAATCCCTGTGCCGCATAAAACTCTCTGACCATCGCGTTTTTGGCTGTCGGATAATAATATCCCATGATCGTGTCCAGACCGCACTCGATACAGCGCTTCACCACGCCGTCCATCATGGCAAATTCCATATCGCGCTTCAATACACGGCAGCTCATCAGCCAAAGCTCCAGATGCAGCACCTTTTTCTCCTCATCCGTCCTTGCCGCGCTCCCCTGCTCCAGATAAGCCGGGACGTCCTCCATGGTTCCCTTTTTGCCGATCACCACGCTGACCACGCCGTTGTCTCCAAATTTGTCCTCCAGCTTCCCGTACAGAGTGATGTAATCGTTATCCGCTGCAAATCCTTCAATATCGCTCTGCGTATATCTTCTTGTCGTAAGGTTAAACTGATTGCTCTTGTTCGTCAGCTGCGCAATACGCGCCATATAAAGCGGTTCAAAAGATTTGATCACGGCGCGCATCTCCAGAGAAAGCAGATATTCCCGGTAGTCTCCAAAGCTCTCCTGCTGTTTCTTCCGCTGGATATTGGCCTTGTACATTTCATTTCGCTTCTGGTCGTCCTCTGACAGATGTGTCACTTCAAAGAATCCGGAATGATCCAGGATCCGGATATACTGCTCCGGCGTTCCGATCTCCGGAACCGCCACCCCCGGCACCTGCGCGCGGATGATCTCCCGCTCCGCCGGATTGTCATCTACAAACACCAGACTGTCCGGCAGAATATTTAGTTCTGCTGCGATATCCGCTATATTTTTGCTCTTGGGATCCCAGTTCGCCTTGATCAGAATAAAGTCTTCCGGCTTCAGCGCTCCATCCGGGTGATTCAGTCCTGCCACCGCATTATCGTATTCGTTCTTGGAATCCACATTCAGCATAACGCCAAGATCCTTCTGCGCCTTGACATAATTCTGAAACTCCAGATAGACCTGTCCCATGGAGGTTTCCTGTCCGATCTCCAGATTTTCTACCCCGTCGTCTCCCACGATGCCGCCCCAGAGCGTATTATCCAGATCCAGCACCAGCGATTTTTTGTTCTTTCCAAAGATCGCCTTGATAATATTGGAAACATTAAAGGCAAACGAAGGGATCGCCTGCATGCACATCACATACTTGTACATATGCCAGTAAAACGGATCCGCCCATTTGTCCAGCCCGTATGCTGCCGCTGCATAGTTCATATCGTTGATATAGAACGCTTCATGTTTCCCCGCATATTCATAAAACTTTTCATTCAGGTGATTGATAAAATGAATCCTTCCGTGCATATCCGCCGCATCCTGATTCCCCAGAATACGATAAAAGGGATATTCGAAATTGTTCTGCACGATCGGACAGTGAAAGGTCTGTTCCAGCTTGCCCCACATCGTCTCAAAATGCGCATACTGCTCCCCGAGCATCGCTTCGATCTTCTCCTCCGGATCGCCGGGCGCCGGATAGGCGGTGATATTCCGGTTCGAAGTGTGCACAAAGATCAGATCCGGCTCAAAATGATCCAGCTCCGGATTCCCAAACATCGCATCCTGCCAGTACTGTCCGTACTCGGACTCGTAAAACTCCGCCTGGATCCCCTGATCCAGAAGAAACAACTCCAGCATCCGGATAATGTCATGGGTTGTGCTTCCCCCCAGGACCGCAATCTTCTTATGAAGAAAATTGTTATTTCCCTCCAGAAGCTGTCTCCTGATCTTCTTCGATTTTTTTAAAAGATATTCACTGTCAAACGGATACTGTAGTTCCTGCATCACGTGTTGTTCTCCTTCTAGTCTGATTTATGCAAAAAGTCAAAAAACAGGCAGGTCAAATTCTGCCCCTGCCTGTTATCATATCACATCTCTTAGGTTCTCTGCAATCGCTACTACTCTTCCGGATAGAAATCCGCTTTGATCAGCCGTATCACATAATCTGCATAGATCCTCCTGCCCTCGGGGTTCAGATGGATCCCGTCCAGCAGATACTTATCTGCCGTCTCCGCATTGATGCCGCTCTCCTCGAACGCATTGAAGAACAGTACATTCTTATCCTTGTTCTGCTCATACACGTAACCGGCGCATCTCGCAAACTCTACCAGCGCTCCGTAACCGTAATTTACCGAATAGCCATCGCCGATAAAGGTATTCCCGCTGAAGATCTGACAATAGTGCGGTGCGATCAGCAGGATCTTGGCATTCGGGAAATTATTCTGCAAAAGAGTCACCGCCGTTGAAAGCGCCCCTGAATACGTGTGCACATCGTCTACTGCAAGGGTCGATCCATCTGCCAGGTAACGGCTCTGCGGAATCTGACCCGAAAGGAAATCGTTGATCCCGTACTCGATCACGAAATAGTCCGTCTTGCTGAAATCACACTCTTCCAGGATCCATTCTGCCTGTTTCCCTTCAAAATAGGACGGAGGGATATTTCCCAGGATCCCATTGACGATTCCCAGAAGTCCCGAGGACTGCCAGTCGTTAAAATCATATTTCTGATAAGTCGTCAGTGCCGCTGTCGTACCGCCGATCGCCATGTTGTACACTCTGGCATTGCAGCCGTCGCTGACCAGGGACGCCACGCCGCCGTCCTCCCTGTCATTGTCAAGGATGCTGTCGCCCATAAAGACGATCTGCATATCATACTGCTTTTCATCCATCGTCGCCGTCTCGCCTTTTTTGACCGTGGAGGTTCCCACCGGCTGCTCCTGTTCCGCGCTTTCCGTGCTCTGCTGCGGCTCTGAATTTGTGAATTTACTGGTATCTACATCCGGTTCCGACGTCTTGTTCGCCGAGGCCGTCTGATCCGTCTGCGCCTCATCCGCAGACTCCTGCGAAGCCGTATCCAGAGCGTCCCACCGCTCCTGAAGCTCCTGCATTTTCTGCTGATTGTCCTGCTCAAGAGCGATCCTTTCCTTTTCGAGCTTTATCTGTCTCTGTCCATATATGATCTCAATCAGCGCCAGAATACAGAACCCGACAAGAACTGCCAGCAGAAGAACTCTGCTGTTGTATCTGCTGCTTCTTTTTTGATTTCTCTGTTCCATCATTGATAACCACGCCTTTCCCAGTCCGCCGGTGTTCAGACAGACCTGCTTTCTGACGATATCATAGCACAATTTTACCGGTTTGTATCCCGTTCTCCCAAGAATTAAGGAAACATTCATAACTTTTTAAGACATCCTCCCCCCGTACAGCCTTGTAACTGTCCCAAAATATAGTATATAATGGTTCAAAAGGTAAATGTCTGAAACCATTCCTGCCTGCAATTACATTATATTCCTGTCAACCCGGAATTATTCAGACGCCATCTGCAAAGGAGAGCCTGTCGTATGATCACATTCAGTCAGCCAAAAGAAAAAAACATGAGCTACTACCGCATTTTATTCCTGGCTCTTCTCTTCTTATTTTATATCTTTGAGATCCTGTTTATCCGTCCGGTGGACGGAATCAATGATGACTGGGGCATGTACAGCACGTTATCCGGCGCCTATACCGGACAGCCGGATGCGCACGTACTGTTTTTTCTGTACCCTTTGTCCTGGCTTCTCTGCCAGCTCTACAGACTATGCTCCTTTCTTCCATGGTTTGGTCTGTTCCAGCACGCTGTACAGATCTACAGTCTCTACTGTGTCTACAGCCGCTGCCTCACCATCCGGAAACACCACGAAGATCGTCCGTCCTTTGATCTCTGTTTCGGCTGTATGCTCTTCCTTCTTCTGTTTTTTGCCGTGGACCTGAACGTGCTTTCAGAGGCGCAATATACTACGACCGCAGGCGTTGCCGCGGCGTCTGCCCTGTTCTGTTTTACCACAAGCCGGATGAATCAGCCGATAGCAGGTTTCCTGAAACAGAATATACCAACCTTTATCCTGTCCTTTCTGTCCTTCAGCATGCGCCAGAATATCTTCTATCTGATGCTTCCCATGGCCGGTATGCTGTGGCTGGCAAAGCTGATCATCGGCCGCAGGGAAGGCTGTGAAAAGGTTGTTTTCCGTCTCCTCGTCTTTCTCGGGATCCTGGTTCTCGGGATGGGCATCCTGTTTGGCATCCACAAGGCGGCCTACCATTCCCAGCCCCGGGCTGATTTTGTCAAGATCAACCATTATCGCGAGCGGGTAGGCGACTTTTACACCTGGCCTGCCTACGAGGAATGTTCCTCCCAGCTTTCCGCCCTCGGCATTTCGGAGGAAGAATACAACGAAAGAAGAAACGGGGCGCCCTACATCGGATACGGGATGGATCTCGACGACTGGAAGGCCATGCACGATATCGCCAGACAATGCTACCAGAATCGCACAAGCATGACTTCCCGGCTGAAAAACGTCGTCATCGGAAGTGTCAGCGTGTTTTTCTATGGAGATGGTATTCAGCCGCTCAACCTGATCGTCGGACTTCTCTTTATCCTGACGCTCCTGCTGATCTGTCGCTCCCGCAACCTGACCGCCCTGCTCGTCTATCTTCTCTATATTGGCGGGCGTTCGGTGAGCTGGGTCTATGTGCTGTATGAGGGGCGCTTCCCCAAACGGATCATACAGCCGCTGCTGCTCACAGACTTTATGGTTTTATTTGGGATCCTCCTGGGTTTTCATCTGCTTCCTCTGGAAAAGAAAGCCCTTACCAGAGCCGTCCTTCCGTGTGTCATCCTTCTCAGCGCCGTATCCATATACTGCACCAAGACCGATATCGACCGCTCCTACCACAGCAAGGAAGCCGTCTGGAACGGATTGAAGGACTATTGCCATGCCAACCCGGAAAACTTCTATATCTGGAGTTACAATACCGGCACGCTCGACAACTACTGCGAGGCAGCCTTTGCCCCCGGTCAGGATACCTACAACAATTTCTTCTATACTAACTGGGGCGTGGTCTGCAACCCGAACAGCCAAACAAAGCTGCAAAAGCATGGCATCGGCGATTTTGGGCAGGATCTGGCCGACAGTCCCTCCGTACGCTTTATCTTCCGTCAGGATTTGTATTCCGACGAGCATCCGGTGGTCATGTATTTCCGGCATACTTATGAGAAGAAATGCGAACTGGTTGACCGTTTCACCGCCGGAGACGCTGTCTATGAAGTATACCAGCTCACGGACAAATGACAACTGCTTAGATTTTCCCCACTGCATACAGGCAATTTCCTTAATTATATAAAAAGGTGGACAAATCCCTCTCTCACGAGAGACTTGTCCACCTTTTTTAAGCCTTTTCATTATCTCCGTTATCTTAAGATTCCTGCTTCATCGGGATCCTTCTTGTCACCAGTGTAAGCCGGTATTCAAAGTCACGCCGGTTCTTGAGTGCGATATTCTCCAGGATCAGGCCGGAAAAGAAAGACTGCAGAGCCGCCAGTCCCACGAATCCGCTGACAAACAGGGTCGGAAACCGCAGAACCATCCCTGTCTCCAGATAAGCTATCAGGATCGGAATAAACAGCAGTACCGCCACCAGCGCCAGAATGATCGCACACAGACCGAAAAATCCGAGGGGTTTGTAATCCCGATACAGCTTGATGATCGTATGGAGCACCTTAAATCCATCCGAAAAAGTATTGAGTTTGGACTCGCTTCCCTCCGGTCTGTCCCGGTAATCAACGATCACATTCTCGATCTGCATGTTGTTGTATACCGCATGGATCGTCATCTCCGTCTCGATCTCAAATCCAGTGGAAAGAATCGGGAACGTCTTGACAAAACCATAGCTGAATGCGCGGTATCCGGTCATAATATCCTTGATCTCGCAGTGGAATAACCGATTGATGCTGCTCCGCACGATCGTATTGCCGAAATTGTGGAACGGTCTTTTATTCTCTGTAAAATAAGTGGAGGACAATCGGTCGCCTACTACCATATCCGCATTGTTCAAAAGCACCTTGTCCGCCATCTCCCTGGCATATTCCATGGGGTAGGTGTCGTCTCCGTCCACCATGATATAACACTCTGCCTCAATCTCGCGGAACATCCTGCGGATGACATTTCCTTTTCCCTGCATATGCTCATAACGGATCACCGCACCTGCCTCTCTGGCCAGTTCTACTGTGCGATCCGTTGAATTATTGTCGTAAACATACACCACCGCATCCGGCAATGCACTCTTAGCATCCCTCACCACTTTGGCAATCGTCTTTTCTTCATTATAGCAAGGAATCAAAATTGCTATTTTGTCCATAGGGGTCCTCCCACTTCCTAATAAGTATACGATTTCAGTTTAACACAGGTAACAGCGGGTTGTCACCTTTTTATAGCAGTTCATCCTCAAATTTATAATAGTCGTCTGTTCCGGTCAGCATCGTTTTCCAGCACATCTAAAATCCCTGATAGATAAACTCCGACGCGCTGTACCCCGGTCCATAACAGCCGAGCAGGATCACGTAGAATAAAAGCGCATACCAGATGACCCAGCGAACCGGAAGCGGTTTCCTGCCAATTCTCTCCCGTACCGATTCCTTCTGCTGCAGACACGATACCAACCACAGGATCAGAAGCGACACCAGCGCGATCAGCAGCTCCTCCGGCTCCAGCCCCAGATTCAAAAGAGCTCCGTTCCACAAAATCTGCGGATTCCACACTGCGACTGCCTTTGCCAGCATGGCAAACGCATCCCCGACGGACGCCGCCCTGAAAAAAAGATCTCCGATACATACCAGGAAAAAGGTCCGGAGCACACGGACCACGGCGATGCCCTTGCCGTCAGCACGGATATGCAGCCTGTCCATCGCGTGTGCGCAGGGTGCTGCAAGCAGTTCCTCCAGCACAATATAGCACCAGTGCAGCAGTCCGGAGCCGATCACATACTTCCAGTCGCCTCCATGCCACACGCCCACCGTAAACCACAGGATAAACATTGCTGCAAATGTGGTATACTGCTTTCCCTTTTTCTTCCCAAACTTTTCTTTCCACTTTTTATTCAGATTCGTAAACGCCTTCGTTCTCAGCACTGGATAGAATACATACTCTTTCATCCATACACCGAGCGTAATATGCCATCTGCGCCAGTATTCTGAGATACTCTTCGCGAAAAAGGGCGTCTCGAAATTTTCCGGCAGGTCAATCCCGAAGCTTTCCGAAATGCCGAGTACGATATCCATACCACCTGAAAAGTCCGTGTAGAGCTGGAACGCATAGCACACGGTCGCAAACCAGATATATGCGCCCGGATACTCTCCATACTGCCCGTAAACCGTATCCACCAGCGTTCCCAGCCGCTCCGCGATCACCAGCTTCTTAAAGAAGCCCCACAGCATCCGCTGCAGACCGCGCGTCACTTTTTCATAACAAAACGGATGCGGCGAGAAAAACTGTTCTCCATGCTCCCGGTACTTCAAAATAGGTCCCGACAGGATCACAGGGAAATACATCCCATACAGCGCAAGCTTTGCATAGTTTTTCTGTGGAATCGCAATCCCATTGTACACATCGACCACATATCCAAGCAGGGAGAACGTATAAAACGATACCCCCAGCGGCACCATGAAATCCACGCTTCTTATCAGTTCCTCCGAACTGCCAAACAGCTTTGCGATCCCGTCTATGGTATAAATACCGAAATTTACATATTTGAGCACCACCAGCACGCCCAGATTTGCCGCGATCGTCAGCCAGAGGATCGCTCTTCTGCGCCCAGTCTGCTCTTCCGGCGTATTCAAAAGAAGCCTTGTCCCTGCATAGCACGCCGTCACAGAAAACAGGGGATATAAGATCAGAAATCCATTTCCCGATAACAGATAGTAGGCAACGCTGCACAGAAGCAGAAATCCCCACTGCAGCTTTTTCGGGATCAGATAGTACAGTATCAGTATCCCTGCAAAAAAACAGATAAATGTAAAAGAAGTAATACCCATATTATTATTTTCCTATCTCTTCCTTCGGAGTCTTCCCCGCTGCGATACAGAAATACAGCGGAAAGGCAAGATAATATCCATAGATATAGCGGAAATTGCTCACCGGTCCCAGAATAAACGTCAGGAACAGCCCTATGAGCACAGTAAATACCACAATGCCTTCTTTCCTTTTATGTCTGATCATCAGATACAGACATACCACCATACTGACAAATGGAAAGGCAAGCGAATAAAAATAACAGAGCACAGGGATCTTCATAAACCAGCTGTCATGGTCTGCCACCTTCTCATAAAAGCTATGCACCCCCGGAAGCAAACCGGCATTATCTACCCAGTATATCTCCCGTTCCAGAGTATCCGTCTCAATGTATCTGCGAGCCGAGTACGGATCGGGAGTCATCGCCCCCGGATACCAGTAGTCCACGTTCAGATCCAGAAACAGACACAGACATTCCACCGGTGCTTTTGCCAGAATCTGAAAATAGGTCGTCCAGAATGTCTCCGGGTCTTCCTCATAGTGTTTGTTATTAAACGAACTTTTTACATAATCGGCAAAATGGCGGTTGAATGCCTCTGCATCCGGTATATATGAGAGAATGATTTCTCTTTCTTCCTCGTCCAATACTTCCGGATGATCGACATAGATGCCGCTAAGCTGTACAAGCACCGCCGGAAATGTCTCACTTTTTTCCCCTTCCTGCACACCCATCACCGGAAACAAGACCTTCATAATAATATAATAGGCAAAGATCACGCCCAAAAGCACTAACCGGATCTTAGACATATACCGCAGCACAAATGCCGCGATCAATGCAAGCATCACCACATAAACCATATTGTTCCGAAACAGGCAGGCCAGAAGTCCCGTTCCGAAAACGGCAGCCAGATACCTGCCTCCCGGATTCTTCACCACCTGCACCAGTGACATACAAAACAGGATCAGAAAACAGGAAAAGAGGATATCCTTGGTCAGACTGAACGACATAAGCTGCAGCATCGGCGTCAGCAGATAATACAGGTAAGCAGCCAGCGTCGCATAGACATTTCTCGTTGCCTTGTAGATCCAGTACACGGTAAACATCGTAACCGCCACTACGAAAAGCATCTGGCACACACTGTAAACGACCAGCCCCCCCGCTTCATTTCCTCCGGAGATTCCGGTTCCAATTCGAAGACACAGCGCCCAGAACAATGTGTGGAACACCGGATGATGCGTATTCAGCGGATCTCTGCCATACGCCTGATAGGTCTGCGGCGGGGCGTCATACGCATATGTTCCCGGAAAATAAGAGAGATAACAAAACCCATAGACCGCAAGCAGGGTCGCGCCAAGAATCCAGAAGGCTTCCTTTCGTTCCAAGAAATTCCGGCATTTTTCCCACTGCGGGATACAACCCGTTTTCTTCAGAAGCATGTCAAAACCATACAGTAACGCCGCCGTCAAAACACTTCCCACCAGCCAAAAAAGAAGATAAAAGGCCGGTCCTTCTGCAATTCCGCTAAAATCTGTCGTCTCGTATATACTTTTCCCGACGCACAGGATTCCTGCGCCCGCCATCCCAAACAATAGCTTAGGCATCCAGTCCCTGATCGATCTACGCCTTCGTTCCTTCATCTTTTCCAGTTACTCCCTCGTACCAGCATTTCTCTTTGCACGTACTCAACTCTTGAGCCCGCATCGCTCTATCCGGAATCTCTGTGGTTTTCCCGAAATTTGTTCTCACATATTTTACCATCATTGGTATGCTTTTGGCAATCTGCGTTGCCATATAAACTCTCCTGTACCAGGCGCTCCTTCGGCTCAGCTATGAATTGTTTAATTCCGGACTTTGTGCTAAACTGTTACTATCTTTGGAAATCAGATTCCAGCAGGGAGCCGCGAGAGCTCCGGAACGGAGAAACTATGCTATTTAATTCCATGACCTTTGCCATATTTCTGCCAGTTGTCTTTCTTCTGTACTATGCGCTTCCGCACAAGTACCGTTGGATTTTTTTGCTGCTGGCAAGCTATGTCTTCTATATGAACCTGCATGTCGGATATGGGATCCTGCTCTTTCTGACAACCGTTCTGACCTACTTTCTTGCCAGAAAGCTGGAAAACTGTACAGCAGATACCGGGCGGCGCAGCTGTCTCCTTGGCGGTATTCTCCCTCTGGTATTGATCCTGCTGTTCTATAAGACGGCTTCGCCTCTGATCGACCGTCTGAATGTCCTGATCGACGCAGGCCGGCTTCCGATGCAGCCCATCACCGTGCGGATCCTTCTCCCTGCCGGCGTCTCCTTTTATTTTTTTCAGTCGATGGGCTATCTCATCGATGTTTACAAGAAGAAGATTCCCGCGGAAAAGCACTTTGGATATTATGCGCTGTTTGTCTCCTTTTTCCCACAGCTCCTGGCAGGACCAATCGGCAGAGCGGACAGCCTGCTTCCGCAATACAAAAAGGAGCGACCTTTTTCCTACGAGAACGTCACTTATGGGCTTCGTCAGATGGCGTGGGGCTATTTCAAGAAACTGGTGATCGCCGATGTCTTTGCTGCCGTCGTGGACAAGGTATACAACAATGCCGGAAGCTATGTCGGTCTTGTCTTTATCATTGTCACCGTTATGTTTGCCATTGAGATCTACTGTGATTTTTCCGGCTATTCCGACATTGCGATCGGCTGTGCCAGACTTTTCGGAATTGAGCTTATGACCAACTTTAAAAGTCCCTACTACTCATTTACGATCAAAGAGTTCTGGAGCCGTTGGCATATCTCCCTTTCCACCTGGTTTCGTGACTATGTGTACATTCCGCTGGGCGGCAACCGCGTCGGACGCTTCCGCCACTGTCTGAACCTGATGATCACGTTTCTGGTCAGCGGCTTCTGGCATGGAAGCAGTCTGACCTACATCCTGTGGGGCGGCATCCACGGTTTTCTGCAGATCGTAGAGTCTTTTCTCTACCCCAAAGAGCGAAACGGTATCCGGCTTACTCACAAAAAGCACTGGTGGCAGCTGCCCATCACCTTTATTCTGCTTTGCCTCAGTTGGATCTTTTTCCGTGCAAACACCATTCAGGATGCTCTGTGGATCCTCTCCAGACTGTTCTGGGATGCTTCCCGGCCGGTCAACTATCTGAAAACTGCGGTGATCTGTCTGGATATGCCCTATGTGTCCATGTTTGGTATGTTCTTCTCTGTGGTCATTCTCGGTATTTATGATTACATCTCTCTCAAGCAGGATGTGATCGCCCTGATCAGCAGGCAGAATTTTCTTGTACGCTGGCTGATCTATGTTTTGCTTCTGGTCGTGATCGCCCTCTTTTCCAACAAGGGAATCGCAACCGAATTTATCTATTTCCAGTTTTAAGTGACAGTAAGGGGTAAAAAGATATGAAGGAAAATAAAAAACAGACTTTGGATTTTATAAAACTGATCGTAAAATGCCTTGCCTTTCCGGCGGCGGCACTGCTGGTGATCTGCCTTCTCAACAAGCCCTACCGAAAAATTGATGAGGCGAAATACCTGGATCTTGCCAAGTTCAGCACACTGGGGAATCCGGTCGAAAACATACAGGTTGCCAACATCGGAAGCTCTCATGGTGCCTATGACTTCGTATATACAGATCTGGAGGAACGCGGCTATTCCTGCTTTAACTACGGCAACGTCAGCCAGACCTTCAATTACGACTATGCGATATTAAAAGAATACGGGAGCTATCTGGCTCCCGGAAGCGTTCTGTTTATACCTGTGTCTTATTTCTCCTTCAATAACGAGGTAACGACCGACAGCGAGGCGCAGGCTCTGAGCGTTAAATATTACCACTGTCTTTCTCCTCAGAATATGCCGGATTACGATCTTTTTACCGACATCGTCACCACAAGGCTGCCTATCCTGTCAGCCGGGGAAGATATCCTCGAGCTGTTTCCCAAGCTGTCTCTGATCGCTCTCGCCGCCGATACCGGCGACGATGTTGCCGAGTTCCAGCGGCGCGCACAGGATCGCTATGATCGTCATTTTGCCAACAAGGACACCTATTTCATGCCTGAGCGCGAGGAAGAGCTGCGCGAGATCATCTCCTACTGTAAAGAACGCAACATCACGCCTGTCCTGATCACTACTCCCTTTTCGAAGTATTATCGGGATCTGGTATCCGCTGAGTTTCTCTCCGAGTTTGCCGAGAAGGTGAATACCATTGCATCTGACACAGGTGTCAGTTATTATGATTATTCCTATGACGCCAGGTTCCGTGGCAACCTGGATTACTTCTCTGACTCTGACCACCTAAACGACGAGGGAGCTGCTTATTTCATGCAGATTCTGGAAGAGGAGGTTCCGGAGCTTCAACAGGTCATTCGCTAAGATCCTGTCTGAACCCGCCTTTCATCACTGCCTGATATTCGATCTTTCTACCCTCTGTAAGGTAAAAATCCTCTGCTGCTTCCTTCCCGATCTCCTCTGTCACTTCATCCGGCAGAGTTGCCCCCGGATGGAAAAGAATCTCGAGCGTCCGTCCCTTTTTATCTGTCTTTCCGGCAATGGCCGGATACAGCTTTCCGATCCGGTCTGCATCCATGCGTCCACTCATAACCAGCCCCCACAGATACATCTGATCCAGCCCATGTTCTCTGCAATAGCGGTCCGCCTTATGCGAATAGCAGGAAAGCAGTCTGTTCTTGACAAAATTGATCGGGCGGTAAGTTTTCCAAAGCGACACCTTTGACACAAACGGCCATAAGAGTTCCTTCGAATTGCGGATATACTCAAGCGGGTAGTTTTCTTCCGCCACTACCTCCGTGACAGCTTCCCACACCACCGGTATCATATGCGCATGCTGGTGTGAATCGATGCGGAGTCCCTGTTGTTCCACTCGTACCTGACTCTGCTGTGCAATCTCCCGGCACTTCTTTACCGCGTCCTGCACTTTTTGGATCTGCGCCCGGATCTCGCATTTAAGCTGTTTTTTGACCTGTGCCCGCTTCCACGGCAGGTAGGACAGCTTGAACAGGCCTCCCCAGGAAAGTCCCATCAGACTGCTTCCTTCCTTTGTCAGCAGCTCTGCCGTTCCCTCCGGCGCAAGGCTCCTTCCTTCCACGAAGTCAAGATGCACTGACATTTTTGGCAAAAACGGGAGCTGCGGTATCCTCTCATACAACAGCTCCATGCACTCTTCAAAGCAGGACGTATTCGGCACGATACTGATACTGTCCAGTTTTCCAGCCTGCATACATTCCAGCATATCTTTCGATGTGTTTGGCGTCAACGCATAATCATCTGCGTGAATGTCTATTTTCCCCATGCTCTTCTGACCTTTCTATACTACCGTTCTACTCCTCATCTTCCTTCCACAGAAATGTATCAATGATATACCTTGGCCGGTGCTTTGTCTCCATATAGATCTTGCCGATATACTCGCCGATGATCCCCAGAGAAAGCAGCGTCACGCCGCCGATCAGAAGTGAAACGATCAGCGTTGTCGTATAGCCCGGCACATTGTTGCCGTTTACCCAGTCCACAAGACTGATCACGCACATGACAAGACTGAACACAAAAACCAGAAAACCAAGTCCGCTGATCATCCGAAGCGGTCTGACGCTCATGGAGGTGATGCCGTCCATCGCCAGCGTGACCATCTTGTTCAGGGTATATTTGGAATGTCCGGCCTCTCTCGCCTTCACATCAAAATATACAATATCCGAAGGGAATCCCATCGTAGGGATCAGTCCTCTGAGGAAAAGGTTTGTCTCCTTGTACTCAGCCAGCGCATCCAGCGCTCTCTTAGACATCAACCGGTAATCCGCATGGTTGGTGATAACGTTGCTCCCCAGCAGGTGCATCAGCTTATAGTAGGCAGTCGCCGTTGATTTCTTAAAAGCTCCGTCGGAATGGCGGTCGTTGCGCACTCCGTAGACTACGTCGCTTCCCTTCTGATAACACTCCAGGAATTTGTCAAGCGCTTCGATATCCTGCTGCAGATCCGCGTCGATCGTCACTACGGCATCCGCATATTTTCTCGCCATCATCATTCCCGCAAGGATCGCGCTCTGGTGTCCGTAATTTCCGCTGAGACTCACCACCGAATATATCGCGCTCTTTGCCGAAATCTGATACAGCAGATGAAGCGTTTCATCCTTGCTGCCATCGTTGACAAACATGATCTTGCTGCCCTTTTTTATCTTACCTTCCTGCTGTAGCCGGTGAAGTTTTTCTCCCATCACCTGCGCCGTCTTTTCCACGACTTCTTCCTCGTTATAGCAGGGTACGACAAGATACAGCACCGGGATTTCCCGCTCTTTTTTCTCCTGTATCCTGTTTATAGTAGCTGTGTTCTGTTGTTCCATCTGTTTCTGACTCCCTGTCGGTTTCTCTCTGTCCACTCCGGAAATTCTGTTTTCCATCCGGGATTATCTATCTGCATTGCACTCCATTGCGCTGCATTGCACTGCATTGCAGTCTGCAACTGCTCGCCCTACCGTTTGTAATACTCCCTGTACCAGGCAACAAATCTGCCAAGTCCCTCTTTTATCGGGGTATCGGGTTTAAAATCAAAATCCTGCATCAGCTCGCTGACATCCGCATACGTCTGATACACATCCCCCGGCTGCATCGGCAAAAACTCCTTCTTCGCCGTGCATCCCAGACAGCTCTCCAGTGTTTCAATAAAGTCCATCAGCTTTTCCGGTTTATTGTTCCCAATATTGTAAAGTTTATATTGCACGCCCTTACTGTTTGGCTTTGGCGGCGTGCAAAGCATACATTCTATGCCCTTGACAATGTCGTCCACATACGTGAAATCACGGTACATATCGCCGTTATTGTAGATCTGGATCGGCTCGCCTGCCAGGATCTTATTCGTGAATTTAAAGTACGCCATATCCGGTCTTCCGAACGGACCGTATACTGTAAAGAAACGAAGTCCGGTAGTCGGTATGGAATACAGCTTGCTGTAAACATGCGCCATCAGCTCATTAGACTTCTTGGTCGCCGCATACAGGCTGACCGGCTCATCCACCTTATCCTGCGTGGAAAACGGAACTTTCTCGTTTCCTCCATAGACAGAGCTGGACGACGCATACACCAGATGCTCTACCGGAAAATAGCGGCATGCCTCCAGTATGTGAAAGAAGCCCATCATATTCGACTGCATATACGCTTCCGGATTGTCAATGCTGTATCGGACCCCTGCCTGCGCTCCGAGATTTACTACGATCTGCGGATGATATTCCTGAAAGATGCGAAATACATCTGCATTGTCTGCCAGATCTCCCTTGATAAAGCGATAGGATCCATACTGCTGCAAAATCGCAAGCCTCGCCTCTTTCAGACTGACCTCGTAATAATCATTCAGATTGTCGAACCCGATCACCTGCGCGCCCTTTTCCAACAGGCTTTTTGAGAGATGAAAACCGATAAAACCGGCGCCTCCCGTAATTAGATAGGTTTTGGAAAGATCAAGTTGGTTCATTGCCGTATTCCTTCTTTTTCTTTTTATTTTCTGCCAATGCTGTAATATTCGATGCCTGCGTCTGCCATCTCCTGCGGTCTGTAGATATTCCGGCCGTCATATACCAGCGGGATACGCATCTTTTCTTTGTAAGCCGTTGCCGGCACTGCTTTGATCTCTTTCCACTCTGTAAAAATAAAGCAGATGTTCGCACCGGTTAAGGCTTCCTGCGGATCCTCCACATAGCGGATGCTTCCCTTTGCGATCGTTCCTTCCGGGAACCGCTTTTTAAAGTTGTCTGCCGCTACCGGATCATATGCGATGATCTCTGCCCCCTGCTCCAGAAGCAGCTTCACATTGTCGATCGACGGAGCCTCCCTGAGATCGTCCGTTCCGGGCTTAAAGGCAAGTCCGAGCACGGCAACCTTCAAGCCCTGGAATGTGATCATTCTCCGGCATGCCTTATCATAGAGTCTCGTCTTCTGCTTCGCATTCACATCGACTGCTGCCTCTACCGTTTTCAGCTCATAGCCATTCTGCCTTGCCAGATATTTGAGCGCCTTCGTATCCTTCGGGAAACAGCTTCCGCCATAGCCTATGCCCGCTCTCAAAAAGTTTGCCCCGATCCTCGCATCGTAGCTCATGCCTTCCGCAACAGCCTCAATATCGGCCCCTACCAGCTCGCACAGATTCGCGATATCGTTCATATAAGAGATCTTGAGCGCCAGAAAATCATTGCAGGCGTATTTGATCATCTCTGCGGATCTTCTGTTGACGGATACGATTGGAAGCCCGAACGGCTCATATACCTTTTTCAGTGTCGCTTCTGCTTCCTTACTCTCTGTTCCGATAATGATACGCGCCGCATGGAGCGTGTCATGTACCGCAGAACCCTGTGCAAGGAATTCCGGGTTGGAGGCAACCTCCACCTTCACATCACGCACCAGAAAATCATGGATAAACTGGTCTACCTTATCGTTTGTACCCACAGGCACCGTCGATTTCACCACAACCAGACAGTCTCTTTCCACCGACTCTGCGATCTGCCGCGAAACGGTTGCGATATAACTCAGATTTGCTGAACCGTCCGGCTGCTCTGGCGTCCCGACTCCGATAAAAATGACCTCTGCATCCTTGTAGGCTCTCTGATAATCTGTCGTATAATGCAGTCTTCCCGCCGCATTGTTCTTCTGCATCAGCTCCTGCAGACCTTCTTCATAGATCGGCGTGATACCCGTCTCCATCATTTTTACCTTGCTTTCATCAACATCCACACAGGTGACGTCGTGCCCCTTTTCTGCAAAACATACGCCTGCTACCAGTCCTACATATCCGGTTCCCGCTACTGCTATTTTCATGCTGTTCTGCTCCTCCTAAGTTTCCTGATCTACAGCTTTTCCTTACTTAATATCTTTTTGATCCTGCGCACAACTTTTTCCCAGAACGTCGGGCCATGATATCTGCGCGCCTTCGCCTCATCGAACAGTCCCTTTAAATCCTGCTGGCTGTTCACATAGTCCCACCACAGACTGCAGAGGTTGCCATCATAGCGTTTCCAGGGTTTGTCCCCCGCATAGTGAATGATGGTCGGCCTGTGTATCGCCTTCTCACATTCCTCCTGCGTGTACATCCCTTCCTCCACAAACTGCCGGTATTCCTCATCCGGAAAGTACGCAAAACGGTTGTACTCCGGCGGCAGGTGATAGATCGCGCCCTGACAGGTAATATTGAGAATGTCCTGATCCTGATAGTACAGCCGGATCTTCGCAAGTTCATTCCATTGACATTCCATCCGGCGTTCCCTCATTTTAGCCAGATTCATCAAAAGCACGCCGGAATTCACGTACTTTCCTTTCATATCTTTCAACATCCCCCAATATGGTCTGTCGCTGTTCCATTCCCATTTATCTGTTATATTTACAGCCGCCTTCACTCCGGCAAGCAGATAGTCTTTCAGATCAATCTGCCATAGGCTCTCCAGCCCCCCTCTCACAAATGTGTCAATATCCAGATATAGGATCTTATCCACCTTCGGAAGCAGCCGTGGCAGTTCCAAACGCAGGTACGCTCCCGATGAGATACCGCGCACTTCATATGCTTTCTCATACGCATTTTTAATATCAATGAAGTACAGTTCTGATTCCAGGTCGCGCTTTTTTACAATATCATCCAGATATGTTTGGGCTTCTGCCGCCTCCTTCGTACATACGCAGTAAATGTCATAATGCGTCGTTTTGTCCGTGCGCGCATCCAGAAGCGCCGCGACCGTCACACGTACCTGCCGCATCAAATTTTCATCAAAGCAAAATGCCACATTTATTCTCATTATAGCAAACCTCTCCGCTAATTGCGATAGTTACCCTTCTTTTTTCCACTTGAGATAGATCAGACAGGAGGGAAGAATACAGACTGCGAACAGTCCTCTCCGGGACACGCCCGAAAGCTGTCTGCCAAGCTTCATCCCCGCAAACCGTCCATAGATCTGATAGAGCAGCATCATCTTAAGTCTTACGCGAAAATGCACCGCCGGATCCTCCAGATATACCTGGGAGCGAAGCACCATTCCCCTCGGCGAATGGACCTTCATCCGGTGTCCCGACTTCGTCAGACCGCCCTCGAGGTAATCGCAGGTGTAGATGTTTTCGTTGATATGCACCATCCGGTACGGTCCCGACATACGCATCCACACCAGATCCTCCGGCAGAAATTTTTCTCCTTCAAACGTCGGAAACGGATACCGCTTCAGGATTTCCGTATAAAAAACCTCCGCCTTGTCTCCGCCGATATTCCCGTTAATCCGCACATCCCGGTACGTTCCGATCATCTCGTCCTCCGGGAAATACGCGGTGTTCACTCTGCCATCCGCATGACAGCGCAAAAAACTGTAGCCGCACAAAATGACATCACTGTCATTTTCCGGTATATCACAGGCGTCCTTCACCGCTATGCTTTTACAGAAGGTTTCGTAATATTTTTCATGGTATCTGTGTATCGTCTCCACAGCCTCCGGCGGCAGATAATCGTCGCTGTCTACAAGGAACGTCAGCTCTGTCTCGATCTGCGCGATCCCACGGTTCAGCGCTCTGTGCTTTCCGCCGTTCTCCTGCCTGAGGACACGCATCTGAAGCCGATGCTCCTGCATCAGTTTCTCCAGCAACTCCTGCGTCTCATCCGTGCTCCCGTCGTCTACGACCAGCCATTCAAAATCAGGATCCGTCTGCCCGGTAAGGCTGTCATACAGCTTTCGCAAATGGGAAGCCCGGTTGTATGTGGGCGTCAATATGGTCAGATTATTCATGGATTCCCGCCGCCTCCAAAAACTGTTTTGCTATGTTCTCCATCGAATATTTTTCTCGTATCTTTGCCGCGTTGACGGAAAGCCTTTCCGCGAAATCTCCGTCCAGCGCGATCCGTTCCATTGCCTTTGCCATGGCGTCCTTATCCCCCACTGGAACCAGCAGGCCGTTGACACCATCCTCGATATAGGTCCTGGCACCTCCGATCGGACAATCTGTCGCAATGGTCGGAATCCCCATTCCAAGCGCCTCCACCATCGAGTTTGAAATTCCCTCGTAATCGGAAGGCAGCACAAACATTCCAAAATCCACGATCTCATTTCTGGCATTCGGGCAAAAGCCATGCCAGACGACCGCCACGGAGATTCCAAGCGCCTTGGCGTAGCTTTTCAGCTCCTGCTCAAGCTCTCCCTCTCCGTAAATATGAAGCTCGTAATCCGTAATCTTTTTTCGGAACAGCGCAAATGCCTCCAGCAAAAGCCTGTGGTTCTTTTCTTTTCCAAGCCGCCCTACCGACGCGATCCTTTTGCTCCGCTTTCCGGTATATCGCTCCGGCACGTCCCCGGCTACTGCGTTCGGGATGATCACTGCCTTATCTGCGATCTGCTTTGGGAAAAAGCGGATCCCGTCCGGCGTCTGAAAAGCAATCCTGTCCGCGTACCGGTATGCCCAGTTCCGGATCCGCGGTTCTTTGCAGCTAAGCGGGCTGCTCCGTTCCGCAACAAGCAGATGCCGTTTCCTTCCAAGGGTTGCCAGTACCGAAAAGACCGTTCCATTGACACAGAATGCAAAAATATAGCAGTCAGGATTCTCCCTGTAATAGCGTCTCATATCCACAATGCGGCGGATCATGGTGACCGGATTTCTGTGCGACTGCGGCGCGATACAAAAATCCTCCACCTTTTCATTCAGCTCATAGGCATGCTGATACCCTGCAAACTGCATGATCGCCACTTCAAATCCCATCTTGACATACTGGTCGGACAGCAGGGAGATGACCCGTTCTGTCCCGCCACCTGTCATATTTGGAATCACAAATACAATCTTTTTCATACGCTCCTCGATTTCGCTTGTATCTTGTATATAAAACAGTTCCGCTCCCCGTTACACTATAACATTTCCCGTGGATATTTACAAATCTGCACTCTCCCCGCTATAATGAACTATACTTGAGTTTGTGCGGCGATTTTATTACACCGGCCGTCCACGCGGGAGCGCCGCGGATGTGTCCGGAATCGTCCATGCGCCCCAGAATGGAGATCTTATGTCTGCTACCCCTTTTTTGAGTGTTATCGTACCTGTATATAACGCAGAGGCTTATCTTCGCGACTGTGTAGACAGCATTCTCGCCCAGACCTTTGATGACTATGAAGTAATCCTGGTCGACGACGGCTCTACCGACCGTTGTCCCGCCATCTGCGATGAATATGCCGCCCGGAATCCGCGTGTGCGCGTCCTGCATCAGCCAAACGGAGGACTTCCTGCTGCAAGACAGGCGGGTTTTCGTCTATCTACCGGTAATTATTGTGCTTTTGTCGATAGTGATGACACCATTGATGTAAAAATGTACTTTGAAATGTGTCACATTGCCATGCAGTATGATGTTGATATCGTTCACTGTGATTTTCTTGCTGTTATGCCAACAAAGACAAAAAACTGTTCCATTCCTTTTCCCTACGGTTATTACGATAAACAACATCTGCGCAGCCAGGTATACCCTCAGCTTATTTATACAGGTCATTATTTTACCTTTGGCGCCGCACCAAATATCTGGAATAAGATATTCCGCAGATCTCTTCTTGAAAAATATCTTCTACAGGTTCCTCACGAAATACAAAATGGAGAGGATTTTCTCGTAACTTATCCCTGTATGCTGGAGGCAAACTCCGTATACTTTATAGACCAGGCATTTTATCATTACTACAGTCGGATAAACTCTATGTGTCGCGTTATCACAAAGGAGCAGTTACAGAAATTATTTATCCTTTTGGATTCCATCGACCAGGTTTTAGACTGTACACAGTATCCTGAACTAAACGTTCAACTCACCTATTACACTGTATACCAAACCCTGCTGTACTGTTTACCACTCTTGCAAGAGATGTATCATAACAAAGAAAAATTGCATACGATACGCCAGCTCTACCTTGATACGGTAAGAAATCCTCACATAAATCACGCCCTGTCTGCTATTCAAATTAAAGACATCACCGGCATCCGCAACAAGCTCTTCGTCTACGGATTCCGACTGCATCTGTACCCTCTGATCCTTTTGGCGCTGCTCAAAAAATAACTGGCTTTACCGGATCTGCCACATCTGGGAACGGTCGCCGCTGTAGGCTTCCAGCGCAACCTTCCCGGACCGCCAGGTCAGCGCATAGTCATCCATCAGGATAAACCAGACGTTTTCTATACTCTGCCCGTCCTCCGCTTTTTTCAGTGTCCACACAAAACGGACATCCGGATCCTGCTGATAATACATATTCAGCTCGTCATCCATGTAGACAGTCAGCCGTTCTCCTCGTGCACCAAGCACCTGTTCGTTATCCGGATAGCGGAAGATCCAGCCCTCGTCCGTCCCTTCCATGTGTACATCGGAAAGCTGCCCGTCCTTGACGCAGACCATTTCTCCCTGATGCGCAAGACAACTTTCCGCATCTTCCATCGGCGAGACCACGTAATCGCCATTTTCCAGAGTCGCCGTCTTTTCCCGGTGATAAAACTGTTCCCTCGCATAGCTGCCGTCATCCAGCGCGATCGTCTCGTAAAACAGGTTCGTGGTGCGAAGAAGCAGCACAAAAACCACCGCCAGTACAACACCCGTTGCAACCGAGATGAACTGTCTCCTGTTTTCCTGCAATGTCCCGGCTTTCCACGCCTTTCTTTTGACCTCAATCCCGCGCACAAGATCAAGCTGTCCCTTCACCGCATAAGGGATCAGGATCAGAAAATATGGCAGCGTGTAGGACGCGCCCGACTCCCAGGCAAAATGAAACAGATAGCCGCCCAAAAAAATGACTATCCCGGTCAATTCGTATAGATTTTCACTTTTCCGATGGAGATACAGATAAAGCAGCACGCCGATCCATACCAGTGTTTGTATGCCGTTTAATGCGACCGAGATCCAGACGCTCTCCTGTCCGTCTATCATTCCGGCGGCAAGCGCAGGTATTTTAACAGCAGACTCCCGTTCCTGCGACCGCTCTATCGCGGCAAACGTCGGATCGTTCCATTGAAACGCCATCTTCTGTGCAAAAAAGGTAACGCCGTCATCCAGCGGATTTTCCCTCATTCTTTTCAGGATCTTCCGGATATCGGTCACCGACGCATCCTTGATCAGCCTGCTGTCATAATGATACTTTTGAAAAATATCAATGATATACCCGTTATATTCACCCGGACCCGTTGCGTTTTCCGAATCCTGCAAGCCCATGACCACCCACGACACCATAGCCGCCCCGTCCGTCAGTTCATAGCCGGAAATCTTTTCCGTCGCCTTCTCATAAGCCGCTGTAAAACCCAGATAGCTTCCCAGACACAGCACGATACACAGCGCAGAGATGATCCACTTCTTTCCCGCCTCTTTTCTGTGGTACAGTAAAGTTTCCAGGATATCATACAGAAGAAAACACAGCATTGCCACCAGATAGATCAGGCAGTTGGACTTGAGTACAATGGCAATTCCAATGCAGACTGCCATCCCAATACCATTGCGGAGCTTTTTCGACTCCAGATACCGCAGCATCTGATATACTGCGGCAAGTGCAAAGGCCATCCCCGGCAAGACCCCGTAGAGATAGGTCGTATAATACAGCATCGGGATCCAGAGGATCGTAGAAAGACATGCCAGCACAGGAAACCTTTTATCGCTTTTCCAGAACATCCCGGACAACTTCGCCAGAAAATAATAGATAAATGCGAGCGCGACCGCATTTACCAGCTGCAGGCCAACGTAGTTATCGACGCCCGTCACAAACGACAAAAGATAGTAAAACAGCACAATACCTGACTGAAAGGGATAGCGGAACAGATATCCGCCCTCTGCAAAAGAGCTGAAATTTCCAGTTCTCCACTGCATCGCGATCGCATAGATCTTCGCCGGGTCATTTCCCGGTGCAAGCTGTGTGACCATGATCCACACCATTCCAAGTAAAAATGCCATAAAACAGAGGATCTTTACCCCTTTTTCGGGACAGACTGCGCCAAAGCGCCCCTTTTCCCGAAGGCAGGCATAGCCCCTGTAGATTCCCCAGCTCACAAGCAAAAAAAGCGCATAAGCGATCAGATGCTTCAACGGACTGTCTGCAATGTTCAGCGTCCGCTTCCGCATTCCTCCGCCATAGCTTTCCGTCCAGCCGATAAAGCTTGTACTGAATATACTGTGTAGAAAAAGCACAAAAATGACACATGCCGCAAGCAGTCTGATCAATCTGTTTGCAAAAAGATAAAGTCCCTTTTTCTTTTCCATGTTTCTTCTCCGACTCTCTTTATTTCCGGGTAAACTGACAAAGTACCCTTATCGCTCTCTTCACGGTTATCCAAAGCGGATGCCGCACCTGATTTTTTTTCAGCGCCCGATATGCTTCCTGAAAGGATACCAGATAATTCTTCAGTCCCGCATTGCTGGTTCCTCCATAAAACATGGATACCAGCACCTCCGGCACATATGCCAGCCGGTTTTTCTCATCCTTCAAAAAGCGGACCATAAACTCATAATCTGCCGCACATCGGTACGAAATATCGTAATCTCCATAGGTTTCATAGATCTTCCGCTTCAGAAAAAGCGTTGGATGCCCCGGCATCCAGCCGTCAGCGATCCTTCCTTCACCCATATGCCAGCCGCGGATGATCTTTTCTCCACTTGCATAGACAAGATCCGCATGTGCTCCCACGCAGCCTTCTCCCGTCTCCTCTATTGCCCGGACAAGCCGGCTGACCGTATCCTTTCTGCACAGCCTGTCGTTGCAGACGGCGATGATCTCTCCGCTGCTTCTGTGAAATGCCTTATTCATCGCATCATACAGTCCCAGATCCGGCTCCGATCTCCACTGCACCTCGGGCCAGCCTCTTTCCATACTCTGCCCGGCGAACTGCCGGATCAAATCCACCGTACCGTCGGTCGATCCTCCGTCTGCGATCACAACCTCGATCCTGTCATAGTCCTGTTCCAGAATACTCTGAAAGGTATCGGGGAGATTTTCTGCCGCCTGATAAGTTGTCACTAACAATGAAACTTTCTGCATTTCTTCCGTTCTCTCTTCCTGTCCTTATTTTCAAATTTTACCTCATTTGGCTGTATTATACAATGAAATCCTCTCTCTTTTCACAGGATCAGTCCACACGCCATCGGCTTTTTCCTCTCCTCCACCCAGCGCAGGCAGTCTGTTTGCTGTAATGAAGTATCGTTTTGCTATTCACAACGTTTTGTTGTCATTGTGTCATTCCTAATACACATAGGACAATTCCGGCCATTTGCGTATTGTTGTATGCTAATATTTCTTACAACAGAAGATTAAATACACTTCTTTTGGATATTATAGTAGTTACAGAAGAGGATCGATCAATGAAAGAATTACACGAACGGATTCGCGACCTCCGGGAGGATAACGATATCAAGCAAAGCACTCTCGCCGACTATCTCGGCGTTACCCAGCAGACATATTCGAACTATGAGACCGGTCGACGCGAAATCCCTACCTATGTCGTCGTGAAGCTGGCACAGTTTTATAAAGTGAGCACGGACTATCTTCTCAGTTCCAATCCCGGTTACACCGGCAATATCGATATGAACGCCCGCTTTATCGGGCCTGTCACCATGCACGACATCGTATACGATATGCAGCGTCTGGATAAATACGGGCGCAAGGAATTAGTCGATTTCATTCACTTCCTGCACCGCGATCACTAGAGCTTACTATTCAGACAAATTTAGTTCTATATTTATTAAATATTGTTTTCTTTTGTACGATATACGAAATCCATATTTCTTTCCACATATTTTTCTTCACCCTATATGGGCACTTTTCTTATTTCTTATTATGTTAAAAAATGTGTTCCAATGCACATTTTCCCCTTCACTTAAGAGCATTTCCATATTACACAAAAATGGTTTGCTCCAGTGAGCAATTTTTCCGTCGCTTAAAAGCATTCCCTTATTGCGTAAAAAGATTTGTTCCAGCGGGCAATCTCCCACAATTTACCATGAATTTCCTACTATAAACTACAGAAAAGACCCGCCCACGCGAGTCTTTTCTAAATTCATTTACCACTATTCCTATTTGTTGATCCGGACGTTCATCGTAAGCTTCACGCCATCCGTATTTGCTCCCTGTCCTGCAAATCTTACGTACATATTGACCTTATTGGTAGATCCACAGCTATAAGAGACCGCATCCTTGGGTTTCAGATACACCTTCATCGATCCGTCCGCCTGCTCAACCGTGCGAATTTCTAAGGATTCGGCTGCTTTCGAATCATAAGCCTTGGTATCTTCCTTTCCAAAATCAACACTTGCGATACTTCCGATCGCCTTCACATCACTCTTGCTTATAACAAAGGAAGTCTCGTAATTCTTGTTGGAGAGATACAGGTTGACCGTACTCTTGTCGGTTTTAATCTTAGGAAGGATCTGCGCGGTTTTGATCTTCAGCACCTTATTAGACCAGGTTCCGTAGCCATCCTCCGAACCAAACTGATAATCCCTCAGCTTCATCCAGATCTTCACAGAATACGTCTTATTGTTGTCGATCTCTGCTTGCCGTTTCGGCGAAACATAGATCTTGCCATCCGCCAGCACCTTTGCCTGGAAAAATTCGCTTTCCTCATCATCATACTTCGGCTGAATACCGCCCGCGTCAAATATCTTGACTTCTACAACCTTATCCTTAAGATTCTTAAAGGAAGGTGTATAGATAATACTGTTGTTTGCCGTATACTCTGCATAATCACGGTTCACCAGATTCAGTTTTCCCTTTGCCGTAAGTCCTACGCTGATGGAAGCGCTGTATACCTTGACGGTGAATTTGACCTCTTTGCCTCTTACCACATTGCCGGTATCCGGGTTTTCATAGACTGGCTCCATAGTAAATGCGTAACTCTTCTTGGGAAGTTCTCTGATCAGCTTCACGTCCAGACTTCCTGCCCAGACATTCTTCGTGTAGCCCGCATCCTTAAGATCCCACTCAAAGGCAGATGCCGAATCCGTATAGTTCTTCGTAGTACACCGGATCGTAGCTTTCGTCTCATCCACATCAAGCTCATAGCCTTCTGCCAGATTCTTGGATGTCATTTCCAGAACTGCCGTCTCGACATAGTTATCGCTCTCGTCTGTCGCTGCCAGATTAAACGCCGCGGCTCCCTTCAAAGCTACTGTCGGGACTCCCTTTGCCACCTTTACTTTCAAAGTTACACCGTTGATCGCCACCTCGTCGCCTCTGGTGTTTACCCGCTTAACCTTATCACACACAAATGTGTATGTTCCATTTTTTACTGTCGAATCAAGGATCTCAACTTTTCCTTCCCCGTTTTCATAGGTGACGCTTAACTTCGCATATTCTTCCGCATTCTTTACCGTAGATTTTGCGTTAAACATCTGCGTATTTGCAAACACGGTATCCTTCTGATTGGATTTCAATGCAAATGTCTGTACCTGCTCCGGATAACTCGGGTTCATTGTCACAGTTGCTGCTGTCAGGCTCGCCTTCGGTGTATTTGATGTCGCATTGATCTTGTAAGTATAATTAAAATACTGTCCGGAAGCCCAGCTTGTATTGGTCACATGAAGCACGACTTTTCCCGATTCCATATTTCGGGGAGTTTTCATCTCGACTGCTCCGTCCGTAGTGATCGTACACTCGTTGATCCTTGCCTCCGTGCCGTTCCATACCTTTACATCAAACGTACCGTCATTCAGATTTACCGGCTCGTTTTTCTTTTTGGTATCCAGAAGATGAAGTTTGATCGTCTGTTCTCCACAGGCATTGTTGTAAGTATCCGCCGTCTTATCCAGCTTGTAGGACGGTTTGACCGTCTGCGTAGGGATCGTGATCTTCAGCTTCGTCTTGATATCCGATTTATAGCCTTGGTAACTCAGCACCAGATAGCCCGAAACCACCGGTTTTCCCTTCTGATTCTTGGTGCCGTAAAGCATGCTCGCACTCTTCTGCGTAATAACCCCTATATCAGGGTCTATCTCAAAGTTCTCGGTAAAGAGCTTTGCATCCTCATCCGTTCCGAGCGGCTCCAGCGCATATGATGCGATCTTCACTGTTCCCAGTCCGGTGATGACCGGCTTGATCTCCGTGCCATCATTCGCGTAAAACAGATTGATCTTCGGCTGCTTTTTATCAAGAGTCAGCTTCACCTTCGGCTCCGACTTTTTGATTGTGATCTTTAAAGGGATCTTATAAGTCCCGCCATTTACGCTCACCAGCAACGAGTATGTTGCTCCGTCGTTTACCAGTTTCGGCGTCACCCAGAAGGTTTTGACAACATCATTGCTATCCTCTTCGCTGTATCTCACATCAAACGCACTCGAGACATATCCATCTTCTGCCTTCAGGAATTTAATACTGTCCGTGTCGATCTCCTTGCCATAAGAACTGATGATCTCCAGCGCGACGCCCTTCTCGATATTGGGATTCAACGTAAGTGAGGAATCTGCCAGTCTTGGCGTATAATCTACCACGCTGATCACAAACTTCTGTGTTACTGTCTTTTTGGCGGCTGTCACTGAGGTATTGGTCGCTGTAACCGTGATCGTCGTCTCTCCGGTCGCTCCCTGTGGGATCGTAACCCGGTTAGTCGTCTTCGTTGTCGTCGTTGATGCAGTCTCCAGTTTTGCAACCTTCGTATCACTGCTTGTCCATTTCATTACAACTGATGTATCATCGCCCTCGGTGTCATACGCCGTTGCTTTGATTGAAAAGGTGTTTGCTTTATTCTTAGTCTCTGTCTTATCGATCACCGCCATATTTGAGCCGCTGCTGCTCTGTGTCAGCTTAACGATAGCGGCGTCATAATCCACTGCCTTCAGTCTGATCTCATCCACATCTGCACTGGTAACGTCCACGATAATGCTGCGGACAATCTTTTTATCATCATATCCGATAACCGAGGCCGTGATCTCCGCCTTTCCTGCTTTCACTGCACGGATCACTCCGCCGGCGTCTATGGTAGCCACCGATGTCGTGCCGGATGTAAATATGATCTTTGATGTTTTGACAGCCCGGTTTCCATCCTTTCCGTCGATCAGAAACATCCTTGTGCTCTGTCCGACCTTCAGCGCAGCACCATCTACCTCATTTTTGCTGTTGACTGTCGCTCCATTGGAAAGCTCCACGCTGATATCGGAATCAATACCCAGTGTCTTTCCGGCATTAATGCTCTCAAATTCTGCTGTGATCAGCGCGCCGCCCATAGGCATGGCAAAACTGTATACGCCGTTTTTATCTGCATTGATCACCTTGCCATTATATTTCAGGGATCCTGTCACCATCTTATAGCCCTGATCCGGCTGGAACGTCACAAACAGCTTTGTCCCTGCAGTTACGCCCTGCCCCTTCTTGCTGCTGTCCGGGTTCAGCGTGTTGGGATCCTTTCCAGCTGCATCTTTGACAATGATCTTGCCTCCCGGCGTCTGCCCGGGAACAAATACATCATATTTATAATAATGGACTTCTTCTTCCTCTTCTGATAAATAATATACAAACTTTATATCATTATTTTTTGCATACGTCTCAACATTGGAATCTCTCTGTCCGATCAGTGTCAGATCCGCCGCGCATCCGGAAAATACCGCATCTCCCAAAACGATCTCACCGCTCGCGATCTCTGCCCGGAGCAGTTTCGAACAATCCCGGAACGCATAATTTCCCACCTGCTTAATGGAATAGAGAAGTTTGATTCCCCCAAGTCCGGTACAACCTTCAAATGCGCTGGCTCCAATGGATGCATTTCCCGACTTAAAGGTCAACGAAATCAGATTGTTACATCCCTTAAACGCCTCATCCGGTATGTCTGTGAGTTTACTCGAAGTGATCACGCTTGTAATGGAACCACAGTTCCGGAATGCCGCCTCTCCCAGTGTGGTGACGCTTTCGTTCAGATTGACCGCATCAATGGAAGTACAGCCTTCAAACGCACTTGCTCCGATTGTCTCCAGATTTCCCGGAATGACAAACGCGTCGTCCGAGCAAAACTTCCCAAGCGCTGTACACCCCTTAAACGCCTCATCCCCGATCGAAACGAGGCTGCTGTAGTCCGCATCCCGCATATAGACCATAAATAACGCAGTATCACCGACAAAGGCTCTTGCCCCGATCGATGTCACATTCTTGGGAATGGCAAGCTGTGTCATCTTGGTGCAGCTTTCAAACGCACTCGCGCCGATCGTATCCATGGTATTGGGCAGATAAATTCCCTTCAGGGAACTACAGCCTTTAAAGGCTCCGTCATTGATGCTGGTCACACCCGCCGGGAGCTTCACATACGTAATTGCCGTGTTTCCGGCAAAGGCTTCTCCGATCGCTGTAATGTTCTGGTCTGCCGCAAGTTCAACAACGCCGGAAAGCGGCTTTCCATTTTCATCCGTGACAGCTGTCAAAACGCCGTTTTCTACCGTATAGGTATAGGTTGCCGCCGCATTGGCGTCATATGTAACACGCATGCCTGTCTCGTCTGTAAAGCTCAGCAGACGGATCTCATGCCCTTCTTCCACGATCTCTTCTTCCGTTTCTTCTACGGTATTATCGCTGATCGCGTCCTCCCGGGTTTCCTCGGATATGGATGTATCCGGCTCACTCTGCGCATCCCCGTTCTCTGCTCCATCCTCTTCCGGAGCCTCCGTTTCTGTCTCAGAATCTTCCGTCTCCGTTGCATCGTCCCCGGATTTCTCCGGATCCTCTGCTCCGTTCTCCCCGGCAGCGTCTTCTGATTCCGGTGTAGTCTCATCTATCTCATCCGCGGACTCTGTCTCTTCCGGTTCCGCCTCCATTACAGCCGACACCGGTTCTGTTCCCGTCTCCGTTGCAAAAACTGTCATTCCGTTCGTGCTGACCGCCATACTAAATGCAAGCAGCAATGCCAGTACTCTTTTCTTTCTCATCGTATCTCTCCACCTTTTCTCTGATCTGCGTTATCGGGGTTTCACATAAAAACATGATAAAAAGATTCTTTTACCAGTCATGTCATCATCTTCCTGTAATCGTTCGTCCGCCGTTTCCAAAACGCGTCATACACAAAAATTGGCAAACGCTGGACAGAATAGTTACGCTTTTTATATTATAACACCCCACCTAGTCCCATACAAGGGAATTTCCTACCATATCTAGTGTTTTAAGCAAATATTAAGAACTATTCCGTGCCTCATTTTCAAAAGAACCTTTTTATGTGCAGAAGCGTCTGCAAAACAGCAGAATTTCTGCTCATGGCGCACGTAAATCATTGGTGCGCAACGCAAACAGGGCATCTGCAAAACGCAGATGCCCTGTCTCATGTTCTCTTTATCTGTCGTATGCTTGTCCAGATCAGAAACGATCATCAAGCCTTTCCGTCAGAACCAAGTACGTTCACGATCTTGTGAGCAACCATGTCCTTAACAGCCTGTCTAGCCGGCTTTAAGTACTGACGAGGATCGAAGTGATCCGGATGCTCAGCAAAATACTTACGGATATTACCTGTCATAGCAAGACGGATATCGGAATCGATATTGATCTTACATACGGCAAGTTTAGCTGCCTGACGAAGCTGCTCTTCCGGAATACCTACTGCATCGGGCATATTTCCGCCATACTGGTTTACCATCTTTACGAACTCCTGCGGAACAGAAGAAGATCCGTGAAGAACGATCGGGAATCCAGGAAGACGCTTGATGCACTCCTCTAATACGTCGAAACGAAGCGGAGGGGGAACAAGGATACCGTCAGCGTTTCTTGTACACTGAGCAGCGGTAAACTTGTATGCGCCGTGGGAAGTACCGATTGCGATTGCAAGAGAGTCACATCCTGTCTTGTCTACGAACTCTTCTACTTCTTCCGGACGGGTATATGCTTCCTTACCGGACTCAACGACTACTTCATCCTCGATACCAGCCAGAGTACCAAGCTCAGCCTCTACTACAACGCCGTGAGCGTGTGCATACTCTACAACCTGCTTTGTAAGAGCGATGTTCTCCTCAAAAGGCTTGGAAGAAGCATCGATCATAACAGAGGTAAATCCTCCATCGATACATGACTTACATAATTCAAAACTATCACCATGATCCAGATGAAGTGCGATCGGGATCTGAGGATTCTCGATAACTGCTGCCTCTACCAACTTAACAAGGTAAGTATGGTTAGCATATGCACGAGCTCCCTTGGAAACCTGAAGGATAACAGGGCTGTTCAGCTCGCCGGCTGCCTCTGTGATACCCTGCACGATCTCCATGTTGTTTACGTTGAAAGCACCGATAGCATATCCGCCGTCGTAGGCTTTCTTGAACATTTCTGTCGTTGTTACTAATGCCATAACTTTACATCCTTTCTATTTTATTATTTACATTCTGCTTTCCATTAGCTGGAATCCAACTCTTATTTTAACAGCCATGCTCGCGAAAAGCAATGAGTTTTCTTCCTTTCGAAAAGAAAATTATAACAGTTTAAACGGTTACTCTGCCTGCTCCGGCACCTTAATGCACAGTTCCCTGTGGCAGTTGTGGATCCTGGCGCACAGATGATCCCCGCCAAACTCTCCATCGAGCGTCCATGCGAGCGGTTCCGGCGACTCGATCACCAGATCCGAAGTCATAAAGCTAAGGATATGCTCGGAATGGAAGCGCTTGTCCGCCATCGCCTGGGAAATGCCATTCAGATCCCGCACCAGCGACGGTTTCTTGACCAGCATCACCTCAAACAGACCGTCGTCCAGACAGACATTCTTCCCGGTGATCCCCTTAAATCCTCCGACAGAATAAGAGTTCGTGACCATTCCATACAGGAACTCATCCTCTATCACCTTTCCATCGTAAGTGATCCGGAGCGGATACGAGCGGATCGCAGAGAGCCGTTTCACGCCTTCCAGCAGGTACGCCGCATGTCCCAGTACATTTTTCAAATCCTGCTTTGTCTCATAGGAAACATCCGTAAAAAGCCCAAATGCCGCCACATATATGAAATGCGTGTCGTTGAAGCCTCCGACGTCGCAGGCAAAATCCCGGCCATTCACTACCACTTCCGCCGCATCCTTCATATTCTTAGGGATCTTCAGGCTGTTTGCGAAATCGTTGGTGCTTCCTGCCGGCACATAGCCGATCGGCAGCCTCTCTGTGGACTGCATCATTCCGGCAACCACCTCATCCAGCGTGCCGTCGCCGCCGCTGCACACTACCATATCATAGCCTGCGCGCCGTTCGCGCACTGCCCTGACCGCATCCCCGGCCGACTGCGTGGGGTAAGCCGTCACCTCATATCCCGCTTTGACAAAAACATCGATGATATCCAGCAGATTACTTCTGATCTGCCCCTTTCCGGCTTTGGGATTGTAGATAAAAAGCATTTGTTTCCGCATACGCCATTCCTCCGTAACCTAAAATTCCCATAACACAAAAGGGACTCCACCTCCCTGGAATCCCTCCGTTTTCTTACAGGCTTTGCTTCGTCAGAATTTCACCTGTCTTTTTACTTTCCGCCAAGGAAGTTCTCGATCTCAGCGACCGCCTTCTCTTCATCGCTTCCTTCTGCGATCACAGTCACCTTTTCACCGCTGTCAAGTCCAAGGCTCATCATTCCCATAATGCTTTTGGCATTGACCTTTTTCTCGCCGGAATTGATGTAGACCGAACTCTCAAACTGGCTTGCCACCTGAACAAGCATCGCTACCGGTCTTGCCTCCAAACCGGTCTCCAGCTTAATCTGCACCTCTTTCTGAATCATAATATTCTCCTCCTTTAAAACCTGATCCTATCTGCTATCTCACCTAATCTGCGCAATCTGTGGTTCACGCCGGATTTTCCCACCTTGGGATCCAGATATTCCCCCAGCTCTTTCAATGCCGCATCGGGGTACTCCAGTCTCACCTCGGCCATCTGCCTGAGATTTTCCGGCAGATTTTCAAACCCGTATTTATCCCGTATCAGCACGATATCCTCGATCTGCTTGGACGCCGCCGTAACAGTCTTGGAGATATTTGCCGTCTCGCAGTTTACGCGTCTATTGATAGAATTCCGCATTTCTTTTACTATGCGGAGATTCTCCAGGTTCATCAGTGATACGTGTGCTTCCATGACGTTGAGCAGATCCACGATACCGGATCCCTCTTTCAGATAGACAACGTCATATTTCTTGCGCTTGATGATCTTCGCCTCGATCTGAAACTCCTGGATGACGTCCCGGAGCTGCTGCGCCTGTTCTCTGTTTCCACACACGAATTCAAGATGGTAGCTCTTCTCCGGATCGCTCATAGAGCCGACACACAAAAAAGCTCCCCTCAGATACGCTCTGGCACAACAGGTATTTTTGATCAGCAGTGCGTTGACCGGTCTGCCAAGCTCGAGAATGTCTCCATCCTCCCCGGCAAGGTATAACGCCCTGACCAGCTTTTCCTGTGCCGCGTCGTCGGGTATCCTCCCATCTTTCTCATACATGATCGCTTCTATATTAAAGGTTTTTCTGAGCAATGTAAAGTATTTTCTCTCTACAGCCTCATTTTCCGCTTCAAAAAGCAGATGTTTCCTCTCTTTATCCGTCCTGCCCCCGAACTGGATCAGCGCCGCAAGCTCGGCAAGCTGACAGTGTCTCGCCGTGCTGATATGTTCTGCAAGCTCCTCTTTCACGGTTCCCGAAAAAGACATTCTCACACTCCCTGTTTTACATCCCGGTGATACAGTTTGATGCCGTAATTGCCGTGATCTTTCATCCTGGCATACAGCTCGTTCGCCAGCGTCACGCTCCGGTGTTTTCCACCCGTACATCCAATGCCGATCACAAGCTGATGTTTTCCTTCCTTGACATAATTCGGGATCAGGAAATCCAGCATATCTACCAGTTTTGTCATAAACGTCTCCGACTCCGGGAAACGCATCACATATTCCTGCACTTCTTTGTCATTACCAGTTTTATGTTTCAGCTCGTCTATATAGAACGGATTCGGCAGAAAACGCACATCAAACACCAGATCCGCGTCCGTGGGTATGCCGTTTTTAAAGCCAAAGGACATCACACTCACGATCAGCGAGTTGTACTCTTCGTTGTTGACAAAGATCCGGTCTACCTCCTCTTTCAGCTCCCGCGTGAGCAGACTGGAGGTGTCGATGACATAGTCTGCCTTATCCCGGATGCCTTTCAGGATCTCCCTCTCTTTGCGGATCCCTTCCTCCACTCTTCCGTCCGGAGAAAGTGGATGCAGCCGTCTCGTCTCCTTATAGCGCTTGAGGAGCACCGCGTCGCTGGCCTCCAGAAACAGGATCTCAAAGATATAATTATTCTTTTTCATGCCCTCCAGAAGCTTCTCAACATCGCCAAAGGGCTGGTCTGCACGGACATCCAGTCCGAGCGCGACCTTATTGATCTCGCTTCTGGGCGCGGTTATCAGTTCCACAAATTTCTCGATCAACGGTACCGGCAGATTATCTACGCAGTAAAATCCTACATCCTCCAGCATCTTCATCGCCGTTCTTTTGCCGGAACCGCTCATGCCTGTCACTATCACAAATCGCATGGTTTCTTCTCTCTTCTGCTATCTCAAAAATCGCCCAGAAAAACAATTTCCGGCTCCAGGGAAACATGAAAGCGCGTCTTTACCCGCTCCTGCACTTCCTCGATCACTTCCTTGATGTCTGCCGCCGTCGCCTTTCCGGTATTTACGATAAATCCACAGTGCTTGTCGGACACCTGCGCCCCTCCGATCCGGAAGCCTCTCATCCCGGCATCCATGATCAGTTTTCCGGCAAAATATCCCTCCGGTCTTTTAAAGGTGCTCCCGGCGCTCGGGTATTCCAAAGGCTGTTTACTCCGTCTGAGCTGTGCCAGCTCCTCCATCCTCGCGCGGATCTTCTCCTGTTCCCCTTCTTTCAGGGAAAGCACAACCTCCAGCACCACAAAAAGCCTGTCGCGCACAGCGCTGGTGCGGTATCCGAATTCCATGGTATCGTTGTCCAGTTCAAGGATTTCGCCGTCTTTGTCCATGACTCTGACGCTCTCCACGATCTGCTTCATTTCTCCGTCGTAGGCTCCCGCGTTCATCACGACGGCTCCGCCTATGCTTCCCGGGATCCCGGCAGCAAATTCCATCCCGCTCAACGAATGATCTTTCGCAACCGATGCTGTCTGTGAGAGCAGCGCTCCCGCTTTCGCCCGGATATGCGTTCCCTCTACCGTGATTTCCTGCATCCCTTGGTCAAGTTTGAGCACAATGCCCTGATAGCCTTTATCGCCGACCAGCAGATTACTTCCGTTTCCCAGAACAAAGTAGTCCTGACCGATCATGCGGAAGTAGGGGATCAGCTTTGTCAGCTCCTCTTCCTTCTGGATCAGCAGCATACATGCCGCCTCGCCCCCCACCCGAAAGGTTGTGTGAAGGCTCATCGGTTCCTGAAACAGAATCCGCTCCTGCGGAACAATACTTTTTATAAAATCATACATGGATGCGCTCACTTCTTACTCCTGCCTTCTTTCCGAATTCATTGTTCCATCGAATAGAATGTTCTCTTTTTCTCTATTTTATGTACTATGGACACAATGCGGTCACAGTTAATCCAGAACCATTCTGGCTGCTCCGTATATTCCGGCGTCGTTTCCAAGTGTCGCCAGGGCAAACGGCGTCTCCTTGCAGGCATGGAACACGGTTCTCTCATACGGTGGTCTGATAAATTTAAACAAAATATCGCCGGCCTTCGACACACCGCCTCCGATCACAAAAATCTCCGGGTCGATAACGCCTGCTATCGTGCCCAGACCCTTGCCAAGATATTCTCCAAATTTCTGTGCGACCTCCGTCGCCAGTTCGTCTCCTGCCTTCACCGCATCGAAAACGGTCTTTGCGGAAACCTCTCCGCTCCGCAGCACGCTGTCCTTATCGCTTGCGGCAAGCGCTCTGTTTGCCAGTCTTGTGATACCGGTCGCCGAAGCGTACTCTTCCAGACAACCGCAATTTCCACAACCGCACGCCTCCTTCTCCGTGTCCTCCACATGGATGTGACCGATCTCTCCGCCAGCTCCGTTTGCGCCCGTCATGATCTTACCGTTGATGATGATGCCGCCGCCGACGCCTGTTCCAAGGGTGACTGCCACGATGCTCTGGTGTCCCTGTCCGCCGCCTTTCCACATCTCTCCAAGCGCTGCAACATTGGCGTCGTTTCCACACTCTACCTTCATTCCTCCCAGAAGCTCGCCGAGTCTGCTCTTCAGATCAACGACGTCCCAGCCAAGGTTGACCGCTCTGTGCACCACGCCGTTGCCGTCTACCGGTCCCGGCACGCCGACGCCGACGCCCTTCACATCTTCTTTTGCAATGGACTTCTCATCCATCTTTTTCTTGATCGTTTCTGCGATATCCGGCAGGATATTCTCCCCTCCGTTCTGGGTTCTCGTCGGGATCTCCCACTTATCGCTCACATTTCCTTCCAGATCGAAAAGTCCCAGCTTTACCGTTGTTCCGCCTACGTCCACACCAAAAATATAACTTGCCATCTCTCTCCTCATTTCTGCGCACTCTGCTTCTCCGCCTTCAGGCGGTGCAGCCTCCTGTACCTTGTGCGCCGGCACACGGGCTGATGATCCATTCTTCCTTATTATTCGTCCTCATCCTCTTCTCTCTTGCGGGAAAGAGAATTCTGCACACGCTTGTACAGCTCCTGCGCTGCATTGTAGCCCATCTTCTTCTGACGATGGTTGACCGCCGCCGACTCACAGATCACTGCCAGGTTCCGTCCGGGACGGATCGGAATGTTATGGCATACTACCTTGTTGCCAAGGTATTCCGTGTACTCCTCCTCCAGACCAAGGCGGTCATACTCTTTATCCTTATCCCAGTCCTCCAGACGGATGACCAGATCGATATTCTGCGTATCACGCACGCTCGAAGCTCCGAACAGAGCCTTTACATCCACGATTCCAATACCGCGGAGCTCGATAAAATGCTTGGTGATGTCCGGTGCCGAACCGATCAGTGTATCCTCGCTGACTCTTCTGAGTTCCACCACATCATCTGTCACCAGACGGTGTCCACGCTTGATCAGCTCCAGCGCTGCCTCGGATTTACCGATGCCGCTCTCGCCTGTGATCAGCACGCCCTCGCCGTAGACGTCCACCAGAACGCCGTGCACGGAAATACAGGGCGCCAGCTTGACGTTCAGCCAACGGATGACCTCCGCCATACACGCCGAAGTTGCCTTTTTGCTCATCAGAAGCGGCACACCGTACTTGACAGCCGTCTGTCTGAAAAGCTCATTCGGATACAGCTCCCGGCAGAATACGATTCCCGGGATCGGATTGTTGAGCAGCTTCTCAAAGATCTCCCTCTGTCTGTCCTCGTCCAGCCCGTTCATGTAAGAATACTCTACAAATCCTACGATCTGCAGACGGGTTGCCTCAAAATGTTCAAAATATCCCGCCATCTGCAACGCCGGTCTGTTGATATCCGGCTGCGTCAGCTTGATCTTGGAGATGTCGATCTCCGGCGTCAGATTTTCCCACTTAAATTTCTCGATTACCTTTGTTAAATTGATGCTTGCCATACCCTTCTCCTTCGCGATATCTGCCATCTTTTCTGGAACACTTCCCGGCGTAACCCTATACCGGTTTCCTGTGCCCCGAACAGTTACAGTCTATCATAACTGAAAACAGATTACAAACCGTTCCGCAAAATTCATTTATGGAAGAATTCATAGATCTGTCTTGCTGTCTGCTCCGGGATTTCCGGCACCTCGCACAGCTTTTCAACCGATGCTTCCCGGATCTCCGTGATCGACCCGAAATGCCGCATCAGCGCTTTGCGTCTGGCGGGCCCGATTCCGGGTATATCATCCAGCACCGATCTGACCTGTGCTTTCGACCGCAACGACCGGTGATACTCTATGGCGAAACGATGCGCCTCATCCTGGATCCGTGTGATGAGCTTAAACCCTTCCGAGCGCGTATCGATCGGGATTTCTACATTGTGATAATAGAGCCCTCTGGTGCGATGGTTGTCATCCTTCACCATGCCGCAGACCGGGATGTCCAGATGAAGCTCCTCCAGCACCTGAAGCGCCACGTTCACCTGTCCCTTGCCTCCGTCCATGAGCAGCAGATCCGGGAATCTCGTAAAGCTGCCAAACTGCGGATCCGCCTCCCTCTGCTCAAGCTCCTCTTTTTCCGTCATGCCATGTACAAAACGTCTGGTCAGGACCTCCTTCATACAGCCATAATCATCCGGTCCATCCACCGACTGGATCCGGAATTTCCGGTAATCGCTGCGTTTCGCCTTTCCTTTTTCAAACACCACCATTGAACCGACGTTGGCAAACCCGCTGATATTGGAGATATCGAAAGCCTCCATGCGGCTTACATCCTCCAGATCCAGCAATGCCGCGATCTCTCTGACCGCGCCGATCGTCCGCCCTTCCTCTCTCTTGATCCGTTCCTTATCCTGACTCAGCACCAGATGGGCGTTCTGCGCCGCCAGCTCCACCAGCTTTTCCTTGGTTCCCTTCTTCGGCACACGGATATAGACGCGCTCCTGCTTACGGCTGCTGAGCCACTTTTCCAGAATATCGATGTCGGCTATCTCCTCCTGGAGCATCAGTTCCTTGGGGATAAAAGGAGTTCCGGCGTAGAACTGCTTTACGAAATCCTCCAGGATCTGCGCCTCCTCACAGCCGTCCACATGCGTCATGTAGTAATGCTCCCTGCCGATCAGTCTGCCATCCCGCACAAAAAATACCTGCACGACCGCATCCGTCTCATCTCTTGCAAGGGCAACGATATCTTTGTCCTCCCCGTCGCTTCCCGTGATCTTCTGCTTCTGTGCCACGCTTTTCAGGCTGTTGTACAGATCCCGGTATCTGGCAGCCTCCTCATACTCGAGCCTCTCCGCCGCATCCTTCATATTCTGCTCCAGCTCCCTTAGCATGGGCGCATAGTTTCCATTCAGAAAATCCAGTGCCTGCTCCACTCTGGCGCGGTAATCTTCCTTGCTGATATATCCCTGACACGGCGCCGTGCACTGTTTGATATGATAGTTCAGACAGGGACGCTCCAGCCCGATATCCCGCGGCAGACGACGGTTGCAGGTTTTGAGCTGATACAGCTTGTTCATCAGATCGATCGTATCCTTCACTGCCGCCGCGCTGGTGTACGGGCCAAAATACCTGGATTTATCTTTTTTTCCTCCCGCGGAGGGGCTGAGCTGTCTGGACAGAAAGATCCTCGGATACTCCTCGCCCATCGTCACTTTAATATAAGGATAGGTCTTATCATCCTTCAGCATCGTGTTGTACTTCGGGCTGTACTCTTTGATCAGATTGTTTTCCAGCACCAGCGCTTCCAGTTCGGAATCCGTCACGATATATTCAAACCGTTCGATCTGTTCCACCATCCGGTCGATCTGCGGTCCCCGCCCTACGATCTTTCGGAAATAGGAGCGCACCCGTTTGTGAAGGTTCACCGCCTTGCCAACATAGATGATCGTGTCGTTGGCATCGTGCATCAGATATACGCCCGGCGAATTGGGCAGTTTTTTCAGTTCTTCCTTTACGTCAAACATACTCTTTCCTTTACTGAAAAGCGCCAACCCTTCCGGGTTGACGCTATGATATTCTTAGGACTGACCTTCCTGATCGTGCCCCGGATCTGCTGCTCCCGAGAAAACACCTCGCGGCTGCGGCTCCTCCTGTGTTGCAGGTGGCACCGTCCGGGATGCTTCTTCTGCCTGCTCCGGCTGTGCCTCTTCCGCATCACGCGCTTCCTGCGCCTGTTCCTGCGGCATGATCTGCGCATCCGGCTTCTGTGTCTCCGGTTCGCTGTCTTTGCTCTCCGTTTCCTGTATCTCTGCATCCGGCTCTGTCATCCGGATGTTGTGATCCTTTTTGCCGTCCGCATTTTCCTCTTCCTCCGGTTCCGGGATACCCTTCTCCTTGCGGTAGATCTTCATAAACTCCTTGCCGGTGATCGTCTCCTTCTCGATCAGGTAAGCTGCCAGCTTATCCATGATCTCGCGATTCTCTTTCAGCAGCTTCTTCGCCTGCTTATAGCTGTCACGGAGCATCTTCATAACTTCCGTATCGATATCTGCCGCGGTCACATCCGAACAGGTGAGGGACGCCCTTCCATCCAGATACTGGCTTTCGACGGTCGCAAGTCCCATCAGACCGAATTTCTTGCTCATACCAAACCGGGTGATCATATTGCGGGCAATGCTGGTCGCCTGCTCTATATCATTTGCCGCGCCTGTCGTCACCGTATCAAATACGATCTCCTCCGCCGCACGCCCTCCGAGCAGACCTACCAGTCTGTCACGAAGTTCTGCCTCGGTGTCCAGATACTTCTCTTCCTCCGGCACGTGCATTACATAGCCAAGCGCGCCCATCGTTCTCGGTACGATCGTGATCTTCTGCACCGGCTCCGAATTTTTCTGAAGAGCGCTGATCAGCGCATGTCCGACTTCGTGGTAGGAAACGATCTTTCGCTCCTCCTTGCTCATCAGACGATCCTTCTTTTCTTTTCCCACAAGCACCTGCTCCACTGCATCGAACAAATCCTTCTGGCTTACATATTCTCTTCCCATCTTGACAGCGTTGATCGCCGCCTCGTTGATCATATTGGCAAGATCCGAGCCGACCGCTCCGGAAGTTGCAAGCGCGATCTCGTTCAGATCTACCGTTTCATCCATCAGCACATCCTTGGAATGTACCTTGAGAATCTCTACACGGCCTTTCAGATCCGGCTTATCTACAATGATCCGTCGGTCAAACCGTCCCGGACGAAGGAGCGCCTTGTCCAGGATCTCCGGCCGGTTGGTTGCCGCCAGAATGATGATTCCCTTCTTGCCGTCGAAACCATCCATCTCGGAGAGAAGCTGGTTCAACGTCTGCTCCCGTTCCTCGTTGCCGCCGCCATATTTCGAATCACGGCTCCGGCCGATGGCATCGATCTCATCGATAAACACGATACAGGGGGCGTTCTTTTCCGCCTCCTTAAAAAGGTCACGGACACGGGATGCACCCACGCCGACATACAATTCGATAAAGTCTGATCCAGACAGGGAGAAGAACGGCACATGCGCCTCTCCCGCCACCGCCTTTGCAAGCAGCGTCTTACCGGTTCCGGGAGGTCCAACTAACAGCGCTCCCTTGGGAAGTCTTGCCCCGATCTTGGAATACTTTCCGGGGTTGTGCAGGAAATCCACCACCTCGACCAACGATTCCTTCGCTTCGTCTTCTCCTGCCACATCCTTGAAGGTGATTCCCGTCTCCTTCTGGACATAAGCCTTCGCCGTGCTCTTTCCGACGCCCATCGGGCCGCCCTTGCCGCCCATCCGTCTGAACAGAAGGCTCAGAAGTCCCCACATCAGCAGGATTGGAAGAACGTAGTATATCACGATCGTCATGATCATGCTGGAGCTGTCCGAAGTCTGTTTGGAAAGTTCTACGTCGTGCTCCAGAAGCCGCTTGGTCAGTGTGTCGTCATCTTCCATCTTTCCGGTGTAGTAAGTCATGGTGCTTCCCATTCCATAGCCGTAGCCAAACGGACTCTGCACCTTTTCCGTCTTAGGGTATATCGTGATCCGGTCAGAATCCACGGAAACGCTCTCCACCTTCCCGTCTTCTACCATATTGATAAATTCGTTGTAGGTGATCTCCTGGTTGGTCGCTCCCGTCATCAGCTTCATAAAAAGGCTGATGCAGATCAGGGTTACGATCGCCGCAATGACCAGCATGACCAGACTCTGTTTTCTGGGGTCACGCCCTTCTCCGCCTGCTCCGCCCTGGCCGTTGCCCGGGCCTCCCGGTCCGCCGCTTCCGCGGTTTGAATTATTATCATAAGGGTTTACATTGTTATCCACGAATCTTCCTCGCTTTCAATCTTCCTGATATATAGTCTTGTATTTTTTACCCGGACATTATACTGGATACTGGTATTTATAATGCTAGTATTATTATAGGGAAGCAAAAAACATAAATCAATAATAGAATTGTGAAATTAAGGACACAAGTATTAAAGAATTATAAAACGCTTTGATCCGGCGATCAAAGCGACACCCCAACGACCCCACTCTCAAAAAAATCCTTGATTTTAGAACTGTTTTTTTGTATGATAAAGTGTAATTGTTTTGTTTTCATTCTTTATGGAGGCACCCATGCAGAAAATAGGCTTTGACAATGACAAATATCTGAAGCTGCAATCGGAGCGTATCAAAGAGCGCATCCAGACCTTTGGCGGCAAGCTCTATCTCGAATTTGGCGGCAAGCTGTTCGACGATTACCACGCTTCCCGGGTACTTCCGGGTTTTATGCCGGCCAGCAAGATCAATATGCTCGCACAGCTCAAGGAGCAGGCGGAAGTAGTTATTGTCATCAGCGCAGCCGATATAGAGAAAAATAAAGTCCGTTCTGATCTTGGCATCACCTACGATCTGGACGTGCTCCGTCTGATCGACGCTTTCCGCGGCTACGGCCTGTATGTGAGCAGCGTGTGTCTGACGCACTTTGCCGGACAGCCGAGCGCCGTTTCCTATCAGAAACGTCTGGAGGCTCTGGGGATGAAGGTCTATCGGCACTATCCGATCGAGGGCTATCCTTACAACATCCCTCTGATCGTCAGCGACGACGGTTACGGCAAGAACGAATATATTGAGACAACCCGTTCTCTTGTAGTTATCACAGCTCCGGGCCCCGGCAGCGGCAAGATGGCCACCTGCCTTTCCCAGCTTTACCATGAATATAAGCGCGGCATCAAGGCAGGCTATGCGAAATATGAGACGTTCCCTATCTGGAATCTGCCTCTGAACCATCCGGTAAACCTCGCATACGAGGCTGCGACCGCAGATCTGAACGATGTAAATATGATCGATCCCTTCCATCTCGAGGCATACGGCGAGACGACCGTCAACTATAACCGCGATGTGGAAGTTTTCCCGGTTCTGAAAGCCATGTTTGAAAAGATCATGGGCGAATGTCCTTACAAATCTCCTACGGACATGGGCGTCAATATGGCGGGTTACGCCATCTGCGACGACGAAGTCACCAGAGCCGCAGCCAGCCAGGAGATCATCCGGCGTTACTACGACGCTCTGTGCCAGAAGCGCCAGGGCAAGGCCGACGACACGCCGATTGCAACCATTGAGCTTCTGATGAAAAAGGGCGACATCACCCTGGAGGACCGCCCCGTTATCAGCGCAGCCAAGGTGAAGGCCGAGGCTACCGGCGAACCGGCTGCTGCGATCCAGCTTCCGGATGAGCGCATCGTCACAGGCAAGACCAGCGAGCTGCTCGGCGCATCTTCCGCCATGCTGCTCAACGCTCTGAAAGCGCTTGCCGGGATCGATGATGAGATCCAGCTGATCTCTCCGACGATCATCGAACCGATCCAGCGGTTGAAGGTAGCGCATCTTCACAACAAAAACCCGCGGCTCCACACAGACGAGATTCTGATCGCGCTCTCCATCTGTGCCGTCTCGGACGAAAACGCTGCCAAGGCCATTGAACAGCTCCAGAACCTGAAGGGTTCCGAGGTACATTCGAGCGTGATCCTTTCACAGGTAGATATTAAGGTGTTCCGCAATCTGGGCATCAATCTCACCTGCGAACCGCAGTACCAGTCGCAAAGGCTCTATCATCATTAAGATAGGCTTTTCCAGATAGATTTTATCAACAATACAAACTGTTTCTTATGGGCAAAGGCGCTCCTTAGGAGTGTATCCTTTGCTCTTTTTTTGGAGAAAGGGAGGAGAAAAAAATGGCAGTAAAGTATGTATTTGTCACCGGCGGCGTTGTCTCAGGTCTTGGAAAAGGCATCACAGCCGCTTCACTTGGCCGACTGCTGAAAGCGAGAGGCTACAAGGTCACCATGCAGAAGTTTGACCCGTATATCAACATCGACCCCGGCACCATGAATCCCATCCAGCACGGTGAAGTGTTTGTCACCGAGGATGGAACGGAAACCGACCTGGATCTAGGACATTACGAACGTTTTATTGATGAAAACCTGGACAAAAATTCCAATGTGACCACCGGCAAAGTATACTGGTCCGTTCTCCAGAAAGAGCGGCGCGGCGATTACGGCGGCGGCACCGTTCAGGTCATCCCGCATATCACCAACGAGATCAAAAGCCGTTTCTACCGCAATTTTACCGATGAGGATACCCGCATCGCGATCATCGAAGTGGGCGGTACGGTCGGCGATATCGAAAGCCAGCCTTTCCTGGAATCCATCCGTCAGTTCCAGCATGAAGTAGGACATGAAAATGCAATCCTGATCCATGTAACGCTGATCCCCTATCTCCATGCCTCCCAGGAGCTCAAGACAAAGCCCACGCAGGCCAGCGTCAAAGACCTTCAGGGAATGGGTATCCAGCCGGATATCATCGTCTGCCGGAGCGAGCATCCGCTTGATCAGGGCATCAAGGACAAGATCGCCCTCTTCTGTAACGTGCCGAGCAACCATGTCCTTCAGAATCTGGACGTCGAATACCTCTACGAGGCTCCTCTCGCCATGGAAAAAGAACACCTGGCGCAGGTTGCCTGTGAGTGTCTCCGTCTGGACTGCCCCGAACCCGATCTTACCGACTGGAAACATATGGTAGAATCCCTCCGCACCCCCACCGGAGAGGTGACGGTTGCACTGGTCGGCAAATATACCCAGCTTCACGACGCCTACATCAGTGTCGTGGAGGCCTTAAAGCACGGCGGTATTTTCAACCGCTGCGTTGTCAACATCAAGTGGATCGATTCTGAAACGGTGACAAAAGAAAATGTGGCTGAACTGCTTTCCAATGTAGACGGCGTACTGGTCCCTGGCGGTTTCGGTTCCCGCGGCATCGAGGGCATGATCGACGCCATCAACTACGCCAGAACCCATCAGATTCCCTACCTTGGACTCTGTCTGGGCATGCAGCTTTCCATCGTTGAATTTGCCCGCAATGTTGTCGGCTACAACGACGCGCACAGCATCGAGCTGAATCCCTCCACAACCCATCCGGTCATCGCCCTTATGCCCGACCAGAACGGCGTCGAGGATATCGGCGGCACCCTGCGGCTTGGCTCCTACCCCTGTGTTCTGGAAAAAGACTCTCTGGCATATCAGCTCTACGGAGAGGATACCATCCATGAGAGACACAGACACCGCTATGAAGTAAACAACGACTACCGTGCCGTTCTCATGGAACGCGGACTGCGGCTTTCCGGTATCTCCCCGGACGGACGGATCGTGGAAATGTGCGAGCTGCCATCCCATCCATTCTTCATTGCCACCCAGGCGCACCCGGAGCTTAAATCCCGTCCGAACAGACCGCATCCCCTGTTCAAGGGCTTTGTCGGAGCAGCGCTCAAACAGCATCAGCGTGCTAACTAGCGCTGCATAAGAAAACAGAAAAGCACATCTATACATTCCACAAAAGCCATTACACTTTCAAAGTGAAATGGCTTTTGTGGAATTCAAGAAGCCCTTCTTTACGCATTTTCCCGAGTTCAAGTGACAATCCGCTGCGTTCGACTCCAAGATAATCTGCCAGCTGCTGCCTTGAAAATGGAATGTCAAATTCGTATTTTCCGCTCCGCTGTACCTCGGCAGAAAAATAGGACATCACCTTTGCCCGCGTGCTGCGTTGTCCCATGTGCGTGAGTTTTTCGCTGAAACGCAGATTTTTCCCGGCAAGCTCGCCGAGCAGGTTCCGGATCATACGGCTGTGACGGGAGCAGGCGGACGGACAGACATCCAGGATGTGCTTTACATTCAAAAACAATATGGCGACGGGCGTTTCGGCTATTACACTCACATTCAGCACCGAACCGGGCGCGCAGGCAAAGGCGGCGGCAAAGCTCTGCCCCGGTCCTGCCTGGGAAAGGATATTGCGGTTTCCCCAAATATCCTCCTGTATGATCAGAACGCTTCCCGCCAGTACAAGACCGATCGATTCCGCCGTATCGCCGGCACGCAGCACAAAGGCTTCCTTCGGGAAGTCTTTTTTCTCTGCCTTGAGACAGGCGAGCATAGCGGTAAGCTCCTCCTCCGAAATGCCGTAAAAAAGCTGTGAAGAACGAATCACAGGTAAAAAATCTTCCATAAAATACTCCATTTCCTGGCAACCTGCTGCGAAGAACTGCAACGAAGTTGATGCAGCCGTTTTTCTTCTGGCATCATAAACCATCCGTTTTGCTCTGCAGCAACTAGCCATTTAAAAAAATGACAGACCCATGCAATTTTTTCCATCCTATGTTTTGTTGAATATTCAACAGACTTGTTGATTTTATTATTTTATAATCAGACCGTAATCACAAGAAATAAAAATTCCGGACCCAGCTATTCAGAACCTCATTATAAAAGCACATTTTTAAAGTCATTCTTTTGCTCAAGCGGCTGCTTTTCCTGAATCAGTAAGAGTCTGCCCACTAACGGTCGGCTTATTACCGGTTTACATGGCTCTGTATAGTTATCCGGCCCGGCAATCATAAAATCAGGGAGGAAAAACAATGGATAACAAAATGTTTTGTTTTCAGTGTGAACAAACGGCCGGATGTTCCGGCTGTACAGGAAATGCAGGGGTATGCGGCAAGACCGCAGATGTGGCGAAGCTCCAGGACGAGCTGACCGGCGCTCTGGTGGGATTGGCGCGTGCGGCAGCCAACGCCCCGGAGGTGAACGCAGGTACCTGGCGGCTGATGATCGAGGGACTGTTCACCACCGTCACGAATGTAAATTTCAATGAAAAGACTTTGCGCAGCCTGATCGACCAGGTGCATGAGGAGAGGGAAAGGCTTGTGCCCGGCTGCTCCGCCTGCGCTTCCGTATGCGGCAGGACCGATAATTACGATATGGAAAGTCTGTGGACTACGCAGGAAGATATCCGCAGTCTCAAATCCCTCATTCTCTTCGGTGTGCGCGGCATGGCGGCTTATGCGCATCACGCCATGGTCCTGGGCTATACCGACGAGGAGGTGAACCGCTTCTTCGCCAAGGCGCTCTTTGCCATAGGCGAGAACTGGGGCATGGATGAACTGCTGCCTGTCGTTATGGAGGTTGGCGAGAAAAATCTCAAGTGTATGGCGCTCCTTGACAAGGCGAATACGGAAAGCTATGGCACGCCCACGCCTGTCACCGTTCCTCTGACTGTGGAAAAAGGGCCGTTCATCGTCATTTCCGGTCACGATCTCCACGATCTGAAGCTGCTGCTGGAGCAGACCGAGGGCAAAGGCATCAACATCTACACCCACGGCGAAATGCTCCCTGCACACAGCTATCCAGAACTGAAAAAGCACGCCCACCTCAAGGGCAACTTCGGCACGGCATGGCAGAACCAACAGAAAGAATTTGCACAGCTTCCCGCACCGGTGCTGTTTACAACCAACTGCCTGATGCCCCCGAAAGCAAGCTATGCCGACCGTGTCTTTACCACCGAAGTGGTATCCTATCCCGAAATGACCCACATCGGCGAGGACAAAGATTTCACCCCCGTCATTGAAAAGGCGCTGGAGCTTGGCGGTTATTCCGAGGACATGACATTTACCGGCATCAATGGCGGAAGTACGGTCACGACCGGCTTTGCGCGCGGCACGGTGCTTGGCGTGGCAGATAAGGTCATCGAGGCGGTAAAGGCAGGTGCGATCCGGCACTTTTTCCTGGTCGCCGGCTGCGACGGAGCGCGTCCCGGCCGCAACTACTACACGGAGTTCGTCAGGCAGACCCCGGCCGACACCGTGGTGCTGACCCTTGCCTGCGGCAAATACCGTTTCAACGACCTTGACTTAGGCACCATCGGCGGCCTGCCCCGTCTGATGGATGTGGGGCAGTGCAACGATGCCTACTCGGCAATTATTCTCGCGGTTACGCTGGCGGAAAAACTGGGCTGCGGTGTTAACGACCTACCGCTGTCGCTGGTGCTCTCCTGGTTCGAACAGAAAGCGATCGTCATCCTGCTGACGCTGCTGTCGCTGGGGGTGAAAAACATCGTCACCGGCCCGACGGCGCCTGGCTTCTTCACCCCGGATCTGCTGGCGATCCTCAATGAGAAGTTTGGACTGCGTTCCGTGACCACCGTGGAACAAGATATGCAGCAGCTGCTGAGCGCGTAAGGAGTCCCTGATGACCATGCAAACCTCCCAGTGCCCGTGGCGGATGCAGGTTCACCACATTCACCAGGAAACCCCGGACGTGTGGACCCTTTCGCTGCTGTGCCACGATTACTATCCGTATCGCGCCGGGCAGTACGCCCTGGTCAGCGTGCGTGATTCCGCGGAAACGCTGCGCGCCTACACCCTCTCCTCCACGCCGGGGGTCAGCGAGTATATTACGCTGACCGTTCGCCGCATTAACGAGGGCGCGGGTTCACAATGGTTAACCCACGAGGTCAAACGCGGCGATTATCTTTGGCTGTCCGATGCGATGGGCGAGTTTATCTGCGACGATAAAGCAGAAGATAAATTCCTGCTGCTGGCCGCCGGCTGCGGGGTGACGCCGATAATGTCGATGCGCCGCTGGCTGGCGAAGTACCGCCCGCTGGCAGACGTGCAAGTGATCTATAGCGTTCGTTCGCCGGAGGATGTGATCTTTGCCGAGGAGTGGCGCAACTATCCGGTTACCCTGGTGGCGGAGCACAACGCAACGCACGGTTTTGTCGCCGGCCGTCTGACCCTGGAGCTACTGCA
>OIZL01000050.1_pt1 | contig 104878 bp, 88 predicted proteins | sample 1588541 | NCBI WGS metagenome assembly OIZL01 (sample SAMN03283285) | human gut metagenome | biome: human-associated habitat; material: feces | host: Homo sapiens | place: Peru | collected 2012 | reverse complement strand
GAAGGGCGGAAGATGTGAGGCCTGCAGCGGTGACGGAATCATCAAGATTGAGATGCATTTCCTGCCAGATGTGTATGTGCCGTGCGAAGTCTGTGAGGGCAAGCGCTATAACAGAGAGACACTGGAAGTAAAATATAAAGGAAAAAGCATCTATGATGTGTTAGATATGACCGTGGAGGAGGCACTTGAGTTCTTTAAGAATGTGCCGAGTATCCACCGCAAGATTCAGACCCTTTATGATGTGGGATTATCCTATGTCAAGTTAGGGCAGCCGTCCACGGAGCTTTCCGGAGGAGAGGCACAGCGAATCAAACTTGCAACAGAATTGAGCAAGCGCAGCACAGGAAAGACCATCTATATTCTCGATGAGCCGACTACCGGACTGCATTTTGCAGATGTGCATAAGCTGATTGAAATTCTGCACCGGCTGTCAGAGGGCGGCAATACGGTGGTTGTCATTGAGCATAATCTTGATGTCATCAAAACCGCAGACTATATCATTGATATGGGGCCGGAAGGCGGAGACGGCGGCGGAACGGTGATCGCCGAGGGAACGCCGGAAGAAGTGGCGAAGGTGAAAAAATCCTACACCGGTCAGTATGTCAAAAAATATTTAGAGCAGGGAAAAAAGAAAAAATAGAAAAATAAAAAAGGCGCCTGTGCTGCGGAAGATGCAGCGCGGGCGCTCCTGTCAGGAACCCGGACATATCCGGATCCGCCCGGATCAGATGCAAATATGGAATAAAAAAAGCTGATATGAAAATCATATCAGCAATAGTTTCGGGGAGTACTTCCCAAATTCCGAAGAACCTGGGAAGCATGAGTTATGAAAAATTATATTAGCTTAATTAGCTAGTACGCTTGTTACTATACGGTATAAATGTGTCTAAAGTATGAACAAATTATAAAAAAGATATAAAATCTAAAAAATGAAGAATTTTATTGCGAAATTATTAAGAAAATATTGACTTTTGACATTTTAGAAAAAAACACTTTAAAAAATGGAAGTTATTGTATATAATAAGATTATATATGTAAGAATATGATTAAATGCATACTCTGTCTTTAGAAATTGGGCAGATATTCGACATAAATGGAAACAGATGAAAGGGGAAACATATCATATGGTTTCAACAGATATAGGAATCGATTTGGGAACAGCCAGCATTCTGGTGTATATTAAAGGAAAAGGCGTTGTATTAAAAGAGCCGTCTGTAGTGGCATTCGATAGAGATACCAATAAGATCAAGGCAATCGGTGAGGAAGCAAGACTGATGCTTGGAAGAACACCTGGAAATATTGTTGCGGTAAGACCGCTTCGTCAGGGTGTTATTTCAGATTACAAGGTTACCGAGCAGATGATCAAGTACTTCATACAGAAAGCACTTGGCAAAAAGAGCTTCCGCAAACCGCGTATCAGCGTATGCGTGCCGAGCGGCGTTACGGAAGTAGAGAAAAAGGCAGTTGAGGACGCGACTTATCAGGCCGGAGCCAGAGAGGTAGCGATCATTGAGGAACCGATCGCAGCAGCGATCGGAGCAGGCATTGATATCTCAAGACCGTGTGGAAACATGATCGTAGATATTGGTGGTGGTACTGCGGATATAGCGGTAATTTCACTTGGAGGTTCTGTAGTCAGCACCTCTATTAAGATCGCCGGTGATGATTTTGACGAAGCGATCGTTCGTTATATGAGAAAGAAACACAATCTTCTGATCGGTGAGAGAACCGCAGAAGACATCAAGATCAAGATCGGAACCTGTTTCCCGCTTGCACAGGCGGATACCATGGATGTGCGCGGACGAAATCTTGTGACAGGTCTTCCGAAGACCGTTACCGTATCTTCCGAGGAGACAGAGGAAGCACTGCGTGAGCCGACACTTCAGATCGTGGAAGCGGTACACAGCGTACTTGAGAAGACTCCGCCGGAACTGGCAGCCGACGTGGCAGACCGTGGAATCGTTCTGACCGGAGGCGGATCCCTGCTTCGCGGACTGGAAGAACTGATCGAAGACAGAACCGGGATCAATACCATGACAGCGGACGAACCGATGACCTGCGTGGCGATCGGAACCGGAAAATTTGTGGAATTTCTTGCCGGAAAACGTGATGATGATTAAAGAAAATGTCGATATAAAATAATAGAGAGAAAGGCGGAAGAACGCCTGGGGGAAGGAGCGCACATATGGTAAAAGGCCTTTATACAGCGTATACCGGGATGATCATGGAACAGAACCGGATGGATATCCTGTCAAATAACCTCGCAAACAGTGCGACAAATGGTTATAAGAAGGAAGGGTGTACAGCAAAATCTTTTGAAGATCAGCTGGCACTCAAGATCAAAGATACCTCGGAATACAATATCCCGAAGCCGCTTGGATATGTCAATATGGGTGTGAAGATTGGGGAGACCTATACAGACTGGAGCCAGGGAAATTTTGAGGTGACAGATAACGCGGAAGATCTTGCAATCGCAGGCGATGGTTTCTTTGCGCTGTCATATACGAACAAGCAGGGAGAGACTTCGGTCAAATATACCAGAGACGGAGCGTTTAAGGTAAATACCGAGGGCTATCTGGTGACAAAGGACGGAGATTATGTTTTGAACCGGAACGGAGCTTTGAGTGGAGATCCGGGAGCGGGAAGTTACATCCGGCTGGATCCGACACAGACATTCCGTGTTGATGAACTTGGCAATATCATTCAGAATAATCAGATCGTTGCACAGGTTGGCGTTGTTGATTTTGAAGATTACAATTACCTGCAGGAGTACGGCGAAAACATGTATGATCTTGTGGACGGCGGACAGGCAGTGGCATCCGATGCGGCGATAGAGCAGGGAACACTTGAAAAATCAAATGTCAATGTTGTTACGGAAATGGTAGATATGATCACTGTTTCAAGAGCGTATGAAGCGAACCAGAAACTGATCCAGACGATCGACACGACACTGGATAAGGCAGCAAACAGTGTTGGCAAAGTGTGATGACAAGATAAAAGGAGATGTGTGACATATGATGAGATCATTGTGGACTGGCGCATCTGGAATGATTGCCCAGCAGACCAACGTGGATACAATAGCAAACAACCTTTCAAATGTAAATACAAGCGGTTATAAGTCAGAAAAGACAGAGTTTAAATCATTGCTCTATCAAACCCTTCAGACCAAAACAACGTCTGCGAATGGCGAAGAAAAACCGATTTCAGCGCAGGTGGGACTTGGTACAAGAGTCGCATCTAACACTTCCATTTTTACACAGGGTTCTCTGATCGCCAACGAAAGTAAATCTGCGTTCGCGATTGAAGGAAATGGTCTTTTCTCGGTCAGAGGAGCGGACGGCGAGACGTATTACACAAGAAATGGTAATTTTTCCTGGGTGAAGGATGGTAACGTAGTATCCCTGTGTACACAGGAAGGATATCATGTGCTGGATTCCAATGGAAATGTAATTTCACTTCCGGCAAATGTTTCTTCTGAGAGTGTGGAATTTCAGTCCAACTCCGGCGAGATCGGATATAAAGACGGAGCAGGAAATTATCACGCACTGAATCAGCGGATCGGCATTTATCAGTTCCGCAATCCGGCAGGACTGGAAAAAGAATCCAACAGCCTGCTTTCCGTGACTGAGGCATCCGGTGATGCAATGAGCGAATATACCAATAACAATCTTACGAGAAGTAAGATCGTACAGGGTTATCTGGAAGGATCCAACGTACAGCTTGCGGATGAAATGGTAAATCTTATCGTTGCGCAGCGGGCGTATGAGATGAACTCCAAAGTGATCACGACATCGGACGATATGCTTGGTATAGCAAATCAGCTGAAGAGATAAGGAGAATGATCTATGAGTATGATGGGATTGGATGCACTTACATCTTATGCAAATACGCAGGCAAGCCAGAACGATACGAGCGCACTCGAGAGCAAACTGAATGCAGACTTTTCGGATGCGTCGGATGAAGAACTGCTTTCGGTATGCAAGGATTTTGAATCTTACTTTTTGGAACAGGTGTTAAAACAGGTTGAGAAGACAGTCAAGTTTGACAAGGATGATGAAAATTCCTATGCTTCCCAGATGGTAGATTACTTCAAGGATACGGCGATCCAGACGATATCGGATGAGATCACGGATCAGGAAGGCGGAAGCTTTGCACAGATGATGTACGAGCAGATGAAGAGAAATTATAATCTCTAAAAAATAAAAGCGATGGATAAAACTGTCAGGGTATCCTGGCAGTTTTATTTCGTTTGACGGGAAGGATGAAATTTTTGGACGTAATAACGGGCTATGTGGATCATATTGTATATCGCAACGCAGATAATGGGTATACGGTTTTGAATCTGATCAATTCCGAGATGGAGATCACCTGCGTTGGCATATTTTCCGCAGTCAGCGAAGGAGAAAATATAGAAGTTACCGGTGAGTATGTAGATCATCCCACTTATGGAAAGCAGTTTAAGGCAGATCATTATGAACAGAAGGAGCCGACCGATGAGCTTTCCATCGAACGCTATCTTGGATCCGGAGCGATCAAAGGAGTGGGAGCAGCGCTTGCGGCACGGATCGTGCGGCGCTTCAAAGCCGATACGTTCCGCATCATAGAGGAAGAACCGGAGCGGCTGGCGGAGATCAAGGGGATCAGCGAGCGGAAGGCAATGGAGATTTCCGATCAGGTTGCGGAGAAAAGAGACCTCCGCCAGGCAATGATATTCTTGCAGCAATATGGAATATCGCTGGCACTCGCGGTGAAGATCTATCAGACCTATGGACAGCAGATTTACGGGATCATAAAAGAAAATCCGTATAAACTGGCGGATGACGTTGACGGAGTGGGCTTCCGTATCGCGGATGAGATCGCGGCGCGGGTAGGTATCCGGACGGATTCGGATTTCCGCGTGCGCAGTGGTATTTTGTATGCACTGCTTCAGGCGTCGGTGGACGGACATACCTATCTGCCGGAATCCGAACTGACCAGACGGGCGAGTGACCTGCTTGGCGTGGAGGGTGCGCTGATTGAAAAGCATTACATGGATCTGGCGATCGAGCGGAAACTGGTGCTGAAAGAAAAAGACGGACAGATGCAGATCTATGCGGCATCCTATTATTACATGGAAAACAACTGCGCCGTTTTGCTGAAAAACCTGGACATGCAGTATGATGTGGCGGATAAGGAGATACAGGACCGGGTCCGCCGGATTGAAAAGCAGACGGGAATGACGCTGGACGAAAAGCAGATGGATGCGGTGAAAGAAGCGGTGCGCAGTGGGCTTTTGGTGATCACGGGTGGCCCGGGTACCGGAAAGACCACAACGATCAACACGATCATCAAATATTTTGAACTGGAAGGAATGGATATTTTCCTCGCAGCACCAACCGGGCGCGCGGCCAAGCGGATGAGTGAAATGACCGGGTATGAGGCACGCACGATCCACCGGATGCTTGAGATCTCCGGTGGCGCGGAAGGCAATGCCGGATTTGAGCGGAACGAAAACAATCCGCTGGAAACGGACGTGATCATCATCGATGAGATGTCCATGGTGGATATCAATCTGATCCATTCGCTTTTAAAGGCGATCGTTCCGGGAACCAGACTGATCCTGGTAGGGGATGTCAATCAGCTTCCGAGTGTGGGAGCCGGCTGCGTTCTCAAAGATATCATTGACTCGGAGTGCTTTCATGTGGTGAAACTCACCAAAATTTTCAGGCAGGCAAGCCAGAGTGACATTATCGTCAATGCGCATAAGATCAACCGTGGTGAAGAAGTGGTGCTGGACAATAAGAGCATGGATTTCTTCTTCCTGAAACGCTACGACGCGGACGTGATCATCAGTGTCGTGATACAGCTGATCCGGCAGAAACTGCCGAAATTTGTGGATGCAACGCCTTATGATATCCAGGTGCTGACACCGATGCGGAAGGGGCTGCTCGGCGTGGAACGGTTGAACCGTATTTTGCAGGAGTACTTAAATCCGCCGGATAAAAGCAAGGTGGAGCATGAGTATGGTGACGGGCTGTTCCGTGAGGGTGATAAAGTGATGCAGACAAAGAACAATTACCAGATCGAGTGGGAGGTTCAGTCCAAATACGGATTCGCGGTCGAAAAAGGAATGGGGATCTTCAATGGAGACATGGGGATCGTGAAAAAGATCAATACATATGCGGAGACAGTCACAGTTGAATTCGATGAGGGAAGGATCGTGGAGTATCCGTTTAAGATGTTGGAGGAATTAGAACTTGCCTATGCGATCACGATACATAAATCACAGGGAAGTGAATATCCGGCAGTCGTCATTCCACTGCTTTCCGGTCCACGGATGCTTATGAACCGGAATCTTTTGTACACGGCGGTGACGAGAGCGAGAAAGTGCGTTACGCTTGTTGGCAATGAAAGGACGTTTTATGAGATGGTGGAAAACATTACGGAGCAGAAGCGATACAGTGGATTACGGGATCGGATTTTAGAACAGGCAGAAGAAACAGCCGGAATATAAACAGCTGGAATAAAAAAGGGAAACGTTTGCGTGAACAGAACGTTTCCCTTTTTTGCATACACTGCTTATGCGAGCAGTGCCTTATCGTTTGCAAATTCTTCGCCGCTGATCTCCTCGAATTTCAAAAGCAGATCTTCGACCGTGAGTTTTTTCTTTTCCTCACCGGAAATATCAAAGATGATCTTTCCGTCATTCATCATGATCAAACGGTTGCCGTGGATGATCGCATCTTTCATATTGTGTGTGACCATCATGGCAGTCAGATGGTTCTCAGCAATGATCTTGTCAGACAATGCGAGAACCTTTGCGGCTGTCTTCGGATCAAGCGCTGCTGTGTGCTCATCTAAAAGCAGAAGCTTTGGTTTCTTTAAGGTTGCCATCAAAAGTGTCAGAGCCTGGCGCTGTCCGCCGGAGAGCAGACCGACTTTGGAAGTCATGCGGTCTTCGAGACCGAGATCCAGTTCCTTTAAGATCTCGTGATATTTTTTCCGTTCCTCGTGTGTGATGCCCCATTTCAGACCACGGGAAGAGCCACGTCTTGCGGCGAGCGCAAGGTTTTCCTCAATCTCCATGGTGGCGGCGGTTCCGGTCATCGGATCCTGGAAAACGCGTCCGAGATAGGAAGCGCGCTTATATTCCGGGAGACCGGTCACGTCGGTTCCGTCAATGACAAGAGAACCGGAATCAACCGGCCATACACCGGCGATCGCGTTGAGCAGAGTCGATTTTCCTGCACCGTTTCCGCCGATGACGGTAACGAAATCACCATCATTTAAAGTGAGCGAAACACCGTTTAAAGCGTGCTTCTCATTGATCGTTCCGATGTTGAAGGTTTTATAAATATTATTGATCTCTAACATATCAGTTACCTCCATTCTTAGCCGCGCGTTTGAAAGAAGTCTTGGATTTTCCGCGCAGATACGGGATCGCGAGGAAGATCGCAACGACAATGGCGGAGAACAGCTTCATGTCTTCGGACGGAAGACCGAGCCATAATACAAATGCGATAACAACATAGTAAATGATCGCGCCGATCGCTACGAATGCGAGGCGGCCGATGAAATTGAGACGTTTGCCAAAGATTGCTTCGCCAAGTACTTCACCGATGATCACAGCGGCGAGTCCGATGACGATCGCACCACGTCCCATGTTGACATCGGAGTTACCCTGATACTGCGCGTACAGACCGCCGGCAAGTCCGACCAGTCCGTTGGAAATGACAAGTGCGAGAACTTTCGCAAAGTTGGTGTTGATACCCTGTGCCCGTGACATGTTCGGATTGCATCCGGTCGCGCGGATCGTAAAGCCCTGTTCTGTTCCGAAATACCAGTAGAGCACACCGATGATCACGACCAGGAAAAGGATCGTGGTCACAATGGCAGCCGGGATATAACGCAGTGAAACAACGAGGTTATACTTGTCAACGCTGACAGCCTGATTGGAACGTCCCATGATGTTCATGTTGACGGAGTAAAGCGCAATCTGCGTCAGGATTCCGGATAGGATATCCGGGATGCCGAAAACCGTATGTAAGATCCCGGTAACCAGTCCGGCGAGCATGCCTGCCGCGAAAGCGAAGATCAATGCGACAGATGGCGGAAAACCATTCAGGATCAGCATGACCGCGACCGCGCCGCCGGTACCTAAAGTACCGTCTACGGTAAGGTCGGCAAAATTTAAGATCTTAAAAGTAATATAAACGCCGAGTGCCATGATGCCCCAGATCAGTCCCTGCGCGACCGAACCTGGCATGGCGCGGAAAAGTGATAATACATTCATAATATTCCCTCTATTCTTCGGTTGATAATTTCACATAATCGTCCGGAATGGTGATACCGAGCGCGTCAGCAACGTCTGCGTTGTATTCTTTGGTAGTTGCGCTTGCGTATTCGATCTCCATGGTTCCGGGATCTTTGCCGTTTACAAGGATTTCGTATGCCATTTCACCAGCCGCCTGACCGATATCGTAGTAGCTGATGGAGAGAGTTGCGAGCGCACCCTGGCAGATACCTTCTTCTCCGGCGATGACCGGAATGCCTGCCGGAACGGTGACGTTTTTGATGATGTCAACATTGGCAGCCATGGTGTTGTCGGTCGGAACATACAGGCAGTCGCATTCAGATACGGCTTTGGTCACAACAGACTGGATCTCGTTGGAGTCTGCAGCGGAGTATTCCTTGTATGCAATGCCGTCTTTTTCCAGAGCGGCTTCGATCTGATTTGCCTGGAAAACAGAATTTGCTTCCGCGGAGCAGTATACGATGCCGACCTGTGTGACATCCGGAACGAGTTCTTTGATCATGGCTTCCTGCTGGTCAAGCGGAGCGAGATCGGAAGTACCCGTGATGTTGGTGCCGGAAGTTCCGTTCCAGTCATCCGCGTTTAATGCGGTCGCGTAGTCCGTGATGGAAGTTCCGACGATCGGAATGCTGTTGGTAGCCGCGGATGCAGCCTGCAGAGATGCGGTTGCGTTTGCGAGGATCAGGTCTACATTGTCGGAAACAAAACCGGTACAGATCGTAGCGCAGTTGGTTTCCTCGCCTTGTGCGTTCTGCACATCAAACACAACGTTATTTTCTCCGAGCTTATCCTTTAAAGCATCCTGAAAGCCCTGGGTAGCGGCGTCGAGCGCTTCGTGTTCAACGAGCTGACATACGCCGATGTGGTAGACTTTTCCGTCGGTTCCTGCTTCGGTGGAAGATGTGGAACCGGAAGCGGTCTGGGTGGATGAAGCGTTTCCGCAGCCCACAAGTCCGAGTACCATGGCAGTCGCCATGAGCGTGGATAATAATTTCTTTTTCATAAAAATGTCCCTCCTGTTATCTTTATCGGTTTAACCTTTTTTAACTTTTAAGTTTTAAAGTAATAAACACCATAAATTATAGAGACAGGGCAAATCAAAGTCAATCCCCAAATGCGGATGGACAGCGGAATTTTCAGGAAAATTTAAGAAAAATATAATGGTATTTCGACAGAGCCTGTGCTATGATTTGAAACGCAAAGAGAGAAGAAAGGCGGAATCATAAAAAAGAGAATCGAAGAATGGATCAAAGATATCCTGTTTCCGCGCAGATGCCCGGTCTGCGATGAGGTACTTCCGGTTGTGGCAGCCTGGGAGGAGTCACGCCTGATCTGTCCGGGATGCAGCGCGAAGATAGAGCGGATACAGGAGCCTTTGTGCAAAAAGTGCGGGAAACCGCTGGATGATGAAAAAAAGGAACTCTGCACAGACTGTAAGAAGAAAAAACACGAATTTGAGCAGGGAAAGGCGGTTTTTGTATACAGCGGCGGCATAAGGGAGTCACTATACCGGTTCAAATACAGTAACCGGAGAGAGTACGCGGACTTTTACGGAGAGGAAGCGCTGCGCCGTTATGAAAAATGGATATTAAATAAGAAGATACAGGTTATCATCCCGATTCCGCTGCACAAAAAGAGACAGCGCGTACGCGGGTACAATCAGGCGGAACTGTTCGCCCGGGTGATCGGGGCGAGACTGGGGATCCCGGTATGTGCCGATCTGATGATCCGGGAGAAAAATACAGTCCCGCAAAAGGAACTAAATGAGGCAGAAAGAAAAAATAATCTGAAAAATGCTTTTAAAATTACGAAAAATATAGTACACTTATCCTATATCTTATTAGTGGACGATATTTATACCACTGGAAGCACGATAGACGCCGCCGCCCTGGCATTAAAAAAGGCGGGCGGAACGCATATATATTTTATCTGCGTCAGCAGCGGCAGAGGATTTTAGGAGGCAGTTTACTATGGAAGTAAGAAATTGTAAAGGATGCGGAAGATTATTCAATTACCTTGGAGGACCGCCATTGTGCCCGGCATGTGTCGCAGACCTGGAGAAAAAATTCGTGGAAGTCAAAGAGTACATCCGCAATAACCCACAGGCATCCGTGAATCAGGTCTCTGAGGACAATGATGTGTCCACAAAGCAGATCAAGCAGTGGATCCGTGAGGAGCGCCTTGCGTTTACAGACGATTCACCGGTTGGAATTGAGTGTGAGAACTGTGGAGCGATGATCAAAACCGGACGTTTTTGCGATGCCTGCAAATCAAAGCTTCAGAACAATCTTATGAGCGCGATCGACAAGCCTAAGAAAGTAGAACCGAAGAAACCGGTGCGTGATGGCGAGAGAATGCGTTTCCTCGAAAAATAAGAAATACAGAAAATAAGCTGCCGTTTTTTGACGGCAGTTTTTTTGTGGATTTTGGCAAAAAACTTTTCAAGGGATTTATACTATGCTATAATGAAAACAATGCTTATAAGATGGGGTGGACTATGATCGACGAAGAACGCGTGAAACAAATGACAAAGATGGCAATATATGAGGAAGGCGAAGGAAAGCAGTATGTGCCGATGACACAGTACTTTCGCCATGATTATGTTGGTAAGGAAATGGTAAAAAGTGTGATCCTTGGGACATTTGCTTTTGCACTGTTTGCGGTCATTTATCTGTCCTGTGAGATGGAAAATCTGATGGAGAATATCAACAGCATCGACCTGGTCGGTTTTGTGACGGGTATTCTTGTGAAATACGGAATTTTTATGGCAGCCTACCTGCTTGTCACCTATGTGGTCTATAATGTCCGTTACAGCGTGGGACGAAAACATGTAAAGCAGTTCTACACGCATGTGAAGAAGGTGAATAAGATCTATGAGCAGGAAGAAAAATAAAAATTCTGCCGATTAGGAGGATAATACATGGAAACCTTACTGGAGTTGAAGGACAGATTGAAGAGCTTTTACAGCAAGTATGAGATCTATATGATGCCGGTGCTCAAATTCGTGCTGGCGTTCGTGCTGTTCTTTGTGATCAATAAAAATATCGGGTTTATGGAACGCCTGGACAGTCTGCCGGTCATTTTGATACTGGCGCTGCTCTGTTCGATTCTTTCCCCGAACATGATGGTACTGTTTGCGGTTGTGCTGACATTGCTCCATCTGTACGCGCTTTCCAAAGAAGTGTTTTTGACCGGGGCGGTATTGTTTTTGATACTGGCACTGCTATATTTCCGCTTCGCGCCGAAGGAAGGCTATCTTGCGGTGATGACACCGATCTGCTTCGTTTTCCGCATCCCGTATGTGATGCCGCTGACAGAGGGACTGCTGTTTCAGCCATACGCAATGTTTTCGGTGGTGTGCGGAACGGTTGTTTATTATTTTTTAGACGGAGTAAAGATGAATAAAGCGGTTTTGGGCGGCGTGGCAGAAGATGACACGACGACCTCGAAGTTTGCCGCTTCGATCAATCAGCTGATCGGAAACAAAGAGATGTATCTGGTGCTCGCGGCGTTTCTTCTGACGATGCTTGTGGTTTATCTGATCCGCAGAATGAGCATCGACCACGCGTGGACGATCGCGATCGTAGTTGGGATCCTGATGGAGTTTTCCATTCTGTTTGCGGGATATATGTTCCTTGCGATCAGTGGAAAGACCATTGCCCTGACGGTGGGAAGCGCAGTTTCGGCGCTGATCGCATTTGCCTTAAAATTCCTGCTTTTCCATGTGGATTATATGCGGACCGAGCGGGTGCAGTTTGAGGATGATGAATATTATTACTATGTAAAGGCGGTTCCGAAGATCTCGGTGACCCAGTCCAAAAAGCAGGTGAAAAAATTTGCGGGAAAAACATCCGCGCAGGATCATGCGCGAAGAGAGCGCATAACAAGAGAACAGCTTGCAAAAGATATGGATATTGACAGGGAACTGTTAAAATAGGCAGACAAAAAGACGGAAGGAAGTGAGACTGCATGCAGAACATGGTGGGCGTTTTGGGAGCGTTCAAAGAAAAATATCTGGCGTGGATGAACCTGCCGAGCATCACAAAGACCGATATTATAGAAATCATCATTATTGCGTTTCTGATTTATCATGTCATGCTGTGGTTTAAAAATACGAGAGCGTGGACCTTATTTAAGGGCCTGATCGTAATACTGGTATTTGTCTTTGTGGCGGCACTGTTTCAGATGAACACGATCCTGTGGATCGCCGGAAAAGCATTTAATGTCGGCATCGTGGCACTGGTTGTTGTGTTCCAGCCGGAGCTCAGAAAAGCCCTCGAAGACCTTGGACGCAAGAATTTTGTGTCGTCGATCGTCTCTATTGATTTTTCAAGAGGCAGCGAGGAAAAGTTCAGTGAGCGGACGGTCAATGAACTGGTCAAGGCGTGCTACGAGATGGGAAAGGTAAAAACAGGAGCGCTCATTGTCATTGAAAATGATGTTTCGCTGGCGGAATATGAGAGAACCGGCATTACGCTGGATTCAATCCTGACCAGCCAGCTTCTGATCAATATATTCGAAAAAAATACGCCGCTTCACGATGGCGCGATCATTGTGCGGGGAGACCGTGTGGTATCGGCGACCTGCTATCTGCCGCTTTCCGACAATATGGAGCTGAGCAAGGAGCTTGGAACCAGACACCGGGCGGCGGTCGGGATCAGCGAAGTGAGCGATTCCCTTACCATTGTCGTGTCCGAGGAGACCGGAAAGGTGTCGATCGCGACACAGGGTGTGCTTTATCGCAATGTGGACGCGGATTTCCTGCGCAGTAAGCTGGATTTCCTGCGCAAGCACGACATAGAGACAAACGGAGGACTGGATCTGTTGAAAAGGAGGCTGAAGAATGCTAAAAAAATTCGGCAGCGTGGTAACAAATAATTTTGGCCTTAAAGTATTATCGATCATATTTGCGATCATTATGTGGCTGGTCGTGGTCAATATTGACGATCCCAAGATAACAAAGACCTTTACGACAACGGTTTCAATTACCAATGAATCCGCGATCAGAGATATGGGAAAATATTATGAAGTTGTAGATGGAAAAAATACGGTGACATTTGCGGTTTCGGCGAAGCGTTCCCTGATCGAGGATCTGAGCGGATCGGATTTCAAAGCGGTTGCGGACATGAGTTCGATCGAAGATTTAAGCCGGGTTCCGATTGAAATATCGGCACTTCATTATACCAACCAGATTTCGATCATTACGAGAAATCAGTATCTGGATGTCACGGTCGGAAATCTTCAGACGCAGTCGTTTATCATTGTTCCGAGAGACTCCGGTACACCGGCGAGTGGTTCTGTGGTGGGAAGTGTCAGCGTTTCTCCAAACGTGTTAAAGGTATCCGGACCGGCGGAGATCGTATCGACGATCGACAAAGTGACGGCAACGATCGATGTCTCCAATATGTCCATGGATATTTCGGATAATGTGATACCGAAGCTCTATGACAGTGACGGTGCGGAGATCGACACGACCAATCTTTCGATGAATCTTTCGACGGTGACAGTCAGTGCGGAGATATTAAATACAAAAGAGGTCGGATTGAACTTCCAGACGACGGGAAAACCGGCGGATGGCTATCAGCTGACGAGTGTATCGTATGAACCGGAAACGGTACAGGTAAAGGGCGCGGCGGAAGACTTAAATAAACTGGACATGATCACGATCCCGAAGGATGTTTTGGATATCAGCGATGCCGAGGGAGATATTACAAAGACGGTGGATATCAGTTCTTATCTGCCGGACGGCGTGGAACTGGTGGATACTGCGGCGAAAGATATTTCTGTCACAGTTGAGATTGAGCAGGCATCCACAAAAGTATTTGACATGCCGGTTGCCAATATCACGGTAAATAACCTGAAATCCGGGTATGAAGCCGAATTTGAGGGAAATACAGTGAAAGTGATCATTGCCGGATTCGCGTCGGATCTAAATGATCTTGACGCGTCAAAACTGACCGGTACCATAGATGCGAGCGGATTAAAAGAAGGGGAGCATACACTTGCCTTAAAGCTGGATCTGCCGGATCAGTATTCTGCGTCAGGTACGCAGACGGCGACATTTCATATTGTAAAGAAGTAAAGAAAAGAAATAAAACGATAGCTGGAGGAAAAAAGATGGCTAGAATGTTTGGAACGGATGGCGTAAGAGGCGTTGCCGGATCGGAACTTACGATCGAACTTGCGACTCAGCTTGGTCAGGCCGGGGCATATGTGCTGACAAAAGAGCAGGAACATCAGCCGACGATCATTGTGGGCTGTGATACGAGAATCTCAGGGGGAATGCTGGCGAGCGCGCTGATGGCAGGAATCTGTTCTGTGGGCGCAAATGCGATATATGTGGGCGTGGTCCCGACACCGGCGATCGCGTATCTCACAAGAAAACACAAGGTGGATGCCGGAGTTGTGATATCCGCTTCCCACAATCCGATGGAATTTAACGGGATCAAATTCTTCAACGGAGACGGTTACAAGCTGTCGGATGCGTTGGAGGACGAGATTGAGGCACTGATACACAGCAATATGGATGGCGTGACACTGCCGACCGGTTCCGGCGTGGGACGCATCGACTACCGGTTTGATCTCAGGGATGAATATGTGGAGTTCATGAAAAAATGTGTTCCGGTCGATCTGAAGGGCTTAAAGATCGTTGTGGACTGTGCGGAAGGCGCTTCTTACTATACCTCCGTGCGCACGTTAGAGGATCTCGGAGCGAATCTGATCCCGATCCACATCACACCGGATGGAACAAACATCAATGCCAACTGCGGATCCACACACATGGATGAGCTGCAGGCGAGAGTGGTCTATGAGAAAGCGGATCTTGGGATCGCGTTTGACGGGGATGCGGATCGTATGCTCGCGGTAGACGAAAACGGTAAGATGGTAGACGGTGACCAGCTGATGGCGATCTGTGGAAATTACATGAAAGAGAAAGGCACATTAAAGAAAAACACGATCGTTGTAACGGTTATGACAAACCTTGGATTCACCCTGATGGGAGAAGAAAAGGGCATTCATGTCGAAAAGACCAGGGTCGGAGACCGTTATGTGCTTGAAAATATGCTGCAGAACGGCTATAATATCGGCGGTGAACAATCCGGACATATCATTTTCCTGGACGATAACACGACAGGAGACGGACTGCTCAGTGCGCTGCATCTGCTGCAGGTCATGGTTGAAACCGGAAGAAAGCTGTCTGATCTGGCGGCTGTGATGGAAGTGCTTCCACAGGCGCTTGTGAATGCAAAGGTACCAAATCATAAAAAAGACAAATTCATGGAGTATGCGGAGATCTCAGATGCCATAAAAAAAGTGGAGGAGAGATTTGGAGGAGAAGGCCGGGTGCTGATCCGTCCGTCCGGAACCGAACCGTTAGTCCGTGTTATGATAGAAGGAAAAAATCAGGAAGAAATTGACAGTGAGGCGAAAAAACTGGCAGATCTGATCACAAAGATCATGTTATAGCAAATTGGAGGTTAGAACGTAAATATGGTAAGCAAGAAAGTTAAGGTGACAAATCCGACCGGACTGCACTTGAGACCGGCTGGTATTTTATGCAAAGAAGCAATGCAGTATAAATCCCGCATTACGTTTTCATATCGCGAAAACATGACAGCGAACGCAAAGAGTGTGCTCAGCGTACTCGGTGCGTGCGTAAAATCAGGGGACGAAATAGAATTTACCTGCGAGGGCGAGGATGAAGAGGCAGCACTTCAGGCAATGGTAGATGCAGTAAACAGTGGATTGGGAGAATAGACGATTATGATGAATTTTAAAAAGTATAAACGTGTGCCGGTACTGGACTATCCGAATCGGGAGTGGCCGGACAAAGAAATTAAAAAAGCACCGGCATGGTGCAGCGTGGATCTGCGTGACGGAAATCAGGCACTGATCGATCCGATGACGGTAGATGAAAAGATCGAGATGTTTCAGCTTTTATTAAAACTGGGATTCAAGGAGATCGAGATCGGTTTTCCGGCAGCGTCCCAGATCGAATATGATTTCCTGCGCAAACTTGTAGAGGAAAACATGATACCGGATGATGTTACCGTCCAGGTGCTGACACAGTGCAGAGAGCACCTGATCGACCGCACGTTTGAAGCGATCGAAGGCATCAAAAATGTGATCGTACATATTTACAACTCCACCTCAGTGCTTCAGCGCGACGTGGTATTCCATATGGACAAAGAGGCGATCAAGCAGATCGCGATCGATGGCACCAATATGGTAAAAGAGCGGATGAAAAACTGTGAGGGTAACATCACACTGGAATATTCTCCGGAGAGCTTTACCGGAACAGAAATGGAATTTGCGCTGGATATCTGCAACGCGGTACAAAAAACGTGGGATCACGCAAATGACAACAAGATCATCTTCAATCTGCCGGCGACGGTTGAAATGACCACACCGAATGTTTACGCAGATCAGATCGAGTGGATGAATAAACATTTCGAGGACAGAGATAATATTATCTTGAGTGTACATCCGCATAATGACAGAGGAACCGGTGTGGCGGCAACAGAGCTTGCGCTGCTTGCAGGAGCTGACCGTGTAGAAGGCACGCTTTTTGGAAACGGAGAGCGCACCGGAAATGTGGATATCTTAACACTTGCATACAATATGTTTTCCCAGGGGATCAATCCGGGTCTGGAACTCGGGAACATCAATGAGATCCGTGAGGTGTATGAACGCTGCTGCAAGATGAAAGTCGGCATGCGCCATCCGTATGCGGGAAAACTGGTATTTACCGCATTTTCCGGCTCACATCAGGATGCGATCAACAAAGGAATCCATGCGATGAACGAGCGTGGAGACGGCATCTGGGAAGTACCGTATCTGCCGATCGATCCGTCCGATCTCGGAAGACAGTATGAGCCGATCGTGCGTATCAACAGCCAGTCCGGCAAGGGCGGTGTGGCATTTGTCATGGATGCGGCATATGGCTACAAGCTGCCAAAAGAGATGCAGCGTGAGTTCGCGGACGTGATCCAGAAGATCTCCGAAAAACAGGGCGAGGTTTCCCCGTCTACGATCATGGATAAATTCAGAGAAGAATATTTAGACGCGGAAGAACCGTTTGCTTTTATCCGGGCAAAAGTAGAAGAGCCGGAAGAAGAAGGAGAGACCCGTGTTACCCTGCGTTTCCGCTACAAAGGAGAGGAAATGCTTGCGGAGGCAGAAGGAAACGGACCGATCAATGCGGCGATCCAGGCGATCCGTGGAAAAGTCCCGAGCGTGGACGTACATGTGCTCAACTATTCCGAGCATGCACTGAGCGAAGGCTCTGAGGCGAAAGCAGCGGCTTACATACAGATGGAGGATGCAAAGAGCGGCAGGATCACATTTGGTGTCGGCGTAAGCTCTAATATCACAAGAGCCTCCATACGGGGAATGTTCAGCGCACTGAACAGACTTTCAAGATAAGGAGTTATCATTTATGAATAAGTTGCTTCAGAAAGTAAAAGAGAATCTGAATCTGAAAGTCATTCTCGGATTTGTGGTCATGACTGTGATCTTCATGGTGGGAAGATCGGTCGTTTATGTGAATGAGATCGAACCGCGGCGTGAAGATGTATACACGGCGGATGCGGTGTCCAGAGATAAAGAAGGAACCATGATCCCGTTAAAAGAAGGTATGACCATCACACAGACCTTTGTATATCCGCAGGATCAGATGATGGCGGTCGGCGTGGAACTGTATTCGGACGCATACAAAAACAAAGGTGAGTTTTCCATGAAAGTGTATGATGTGGCAACAAATGCACTTATGGGAGAAGATACTTTTGACGCGTCACAGCTGACAGACATGAGAGCGGAAGCGATCGATGACGTGTCTTACTTTAACGTCGGAACACCGGATTATATTTCCGGCAATGAAAACCGTTATATGCGGATTGAGTTTACCGTAGTATCGCTTTCCGAGAAATCCAGCGTTTACCTGTTCGCGAATGCAGATGAGAGTTTTGATGCGGCACAGATTACCGGCACGGATGCGGAAGAACCGCTCAGCATTGTGGTGCGTGGATACTGCTATCATTACGGTTACTGGGCAGAATTCTTTAAATGGGGAACCAATGTCATTTATTTTATGCTGGCTGGCTGCTATATCCTGATCATGGTATTCCGGGCAAAACCGCATCAGATCTTTGTGATCGCGGGAACCTGTATGGCGCTTTGTTATGCGTTTCTGCTTCCACCGGGTGCAGTTCCGGATGAGATCGGTCATATTGAGACGACCTACTATTATTCCAATAAGCTGCTGGGGATCGAAGAACCGGATGCGGAATCGATCTATGTGAGGGAAACGGACCAGGAAGCGATCGGAAAATTACAGACAACACCAAATTTAAAAGAATACAATTATTTTATCTTAAATATCACACACCGGTCGGATGATACCAAACTGGTCAAGATCGACGCGACCAAGGGATCGGATAACTGGCTGCTCTACGCACCGGCGATACTGGGTGTGACGGCGGGCAGGCTGATCGGATTAAACGGTATCACAACACTGTATGCGGGACGCTTTTTCATGATGTTTGTATATCTGATAGTTGCGTTTTTCGCGATCAAGCGGGTTCCGGTCGGAAAGGCGGCGATGTTTATTGTCGTACTGTCGCCGATGTTCATACAGCAGAGCTGTTCGTATTCGTATGATGCGATGCCGATCGAACTTACGACCCTGTTTGTGGCGGAACTGTTTTCCGTTCTGTATGAAGACCGGAAGATTAGAAAACGTGATATCATCATACTTTCGGCACTTGCGTTTGTGATCGCCTCATGCAAGGCGGGCACCTATATTCCGGAATGTCTGCTTTTGTTCCTGATCCCGAAGGAAAAATATGAGAGCGAAAAGCAGTGCAGGAGAATGCGGATCGGTTTTCTTGTCGTGATGATCCTGGGATTTTTGATCAACAGTATTCCATATCTTATGATGGTACTTGGAATTACAGAGGCAACAACGGAATTACAGCAGTATTCCAATTCGCTGAACTGTTATACGGTCTCGGATGTACTGTTCAATCCGGGCAATACGGTGCGCGTACTGATCACGACATTTCTGCAGTACATTGACTTTTATTTTGAGGGCAGTTTTGCCGGACCGCTTGGATGGCTCAATATCGGGATCAACCCAATGTGGGCATACCTGATGGCGGGACTGATGCTGCTTGGCGTGACGGCAGCGAAAGATGAGCCGGAATATATCACGAAAAAACAGAGAGTATGGATCGCACTGGCACTTCTTGCCACAGTTGCGATGGTGACGGCAGCAATGTTTGTTTCCTGGACAGGAAAGGGCAGCACAACAGTCAGCGGTATACAGGGACGTTATTTTACGCCGCTTCTGTTTTACTTTTTCTTTTTGTTCCGTGGAAAATTTATAAAAATAGCACATAATGTGGATAATGCTATCATGTATTTTGGAATAGCGTTGAATGTTATTGTGATAAGCAATATATTGTCAAGTACTCAGACTGTAATGTAAGGAGATAAAACTATGAAGAAGATTTTGGTAACTGGATGCAATGGACAGCTTGGCCGTGCAATCAATAAGGAATACGCGGGGGAATCTGTGGAGATCATCAATACCGATGTGGCTGCAGGAGATCACATTGTGGCGTGTGATATTACAAGTATTGATGAAGTGATGAAGCTGGCAAGAGAGAAAAAGCCAGATGTCATCATCAACTGCGCGGCACACACCAACGTGGATAAGTGTGAGGAACAGTGGGAACTGGCTTATAAGATCAATGCGATCGGCCCTAGAAATTTAAGTATTGCGGCAACGGAAGTAGGTGCTAAACTGATCCATGTATCTACCGATTATGTGTTTGCGGGAGATGGAACCCGTCCCTATGTGGAATATGACACACCGGCACCGATCAGTGCTTACGGAAGAAGCAAATACGAAGGCGAAAAATTCGTACAGCAGTTTGCAAACCGCTATTTTATCGTGCGTACCGCTTGGCTTTACGGGGACGGAAAGAACTTTGTAAAGACAATGTTAAAACTGTCAGAGACACATGATGAACTCTCTGTTGTAGATGATCAGGTAGGATCACCGACAAGTGCGGTGGAACTGGCAAAAATGATTCACTTCCTGGAGCCGACAGAAAATTACGGTCTGTTCCATGCAACCTGTGAGGGAGATACCAACTGGGCAGATTTTACGGAAGAGATCTTTAAGAGAGCCGGTATTAAGACCAAAGTAAATCATGTGACATCCGAGGAATATGCGAGAATGAATCCGGCATCCGCAAAGCGCCCGGCTTACTCGATCCTTGAAGACTTCATGCTCAAGCTGACAACGGATTACCGTATGGCAGACTGGCACGATGCGCTGGATGTTTATATGAAAGAAATGGGGTATTAGGATGGAACCGCTGGTAAGTATATGTATTCCTGCATATAACAATGCAGCATACATCAAAGATACGATCGATTCCATATTGAGCCAGACCTATAAAAATCTGGAACTGGTCATCGTAGATGACAAGTCAAAGGACGATACGGTAGCGGTCATAAAGAGCATACCGGATGAGAGGATCCGGCTTTATGAAAATGAAAAGAACCTTGGCATGTCGGGCAACTGGAACCACTGCCTGGAACTCTGCAAGGGAGAATACATCAAGCTGATCTGCGCGGATGATATGCTGGCGCTGGATGCGATAGAAAAGGAAGCGCGGGCGCTGACCGAGCATCCGGATGTGGTCATGGCGGAGAGTGATACCAGACTGGTCGATCTGAACGGAAAGTACAAAGGATGGTACCGCAGATACCGCACGAAGGGCGTGGAGAGTGGAAAGAAGATTGCGAGAAAAGGGTTTTTTTCCCAGAATTATTTCGGCGCGCCGCTCGCGAACATGTTCCGGAAGAGTGTGCTGGATGAAGTCCACGGATTTGATACGAACTACTATTATATTCTGGATTACGATCTCTGGGTGCGCATAGCGTGCCTTGGAAATGTATATATTATACATGAACCGCTGAATTTTTTCCGGGTGCGGAACGATTCCAATACCGGAGAGGTCATGGCGGGGGATAAGACGGAAACTTATGTGAAGGAACACCGGTATCTGGTGGAAAAACACGCGAAAGAGCTCCATATGTCAAAATTTGAAGTGGAACTGAGCGTTTTGATCCGCAGACTCCGCAACTTCGCGGGTTCTGTTTATCTGAAGCTTTTTGTACATGACTAACATTCTTGGATGGAAGAGGGATGCATGAAAAAACTGGCAATCATTCCGGCATACAATGAGATGGGGAATATAGAGAAGACAGTAAACGATATCAGAGAGAATGCAAAGAGTTTTGACTATATCGTGATCGATGACTGCTCGACCGATGATACCGCAAAGATCTGTGAGGAGCAGGGATTTTCGTTTATCAGTCTGCCGACCAATCTCGGGATCGGCGGCAGTGTACAGACCGGATATCTCTACGCGGTCAAACATGGCTATGAGATCGCGGTTCAGTTTGATGGGGATGGACAGCATAATGCGTCTTATCTCGAAGAAATGGCAGAATACTTAAAAGAACATGACCTCGATATGCTGATCGGTTCACGCTATATCAAATGCCAGGGCTTCCAGTCTTCCTTTGCGAGAAGAATGGGCATCCGCTATTTTACATTTCTGATCCGGCTGCTCACCGGAAAGCGGATCACCGATCCAACCTCAGGTATGCGCATGGTAAATGAGCGGACCATGGAGCTGTTTGCCAGAAAGTATCCGAGAGCATTTCCGGAGCCGGAAAGCCTTACGATGATCTTAAAGCGTAAATACCGGGTGGAAGAGATGCCGGTGATCATGAATGAACGGAAAACGGGGAAATCATCCATTTCCTTTAAAAAATCCGTGGAATATATGTTTCAGGTGACGATGGCAGTGATCCGTGCAGCCTTTCAGTGACAGGAGGAAAACGCATGAAGAATGAAAAACTGGTAAACCGTGTGTTGATCGTGCTCATCATTGCGCTGACAGCGGCGGCTGTCCGGATGATGCTCCGCATTTCAAGACTGGAAAAACAGGAGAAATGGCTTGCCCAGCGCGTGGCACTTCTTAACGAAAAAACGCGCCATTGAACATTTGTAAGTAATATGTTATAATAAAAAAACTTGAAAATTAAGGAGGAAGTACTAAATGAGAACTTATTTAGTAACGGGAGGAGCCGGATTTATCGGTTCAAACTACATTCACTACATGTTTCGCAAATATGACAATGAGATTCGTATCATCAATGTCGATGCGCTGACATATGCAGGCAATCTGGAAAACTTAAAAGACATTGAAAATAGAGACAATTATACATTCATCCGTGCGGATATCACGGACAAAGAGGCAATCACAAAGATCTTTACCGAAAATGACATTGACCGCGTGGTACATTTTGCTGCAGAAAGCCATGTAGACCGCAGTATCAAGCATCCGGAAGTATTTGTAAATACAAACGTACTTGGTACCGCTGTTATGTTAAACTGCGCGAAGGCAGCATGGGAGCTTCCGGACGGCAGCTTCAGGGAAGGAAAGAAATTCCTTCATGTATCTACCGATGAAGTATACGGTTCTCTGCCGGATGATGGTACAAGCTATTTCTATGAGACAACACCGTATTCTCCGCACAGCCCGTACTCCGCGAGCAAGGCATCTTCTGATCTGCTGGTAAAGGCATATGTTGACACATATCATTTCCCGGCAAACATCACTAACTGCTCAAACAACTACGGACCTTACCAGTTCCCGGAAAAACTGATCCCGCTTATCATCAACAACGCACTGCAGGGCAAGAAGCTTCCGGTATACGGTGACGGTATGAACATCCGCGACTGGTTATATGTAGATGACCATGCAAAGGGAATCGACATGGTACAGGAGAACGGACGCCTGGGCGAGACCTACAACATTGGTGGACATAACGAAAAACGCAATATCGAGATCATCAATATCATCCTGGATACCTTACAGGAGATCCTGCCGGATGATGACCCGCGCAAGAAGAATGTAAGCAAAGATCTCATTACTTATGTAGAAGACCGTAAAGGACATGACAGACGCTACGCGATCGCTCCGGACAAGATCAAAGCTGAGATCGGCTGGGAACCGGAGACTATGTTTGCGGAAGGCATCAAAAAGACGATCCGTTGGTATCTGGATCATGAAGACTGGATGAAGAATGTAACAAGCGGTGACTACCAGAAGTACTATACCGATATGTATGAAGGACGCTAAGCAGCCAAGGAAAATGGGGAGCGTACAGATGGAGGAAACAAATGGCTAAGAAAAAAATTCTGGTAACAGGAGCAAACGGATATATTGGAAGACATGTGGTCACAGCCTTACTGGACAAGGGATGTGAAGTCATTGCGTCAGACTTCGCTTTTGACGGTGTGGATGAACGTGCGATCCGCAATGAAACACCGATCTTTAGCGATGATCCGGAGCTCTTTGACAAAATGGGCAGACCGGATGCCTGTATACACATGGCCTGGCGCAACGGATTTCAGCACAATGCCGAGACACATATCACAGATCTGCCAAACCACTATCTGTTTTTAAAGAACATGATGGAGGGCGGATTAAAGCAGGTCGCAGTCATGGGTACCATGCATGAGATCGGTTACTGGGAAGGTGCGATCACAGAAGACACGCCGGCAAACCCGATCTCCTTATACGGGATCGCGAAAAACGCGCTGCGTCAGATCACGATACAGCTCGCAAAGGACAATGGAGTTGTTTTGCAGTGGCTTCGTGCGTACTACATCCTCGGAGATGATTTAAAGAACAATTCAATCTTCTCCCGGATCGTGAAACTGGAACAGGAAGGAAGCCCTACGTTTCCGTTTACTTCAGGAAAGAACAAATACGATTTTATCAATGTAGATGAACTCGCGGCACAGATATCTGCCGCAACCATCCAGACCGAAGTACAGGGGATCATCAACTGCTGTACCGGAAATCCGGTCTCACTGGCAGACAAGGTGGAAGAGTTTATCAAAGAAAAGAATTACAAGATCAGACCTGAGTATGGAGCTTTTCCGGACAGACCATATGATTCACCGGGTGTCTGGGGAGATCCGGAAAAAATCAATCAAATTATGAAGAATTGTTAAAGCTGGAGGATGAGCAGATGAAAGGTATTATACTTGCCGGAGGTTCCGGTACAAGACTGTATCCATTGACAAAGGCAATATCAAAGCAGATCATGCCGGTCTATGACAAGCCGATGATCTATTATCCGTTATCAACACTGATGCTGGCGAACATCCGTGAAGTGTTAATTATTTCAACACCGCGTGATCTTCCGGTATTCAAGGAACTGCTGGGGGATGGATCCCAGCTTGGAATGGACATTCAGTATGCGGTACAGGAGAGCCCGAGAGGACTTGCGGACGCATTTATCATTGGTGCGGATTTCATCGGAAATGACGCAGTTGCGCTGGTGCTTGGAGACAATATCTTCTATGGACAGAGCTTCTCAAAGGTACTGCTTTCCGCATCAAACCGTGTGGAAAATGAAGGCGGAGCAACAATCTTCGGATATTATGTAAGAGATCCGCGTGAATACGGCGTGGTAGAATTCGATGAGAATGGAAAAGCACTCTCCATCGAAGAAAAACCGGAAAAACCGAAGTCTAATTATGCGGTTCCGGGACTGTACTTCTATGATAACAGTGTTGTGGAGATCGCAAAGAATGTAAAACCGTCCGCCCGTGGCGAGATCGAGATCACAAGTGTCAACAATGAATATTTACAGAGAGGAACACTTTCCGTAGAGACACTCGGACGTGGATTTGCATGGCTCGACACCGGAAACCATGACATGCTTCTTGCAGCTGCGGATTTCGTATCTGCGATCCAGAAACGTCAGGGCATGTATGTTTCCTGTATTGAAGAGATTGCGTTTAAACGCGGATTCATAGACAAAGAACAGTTGATCCAGTTGGCACAGCCGTTACTGAAGACCAATTATGGAAAGTACTTATTAGAAATTGCAGAAGGTTTATAAAGCTTGAAACTGTTCGCTGGGATTGGTAAAACTGCCATTATATGGCGTTTTGCCGGTTTCAGCGAAATTGTTATGTTTAGAATTAGAAAGAGAGGACATTAGAAATGGGAAAAATTAAAGTAACATCAGATTGCAACGGAATTGAAGGATTAAAGGTAATTGAGCCGGCAGTATTCGGAGATGCCAGAGGCTATTTCATGGAAACATACAACTACAACGATTTCAAAGAAGCAGGCATTGACTGTGAATTCGTACAAGACAACCAGTCTTCTTCCACCAAAGGTGTTTTAAGAGGACTTCATTTCCAGATCAATTTCCCGCAGGACAAGCTGGTGCGCGTGGTAAACGGAGAAGTATTTGACGTTGCGGTCGATTTGAGAAAAGGATCCAAGACCTTCGGAAAGTGGTACGGCGTGGTTCTTTCCGCAGAAAACAAAAAACAGTTCTTTATCCCGAAGGATTTCGCACATGGATTTATCGTATTAAGTGACGAAGCAGAATTCTGCTACAAAGTAACGGACTTTTATCATCCGAACGATGAGGGCGGACTGATGTGGAATGATTCGGAGATCGGAGTAGAATGGCCGATGCCGGAAGGAATGACAGAAAAAGACCTGATCTTATCCGATAAGGACAAAGTACATCCTTCTTTCAGCGAGTATGTAAAAAATAACAAGTAAGAAACAGTTACAGGAGTAGCAAGATGTCTAAGAAAAAGAAAATTCTGGCAGGCGCAGTGATTGTATTTGTACTGCTGTTAAACCTGCTCATTATTTTAAATCCGATAAAAGCAGACGATAGTGCGGTATCTTTGGATATCACGGTAAAAGCACAGGATGCGGCCGAGTTCCAGATCTTCTGGCTGACCGAGGATCAGAATATGCCGAAGGACTTTAACGAGAATCAGAGTCAGAAGGTATATGATGGTGCGACAGATGCGGAATATATGTTATCCTACACGATCCCGACAGATGCGGCATATCTGAGAATGGATTTTGGCGAAACATCAACCAATGTCGATATTATAAAATTTCAGATCCGCGACAAATTCGGCAAAGTAAAAGCAGACAGTGATATGCTGCTTGATACGGCGAAAGAACATTCTGTAAAGCTGGAAAAGACAGATGAAAACGGAATTTCCGTAAAGGCGGGAGCAAAAGATCCGCATGCAGTTTGGGATGTGAGAGGCTGGGAGATTCCGCAAATGGTTCACCAGACAAATCAGATCCGTTTTTACGGATTTAAAGTAATCCTGCTCCTGGTTTTGGATCTGGGACTGCTTATTGTGCTGAAAAACTTTAACCGTATGGTCAGCCTTCCAAAAGAACTGATCCAGAACAGAAAGCTGATCTTGAAACTTGCGAAAAACGACTTTAAGACAAAATTTGCAGGTTCTTTCTTTGGAACATTCTGGGCTTTTGTCCAGCCGATCATTACGGTTTTAGTATACTGGTTTGTATTTGAAAAAGGATTAAAGGCGGGCGGACAGCTTACCGCGGCAGGAATCGAAGTGCCTTTCGTACTGTGGCTGATCGCGGGTCTTGTGCCATGGTTTTTCTTCTCCGATGCGCTTGGAGCAGGAACCAACGCGATGATGGAATACAGCTATCTGGTAAAGAAAGTTGTGTTTAAGATCAGCATACTGCCGATCGTAAAAGTGATCTCTGCACTGTTTGTGCATTTATTCTTTATAGCGTTTACCATTGTACTGTATGCGGCATACCGCTATTATCCGGATCTGTATACATTGCAGCTTGTTTATTATTCCTGCGCATTGCTGATCTTCACACTTGCGCTGGTATATGCGACCTGCGCGATCGTTGTATTTTTCAAGGATCTCACGCAGATCATCAATATTGTTTTACAGGTGGGAGTGTGGATCACACCGATCATGTGGAATATTGATACGATGCAGTTATCACCTGTTCTGATCGCAATCTTTAAATTGAATCCGCTTTACTATATTGTTGCAGGCTATCGTGATGCGCTGATCAACAAAGTGTGGTTCTTTGAACATCCTGGGCTGACACTCTATTTCTGGGTGATCACGTTACTTTTGCTTGCACTTGGAACATCCATCTTCAAGCGGCTCAGAGTACACTTCGCGGATGTATTATAGAAAGGAACCGGACATATGAGTAATACAGCAATTAAAGTAGATCACGTTACGAAAATCTATAAATTATATGATAAACCGATGGATCGGTTAAAAGAATCACTCGGTTTTTCAAAAGAGAGAAAATATAAGGAACATTACGCGTTAAGCGATGTGTCTTTTGACGTTCATCGTGGGGAAACAGTAGGTATCATTGGAACGAACGGTTCCGGAAAATCAACGATATTAAAGATTATCACCGGTGTTTTAAACCCGACAGGCGGCAATGTGGAGATCGATGGCAGGATCTCCGCACTGCTTGAGCTTGGAGCCGGTTTTAATCAGGAATACACCGGCTTACAGAATGTGTATCTTAACGGAACCATGATGGGATTTACCAAAGAAGAAATTGATGCGAAATTGCAGGAGATCCTGGATTTCGCGGATATCGGAGACTTTATCAACCAGCCGGTAAAAACATATTCAAGTGGTATGTTTGTCCGACTGGCGTTTGCGGTTGCGATCAATATCGAGCCTGAGATCCTGATCGTAGATGAGGCATTATCAGTCGGAGACGTATTTTTCCAGTCAAAATGTTACCATAAATTTGAGGAATTCAAAGAGATGGGAAAGACCATTTTGTTTGTCAGCCATGATCTTGGAAGCATCGGAAAATACTGTGACCGTGTTGTGCTCTTAAATAAGGGAAAGAAAATGGCGGAAGGTTCGCCGAAAGATATGATCGACCTCTATAAAAAGGTGCTGGTGAATCATTTTGAGGGAAATGATGAGAAGAACGAAAGTGCGGAAGCACTGAACCAGGCACAGAAGCAGGAAGGGGCATGGAAGAATTATCTGCTCCAGAATCCGAATGTCAATGACTATGGCGCAAAAAATGCGGAGATCATTGACTACGCGATCGTGGATGACCATGGACTTATTACGAACAATATCCAGAAAGGTGCGGATTTTACGATCAAAATGAAAGTGAAATTCCATCAGGACATTGAGGAGCCGATCTTTGCGTTTACGATCAAGGACCTGCAGGGAACGGATGTCACCGGAACCAATACCATGTATGAAAAGATCAACATGGGAAAAGTAAAAGCGGGAGAAGAAAAGACAGTTTCCTTTACGCAGAATATGAATCTGCAGGGAAAAAATTATCTGCTTTCACTTGGTTGTGTCGGTTTCTGTGAAAATGAGTTTGAGGTATATCATCGTCTGTACGATGTCTGCAATATCAATGTGGTTTCAGATAAGAATACTGTGGGATTTTACGATATGAATTCCAGAGTGGAAGTAGAATAGGAAATTAGGTATGGAAGGAAAACGTGATATGACGGAAACGTTGGAAAAGGTGGGACTTGTTACATTAGATTATACGGATTACAGTGGGAAAGATTTATATCTGGACGGGTCAGAGGAAGAGCTTTTGGATATTGTTACAAGATACCCGCGTGAAGCATATAATCAGGTGATCGAGCAGAAAAACACCTGGCCGGTGCTGTATCATTTATCCGGTATTCGGGGCAATATCATAGAATGGATGCCGATCACAAAAGAGGATCGTGTGCTTGAGATCGGTGCGGGCTGCGGTGCCATCACAGGGACACTGGCTGCAAAAGCCGGCAGCGTGGACTGCATAGAACTGTCCAGAAGCAGAAGTCTGGTTAATGCGACCAGAAATAAAGATTTTGACAATATTCATATCAGAGTCGGAAATTTTCAGGATGTGGAAAAGCGTCTGACCGAAAAATATGATTATATCACACTGATCGGTGTCTTTGAATATGCTTCCAGTTATATCAATGCAAAAGATCCGTACCATGAATTTCTGATGATCATAAAGAAACATTTAAAGCCGGGCGGAAAAATCGTGATCGCTATCGAAAATAAATACGGGCTGAAATACTGGGCGGGCTGTAAAGAAGATCATACCGCGAATTATTTTTCGGGTATTGAAGGATATGTCGGTGTGGATTTTGTAAGAACATTCTGCAAAAAGGAACTTCAGGATATTGCGGATCAGGCGGGGCTTTCCAAGAAGAAATTCTATTATCCGTACCCGGATTACAAGCTGCCGGTATCCATTTATTCTGACGAGTATCTGCCGAAGCCCGGGGATCTGAATAATAATTTCCGGAATTTCGATAATGAGCGTATGGTGCTGTTCGATGAATCCAGAGTATTTTATAACATAATCAAAGATGGGATGTTTGACCAGTTCTCAAATTCCTATCTTCTCGTTTTGGAGGAAGCATAGATGAAAGAAATTATATATTCCAAATATGCGAATGACAGAAATGATGCCTACAAGATCCGAACGGATATTGTGCAGGATGAGAACGGTAAACGTTTCGCGAGAAAGACACCGCTTACTGAAAAATGTAATGGGCACATTAACGCGATGTATCAGAACTATCTGAAACTGAGCGAGATCTTTCAGAATACAAAAATCCGGATGAATCATTGCGAGCCGGTTGGAAATGCGCTGGAATTTGAATTTGTCGAGGGAGAGACTTATGAAGATTTCCTGGACGGACTGCTGGAAGCCGGTGAAACAGACCGCTTTCTGGACGCGGTAAAAGAGTATGTCGAGACGATCCGTTCGGCGGCGACAGAAAAGTTTGAAAAAACAGAAGCATTTACACAGATGTTTGGAGATACACCGGATTTTTCCGGGACAAACTGTATGGCGGTCAGTGATGTGGATATGATCTTTCCGAATCTTATTATCCATGATGGAATATGGGAAGTGATCGACTATGAGTGGAGCTATGCAGTGCCGATCCCGGTTGATTTTATCCTGTACCGGTCATTCCGCTATTATGATTTGGGACAGCGCCACGGCAGATTAAAAGAAGTGTGCGATCTGTATCGTACCTTTGGTATGGATAAAGAACAGGTGCGGATATTCGGGGAAATGGAAGATCATTTTCAGGAATTTCTGGCAACCGGAAACACACCACTCTGGAAACTCTATCAGAGTATGCAGAAACCGTTACATTTCCCGATCGGAATGATCGCGGAAAATCAGGCGGAATTTTATCGCAGACAGATTCATATTGTGAAAAATTATGGTGGGGCGCAGGAGAATGCGGACTACTATCTTTCTCCGGTTCCGGATGCGGGCGGACGTCTGTGTTTTGATGTCCCGGTAGATGAAAAGATGCAGGTGCTGGTTGTATATCCGGCGCTGCGCAGCTGCGTAGTTACGGTACATCTGGTACAGGCAATGGGCAGCAGCACTTATATGGCAGAATATATGTATAACGGATTTTCTGCGGATAACCGCACCATCTATTATACAACAGACGCTCCATATCTGATGTTCCCGACTTTTGCGGCAGGTATCCATACGGTTCATTTTGAACTGACCGTGTCTTATCCGGATAAAGGTGCGCTGATCGACAGCTCCAAAGTGATTGATGAGTGGCACAGAGTAAAGGCGGAACTGGAACAGAAGAAAAACGAGTGTGAAAAGCTGGCGCAGACTGCGTCACAGGCAGATGCGCAGGAAATGGAACAGCTGAGAGGGCAGGTGCAGTCGCTTCTGAATGAAAATGGAGAGATAAGAGCAAACCTAAGTGCCGTGACCGGTTCTCTCAGCTGGAAGATTACAAGACCGATCCGTTGGATCAAAAAAGTTTTTCATAAATAGCGGAGAGCGTAAATGCAGACAGGAAGATTATTGATCTATAATATTTCAGACCGTGCAGGCGTGGTGGATGATTATATTTACCATATGCTGGACGAGCTGGATAAATATGTGGACAAAATAGTAGTCGTTTCAGAAGGCACACTGCGGCAGGAAGCAAAAAAAAAGCTGGCTTTTTATGCGGAAAAAATATTAGAATATCCCAGAGGAGGCCGGATGACAGAAGCGATCCGGGCGGTGGCGGAAGCGTTTGGATGGGACAGGCTCGGGTATTATAAAGAGATCGTCTGGGTGAGAGATACCGTAATGGGACCGTTAGTCTCACTGGGTCCGGTGTTTCGGCAGATGGAACAAAAAAGAGCGGATTTCTGGGGAATTTCAGAATCTTTTCTGCGGGAAGGTGCCGGGGAAGGCGAAAATAGAAACGGATATTTCCCGGAATATCTGGATGATTATTTCCTTGTTTTCCGTAAGGAACTGGTCATGAGCAGAGAGTTTCAGGATTACTGGGAAAACGAAAGATACGACAGTGGTTTTACCAGAAAGTTTGCCAATCTCGGATTTGAATGGGATGTCTATCTTGACACAAAAGAGTATCTTGACATTACCTATGAGCCGATCCTGACACAGGCGGTATCGATGATCGAAAAGAAAGGATGTCCTTTTTTTGCGATGGATGCTGTGGTGCGCGATTATACGGATGCATTGCTTGAAAGCAGCGGGGAAGAAGGAAGGGCATTGGTAGAATGCCTGCAAAGACAGAACGGTTTTGATATGGATCTGTTCTGGCAGCATGTGCTGCGTGTTGGAAACATTGCGGACATTCAGAAAAATATCTGTGCAAACTATATTCTCTCCGGGCAGACGAGCAGCAGGAAGAAAGAAGCAGGACAGCTGCGGATCGCGCTCGTTATCCATATTTATTTTCCGGAACTGGTGGAGGAATGCTATCAGTACGCACAGTCTATGCCGGAGTATGCGGATGTCTACATTACAACGGATTCCGAAGAAAAGAAAAAAGTGATATATGAGAAGTTCCGGCATCTGAACTGTGGAAAACTCGATATCCGTGTCGTACCAAACTGTGGCAGGGATGTCGGGCCTTTTCTGGTGGAGACCGGAACGTATTTCAGGGAATATGACCTGATCTGTCATACGCATGACAAAAAGGCGGGGCAGGTACGTCCGGGTTCGATCGGACTTGCATTTTCCGACCGGTGTTTCCATAACAGTCTTAAGTCTAAGGCGTTTGTGGAAAACATCATACAGACATTTGAGGATCATGAGCGGCTTGGAATCCTGATGCCGCCGCCCCCGAACCACAGTGCTTATTATTTTACGCTTGGAAAAGGATGGAGCGTTAATTTTAAGGTGACCAAAGAACTGGCGGATCGTCTGGGGCTGCTGGTGGATCTGGATGAGACGAAAGAACCGGTAGCGCCGATCGGATCTACTTTCTGGGTGCGTCCGAAAGCACTGGAAAAGTTGCTGGGGCATGAATGGAAGTACGAAAACTTTCCGGCAGAACCACTTCCGTGGGACGGAACCGTTCTGCACGCGGTAGAACGTATCTATGGTTTTTGCGCACAGGATGCGGGATATTACCCGGGCTGGGTTTTGTGCCGGGAAGATGCAGAACGTGAGGTTTTTAATCTGACGCAGATGCTTTATACGTTAAACCATGAGATCTTTAACAAAGGGCAGATCCTTGATAATATAAAGGAGACAGCGAAACATCTGGATAAACGTTTTTCCATGGCAGAGCAGAGTGGAAGAAATGCAACAATGTCAGTGGCAACACTGTTTTTGGGTGACGCGGACGGCAGCTATTCGGATAAAAGAGCGGAACATATTGCAAGAAAATGGGAAGATGGAAACTGCACATTTGCATATACCGGACTTGAAAAATATGATACCGTGCAGGAATTGCTGTTTGAGCCGACCGTTGCAAAGGGAATAGAAGTGGCTGATTTTCATGTCAGCATTGAGGATACAGATGGAAACCGCGAAGAAATTCCTTCAGAATGGATAACGGATCATGGAATAAAGCTTGGTGAGAAGAATGTATTCCTTGACGAGAAGCCGGGGCTTACAATCCATTTTCAGACAGAAAGGCGTTTGAGAAACGTTTGGATCGAATGCAGGATCCGTTATGAACTGAGCAAAGAGTCCATTGAGCAGATATATAGCAAGTGCAAGGAAGAGTAGAGGAGAAAGCAATGATACTGAATTCAGAAAATGTGAAAAGACTGATCCTGTATTTTATGTATGACAAAGACGGAGTGATCGACGATTACGTTCCATACATGCTGCGGGAACTGAAAAAAAATTCTACGGAAATTCTCGTTGTATGCAACGGGAAACTGACCAGTGAGGGAAGAAAGAAATTAGAGGAAGTGACACCGAATGTCCTGGTGCGTGAGAATAAAGGATTTGACGTATGGGCATACAAGACCGGACTCGAACATTATGGATGGGATAAAATAAAATCTTTTGATGAAGTCATCATGATGAACTTTACGATCATGGGACCGGTTTATCCACTGGAAGAAATGTTCCATGCGATGGATAAACGTGATCTTGATTTCTGGGGAATTACAAAATTTCATGAATTTAAAGACGGTGATCCGTTTGGGACGATTCCTTACGGTTATATCCCGGCACATATCCAGTCTCATTTTATCGCGGTTCGTAAACCGATGCTCAACAGCCTTGAATATCAGAGCTACTGGGACAATATGGTGATGATCCATGATTACCGCGAAGCAGTCGGCTGTCATGAAGCGATTTTTACAAAGAAATTTTCAGATGCGGGATTTAAATGGGATGTATACGCAGATCTGGAAGAAGGATACAATAACCATCCGGTATTATGCGCGACCAGACGTATGATCGAAGAGAAGAGGTGCCCGATCTTTAAGAGACGTTCCTTTATGCAGAATTATGACAATATTCTGCATGATACTGCAGGCGAAAATGCGATTGAAGCCTACGAATATATTGACAGACACACGGATTATGATGTGGATATGATCTGGCAGAATATTCTGCGTCTGGAAAACCAGGCTGACATTAAAAAGAATATGCAGTTAAACTTTGTCCTTCCGGAAGATATGTCAAAGCCGGCAGATGATATTTTGAAAAACAGGAAAGTTGCGCTGGTGCTTCATTTCTATTTTGAGGATCTTGCGGAGTACTGCCTGCATTATGTGCAGTCCATGCCGCCGGAAGCGGATATTTATGTCACGACCGGATCAGAGAGGAAGAAAGAACTGATCGAGAAGACCTTTTCCGTGCTTCCGAACAAAGTAAAAGTTATATTGATCGAGAACCGTGGACGTGATGTCAGTGCGCTTTTAGTTGGAACCAAGGATTTTATCATGGACTATGATTATGTATGCTTTGTTCATGATAAAAAGGTAACGCAGTTAAAGCCGGATACAGTAGGTGCTTCTTTCTCCTATAAATGTTTTGAAAACCTGCTTACAAGCAGGGATTTTGTAAACAATGTCCTTCATACCTTTGAGGCGAATCCGAGAGTCGGACTGCTCACACCTCCGCCGCCAAATCATGGAGATTACTACATTACGGTAGGGCTTGAATGGGGAAAGAATTATAAGATCACGAAAAAACTGGCGGAAAAGCTTGGCATTACCGTACCGATCGCAGAGGAAAAGGAGCCGATCGCACCGCTCGGTACCATGTTCTGGTTCCGTCCAAAGGCAATGAAGCTGCTGTTTGATCAGGACTGGGAATATACCGATTTCCCGCCGGAGCCGAATAAGACAGACGGTACCCTGCTTCACGCGGTGGAACGTATCTACAGCTATGTAGTGCAGCAGGAAGGTTACTATCCGGGCTGGATCTTCTGTGAAAAAGGCGCGAGAATTGAAGTGACCAATCTCCATTATATGCTGCGCCAGCTGAACAAAGTTGTATTTTATGAAGGGTCAGGAGCCGGAAACGGTGAGGACGTGATAAGAAAGGCGAAGACAGCTTTTGAGGAATGGCGTTATTATTCAGGGCTTGTCGGACTGTCGCCGGAAGATACGGCTGTGAGTGCAAAACTGTATCTGAAAGAGCAAAATAAGGATTTCGTGGAAGAAGACACCTGCATGGCAGAATCGGATATCCGTACCAAGGCAGAATTTACCTATAAAGATTTAGAGGAGTTCGGACAGGTGAAGGAGCTCCGGTGGGATCCGGGCGAACGTTCCGGAATCATAGTCAAAGACCTCACAGTGACGATACTCACAGAAGACGGAAAAGAGATCGTAAAGACGGCAGAGCAGGTGGAAAGTTCAGCAGTCGTTCTGGACAATGAACTGGTTTTCATCACGCTGGATCCGTGTGTGTTCATTACCCTGGATGAGCCGGCATTACTGCGATCTGTTGTGATCACAGCGAATATTGTGAGCCGCATCCCACAGGATTATGTAAATCGTATCCGTGAAAAATTTGATGTTTTGCGTATCAAAGAAGATAAATTAAGGACAAGTGAGACACGGCTTGAAACGGCAGAGGTGCTTCTTGCGCATGCAACAAGACCGATGAAACAAAAGATCAAAGACCACCTGAAACGACTGGTTGGGATTAAGAATTAGGGGAGTATCATGAAAAGAGAGAGAATATTTTATCTGGATTTTGTCCGGGCGATCGCAACGGTACTGATTCTGATGACACATTATAATGCGGTGTATTTATATTTGCCGGAACCTCAGCCGGATAAAGTATTTATCACTGCGAATATAGCAAACATATACATCGGCGGATTTGGTGTCGCACTGTTTTTTATCATATCCGGTGCGTCGCTGATGTATGTGTATGATGAAAAATGTGAACTGAAAAACTTTTATAAAAAGCGTTTTCTGTCACTTTATCCGATGTTCTGGATCGCGTATACGATTGCCTTCCTGTATCAGTTTTATATGGGAAAGGGGATCAATCCGCTTGTTCCGAGACGCAATATCATTCTTTCCATTCTTGGAATGGATGGTTATCTGTCACAGGTGGTACCGACGTTTTATATTCTCGGGGAATGGTTCCTTGGCTGTATCATATTGATTTACATAATTTTTCCGCTGTTACGGTACTGTATCAAACGCTGGCCGGTGGCGCTTGCGGTTGTTGCCGGAATCCTGTACGTTGTATTTCTGATCCTGCCATCACCGTTTGGGCTCAGTAAGTCCCTGGTGCTGCCGGTTCGGATACCGGAGATCTTATTTGGAATGTACTACATCAAGTATATTAAAAAGATCAAATGGCCGGTAGCAGTTGGAGCGCTTGCCGTGCTTGTTGTAAATGGTATTGTGGCGCCGGACATCAGCCCGGATCTCCAGACGACCTATGTCGGAATTGCAGCATTTCTTGTGCTGGCATTTGTTTCCGACTATTTGAAATTCGCCGGAATTGAGCGGATCTGTTCGGTGATAAGCAAGTATTCCTATGCGATCTTTCTGGTACATCATGTGATCATCATTGCCATGATGGGAACGTTTGATCTGATGAATATTACCAGATTCAACAGCTATCTGCTGTTTTTTACCTGCTGTCTGGTGATCGCGTTATTCGCGAAACTGCTGTTTGAGCTTCACAGGATGGTGATGAAGGAAGTGTCCCTGTTTTTAAAACCAAAGGAGTAAATAAGGGTATGCTACATTATTTTGTAAAGGCAGGAATCATTCTGTTTTATTTTCTGATCTTCCCGATGCTTGCGGGTATGGCATTTCAGGAGTTCTGCAAAAAAAAGCAGGTGTTTATTGGGGACTGCTACATCTATGGATATCTTTTGCTGTTTGTGCTTGGCTTTCTTGTCTTTGAACCGGCGATAAAACTTGGCATGTATTTTATGCATGCGGTCTGGCTGTGGCTTGGCGTGAGTATTGGCGTCGGAGCAGGATTTGTGATGTATCTCGGAGGACGGGGATTCCATATTCTGGCAAAGTGTGCAAAAGAGATCCGTACCTGGAAATGGCAGATGTTTCTTGTCCTGGCACTGTTTCTTGCTTTAAGTGTATGTTCCATTCTCTTTGTCATACCGGAATACAGCGATAATACGCCGGAGACGATCCTGATCACGCAGGCGACAAACACGATGTATAAATACAACCCATATAATTCGGAGTTGTATGGAGGAGTTCCAAATGGGGCGCCGATTGTCATGTTCTATGCTGCAGTGTGCCAGATGACGGGAATGACGATCCGGAATTTTGTCCATTATGTACTCCCGATATTTTTGTTGCCACTGTTTTTTTCGGTCTATCACAAGATCAGCAGACAGCTGTTTTTCCACGAAGAAAAAAAACAGGCACTGTTTCTTACGTTTGTTCTGGTGTTTTATGCAGCATCCATGTATACCGTGCGAAATGCAGAGTTTGGTGTTTTTCAGAATATCTGGGAACCGGGAACATTTCTGTATCAGGTACTCCTGCCATATGGGGTATCCGTGTGTGTGCCGGTTATGAACCACTGTACAAACCGGAAAAAAATGGAAAAAAATTTCTTATACCGTAAGCTGCCAGAAGTGATCCTGCTTGTGTGCGCGTCACAGTTTGTCTATCACACGGGAGCATCCATGCAGATCGTGATAATAATTACAGCGGCGGTTATTGTATGCGCGAGGAGGATTGGACGAAAATGCAGGGAATAGCAAATATGTGGCAGGTGATCGAAACTAATTTTTCCTATATCTGTGTTTATGCATTTCCGTTTTCGCTGGTATTGGTGGCACTGATTTATCTGATAACGCAGAAAAACCGGAGAAATCATAATTATATCTATCTGGCGCTTGTGTTGTTTTTGCTCTGGCTGTGTCCGTTTTTTGCCGTGTCCATGATGAATTTTTCCTGGGAAGGGGAGGCTTATTATAAAGCGCTGTTTCTGATTCCGGGAGTTGGTGTGACAGCATATGCGCTCGTCTGCTTGTATCACAGGATCACGGGAAAAAAGAAATGGGCGTTTTGGATCATGGTGTTCCTGCTCACACAGCTTGCGACGGGATTTACTTATACGACAAAATTCTGGGATCTGGAACTGACGGATGGCAAAGTGGATGCGGAAGTGGTAGAGATTGCGGACGAGATCAAGCAAAGACAGATTGACGCGTATATGCTCGCACCGAAAGAGATCGGCTCAAGACTCCGGGAATACGATCTTTCGGCGAAAATCTATAACGAAGGATCTTTTGGATATGACGGAGACGATATGGAGAAAACCATAGCGCTGGCAGCCAAGAAGGAGTGTAATCTGATCGTGGTAAGAAAAAAAGATGCGGATGATGAATGCCTGGCTTATCTGGAAAAGAAAGATTTTCGCTATATGACTGAAACGGATCATTATCTTTTATACATATATTTGTAGATAATGTCGAAGATTGCTTAAAAAATAGACAACTCCATGATTCTATGCTATACTGAAATAGTTTGAACAGAAATGAAAACAGGTGAGTGTAGGTAGAAAATTATGGAAAATAGAAAAAATGAACAGTATAAACATCTTTTAAACTTCATAGCGAATATCATAACGCTGGTCGTAGAAGGTGGTTTATTTGCATATGTGTGGTATGAATATTACAGTGATGTGATATTCATGCCTTTTTTTCGTAGGGGAAACTGGGCAGTGGTCGGCTTTTATGTGTTGATCATCTTTTTCTTTACGAAGGTATTAAACGGATACAAGATCGGTTATCTGCGTGGACAGGATATCTGTCTGTCCCATATCCTTGCAGTGTTTTTGAGTACGATCGCGGCTTATCTTGAAGTCTGCATGGTGGGAAGGGATTACATGAATCCGAGACCGATCATTTTTATGGCGGTGGCAGAGATCGTTTTTATCGTGCCATGGGTGTGGATCATGCGAAAAATGTACGCATTCCTTTATCCACCGAGAAAAATGCTGGTCATCTACGGAGAACATTCCCCGACACAGTTTATCAATAAGATCAATACCAGAAAGGATAAATTTGATATCTGTGCGTCTGTCAGCTATACGATCGGCTATGAAAAATTATATCCGCTCATTATGGAATATGAAGCGGTGGCGCTCTGTGATATCCCGGCAGATGCCAGAAACCAGATCGAAAAATTCTGTTATCAGATATCCAGACGTGCTTATGTGACACCAAAGATCTCGGATATCATTTTGACAGCGGCAGACAGTATTCATCTGTTTGATACGCCACTTCTTCTGACCAGAAACCAGGGACTTAGTATCGACCAGAAATTTTTTAAGCGCTTTTTCGATATTGTGTTATCGTTGATCGCAATCGTTATCGCGTCACCGGTCATGCTTATCATCGCCCTTAGCATTAAGCTTTATGACAGAGGACCGGTGCTGTACCGGCAGGAACGCCTGACCAGAAACGGCACACCGTTTATGATCCTGAAATTCCGGAGTATGAGCATGGATTCCGAAAAGGACGGTGCGCGTCTTGCCATGAAAGATGACAAACGTGTAACACCGGTTGGAAAAGTGATCCGCAGGATCCATTTTGATGAATTGCCACAGATCTTTAATATCCTGATGGGAGATATGTCTTTTGTCGGGCCGAGACCGGAGCGCAGGGAGATCCATGACCAGTACTGTGAAAAAATACCGGAATTTGATTTTCGCCTGAAAGTAAAAGCCGGGCTGACCGGGTATGCACAGGTTTATGGGAAATACAATACGACACCTTACGACAAGCTGAAGCTTGATCTGACATACATAGAGAATTATTCACTGCTTTTGGATTTGAAAATGATGCTTCTTACATTTAAAGTCATTTTCCAGAAGGAGAATACCGAAGGAGTGGATATCAATCAGATCACAGCGGATTATCACGAATAGTTAAAGGTGGGAGAAAAACATGGGTTTTTCAGTTTTAATGTCAGTTTATCAGAAAGAAAAACCGGAATATCTGCGGCAGGCATTACGATCCGTGATGCATCAGACACTGAAACCACAGGAGATCGTGCTGATGCAGGATGGAGAGCTGACGGAGGAACTGTATCAGGTTATCCGTGAATGCAGGAAGGAATGCCCGTATCTTAAAACATATGAGATACCGGATAATGTAGGACTCGGGCGCGCACTTGCCAAAGGAGTTTTGCTTTGCGGCAATGAATTGGTCGCGCGGATGGATACGGATGATATTGCAGTAGAAAAACGTTTTGAAGTGCAGTATCGTTATATGATAGAGCATCCTGATATTGCAGTAACAGGGGGATTTATGGAAGAGTTTGATGAGGAAAATCTTGCGTATCATAAAGTAAAGACCATGCCGGAACAGATGTCAGAAATTCGTCGGTATGCAAAATATCGTAATCCGCTCAATCATATGACGGTAATGTTTCGTAAAGAAGCAGTGATAAAAGCGGGAAATTACAGACATTTTCCATTTTTAGAGGATTATGATCTTTGGAATCGTATGTTAGTACAAGGTGAAGACTTTTATAATCTGGAAGAGGTTTTGGTAAAAACAAGAACAAACAGAGAATTGTATGGGAGACGCGGTGGAAATGCGTACTGTCGACAGTATCTGTATCTAAGAAGACAACAAAGAGCGATGGGGCTGCTTGGAAAGTGGGATTATTATATGGCAGTGTTGCTGACAATCATAATGACGATGCAACCAACCGGAATTCGAAAAATGATTTACCAGAAAATACTCAGAAAACAGTGAAAGAAAGATTAGAATATATGGGAGACAGAGCGGATGAAAAAAATACTCACAGTGGTTATACCAGCGTATAATGTTGAAAAATACCTGGAAAGATGTATGCATTCTTTTGAAATTCCAGAGATTTTAGATAAAATCGAGATACTGGTTATTAATGATGGCTCAAAGGATGGTACTGAGCAGATTGCACATGCTTATTGTGAAAAATATCCGCAAACATATTTCTTGTACAACAAAGAAAATGGAGGACATGGTTCAGGTATTAATTACGGAATACGCTATGCGACCGGAAAATATTTCAAAGTTGTTGATGGGGATGACTGGGTAGATGCGCAGGAACTAAAAAAGTTTGTATCTGTTCTGGAAAAGCAGGAGGTAGATGTTGTGGCATCGGATTTTACCTGTATACAGGATGAAACGTATGCAGTGCTTGAGGAAAAACAGTGTACATATAATCAGGCGCAATACGGAAAATGTTGTTCACTTCCGCAAGGCGAGGTAGAACACATTATAAAGATGCATTCGCTTACGATTAAGACTGCTATTCTACAAGAACATCAGATTCATATGGATGAAAAATGCTATTATGTGGACTGTGAGTATATCACATATCCGATCCCTTATGTGGATACGGTGTATTTTTACAAAGGAAGTCTTTATCAATATCGGTTGGGCAGACAAGGACAGAGTGTAGATATTAAAAGTATGCAGAAAAACCGGTCACAGCACAGGTATGTGCTGGAACAACTGCTTGATTTTTACCGCAAAGAGCAGAAGCAGCTTAAGGCTGGAACAAAACGATATATGGAGTGTTGCATTGCGCAGGTTGTCGAAAATGAATTTCAAATCTATATCAGCATGGGACTTAAAAAGGGAATCCGAAAGGAACTGCAACAATGGGATCTTGAATTGAAGGAAAAATATTGGGAAATATACGCAGCAACAGATAAGAAGAGTATTACAATGTTGCGAAAAACAAATTATCATGTGCTAAAATTAGGAGCAGTAATATACAAAGTTGTAAAAGGATAAAATATGAAAAAAATATTATCGATTATTATTCCGACTTATAATGCAGAAAAATATTTGAGAAAATGTTTGGAATCTTTTGGAAAAATAAGAGAAGAAGAGCGGAGAAAATGCGAGATCCTTGTGATAAATGATGGATCGTCAGATGATAGCGTGAACATTGCCAAAGAATTTGCGGAAGAACAGCCGGAAATCTTTAAGATTGTACATAAGGAAAATGGTGGGCACGGATCAGCTATTAATGTTGGAGTAAGAGCGGCGACTGGAAAATATTTTAAAGTGGTAGATGCAGATGATTGGGTGGATTTCCAAGACGCAGAAAAAATGATTCGTTTATTAGAAAAAGAAACGGCAGATGCGATTATTACCGGATACTGGACTTATAATATTGTGGAAAAAGCAAGGAAACAGTATGATGTGAATGTAGCAGATGAATCACGGTATTACAATTTAGACGAACTGATGGATAAATGGAAACAAATTGAGTGGGGAATGACATTTCATGGCATATGGTATCGGAGAGATTTTTATAAGAGTCTGCATTATACTCTGGTTGAGCATGTTTTTTACGAAGATCAGGAATATGCTACGATTCCGCTGTGCTATGCACAAAAAATCCGTTGTACCAATACGCATATGTATGTATATCGTATTGGAGATGTAAACCAGAGTGTTTCATCGGAAAATCAAATAAAAAGACTTCCAGATGCGCAAAAAGTAATCGAAAGAATGATGGAGAAGGGCAGAGATGCGAAAAAGTTTGCAATCGGAGGTGAGCGTTATTGGCAGAAGAAACTTACCATGATGATCAATAGTTATTATGAGATCTCTTTGTTAAAAGATCCGGATCGTGTCTTGGGAAGAAAAAATGCCCGTGATTTAGAAAAAAGGATTGTAGAATGCAGTCCGCGGATAGCACAGCTTAATAAGCATAAATATCAGATATTCCGTATGATGAATTATTTAAGGGTCAAAGATACAACTTACCAGAAAATTTTGGCGAGGATAAAAAAGTAATAGTTGAAAGCTGAGGATGAAAATGAATATTGAAAAAATGAAAAAGACAGCATATAGATGTTTTGTAGATAATAACATTCTTGTCAGTCAGAGCTTTCAGGATTATCTGGACACTACACATTTAGAATGTCATTATATCAGAAAGGCTTGTAAACTGGTTCAGTTAAACTGGAAATATCGCATTTGTAGACAGACAAGTATAGAGACGAAGTTATCCGCATTGAAAATGCCAGAGTTTGAAGCAGAAACAAGACTGCCGATTGAAAATGTGGTGGCAAAGTTGGAGCAGTATGACTGGATTTCATTCGACATTTTTGATACATTGATATTCCGAGCAGTAGAGAAGCCACGGGATGTCTTTCGTATTTTGGAGGCAAAATGGAATATCATTGGTTTTGCCGGATTTCGTGAAGAGGCTGAGAAAAAAGCAAGGGAAAAAGATCCTGAAGCAACGATTTATGACATTTATGATATTCTGGCGACAGAACTGGCAATCGATAAAGAGGCAGGGATTGCATTGGAACTTCAGACAGAAAAAGATGTGTGTTATGCCAATCCATATATGAAGAAGATTGTAGAACAATTACAGAGTAAAGGAAAAAAAATTGTTGTAACATCAGATATGTATCTGCCCAAATGTCTTATGCAGGAACTGCTGGAATCTTGCGGATACAAAGGAATTTTGGATATTTTTGTTTCTTGCGATATCAAGGCGTCTAAATATGAAGGAATGCTACAACAGAGAGTGCAAAAACAATTGGGAATCCAGGAGACTTTTGTACATGTGGGCGATAATGAGTGCACAGATATTGAAGGAAGTAAAAAGGCTGGATGGAGAACCTTTTATTATAAAAATATTGAACAGATTGGAAGACCGTACAGAAGAAAGGGAATGAAGACAATAGGGGCCTCATTTTATAAAGGACTAGTAAATGCCAGACTGCATAATGGGGTGTATAATGAGGATGAATTATACGAGTATGGTTATGTAAACGGTGGGGTTATGGCTGTTGGATATATACAGTATCTGAAAAAACTGGCAAAGGAAAAAAATATCGACCAACTGTTGTTTGTGGCGAGAGACGGTTATATTATACATAAGATATATGAAGAACATGAGGCAGAGGTGGATAGTGCATATGTTCCTTTTTCTCGTTTTGCATCCTATCAGCTTACAATGGAGAGAAACTGGAAGAATTTTCTGCGGCATGTAGTAAATCCGAGAATACAGGCAGATCCGTCTGAAAAGCTAGGGGAAGTAATAAAAATTTGTGATATGGCTTATGTGAAACCGTATCTGGATGAGTATGGACTGACGGAAGATACAAATTTTGATTATTTTGCATATGACAAGATTCGCACATTGTTTGAAAATCATATAGTGGAGATCAGTAAGTGTTTTGATAATCCGGTTAGAGCAGCTGAGCAATATTTACGTGAGGTTATTGGAGATCATAAGAGGATTTGTATTGTAGATGTCGGGTGGCAGGGATCTGGCGCTATGTGCTTGAAATATTTTTTGGAAGAAAAATGCAAGATGAATGTTCAAGTATGCGGAGCGTTAATGGGAATGACTAATAATGAATCTTCGGATGCATGTTTAAGTAATGGAACTTTACATAGTTATATGTTTTCTCCGCAGATGAATATGAGTATGATGCTGAAACATACGGCGAAGCATAATGAATATGATTTTCGGAATCTTTTGGTTGAAATTTTGTTTACTGAAGATAAGCCGTCTTTTATTAAATATCAGTTTAGCACAGATGGAAAAGTAGAACTGGTGTATGGCATAGATGAAGATAATGGGACAGAGATTGCCAGTGTTCAGAAAGGAATCTACGATTTCGCGATGGACTATTTTACTTATGAGAGAAAGTTTGGCAGTATATTAAATGTATGCGGTAGAGAGGCATATATGCCGGTGGACGGATTGGCAGAAGATAAAAAGTACTGTCTCAAATTTCTTGGCAATTATAAAGTGAACGAAAATTCTGGAATTTTTGAAAAGGATCAGAAGAGAACATTACGTGATATTGTGCAGGAGAATCGATGATATGCAGGAGAATTGCAATGCGAAAGTTTAAAACGAAAAATAGAAGAGATATAGAAAATATTGAATTCCAGTTGCAAGAAATGTGGAGCTTAATTAGTGAAAAGCATGAAATGATATTGGAAGACAGAAGAAAAATAGAAGAGGTCTATCGTCTGATCAGTGAAAAGCATGAGATGATAGCAGAAGATAGGGCACGAATAGAAGAAGTCTATCGATTGATTAGCGAGAAGCATGAAATGATAGTAGAGGATCGAAAACGAATAGAAGATGTTTATCGATTGATTAGTGAGAAGCATGAAATGATAATGGCTGACAGAAAAGATATTAAAACAGTTATGAAATATGCGATAACTGAATATTGGAATAAAAAAGAGAAGACCCAGGAACAGGCAGAAATATTGAAGTGGTTGGATAATCATGAAGTAAAAATGTATCCGTATGAATGGATGGATGCATATATGCAGATGGATGTAAAGGTTGAAAGAGATGGTGACTGGAGATATGTTTTGCATAAAGGGAAAAAAATGTATTTTCCCAAGAGTTATGATGAAAACAAGATTAAACAGTACTATAAATTTCTAATAATGGAGCAGGATGAAAGATCTCCGCACTGTTACTTTAGTGAAAAATTTGTACAGGGCAATGAACATTTTGAAGTGTGGATGGATGTGGGAGGAGCAGAAGGGATTCTTACATTGGAAAATATCGATATGTTTGAGCGGGCATATGTAATTGAGTGTGAAGAAGACTGGATAGAAGCCTTGAACAAAACGTTTGAATCTTATGATAAAGTTACAATTATCGGAAAAATCGCAGATACATATACAGATGAATCGCATATTGCACTGAAAGATTTGACAGGTGGGAAGAAATGTTTTGTCAAAATGGATGTTGAAGGATATGAGATGAATGTATTGGCAGGATTAGATCTGAAACAAATGGGAGATAAAAGTAAGCTGATTGTATGTGCATATCACCATCAAAATGATGAAAAGGAAATAGGAAAATATTTAACAAAAAATGGTGTGCAATTTCAGCATACGAAAGGCTATCTTTTGTCTGACTGGGGTGGATATGAAGAACCGTTTTTGAGACGTGGATTAATTCGTTGCAACATTAGTAAATAATAAGGAGAATAAGTAAATGTTAGTAAAAAGATTAAAGCCGGATTTTGAATTTGCAAATGAAAATGGATCACTAGTTCAACTGGTGCATGAGGGGTGGAATCAGGTAAACGTTTTGAATTCCAGGAAAGGAAGCAATCGCGGTGGTCATTATCATAAAGAAAATGAGGAAGCGTTCTACATTGTCTCTGGGGAGATCAATCTGATCTTAGATAATGGCACAGAAACACAAAAAGCAAATTTTAAAGCAGGAGATATGTTTCTGATCAAACCATATCTGATGCATACATTCGAATTTTTAGAAGATACGCTTATGGTATCTATGTATGATCGAGGGGTGGAACATGCAGATGGAACAAAAGATATTTATGCGGAGTGGGAAAAATAGAATGAAGAGAGAAAGAGTATTAAATGAAAATGGACCGTTTCTGACATTGGTAAAAGATAAGTGCGGAAATGCTTTTGGTGAAAAGTATCTTGATTTCATAAGAGAAAATAATAGTGAGCAATATTGGGAAGATTTTGGATTCAAATATCTGGGGGTTTTTCAAGGCATGGATAGTGAACAGATCCTTGCCCGAATTGAGCTATGCAACGCTATTGCAAATAAGGCATATGTATCTGCTATTTTCTGTGCTTTAAGTAGGGAAGAACAAAATGCAGATAAAGCCAAGATGATAAAAAAAGGTCAGGAAAGGTATGCTGCAGTCAGCGATTTTTCGGATGCGGAACAAGAGAGTTTGGCAGAAGCTGTTTTTATATATTTGGCAGATCATATTTCGAAATATGATGAGATGAAAGTGTATCAGTTGTCGCAAAAAAAAGAGGTAAACGGATGGATATATAATCAGCCAGTCTGCAACAAGGAAGAACAGGCGTTTGGAGTGATTTACACGTGGCCGGGCTCTATTTCTGCGGAATCGGAATTGATGGAACGTATTAAGAGAGCAGCAACTGATGTGGGAGTAAAGATATATTGGCTGTCTGATAGTGGAAATATCTTAAATGATAAGCAGTTGGAGACAGACCAGTATGCTACTGGAGAAGAACTGCAGTTTTTAATCACATTGCATTATGAAGATAATAAGGCATTGGATACCTATTACTATCATGTTTTATGGAATCCGCCAGAGATACCGTTGGGAACGGATTATTATGACGGGAAAGTGGTGGATAATTATCTGATGAATGATGATTATCTGATTTATGATGCGGGTGGAATGTCAAATCATTTAAAAAGTATATTGATCAACAAACCGCGTAATATTGACGAAGCATCTTGTTTCGTCGGATCTTTTCCGGGAAGTGTGGTAAAACAGCCGCATTTGGAAAATCCCAAGCTGTTTTATTGCGGAATGAACTGGGAAAAGGTGTTAAATAAAAGTAACCGCCATGAAGGTTTGTTCAAGTTATTGGATGAAACAGATAAAGTCTGCTTCTATGGACCGGAAGAGGTAGAGGCGTGGGGCGGTATCCGTCCGTGGGAAGGATATAATTGTTACAAAGGAGAAATCCCATTTGATGGATTTTCCATATTAGATGAAATCAACAAGTGTGGGATATGCCTTGCTATTTCATCAGATATTCATCGCAGAGCTGGAGCGGTTACTAATCGTGCATATGAGGCGTGTGCTGCCGGAGCAGTTATTATTTCTGATAATAACGAGTTCATGGAGAAATATTTTAAAGATGCCGTGTTGTTTATTAATTATAATAAGAATAATCCACAAGATACGTTCAATCAGATCATGGAAAAATATCAGTGGATTGTGGAACATCCAGCAGAAGCATTAGAGATGGCAAAGCGTTCTCAAAAGATATTTTTAGAAAATTTTACGATGGATCATCAGTTGCTGAAGGTGATAGAAAATCATAGCAAACGTTTTGAAACAATCAGCAAAGATCTGTTTGCACAAAAAGAAGAAAAGTTTGTGTTGATTGTTGGAGTGGTAAATACGCAGAATGAGGAAGAAGCTTGTGAGATTGCGGATAGTCTGATTAGGAATATGCAAAAACAATACTATAGAAATCTTTCGTTGGTACTTGCCTGCGATGAGACGGTTGCAAAAAGTTTGCAGAATTATGTGGAAAAGAAGGATTGTCGTATCCGTGTATCTGCGCAGGAATTGTTTGATGAAAAAGGTTCCAGAAAAGTGACAGATGGGCAGGCATTGCATGTTATCCAGATGAACGAATCTTATGATTATTATATTCGTGTGAAAGAAAATGAAGTTTGGTTTTATGATCATATTACAACGTTGGTGCGTATGTTTGAAGAACAGGATGACATTGTATGTGCATATTCTGGAGTGGTATTTGAACGGAAGGATGGATTTAAGGTTACAGCAGCATTCAAAAAAATTGGAGCTTCAGATATCTATTACAATGGCTGGAATGACGGTATTGTTACACCGGGGCAGTTCATGTTTAAGCGAGAATGTTTTGCATATGTACCGGAATTTGTACTGAACTGTATTGATGGCATGGAACATAGCCTGTATCTCAGTCTTTTGTATTTTAAAGAGCATAAGAAGTTTGCTTTCTCAAAACGGATGACCTGTCGTTATTTGTACGAGATGAGATGCAAAGAAATGAGTGTTTTGCCAAAGGATATGCAGATTAAGTATGTCCGAGGTATGGTAAAATATGATCTTCCAGAAGGTGGAATTGGAAATGGTAATCAGGCAGTAGAGGGTGTCTCAGCGGCAGAAATGGCAAAAATTTGGATGAGAATACCGTTGAAATCTTGGTTAAAACTCCGTATTGCTCAACGTAAGTGGGATCATGCAGATTTGAAAACAGAAAAAGGAAAGAAAATTGCAGATAAATATGAAAAACGCATAAAAGAGTTTAGTGAGGGGATTAATTCTATTTTGTAGTGCAGGAGATGAGAATATGTATGTAGTAGTAGGTGCAAATGGCTATTTAGGATCATATGTCGTAAAGAATATATTAGAGAAGACAAACGAAAATGTACTTGCGCTGGCAAGACATTTCGATCTGTGGGAAGATGAAAAGCGAGTAGAATGGAAACACTGTGATATTTCCTGTCGTGAGGAAGTGGATAAGGCGGCAGAATATATAGGTACGATGGAACAGGTCAAGGTGGTGTATTTATCCGCGTATCATTTGCCGGATAAAGTGAAAGAAAATCCAAAACTTGCATGGGATATTAACATTACATCGTTATCTTATTTTCTCAACCGTGTAGAAAATATAAAATGCCTTTTTTATATATCAACAGAAATGGTTTATGGTGAGGGAGATAGGAATCATCTTTTTAAAGAAGAAGATGCATTAAATCCGGTAAACATATATGGCAAGCAAAAAAAAGTTGCAGAGGCGATTGTTACAGGATATGGTTATAACGTATTGAGACTACCATTTATGATAGGTCCTAGTATCTTATCAAAAAAGAAACATTTCTATGATTATATTTTAGAAACGCTGGAGAAGCATCAGCCGATTGAAATGTTTGAAGATGCCTTGAAAAGTGCGTTGCATTTTGATACGGCAGCAGGCGTGATCGTGGATTTGTGTGAGAACTATATGGAAGATATGCCAAAGATAATGAATGTAGCAGGAGATGAAGTATTGTCTAAATATGATATTGGACTTCGAATTGCCAGAGCAAATGGATTGGATGAAAATTTGGTTATACCGATTAAAATGTGCAATGATGACAAGATTTTTGCGGAAAAGAGAGCTGGCTGCACCCTGTTGGATAATCAAAAAATAAAGAAGGTTCTTCAGTTATCAGAACTTAAATTACGGTTTTAAGGTGGTGGCAGCATGAGTGTTATCAAAGAATTATTTCAGTACCGTGAGATGGTATTCAGTCTAGTACGGCAGAATTTAAGAAGCAGATATAAAGGATCTGTACTAGGCTTTTTATGGACATTTATCAATCCGCTTTTGCAGTTGGTCGTATATACGATAGTATTTTCCAATATTATGCGGAGCGGAATAGAACACTATGCGATGTTTCTTTTTGTCGCACTGATTCCTTGGCTGTTTTTCAGTGCGTCGCTGACGGGCGGCTCATCGTGTATCTTGATGAATAAAGATTTAGTAAAGAAAATTTATTTTCCACGTAGAGTCATTCCGATTTCTTATGTGACAAGTGCATTTGTAAATATGCTTCTTGGCTTTGTGGTGGTTTTTGGAGCATTGTTCTTTTCGGGTATTGGAGTAAATGGATACGCATTACTGTATTTGCCGGCGGTTATGATAGTTGAGTATATTTTTTCCATGGGAATAGCAATATTCTTTTCAGCATTTACCGTATATTTTAGAGATTTGGAATATATTTTGGGTATTATCAGTATGGCATGGATGTATATGACACCAGTAATGTATCCGGATGATATGGTACCGGAAAAATACAGGGTGCTTTTTAACTTGAATCCAATGACTGCAATCATAAAGATATATAGAGACATTTTGTATTATAAACAGATACCGGATCTTGGTGTATTAGGACAGGCGCTGATCAGCGGGATCATATTCTTGGTTGCAGGGAATGTCACGTTTGGTATATTAGAAAAGCGTTTTGCAGAGGAAATATAAGATGGAATATGCAATTGAAGTAGATAATATTTATAAAAAATTTAAAATATATTATGAAAAGAGTAACAGTTTAAAAGACAGTATTCTTCTTGGAAGGCATAAATATGAAAATCGTCAGGTATTACGAGGAATATCGTTTAAGGTAGAAAAAGGACAAGCAATAGGCTTGATTGGAAAAAATGGTTGCGGAAAAAGTACAACATTAAAATTGCTAACTAAAATATATGCGCCGGATCAAGGAAGCATCCGGATCAATGGTAGGGTGTCAAGTCTGATTGAGTTAGGCGCAGGGTTTCATCCGGATATGAGTGGGCGAGAAAATATTTATACGAATGCATCTATTTTCGGTTTGAGTAAACGTGAGATAGATGCGCGAATGAATCAGATCATTGAATTTTCAGAATTAGAAGAATTCATTGATAATCCTGTTCGTACCTATTCGTCAGGAATGTATATGAGACTGGCATTTTCTGTTGCCATTAATGTAGATGCAGAAGTTCTTTTGATTGATGAAATACTTGCAGTTGGAGATGTGAATTTTCAGAAAAAATGCTTTGAGAAAATCAGGGAGATCAAGAAGAGTGGGACAACCATTGTAATCGTTTCACATTCACTTGGACAGATTGAAGAACTCTGTGACGAGTCGATCTGGATTGAAAACGGAAAAATACGAGAGCAAGGAGAGCCAAAACTGATTCATGAACATTACAATGATGCAATGGAGAAAAAGCGATTGGAGCAGGTTCGGCAGAAGAACGAAGAACATGCGGAAGAATTAGCATTTGGGAATGAATTGACGATTCGGAATCATTATGATGCAAATAGTGGTTTCTCGAATGTTTTTCTTGAAAATATCCAAGGGAATGCGGTTAATGAATTCAATACTAATGATGATATTGTGATAGTGATGCAGCATTATCATAAGCTGGATAAGCAACTGTGCAATATCAGTTTTGCGATTACGAGAATGGATGGAGTATTGTGTTACTCTACGAATGCTTCGCTCGAAAATATGCAGTATATGGAAGCAAAAAAGCAGACGGAAACGCGGATTGTATTAAAAAAATGCAATCTGCTTCCAGGAAAATATATGTTAAATGTTGCATTATTTGATGAGAATGAAAGAGTTTTGGATGAAATTCAAAGAGTGGTCATTTTCCATATGGTTTCAGGAAAAATGGATCTTGGAGTATGTCGTTTTGAGACAGAGTGGTCAAACGAATATAGCTTGCGTACATAGGAAATATAGGGTATGATAAAATAAAATGTCGAAGGAGGAAACGAGTTGAAAAAAACAGCGCTTATTATGGCGGGTGGGCGTGGAGAACGGTTCTGGCCTCGAAGCAGAAAAAAGTTGCCAAAACAGTTTTTGGCGTTGACAGATGATGGAAAAACAATGATTCAGTTGACGGTAGAGCGTATTTTACCGTTGGTTCAGAAAGAAGACATCTATATATCTACAAATAAGGAATATAGTAAGTTGATAGAAGAACAATTGCCGGATATCCCAAAAGAAAATATTCTCTATGAACCGATCGGCAGAAATACCGCACCTTGTATCGGACTTGGAGCAGTAAATGTTGCACATAAGTACGAGGATGCAATTATGATCGTGTTGCCATCGGATCATCTGATCAAATATAATAGTATGTTTGTCAGCACGTTAAAGGATGCATGTGAGATAGCGGAGGAAGGTGACAATCTGGTAACACTTGGTATCACACCTGACTATCCGGAAACAGGTTATGGGTATATCCAGTTTGATGCAGATAGGCCATATAAACGAGCATTTTCTGTAAAACAGATTGTGGAAAAACCAGATCTTGAGACGGCGAAATTGTATTTGGAAACAGAGCAGTATTTGTGGAACAGCGGAATGTTTGTCTGGAAATCATCATCAATTCTAAAGAATATAGAAAAGTTTATGCCGGACATTTATGCTGGCTTGATGAACATTAAGAATGTGATTGGAACGCAGGATGCAGAGCGGATACTTGAAAAAGAATTTTTTGCATTCCGGAGTGAATCAATCGACTATGGAATAATGGAAAAAGCATCTGATATCTATATCATACCAAGTACTTTTGGATGGGACGACGTGGGATCTTGGCTTGCAATCGAACGGATACGCAAGACCGATGAATATGGCAATATTGTATCCGGGAATGTCATAACTGTGGACAGTAAGCGCTGTACGATTGAAGGGAAGGAAAAGTTGATTGCGACCGTTGGCCTTCGGGATATGATTATAGTCGATACGGATGATGCAATATTGATTTGTTCAAAGAGCAATACATCAGACATTAAAAGAGTAATCGAGAATTTGAAAGTATGCAATCGTAGTGAGTATATTTAATTGAAAAGGAGAAAAGACATGAAAAACGCATTAATTACAGGTGTTACAGGACAGGACGGTTCTTATTTATCAGAGTTATTATTGGAAAAGGGTTACAATGTTTATGGAATCATGAGAAGAAAGAGTGTGGTTGATTATGGAAATGTAGACCATATTAAAGATAAGATTCATTTTATATATGCCGATATGACAGATATGGCATCTTTGGTAAAAGCAGTGAGTATTGCACAGCCGGATGAAGTTTATAATTTAGCGGCACAGTCTTTTGTGGCACCGAGTTGGGATCAGCCGTTGGCAACTGCAGATATCAATGCAATTGGTGTTACCAATATGCTTGAAGCAATTAAGATAGTAAAACCAGATGCACATTTTTATCAGGCATCTACCAGTGAAATGTTCGGATTGGTGCAGGAAATTCCGCAGACGGAAAAAACACCGTTTTATCCAAGAAGTCCATATGGAGTAGCAAAGCTGTACGGACACTGGATCACAAAAAACTATCGGGAGAGTTTTGATTTGTTTGCATGTAGTGGTATTTTATTTAATCATGAGAGCGAACGCCGTGGAAAAGAATTTGTCACAAGAAAGATTACACAGGCAGTTGCACGAATTAAGTTAGGCGTTCAGGAATATGTAGAGTTAGGAAATTTAGATTCAAAGCGTGATTGGGGGCATTCTCAAGATTATGTAAAAGCAATGTGGTTGATGCTTCAGCAGGAAAAACCGGATGATTATGTGATTGCAACCAATGAGACAAGAACAGTACGTGAATTTGTAGAGACTGCATTTAAAGTTGCAGGAATTGACGTTGTATGGGAAGGCAAAGGAGTCGATGAAGTTGGTAAGGATAAAGACAACGGAAAGGTGGTAGTAAAGATTAATAAGGCATTTTTCCGTCCAGCGGAAGTAGATATCCTGTTAGGAAATCCAGAAAAAGCAGAAAAAGCACTTGGTTGGAGTAGAGAAATTGATTTTAAAGAATTAGTAGAACGTATGGTGAATAATGATTTGGAGTTGGTGAAAAAAGAGATTGCGTATAACGAGTTGTAAGAGAATTATGTTCTGACTTTGTGGAAGTAAAAAATATATAAGGCTTTCGAATGCGAAAGTGAATTAGAGACAATGCTGGATGCAGATTTATAGAAATTCCGGCATTGTTTTCTAAGGAGCAGAAAAATTATTAACTGAATGATATGAAGAGAAATGGTATGAGAGATCGGATGAAAAAGTTTTGTCAGTGCGTTTCGCAAAAAGAAGAAAAAATTGGAAGATTTATTATACATTTAGATAAAATAAAAGTAAATGAAAGTGTGGAAGATTTTTCGTATGTTTCTATCAGGGATGGTGTTACAGTTTTGCCTGTTGTGAATTCTGAGAATATAGTAGCAATAAGGCAATACCGTTATCCTATTAAAAAGTGGACTTTGGAATTGCCGGGAGGAGTTATTGAAGCAAACGAGCAGCCGGAAGAGGCAGCAATTAGGGAATTAGAAGAAGAGACTGGATATAAGGCAGCAAGTATGATTCCTTTAGGGGTTCATTATCCGTCTTTTGGAGCAACTGATGAGAAAGTCTTTTTGTTTGCTGCAATGTGCGATAAAAAGGAGATGCCAAAGCTTGACTGTGCGGAAGAAATAGTAAATGAAGTTATGTGCATGGAAGAATTTGAAACCAAAATAAATGCAGAAGAAATAGAACATGCTTCGGCTATCATTGCATGGTATCGTTATAAAGCATATTTAGCAAAGTATAAAATGAATATTAAGAAAAATGTCTAGATGTTAAGAGGAATTGAAAATTGCGTAGATTAGTTAAAAAGATACAGAATGAAAATAGAATAAATTTTATATTTGCAATGGTGATTACAATTCTTGTTTTTTCTGTTTTTATTGGACAAGCATTGTATTCAGATGTGGTGACCTTTGCAGCATCTGGAGATCAGGATAAATTGTGTTATGCAGCATTCTTAAAAATTCGTGAGATGATAATAAATCATGAAAATTTTGTGGGGGTAGATAGTGGGACTTTCAATGCATCGACAGAGTTTTTCTTGCGGCCCAATCTTCCAGGAGCTTATCTACCGTTTTATATATTTGCCGCTATTGCAACGGTGCTGCCGGCAAGGGGAATGTATATATTGTTTTTTGCAGCACATATGTTAGTTGCTTTATATGTAATGCAGAAATTGTGTAAGGAATATTTTGGCTTAAAAAATGGAATGAGCATGGTTGTTGCGGGAATGTATACATATTTACTTTGCGTTGAGGCTTGGTATTTGAGCTTTTATTTGATTACGGCATGGTCAATCATATTATTTTATTTATCGTTAGATTTTTTTTATAAAAAATCAGCAGCTAAGTTTTGTATGTTAGCCTGTGCAGTGATATTCGCGATTACGACTGGCTATGTGACAGTGTCTGCGTTCATGATAGTAGCTGTATATATATTTGCTATTATATTTATTTGTGGAGAAAAAGAAAATAGGAAGATAGGGTCAATTTTTAGATTTACAATGCCGTATATTTTAGGAGGAATGGCAGCGCTTCCGTACCTGCTGGAAGTGTTTTCATATGTCAAAAATGTGGTTCAAAGTGAAACAACTTTGGCAGATGCAGTCTATTATAAATTGAACCTAGATGATGTGTTATCTATATTGTCAGGATTTTCTTTTATACCTTCTAGTAATACAGAAGGGATTGGGGCTATCTCACTTGGAATGATTACATGTCTGGTTTTGGGATACGCTATCGTTGATACAACATGGAAGCGGCTTGATGCTAAAATGTGCGTGTTTGTGATGGTGAATTTTGCAACATGGATTTTTATTTTGATATGGTCCATGGAATCGGAAACAGCATTAACAGGATGGATGTACGCATTACTGCCAGTATTAGGAGGAATGCATATTCCAAATAGATTTTTAATGGTTATTTCTCCGTTTTTATATGTTTCGATAGGAATCATGGCAAGGGAAGTGCGATGGGAAAAGTATAAAAAGTCTCTTCGGAACATTTCCATTGTGGAGATAGGAGTACTGGCGTTATATGTGCTTTTGAATAAATATGGAGTAACATTGGACTTTATATTTACAAACCGTTTCATTCTGGAACTATTTTTTGTGGTACTTTTTACAGTGTTATTATATAGAGGAAGTGATGAGGAAAAAAGTAAAAAATGGGCATACATAATATGGGTATTTACGTTAGTGCTTTCAGGGTCGACGTATTTAAATGATCAGAATACAGCATATGTGAGAAGAGATGAATTACAGAAGACAAGTCTTGTATATAATGAGCAGGCACGAAAGCAATTTGATGATTTTATAGCAACAACGGGGGATAAGGGAAAAGAAGAATATAGAATAGTTGGATATGATTCGCTTGAAAATGTACAGGTGTATTTGTTGGCAAATTATGAATGGTATAATCAATCTACATACGATATCTGCAATTATAGTGGTTATGAGATGCATTTGTCTACACCGCACGAATATGCACAGGAGAATCCATGGTTTGATTCATATGATTGGGAATACCTGGCGAATACAAGAGCAGACTATTTTATGACTGATTATGTAACAATAGAAAACAATAGAGAGTTGTTTGATAGGCTGATCGATTGGGATAAAGGTGTTGGAGATCTTGGAAATGGTAGGATCATGGTAAAATTGTATCAATTCATTCCGTCTGTAATATGTGGCACTTCATATGTTTATGAGGATAGAAATTCATTGGATAATGGATATTTTTATTCACATGAATTGAGCAATTCCGACATTACTAAGTTTGAAACAAACCAGAATTCATATTATAAAATGTCTGTAAAAGCAGATAAATCTTCTGTTTTAGTGTTTTTACCGTATCCAAATCGTTTTTACCATTATTATATAGATGGAACAGAGCAGGAAGTTGAAATAGAAGATATGCAGGCTATAATTCGTTTGGAAAAAGGAGAACATACGGTAGAGATTGTATATGAAAATACATTGGGCATTATCGCCTTTTATTTGGCAACAGCAGGTAGTGCTTTTTTGGTAGTATGGAGTATAGTATTAGTATTAAAAGAGCGTTTATTTAAGAGACAGGAGGAAGAAAAATGAAAGTTGTAATTTTAGCAGGTGGGTTTGGAACCAGAATATCAGAAGAAAGCCATCTTAAGCCTAAGCCAATGTTGGAGATAGGGGGCAAGCCTATTATCTGGCATATTATGAAAGAGTATTCGCATTATGGATTTAATGATTTTGTCATCTGTGCTGGTTATAAGCAACATATTATTAAGGAATGGTTTGCTAATTATGCAATACACAATAGTGATATTACGATTGATTTTTCGAAAGGCGGAGAAATAGAAACGCATACAAATTATTCAGAGCCATGGAAAGTTACAATAGTTGACACAGGATTAAATACGATGACTGGTGGTAGAGTAAAAAGAATTCAGAAATATATTGGTGATGAAGCGTTTATGCTTACATATGGCGACGGAGTATGTGATATTGACATAAATGAATTAGTTAAGTTTCATGAAGCGAATGATAGTATTGCTACTATTACAGCAGCAGCAGTTGGACAGCGGTTTGGAGTGCTGGATATAAATGAGAATAAAAAAATTATAGCTTTTCGTGAAAAGAATATGGATGATGGTTCTAGGATAAATGCGGGTTATATGGTGCTTGAACCAGAAGTATTTGATTACATTGAAGGGGATAGTACTGTATTTGAAAAATATCCATTAGAAACATTGGCAAAGGAAGGAAAACTATCTGCTTATTTATTTGATGGTTATTGGCAATGTATGGATACAAAGCGTGAAATGGATATGTTGAATGAAATGTGGGATCACAATAAGGCACCATGGAAAAAGTGGGAGTAAGAGTACATGATATTAGTGACAGGTGGAACAGGTTTTATAGGGAGCAGACTTGTAAAAGAAATGCTTGCGCAAGGATATGAAGTGGCATGTGTTTGTCGGAATAACTCGGATTTTTCCAGAGTTGATATGGTATATGATCAGATAAAATGGGTTGGCAATTTGGAATCAGATATTGAATCTGCGTTTCAGGAGAATGACATTGAAGGAGTGATACATTGTGCAACGACATATGGGAGGAAAGGCGATGAATTCTTTCCCGTAATGGAAGCGAATGTTATTTTTCCGCTTATGTTATTGAAAAAGGCATGTGTCCATAAAGCAAAGTTTTTTATCAATACAGATAGTTTTTTTACGAGAGAGCTGGAAGGAGCTTGGAAAGTTAATCAGAAAGTATATATGGATTCGTATACGAAGACAAAGTATATTTTTAGGGAAAGTGTAAGGGATAATATTGGCAATATTGACGTGGCGTTTGTTAATATGGAGTTGCAGCATATTTATGGAGGTAATGATGCAACTGGAAAATTTGTTGAATTTTTGACTCACAGTTTAAAAAATAATGTCGCTGAAGTAGAGCTGACGGAAGGATTGCAGGGAAGAGATTGGACGTATGTGGATGATGTTGTAAGCGCATATATAACAGTACTTAAAAAAAGTAAAGGTTTTGAACCTTATCATTTTTATGAGTTTGAAGTTGGAACAGGAAAAGAAACTACATTGAGGGACTTCTGTTTAAAGATGAAGGAACAAAGCGGAGCAAAAACGGAACTTGCTTTTGGTAAAAGAACGATGAACACAAAAGAATTACTTCATTCTGTCGCAGATAATGTGGAACTTGTTAAACTCGGATGGAAACCGCAAGTGGACATAGATGAAGGCATTAGGAGGATATTAAAAGATGCAGATTGTATCAGTTGTAATACCAACTTATAATGAAGAAGAAAATATCCCACTTATATATGAAAGAGTGAAAAAAATATTTGAAAAGCAGTTGGTAGATTATGATTATAGAATATTGTATATTGATAATTGTTCGACAGATCAGTCTAGAATTAGGATAAAAGAACTGGCTGAGAAAAATGATAAAGTTCAATATATTTTTAATATGAAAAATTTCGGCTTTTCAAGATCCACTTTTTATGGATTAACGCAATCTGTAGGAGATTGTACAGTACTATTGTTTGCGGATATGCAGGATCCACCAGAGTTAATTATAGACTTTGTTTCGGAGTGGGAAAAGGGTAGCAAGGTTGTTGTTGGAATAAAAAACAAAAGCCAGGAAAATTCCGCAATGTATTTTATACGAAAGTGCTATTACAAATTTGTTAATAAAATGACAGAGATTGATCATATAGAACAGTTTACTGGATTTGGCTTGTATGATAAATCAGTGGTACAGGTGTTTAAAGAATTGGATGATCCATTGCCATATTTACGAGGTATAGTTGCAGAACTTGCACCGGATGTAAAAAAAGTATACTATGAACAAAAACGAAGGGAGCATGGAAAAACATCTTTTAATTTTATTAAATTATATGATGTTGCCATGCTTGGGTTAACCTCATATTCAAAGGCACTTATGAGAATATCTATGTTTGTAGGAATAGCAATTGCAGTAATTAGCTTTGTGGTTTCTTTAGTAACGCTTATTTTAAAACTGACGGGGGTGATTGCTTATCCGATTGGAAGTGCAGCAACCTTATTTGGAGTATTTTTCTTAGGCGGAGTGCAGTTGATCTTTTTGGGAATATTAGGAGAATATATTTCTAATATCAATATCAGAAGTATGCACAGACCAATTGTAATTGAAGAGGAAAGAAAAATGTAAATAGTCTGAAGGAGAAAACGATGTTAGAGTTTTATAAAGGGAAAAGAATTTTAATTACAGGACATACGGGATTTAAAGGTTCGTGGTTATGCAGAATTTTGATTGGAGCTGGAGCAGAAATAACTGGATATTCATTGGAACCACCGACAGATCCAAATCTGTTTGAAGTGGCAGATGTAAAGAAACATATCCATCATGTTATTGGTGATATTAGAGATAGAGAGCATCTGATGAAGGTATTTGAAGTTTCAAAGCCGGAAATAGTGTTTCATTTAGCGGCACAACCGATTGTATTAGATTCTTATAAAAATCCAGTGTATACTTATGAGACGAATGTAATGGGAACGGTTAATATATGTGAATGTGTGAGACTCAATTCATGTGTCAAGTCATTCTTAAATGTTACAACAGATAAGGTATACAAAAATAATGAATGGGAATGGGGATATAGAGAAAATGAGCCATTAGATGGATATGATCCTTATTCAAACAGCAAATCATGTTCAGAACTTGTAACACATAGCTATATAAATTCTTTTTATAAAGACATGGATGTAGCAGTATCAACAGCACGGGCAGGAAATGTAATTGGTGGTGGTGATTTTGCCAATAATCGAATCATACCTGATTGTGTCAGAGCAGTGGAAAAAAAGCAGGATATTATTGTGAGAAATCCTTATTCGACCAGACCATATCAGCATGTGTTAGAGCCTTTGAAAGTATATTTAATGATAGCGAAAGCGCAGTATGAAGATAATGAGGTTGCTGGTTTTTATAATGTTGGTCCAGATGATAGAGATTGTATAACGACAGGACAATTGGTAGATATATTTGTTGACAAATGGAATCAGATAGCGAATGCGAATTCTAAACCAATTAAATGGATTAATAAATCAGAAGTCAATAGTCCTCATGAGGCAAATTTTCTGAAACTTGATTGTTCAAAGATAAAAAAGGTTTTTGGTTGGAAACCTCGATGGAGCGTTGAACAAGCGATTGAGAAGACAGTTGAATGGTCAAAGGTGTATTTAGAAAATGGTAATGTAGTAGATTGTATGAATACTCAGATCGAGGAGTTTTATAAGCACTAGGAGGAATAATAGAATGAAAAATTGGAATAGTGAAACAGAGGCAAGAGAACAGATTAAGGATTTGGTTGTTGATTATTATCGTGAGTTTAAAAAACCAGAACAGGATAAAAAGTTTAAACCAGGAGACAGACTTTCATATGCCTCTCGGATTTATGATGAAAAGGAAATGTGTAGTTTGGTGGATGCAGCGTTGGATTTTTGGCTTACTACCGGACGCTTTTCCGAACAGTTTGAGCGGGAATTTGCAGATTGGATTGGCGTTAAATGGGCACATTTGGTAAATAGTGGGTCGTCGGCTAATTTAATTGCTTTTATGGCACTTACAGCACCGGAACTTGGCAATAGGCAGATAAAAAAAGGTGATGAGATTATTACGGTTGCATGTGGATTCCCAACAACGATTACACCGGCTATTCAGTATGGAGCGGTACCAGTATTTGTGGATATGACAGTCCCGCAGTATAACATTGATGTAACGCAATTGGAAGCTGCTCTTTCACCGAAAACGAAAGCAGTTATGATTGCACATACGTTGGGAAATCCGTTTGACTTAAAGGCTGTTAGAGAATTTTGCAATAAGCATAATTTATGGCTTGTAGAAGATAACTGTGATGCGTTAGGAACTAAGTATACAATTGAAGGAGAAACGAAATTCTCAGGAACATGGGGTGATATAGGAACAAGCAGTTTTTATCCGCCACATCACATGACGATGGGAGAAGGGGGATGTGTATATACAAGCAATCCACTTCTTCATAGATTGATTCTTTCATTCCGTGATTGGGGGCGTGATTGTATCTGTCCATCTGGGCAGGATAATTTCTGTGGACACAGATTTGATGGACAGTATGGAGAGTTGCCACAGGGATATGATCATAAGTATGTATACAGTCATTTTGGCTATAATTTAAAAGTGACAGATATGCAAGCAGCAGTGGGTGTGGAACAGCTGAAGAAATTCCCGGGCTTTATTGAACGGCGTCGACATAATTGGGAACGACTTCATAAAAATCTTGAAGAAGTGCAGGATAAGATTATGCTTCCGGAACCGGCTGCTGGAAGTGAACCGTCTTGGTTTGGATTTTTGATCAGTGTCAGAGATGAGAGCGGATTAGACCGGAATAAAGTGACTCGTTACATAGAGGAGCATAATATACAAACCCGTCTGCTTTTTAGTGGTAATTTGATCAAGCACCCATGTTTTGACCAAATTAGAGGAACAGATGCATATCGCGTCATAGGTGATCTTAAGAATACAGATTATATAATGACCCATACATTCTGGGTAGGCGTATATCCGGGAATGACAGATGAAAAGATTGATTATATGGCAAAAATTATAAAAGAAGCTGTTACACAGTAAGGTGAGGTTATGATAGATTCTTTTCGAAAAAATAGAGTTGGAATTATATTAATGTTGATATCTGCTATATGTGCGTGTCTTGGACAGCTCCTATGGAAAATAGGAGCTGAACAGGGAATAGCATATGTGTTTATAGGATTTTTCTTATATGGAATAGGCGCATTGGTTATGATAGTAGCATATCGTTATGGAAAATTATCGATTCTTCAGCCGATTTTGAGTTGCAACTATATTTTAAGTATGTTTTTGGGGTATTTTGTATTGCAGGAACAGATAAGTGTGTACAAAATACTGGGTGTAGTTATTATTATACTGGGAGTGATTTTTATAGCAGGAGGCGATGAGGAATGATTTATATTTTTATAATCATTGTAATGACAATAGTAGGTTCAGCCGCATCGTTATTTTTGAAAAAATCATCGACCTGTGAGAATATTGGTGAATATATTCAAAATGCGAATATTTACATAGGTGGAGGACTGTATTGTATTTCTGCACTACTTAATATTGTAGTACTCAGGTACATGGAATATTCAATTGTATTGCCAATGACATCACTTACTTATGTGTGGACGCTAATATTATCGAAAATTGTTTTAAAAGAAGGAATAACAAATAAAAAAGTAACAGGGACGTTATTGATATTGATAGGAGCGTTTGTAATAACACGGTAGAAAGTATAATTGTGGAGAATGGAAGAAGGCAGATTTTTTGCCGGAGAAGTCTGATATGTATGAAGTGCGAAGGGATTGCAAGAGCCAATTAGGTGATTGCAATCTTTCTGATACTTTTTATTATAAATACATTCTGGCGTTAAAAACAAACCAGATATAATGGTTAAATAACGGGGAATGATGTGCTTCAGATTTTAGAATGGACATTGCTGCTTGGAATATATTTTGCTTTATGCTATCGGTTTGGAGAAATAGCGGAGCGGATTTTTGTGTGAAAGAGGAGGTTCAAATTGTTGGAATAATTGGTTGTGTACCTGCAATTTGTAATATGTTGCAGGATTACCAAGTATTGGGTTGGTACTGGTGGCTTTTCAGAAAGAGTTTTAACATTGGTGGTGGAGGAATATAGTGGGACATGATAATAATAATAAAAGTAATCGGATGTATTATCGGACTGTATCTGCTCTCTATGCTTTTGGGAGGTTTCTTTCAGGAGGGAGAGCGGGTAGAGCCGGTGAAGGGGAGCGCAGAGGGGCTGTTTTTGCTATTGACAGTATTGGAGATCACATCATTGATCTGTATTTTTACCAGGCGGTCACTAAAGATTCTGACGCTTATGACGGCTGGTGTGCTGCTGGTATTTATCGTGCTGTCCGTGATCCGGAATGGAAAAAGATGGTTTTTTGCAGTGAAAAACATACAGATACGCAGACCGGACGGATTGCTTGTCGTTTTGGTAGTGTTGATCGTGCTACAGACAGCGATGCTTGGGATTGGTACACACATGGATGATGACGATGCATTTTATGTGGCGACAGCCACCACATCTGTTGATACGGACACGCTATATCAGATTGAACCATATACTGGGAATGTATATGGAAACTTTCCGGCACGCTATGTGCTCTCACCGTTTCCGATGCTGGCAGCGGTAATCAGCAGATGTACAGGCATAAGACCGGCAGTGGTGTGTCATACTGTGTATCCGTTTTTTTTGATTCCGCTTGCTTATGGTGTCTATGCATTGTTGGCGGAGAAGGTCTTTGCTGGAAAGAAAGAGGAAAAGAAGCTGTTTTTGATCGGTGTTTCCCTGATACAGTTGTATTCCGGATTCTCGTCCCTGACGGTGGGGAAGTTCCTGTTGATACGTATCTGGCAGGGAAAAGCGATCCTTGCAGCAATTATTTTACCATATTTGCTTTATTTTGCGTTAGAATATGGCAGCCAGAGGTATTTGAAAATGCGGGAGTGGTGGCTTCTTAGCTGTGTTATGATGGCAGGGTGCTTTGTGTCATCCATGGGAATCATGCTTGCGGCAATTGAGGTCGGACTGCTTTCTATATTGGCTGTGATAAAATATAAGAATGTCAGACTTCTTTTGCAGGCCGCGCTGAGCAATGTATTGAATCTTTTGCTGGCAGGGATTTATCTGTATATACGATAGGAAAACGTGGAGAGAACAATGGATATTTTTGGAAGAATTTTTAGCTCATTTCAGAGGTTCTCGGGGGAAGGTACCTACCTGATTCTGTTTTTGTGTGCATTGTTTTTTGTCTATTTGCACGAGAAAAGAAAAAGTGTGAAACTGACATTTGTAGAATACAGTATCGGTATTGGGCTTTTGATGATTTTCCCGCTGACAGCACTTGTGATCATGGATTACCTGATCGGAGAAGAAGTATACTGGCGGATGTTCTGGCTGCTCCCGATCCCTTTTGTAATGGCTTATGCGGCAGTGAGACTGTTGGAGCGTGAAAAGAATGGGAAGAAGGTATTCTTGGCATTCTTTTTGTGTGCGGTGGTCATGCTTTCAGGTAAATTGGTTTATGCGAATGGGGAGATCGAACGAAGCAGTAATCTGGAGAAGATCCCATCGGAGTCGATTGAAGTATGCAATGCATTGAGCAGGGATGCCATACAGAATGGACTGAAAAAAAAGCGCGTGGTTGTGCCATCAGAGTTACTGCCTTATGTGAGACAGTATGATGCAACGATTGAGATGCCGTATGGAAGAAATGCGATAAAGCAGGAGAAGTTGTCAGAGAACTGTGATAATATTTATGGTATCATGTGCAAGAAAAAAGCAGAGGATATGGATCTGCTGCATCTGACGGGACTGCTGAAAACGGAAGACTGCAATTATCTGGTGATGAAGCTGGATGTTGCGGTGAATGCAGGGACAGAGTTGGGACAGTATGGCTATATGCAGGTCGCTGCGACGGAGCATTATGTGCTCTACCGTTGCGATGATACTTCGCAGCACTGCTATAAGATCACGCAGCATCCAAATGAGAAAAACAGCATGTTCTATACGATAAAATGTGACATGGGCGGGCTTATCGTGGTGGATGGCGGCTGGGCGGATAACGCGGAGGAAACCAGAGAGGTTATCCGGGAGAATGGAAATAAGGTGGATGCATGGTTTATTACACATCCGCATAAAGATCATGCAGGAGCGTTCTGCGAAATTTATAAAGAACCACAGGGTATGGAGATTGATATGGTCTATGCTGTGAATATGGCGGATGAGATGTTATGTGAGGAAAATGCTCCATGGGATACATTTGAGACACTCGAAGCCTTTAAAGCACTGACAATTCCACAGCTGCAGTATGTGCATAAAGGTGATAAACTTTCGGTTGATGGGCTTGATATTGATATTTTAAATGCGTATGATGATTATGTGGATGAAATTTCAAATGATCTTTTAAATGACGGTTCCATGATGTTTAAAGTGACAGGCAGCACACAGAGTATGTTATTTTGCGGAGATGTCGGCGTATCAATGAGTGATTATCTGCTTTCTGAATATGGGAACACATTAAAAAGTAACTATCTTCAGATGGGTCACCATGGGAATGGCGGACTGAAAGATGATTTTTACCGTACAGTCGCACCTTCAGTGGCGTTTTTCGATGCACCGGAATCACTGATGAATCCTGTTATACCAGATAAATATACAACGCCGGAAAACAGGAAGCTGATGGAAAAACTGGGTGCAGACATTCGTTACTTTGCAATGGGAGAGAACTCGGTCGTGCTGAAGTAGGAGAAAATACATGGGAAAAATAGAAGGTGTTAGAATTAAGAATTTCGGCCCATTAAAAGATATTGTAATGGGAAAGACTCTTTCGAACCAGAAGGATGCGGCAAGATCGATACAGACAGCAGCACCGCAGCCGTATCTGAATCGCACAGGAAGCAACATTAATAATGTTGCACAGTATATGTATCGTGAAAATGCAAAAGAGTTTGGAAAGGTTCTAAATGAAATACAGACAAAATTGCCGGACATTGATAAAATAGAACCTGTAAAATTTGAAAATGGTCAGATGATGTTAAAATTCTGGGAACATGGATTTAAGAAAGCATTTTATTCGCCGAAGATGTCAGACGGAACATTGAAGCTGTTTGCTTACTATCTGTTATTACATGAAAGAAATCCAAGACAGCTTGTGTTTATCGAAGAACCAGAGAATGGACTGTATCATCAGTATTTGCGGGCACTTGCTGATGAGATGGTGAAAAATGTCGGAACCGGATTTTCGAAGCAGCTATTTGTGACGACACATAGTCCTTTTTTGTGAATGCGCTTAATCCCGAGAAGGTGTGGGTTCTGACAAAATGTGAAGATGGGTTCTCTACTATTCGAAGGGCGTCTGAATATGAATTTGTAAAAGAACTCTCAGAAGAAGGAGTCCCACTTGGGGATATGTGGTACAGTTTACATTTAGAGGATAAATGGTGTATAATAAAAAACGCAAAAAGAATGATTAAAAAATAGTTGAATACTTGCAAATGGGGAAGGGCAAGGAGAACGCGAATGAAAATGAAAATGGTAAAAGGCTGCATGGCACTGGCATTAAGCTTTAGTCTGGCAGCAGGAGAGGCAGCACCGATTTTGGCGGCTGAGATACAGCAGACAGAACAGGCCGTGGAAGCAGATGAACTGAGCACCGATGAAGCGGATGATATGCTGTTTACATCGGATTATTCGGCGGATATCGGGCAGGAAACAGAAAATGAATCCACTGAAACAGATTCTGCCGCAGAGGAGGGCATGCGTGAGGAAGAAGCGCAGACCGTGGTAACTACCGATGAAACGGCTGAACTGCTTGGCACAGACGGAAGAACGGTAGATTATTACAGTCTGCCGGCAGACGGCGGAAGCTGGACAGGCACGCGCTACTACAAAAAAGACGGAAGCATGGCAAAGGACGTGTTCTTTTTTGATGGAAGCTATACTTATTATCTGATGAGTAACGGAACGCCAATGCGTGACAGCCTGACATACCATCCGGACGGAGAGCATATCATCTATTTTGACGCCAGTGGTCATGAGGTGTTTACGAATTTTCAATATTGCCCGAGTGTGGGCTACACCTGTTATTTTGATTCCAATGGTTATATTTACAAAGATCAGGTTACCTTTGTTGGAAACAATGTGTATTATCTGAATGCGAATGGTGCGTTAGAACAAAATGGCTGGTTTCAGTTTGCAAACGGAAGAGATTACGGATACGCGAATGGGGATGGAACGTTGATGACCAATGGTTTTTCCTATGATCCATGGGGAAGAGTTGTGTTCTACCACTGGAACGGCATGGTCGCACGTGGGCTGATCACGGATGGCGCATGGTATTATCACATGGATGAAACGGATGGACATTATATCGGACAGTTTCCGAATACATCGGTAACCATGACTTCCAAGAAGGGACTGCAGGGGACAGAAGGTGTGCTGTCGGATACGGGACTTGGCGTGAAGCATTCGGCGATCAATGTCATGATCAACCAGCTTGTCTCAAAAGAGCCGACCAAGTGGTCTTTTAACTACAATGGAACCGATTATTATTTCACGGATCCGGGCGGAATTGATGAGTATGTAAAAAAGGCAAATCAGATGGGAGTTACGGTAAGTATCATTCTTCTGATGCCGTGGGATGAGACAAAACAGAATCTGATCTATGCGGGCGGCAGAAAATCCGGGCATAAGTTTTACGCGATGAATCCGGATGATCCGACGGTGGCTGCAACGTTCTGCTTCCTGGCACAGCGTTACGGACAGGCGGACTGCCACATTGATAACTGGATTCTGGGAAATGAAGTAAACATTCCGAATACCTATAATTACTGTGGAACACTCGACTTAAATACAAACGCGTCGATCTATGCGGCGACATTCATTCAGCTGTATAATGCGCTTCAGAATTTAAATCCGGGGGCGCGGGCATATATCCCGTTTGACCATAACTGGACGAGCAATGAAAAAGGAACCGGGATCGCGGCAAAGAATTACCTGACGGCGTTCTGGCTGGCGGTCAATGCGAGACAGCCGGGTGTGAACTGGAACATTGCGTATCATCTGTATCCGCCGGTGCTGACAAGCTCCAAAATGTGGCTGCCGAAGTATACGAAATATACGCCAAACAACGAGAATGCGCAGTACATCAGTGCAGTCAATCTGAATGTGCTGACGGATTATGTGCAGAACCATTTTGGCGCGGGAACGAGGATCATCCTGTCCGAGCAGGGCTTTACCAGCCGTGAAGGAGAAGAATATCAGGCGGCGGCACTTGCGTATACGTTTTACGCGGCGCAGTTTAATAACATGATCGATGCGGTGATCTTCCGATCCTATGAGACGGATCCGAATGATGAGGGACTTGACCTTGGACTGAAAGAGGCCGGAGGCAGGGAACGACCGGCATATCAGGTGTTCAAATACATGGATACGGCAAATGGGACTTCCTACACAGATCCGTATCTATCAGTGATCGGTGTGAGCGGGTGGTCGCAGATCGTACCGAATTATAACAGTCTGGTAAACTGGAATTAAGAAAAAGAATAACCGTCTAATTTTGGGCTCTTGCATAGCCTGAAGTTGGACGGTTATTTATTTTTATCATTTTTTGCACTTATTCGGTTGAAAAACGCAAAAAATTACCGCTTATTTGGTTGAAAAATGCAATTCAAAATGGATTTTTCGGTTCAACTATGCTACACTAAATAAAAGATTCAGGGAACGAGGTGCGTATGGAACGAAAAACTTTAAATGAATTACTGAAATGGAAAGAGAAGAAAAACAGAAAACCCCTGCTTTTGACAGGAGTTCGGCAGTGTGGAAAGACTTATATTATAAAAGAATTTGGAAAAAAAGAATTTGAGGATACAGCATATTTTAATTTTGATGGAAACACTGGATTACAGTCTGTTTTTGATTTTGATTTTGATGTAGGGCGGATTGTTGATGAGCTTGCGAATGTGGTTTACGGAGATAAGATTGTTCCGGGCAGGACATTGGTTGTTTTTGATGAGATCCAGGATTGTCCGCGTGCCATACAGTCACTTAAGTATTTTTGTGAAAATATGCCGGAACTTCATGTTATTGCTGCGGGTTCCCTGCTTGGCGTAGCACTTCGAAAAGAAGGTATATCCTTCCCGGTAGGAAAGGTAGACCGTGTTGAAATGTATCCAATGAGCTTTGAGGAGTTCGTGATTGCAGATGGTGGAGAAAAATACATTAACGGAATTAAAAAAATGGCATTTGAAAGAGAAATTCCGGAAATGTATACTGTGTCGTTGGAGAAATATTTAAAGAATTATTATATTGTCGGAGGCATGCCGGAAGCGGTGCAGACTTGGGTAGATACTCATGATTACAAAGAGGTGGAAGAAGTTCAGGACAGGATTCTTAAAGATTATGCTGACGATTTTGGTAAGCATACGATGCCAGATACTACGACGAAGGTGCGGTTGATCTGGGATGCGATTCCTTCACAGATAGCAAGAGATAATAATAAGTTTATTTTTTCGCATGTAAAGCAAGGTGCGAGAGCAAAGGATTTGGAAGATGCGTTGGAGTGGATCGTTAATGCGGGAATTGCCTATAAACTGAATCTGGTATCGACACCGGAACTTCCGTTAGCAGGAATGGCAGATAATACGTATTTTAAGGTTTATATGTCAGATGTAGGGCTTCTTCGGAGAAAATCAAATGTGAACTATAGAACCGTTCTTGAGGGAGATGCTTCTTATATTCATTTTAAAGGGACATTGACAGAGAATTATATTATGACACAGTTGAAATGTATGGGAGTCGAAAGTTATTTCTGGAGAACAAAAGCAGATGCGGAAATAGACTTTATCACAGATTATGAGGGAGTACTTCTTCCTATAGAGGTAAAATCAGCGGATAATACGAAAGCCAAGAGTCTGCACCTGTTCTGCAACAGATATCATCCTCGGATGGCAATTAAGACTTCTTTGAAAAATGTGGGGGATAACATGGATGGTGATACACACGTATGGAGTCTTCCGTTATATGCAATTTACAAATTAAAAGAATATGTAATTCATGAGATGGGGTGGTAAAAAAGCAGATGCAGAATAACCGAAGACATCATATTAAGAAAAATTTAAGAAAAAATTTTTCACATGGAAAGGTTTGCCATTTGACGGATACCGGGATGTGGAGTAAACTAAAAAGCAGAAATAAAATTAAGGAGAGGAGAACAGATGAAGAACTTGAAAAAGCGCATGGCTGCCATTTGTATGGCATTGCTGGTAAGTACATCCATGCTGCCGCTTGATGCATTTGCGGCGGAATATACCGGCAGCACGGAAAGCGCGACAGAAGTAACAACAGACGTTCCGGTATCGGGAGATACGGAACAGCCGGCAACAGAGGTGCCGGTAGACACGGAACAGCAGACAGAGGCACCGGCGGACACAGAACAGGCCGTAGAATCGGACGCAGCCGCATATGAAGCAGTAGAGGCGGAAGCGGAAGAGAATGCAGCCATGGAAGAACAGATGGACGCAGAGGATGAAGCACTTGAGGAAGAGGATGATACGGAGGAAGCCGATACCTTACTGGCGGGAAGTATCAATTATCTGACTGTCGATGCTGCGCAGATTGAGGCTCCGGGCACACAGAATGTAGTTGTCAGCATTGGAAGTGATGATACGACAGTAGACAGTGCAACACTTTCTTATAAGAATGTGACAACAGGAGAAGAGAAGACGGTTGCGGCAGGTACGATCAAACCGGGAGCTGTTCTTTTCTCCATGAGCTATTCAGATACCAACGAACGTTCGGTATATCAGCTGAGTGGCGTTACATATATAATCGGAAAACAGACATTTTACGCGGATTTTGCGGCAAATGGGATTGACGCGAAATACGGTGTGAATCAGGAGACTGAGACAAATCCGGATGCTGTCATGACAGATGATGACACGGCTGCAGAGCAGGATGCATCCGATCTGGATGGTGCGATCAGCGTGGTTTCCATTGATGAAAATGGAAATGAGGTACAGGAATCTTCCATCGCGGAGGCAATTGACGCTGCAAGCGAGGGAACACCGGAGTCAGCGGTCAGCACACAGAGTGCGGATGAGGCACTGCTGACAGCGAAAAATGTGGTTGTTGTACTGGATCCGGGACATGGCGGATCGGATTCCGGAACAACCGGAGGCGGTTTAAAAGAAAAAGATTTAAACTTAAAGATCGCACAGTACTGCAAGGCGGAATTAGAGCAGTATTACGGTGTGACAGTCTATATGACAAGAACAACCGATACCTATGTGAGCCTGGATGACAGAACCACAATGGCAAAGAACTGGGGCGCAAATGTGATCGTGAGTATCCATATCAATAACTCCAGCAGCGCATCAGCATCCGGTGTGGAAATCTATTATCCGAACAGCAATTATAACAGCCAGATTGGAAGTCAGGGTTCTGCGCTTGCCTCCAGGATCTTAAGCCAGCTGACGGCACTTGGACTTACAAACCGCGGAACCAAGATCCGGAATGCGAACGATACTACTTATCCGGACGGAAGCAAGGCGGATTACTATTCCATTATCCGGAATGCGAAGATCAAGGGATTTCCGGGAATCATTGTAGAGCATGCGTTTTTATCAAACAGCAGTGATGTAAGTTTTCTTTCATCAGATGCAAACTTAAAGAAGGTCGGTGTTGCGGATGCGACCGGTATTGCGCAGTACTTTGGACTTTCCAAACAGGCATCCATGTCGATCGACAATATCACAACGACGGAATCCAAGGGAGCGCTCACGGTAAACGTAGGTTATACGACCAATGCATCCGGTATTCAGTTCCGTTACACTTACTATGATGTAAATAAAGGCAGCTGGGGATTGATCTCTGAGTGGACAACCGCATCCAGCGTAAAATGGAAACCGACACCGGGAACTTACTGGATCCAGGTTTCCGCGATCGACAGCAATAACATTGCAAAAGTTTCAACGGTCGGGTTCCAGAATAACACAGACTACAGTAAGAGCTATCTGGCGTTAAACGGAATCTGTTATCAGGTCAAAGATCACAGTATAGATGCTGGAGTTGCTTACGAGACAGATGCTTCAAGTGTACAGTTCCGTTGGCTGGCGTATAACCTGAAAACACAGGAATGGTCAAGTATTTCGGATTGGTATGCCGGAAACTGGACAACCTGGTATGCAAAAGCCGGAGATTACTGGCTGTATGTAGAAGCAAAGACAAATGATGGCGTGACAAAGAACTATACGATCTGTTTCCACGCGGCAGAAGATCATACGAATGATTATGTAAACTTAAATGGAATCTGTTATCAGATCAATGATCACAGCATAGATGTCGGTGTGGCTTACGAATCTGGTGACCCGAAGGTGAAATTCCGCTGGCAGGCATACAATCTGGATACCGGCGGATGGGAGACCATCGCGGACTGGAATGGAGGAAACTGGGCAACCTGGACACCGCATGCCGGAAATTACTGGTTACAGGCACAGGCAACAACATCTTCCGGAACAGTGGCTGCGTACACGATCTGCTTTGCGGCAACGAAGGATTATTCTGCAGACTATATCAAAGTAAACGGTGTCTGCGTGGTTCAGTCAACCGGAAAGGTAGATCTCGGAGCATCTTATGAAAGCAATGATTCCAATGTGCAGTTTATGTGGCAGATCTACGACCTGTCCTCCAGCCAGTGGACAACGATTACAACCTGGACAGGCGCGAACTGGACAACCTGGAAACCGGCTTCCGGTTCTTACTGGATCTATGTGACCGCGCGTACCAGCAAGGGAAGCACGGCAACGTTCTGTCAGGGAGTTACCTTAAATATGGGATATGCCATTATGGGATCTTCCGGGACGACATTGACGCAGATGATCAACTACTATAACTCCAAGGCAATCTATCCGACGTTTTATATGTATTCGGATGCACCGACGATTATGGACTTCTGCCGGATCTATGTGGAAGAGTGTACAGCGGAAGGCGTGAAGCCGGAAGTAGCATTTTGTCAGACGATGAAAGAAACAGGATTCCTTACATTCGGTGGAGATGTGAGCATTACGCAGTATAATTTTGCAGGACTTGGCGCTACCGGAAACGGAGCAACCGGCGACAGCTTTTCCTCCGTGCGTGAAGGTGTGCGTGCCCAGGTACAGCATTTAAAGGCGTATGCGTCAACCGCATCATTAAGCTACCCGTGTGTGGATAAGCGTTTCTCCTATGTTTCCAGAGGATGCGCTCCGTATGTGGAATGGCTTGGTATTTCTGAAAACCCATATGGAAAAGGATGGGCTACGGCAAAGAACTATGGCTACAGCATTGTAAACGGTTACATCAGCAAACTGCTGGCAGCTGCAAAATAAAAATGAAATAGGAAAAGGCAATAGCCGTCACTATCACGAGCATGTGTAGTGGCGGCTGTTGCTTTTTTCGGGCGGATGGGATTGAACATTGACAAAGTCAGTCAACTAGCAGTATCATATTCTAGGTGTATAGCAATTTTTAAGCTATGCTGACTGACACAATAACAGGAAATCAGGAGAGCAGGAAAGTTGATAAAAAGAAAAATGATATTGGCGTTGATGCTCATGTGCAGTGTCGGGGTCGTGGGATGTGGAAACAGACAGGATCCCGTGCAGCCGGAGACAGAGACACAGGCAGAGACGGGGACGGAAGTCCGGACAGAGAAGGAAGCGGGAACAGAGTATGTGATAGAAGACGCTTCTGAACAGACAACAGAATTTTATCTGCCGAAAGAAGAGACCGATAAGCTTGAGGAGCAGTACCGGGAAGTACTCACACAGATAAAAACAGCAGTTGCGGATCGGAATATGGAAGAACTGGCGCAGTATGTCGCCTATCCGTGTTATGTCGGAATACCGGATGTGATCGCGGTACGGAGTGAGGAGGAATTCGAGGCGCTGGATGTGGATCAGGTTCTTACAGAGGAACTGGTCGATGTGATCGAAAATACGGATATTGATTCGCTGGAACTTTATGATGCCGGCTATGTGGTGTCCGGGGAAAGCGGAAAGCCCAATATTACGATCGGAACCGGGGAAGACGGAAAAGTCGGGATCACCGGGTTTAATTACTAAGTATTGTCTGACACTTGAATAAGTGGATTGCAATAGAAGCCAAAAGATAGGAGAGAAGATATGAAAAAAAGAATGCAGCGATTTGTTGTGGCGCTGATGGCGACGATGATGTTTACATCGATATCACCGGTATCGGCGCTGGCAACAGAAATGCCAGTACCAGTGGAAACGGAAACAGAAGTTCCAACCGAACCGGGAGAGGTAGAACCATCTTCTGAGATGGAAGAAATTCCACAGGTTCCGGAAGAGGAAACAGAAGCGGTACCGGATGAGGAAACGGAGAATGAAGCGGCGGTAGAAGCGTTAGAACAGCAGCTGGAAGAGGAAAATCCGATCGTGGAAGAGGACGTAGCGCCTGAATTATTACAGGCGGCGGACAGCTATCTGAATCTGACCGGGATCTGTTATAATATCAGAAACAATGGCGTAGATGTCGGAGTTGCGTATGATACAGACGCACAGAGTGTGGATTTCCGCTGGGAAGCATATAATCTGGACACCCAGAGCTGGTCAGTTATTGCGGACTGGAATGGAGGAAACTGGGCGACCTGGACACCGACAGCCGGAAATTACTGGCTGCATGCGGAGGCAAGAACCGCAAGCGGACGTACAGCGGATTACACCATCTGCTTTTACGCGCCGAGAGATTATAACGATAATTATCTTGCACTGAACGGAATCTGCTATATTGACCATGGACATACCATTGATGTCGGTGTAAATTATGACACCGCAAGTTCTTCGGTACAGTTCCGTTGGCAGTCCTACAATCTGGATACCCAGGGATGGGAAACCATTGCGGACTGGAACGGAGGAAACTGGGCGACCTGGACACCGAAAAAGGGCAATTACTGGTTGCAGGTACAGGCGAAAGCAGCTGACGGAAACGTAAAGGCATATACGATCTGCTTTGCGGCAACGAAAAACTATTCCACAGATTATGTAGACTTAAACGGAATCTGCATGATCCAGGATTACAACAAAGTAGATATGGGTGTATCTTACGAGAGCAGCGATTCCAATGTGAAGTTTATGTGGCAGGTCTATGATGTAAATGCCGGAAGCTGGACAACAGTTTCAAACTGGAGCAAGTCAAACTGGACAACCTGGAATGTGACAAGCGGTTCCTACTGGGTAAATGTCACAGCGAGGACAAGCAAGGGCACGGTAGAGAGTTTCTGCCAGGGAGTAAATCTCCAGGATAAGAACTATATTGCAATAAGCGGAATTACAATGAACAAGCACAGTCATTCGGTAGATCTGAATGTAAACTACACAAGTGGCGATACAAATATGAATTTCATGTGGCAGATCTACGACCTGTCAACCAACACCTGGACAACCATTTCTGACTGGTCGGCATCGACACAGGCAACCTGGAACGTATCAAGCGGTTCTTACTGGGTAAACGTTACAGCAAGAAATGGCGCCGGAAAAACAGTTTCTTATTGTGAAGGCGTAAACTTACAGAGCAAATTTAATTATGTCGCGTTTGGTAACTCCCTGACTGCACATCCGATCGTAGCAGGTCTCTGGTGGGGCAACTGGGGAATGGCAGCAACTACACCGGATAAGGATTATTTCCATCTGGTAACAAGCGGATTACAGCAGGATTACGCAAATGTTACTGCAAGCTGCCATTATCTGAAATCATGGGAAGAGGATACCAACCGGAACAATCATCTGGGCGAGATGGATCCGTATCTGAACGCGGATGTGGATCTGGTAACGATCCAGCTTGGCGACAACATTGTTGCGGGAAAAGAAACATTATACAATGACTTTTATAATATCGTAGCGCATGTAAAGGAAAAAGCACCGAATGCACAGATCATGGTGGTAAGTTCTTTCTGCTGGCCGGATCCGACAGTAACAGCGGCACAGATCAACGCCTGCAATGAACTTGGGGCAACCTTTATCGATCTTTCTCCGATCTCCGGAAATCCGGCATACCGTGCTGGAACAGGCGGATCTGTTTATGGAGAAGATGGCGCATGGCACACGATTACAAACGGTGCGGTAGGTGCGCACCCGAATGATGCGGGATTTGCTTATATTGCGCAGCAGATTCTTGCAAATATCAAATAGGATTTAGAGAAACAGGAATATGAAGACATTTGAAAATAATCAGGTTGAAAACTGGATACAGGAAAAGAAGGAAGCAGTGACACCGGATGACAAACTGGTCGAAAAAGTACGCCTTTTTGCGAATGAATGGAAGATTGTGGAACAGGAGCAGATCGCGGCGGAAGATGACCTGAGAAATCCGGTGTATGCCGGACAGAGTGAGCGGATTAAGCAGCTGAAAAAGAAAAAAATATGGAAAGTGATGGGCCCGCTTTACCGTCTGTATGCCAATGTGAAAGTGCGTACGATCCTGATATTAAAGACAGACAAAAAAGAAGTGCTCCGGAGCTTTGTGCGCAAAGTTGTGAACAAGCTGCGCAGATTAAAGAACAGACAGTCTGTATTTCGCAAGTTACAGCAGAAATTTATGATCCAGAGAAGGAACAGACATTTTCTTCAGAAGATCACATTGAGTGAGGAACAGCTTCAGGAACAGCGCAATACGAAATTTACAAAGGATGTAAAATTCAGTATCATGGTGCCGTTATACAATACACCGGAGCAGTTCTTACGCGATATGATCGGATCCGTACAGGCACAGACCTATGGCAACTGGGAACTGTGTCTGGCGGATGGCAGTGACGCGGAACATGCGGATGTCGGCAGGATCTGTGAGGAGTATGCGGCAAAGGATAGCCGTATCGTATATCGCAAGCTGGAGAAAAACGAGGGAATTTCTGAGAACACCAATGAGTGTATCAGAATGTCAACCGGAAATTATATCGCGTTGTTCGATCATGATGATATGTTACATCCGGCAGCACTTTTCCGGTGTATGCAGGAGATCGAAGAAAACGATGCGGAATTTATTTATACGGATGAGATGACATTTGAAAAAGATTCGATCCAGAACATCGTGACGCTCCATTTTAAACCGGCGTTTTCCCCGCAGAACCTAAACGGTGTAAACTATATCTGCCATTTATCCGTTTTTAAGAAGTCCCTGTTAGAAAAGACAGGACTTTATGATAATCACTATGATGGCAGTCAGGATCACGACATGATCTTAAAACTTACCACAGTGGCAAAACATGTGTCTCATATTCCGGAAGTATTATATTTCTGGAGAGTTCATCCGCAGTCGGTTTCCATGAACATCAATGCAAAGACCTATGCGATCGATGCGGGAAGAAACGCAGTGAAAGATAACGAGGCACGTCTTGGCAGAAAGGCAGAAGTCTTTTCCTCCTGTATCTGTGCAACACATTACAGGCTGGAGTATGAACTGCCGCAGAGACCGCTGGTATCGATTGTTGTCGTAAGTGACGGCACCGGAAAGGGACTTCCAAAGTTAATTGATTCTGTGGTAAAAAGAACAGAATATGAAAATTATGAGATCTGCATTGCAAATCTTGGTACGACTTCGAAGGAAACGGAACAGTTCCTTGCGATGGCAGAGAAAGAATCGTTTATCCGGGTAAAGAACTTTGGGGCGGGTGTAACTCCGGCAGAGGCATGCAATCGGATGGCGGCAGAGGCAGCGGGAACGTATCTGGTGTTCTTAGAAGCCAATATGGAAATCCTGGATGAAAAATGGCTGGAGAGACTGCTTATGTATACCATGCAGCAAGATATCGCAGTGACGGGATCAAGGCTTATGGATAAGTACGAACTGCTCTGGGAGGCCGGTTATATCATTGGGATCGGCACAGACGGAATTGCAGCACCGATTGAGTATGGAAGCCCGTTCAGCGCACCGGGTTATATCGGAAGAATGTACTATGTACACAATGTCAGTGCAGTATCCATGTGGGGCATGATGGCAGAAAAAGAAGCGTTCCTTCAGAAAGGCGGTTTCTGCGAGAAATTGAAGAGTGCATATTACCTTGGAATCGACTATTCACTGAGACAGCGGAAAGTTGGCAGACAGGTTGTATTAGAGCCGTATGTGATCAATGAAGTACATGAACGTCCGCTTGCTGCGACAGACAGTGCGCGGGTGCGCGAGGATGACGCACAGGAAATGAAAGCAATGTGGGGTTCTGTGCTCGCGCAGGGTGATCCGTATTATAATAAGAATTTTGCAAAAGACGGATCATTTACCTATGACATGAATTCATAAATTGAAAAACTTACCAAAGTCCCGGAGGCAGAAAGGCTTCTGGGGCTTTTTGCGTAATGGCGAAGAGAAAAATGGATGACCGCCCAACAGTTGCAATTTTCGAAAAAAACTGATAAGATATGGTAAATAGTTAATTGGAGAATATTACAAATAAAGGATGACAAAACAAATGGGTGATCAGTTTTACTATGTGGATAAACAACTGAGAAAATTAGAGGGGAAAGAAAAACAGGAATTACAAAAGAAGATAGATGAAATCGACTGGTCAATCTTAGACGCGGTAGAGCGCAGAGAGACGATCACGGAGCGCGGGGTGTTTGCGCCGCTTGACGCAGTCGAAGTAGATGAGATAGCCGCAAGGGCGGATGAGTTTAAAAAGACAGGACTCGAAGCGATCCGCGCCGGAAAGATCGGGGCGGTGCTTCTGGCAGGAGGCCAGGGCACAAGATTGGGCTATGATCAGCCAAAAGGAACGGTCAATATCGGGATCGAGCATGATATCTACATTTTTGAGTGTCTGATGAAGAACCTGATGAAGGTGACTGATGAGGCAGGCGTGCCTGTACCGCTCTATATTATGACCAGTGTGAGCAATAACAGGGATACGATCGAATTCTTTGAAGAACATAAGTATTTTGGATATGACAGATCTTATGTGAAGTTTTTTAAACAGGAAATGGTACCGACCGTTGATTTTAAGGGGCGCGTACTGATGGCGTCCGAGACGGAGCTTGCCATGGCGCCAAATGGAAACGGTGGATGGTTTTCCTCCATGGTTGTAGACGGAATGTTAGAAGACGTACATAAGCGCGGCATTGAGTGGATCAATGTGTTTGCGGTGGATAACGTATTACAGCAGATCGCGGATCCGCTGTTTATCGGTGCGACACTTGCGTCCGGCTGTGAGAGTGGCGCGAAGGTTGTGCGCAAGGCGGCGCCGGATGAGCGTGTCGGTGTGCTCTGTACCGAGGATGGCAGACCGTCGATCGCGGAATATTATGAGATGACCGATGAGATGGCAACCGCACGGAAAGAAAACGGGGATCTCTTATATGGATTTGGCGTTATATTAAATTATCTGTTCCGGGAAGATAAACTGGAAGAGATCGCGGATCGTCATATGCCGATCCATGTGGTGGAAAAGAAGATCCCGTATATGGATGAAAAGGGCAACCGTGTAAAACCGGAAAAGCCGAATGGATATAAATTTGAGACGCTGGTGCTTGATATGGTTCATATGATGAATGACTGTATTCCTTACGAGGTCGTGAGGGAAAAGGAATTTGCGCCGATCAAAAACCGGGATGGCGTAGATTCGATCGATACGGCAAGAGAACTTTTACGGGGGAATGGTGTCTTGCTATAAGTAAAAAACGGCATTTGCTGTTTTTATAAACAATCAAACTTAAAGGAGGAAGAGTAATGAAATTGATGCACAGAAATCTTGCCGGAAAGCTTACAGTGTTTTTCGCAGCACTGCTTTTGATGCTTCTGGTACACGTGCCTGCAGTTCACGCTGCAGAAAAGGGGTATTACAGTCTGAAAGATGACGGTGGTACGTTTGATGGTACAAAGTATGTCGTGAATGGGGAAACCATTACAAATGCATTTTTCTTTGATGGAGGCTATACCTATTATTTGCAGGCTGACGGTTCACCGATGAAAGACAGACTAACCTATCATCCGGATGGGGAACACATCATTTATTTTGACCAGAATGGTCATGAGGTGTTCACAAATTTCCAGTATTGCGACAGCGTCCAATATATCTGCTATTTTGACAGCCAGGGATATTTATACAAAGACCAGATTACATTTGTTGGTGATAAAGTATATTATCTGGATGGGGACGGACGTATGAAACAGAGCGGCTGGTTTCAGTTCGCGAATGGCAGAGATTACGGTTTCGCCAACAGTGACGGAACATTGATGACAAATGGTTTCTCCTATGATCCATGGGGAAGAGTTGTATTTTATCACTGGAATGGTATGGTAGCGAGAGGACTGATCAGTGACGGGGCATATTATTACAGCATGGACGAGACAGATGGTCATTATCTGGGACAGTTCCCGGTTCCGAAAAAGGTTGTATCTCAGATTGAAAGCGTAGATTCTTACGCTGCGATCGAGGCGGACGTTACCTTATCCGGATCTGGTACCGGATGCCACGCAAAACTGGTTATGACAACACCGACATCTGCGGTTTCCTATGGTATCCAGTATGATGCACATGCAGTAGCGCCTTATACCGGAAGAACCATGGCAATGGTAGAAAACGTTATGTCAAATGATCCGGGACAGCAGCAGTATTTCAGACCGGCAGACAAAGAGCTGGCACTTGGACAGACATATCGTATGATGATTACATACAATCAGGATGGTTCCGGTGCGTTATATCTTGACAATGATCTGATCGGTACCTATTACAATCCGAATCTTGCAAATCAGCTGATCTATTTACGTGTTGAGGCTTCTGCAAGAGTAAACGGTGACAGAGTAGATGCTACATTCAAAAACATCAAGTTAAAGAATGGTGGCAAATATATCGAGAAGGCATGGAACCCGAATGAGCTCCAGACCAACAAGACGATCAGCTGTACGATCAATAACTGGGATGATATTGAATTTTCCGGTTATATCTCAGGACTTGGCGCAGGGGATGACTGGGATAACAGATACGCTGAAGTTTCCAACATTATTCAGTGGAACTGATATTTTCGGGATCAGGATTTGCGATATAGCATAAATGCAAAAGGAGGAGAGAAATGAAATTGTTACAAAGAAATTTTGCCGGAAAGCTCACAGTGTTTTTAGGGGCACTACTTCTGATGCTTCTGGTACATGCACCTGCAGTGCATGCTGCGGAAAAGGGGTATTACAGTCTGAAAGCTGATGGTGGTGCTTTCGATGGTAAAAATTATGTTGTGAATGGGAAAACCATCACGAACGCATTTTTCTTTGACGGATCCTATACCTATTATTTACAGGCGGATGGATCACCGATGAAAGACAGACTGACTTATCATCCGGATGGAGAACACATCATATATTTTGACCAGAACGGTCATGAGGTGTTCACGAATTTCCAGTATTGTGAGAGTGTAGGCTATACCTGCTATTTTGACAGTCAGGGATATTTATACAAGGATCAGATTACGTTTGTAGGTGATAAGGTATATTATCTGGATGGGGACGGACGTATGAAACAGAGCGGCTGGTTCCAGTTTGCAAACGGCAGGGACTACGGTTTCGCAAATTCAGATGGAACACTGATGACCAATGGATTTTCCTATGATCCATGGGGAAGAGTCGTATTTTATCACTGGAACGGTATGGTGGCGAGAGGTCTTATTACAGATAATGTATACTATTATAGCATGGATGAGACAGATGGACATTATCTCGGACAGTTCCCGGTACCAAAGAAAGTCAGATCACAGATGTCTGAAGTAGCTTATGACCAGAATGCAATCGAAGCAGATGTGACACTTTCCGGTTCCGGTACCGGATGCCATGCCAAGATCGTACTTGGAACTCCGACAGCAGCAGTATCTTTTGGTATTCAGTATGATGCGTGCGCAGTAGCACCGTACACCGGAAGAACCATGGCGCTGGTAGAGAATGTTATGTCAAATGCGCCGGGACAGCAGCAGTATTTCAGACCGAGTGACAGGGAATTACAGCTTGGTCAGACTTATCGTCTGATGCTGGTGGTAAACCAGGATGGATCAGGTAATGTATATTTGGATAATGAGTGCATCGGAAATTTCTCTAATCCGAATCTTGCGGCACAGGATCTTACACTCAGAATCGAGGGCTCCGGAAGAATCGATGGAGACCAGGTTACGGCAACCTTTAAGAACGTGAGAGTGAAAAAGGGTATGTCCTACTATGATCCGGATAAGAAGTGGAATACCAAGAACTATCAGAAAAATCCGACGATCAATATCATCCGGAATGAATGGGATGATATCACATTTACCGGATATATTTCCGGACTTGGAGCCGGACGGGACTGGGATAACGCATATGATGATGTATCTTTCGTTGTTTCGTATTACTAAACCGATAGATTAAGTGAAAACAGGTATGGAAGCCTTCTGGGCTTCCATACCTGTTTTTTTACTGTCCCGATTATTTGCATTTTCCCGAAATTATGGTAGAATATACTCGTGTTTTTATGTAAAAATGGAAAGCGAGAACAAGATTATGAATGATTTTGATACAGTGAATATGAACAAAGCGCAGAAAACCGTGTATTATCTCAGGGAGTACGGCTTTCATTACACCATGCGCCGGGCGATGAAAAAACTCGGATTTAAGGTGGACGAGGATTCGGAATACATGACATGGGTGCGCAAGCAGCAGTGCAGTACCAAAGAACTGGAACTTCAGAGCAAAGAAAAGTTTCCGTTTATGCCAAAGGTAACGGTGTATGTGGAAGGCTGCGGAGAACAGGCAGCGGATGCGGGCTTTACCAAAGCGGCGTTTAAAAAGCAGTCCTACCGTGTCGCAAAGGTGAAAGTTGCGTTGGAGCAGATGTCACTGGATCATCTTTTAAACGAAGATGACGCGGATGTGTTTGTATTTGCGGCGGCAGGAACCAAACCGCGGAATCAGTATATATATGACTGTGTGAAGGCAATGAATGAAGACGTGAAGCTTCTGTATGCGGGAGAGGGCAAGGAAGATACCTTCCGGCCGCTTCTTGTATACACGGATGAAGACCGCATTACACCGGATGGCAAACGCTATGTAAAACCTTATTTCAAACCGGATATGAGCCTGGAGCTGCTTTGCAACTTCCAGTATGTCGGCGGCATGTTCGCGGTGCGCAGAGAACTGCTCGAGCAGTTCCGCAACACGGATGTGGAAGTATTCGGAAACGGCTGGTACGATCTTTTGTTTTACTGCTTTGAACATACAGAAAAGATCGCGCATATCCAGGAAGTGCTTTTTTCCAGACGCGGGGCGGATACCACACGTTTCGGGCGCAGCGAAGACAGAGGACAGAAGCGTTACATTGAGCGTCACTTAAATCGGACCGGTGTGGACGCAGTAGTGGAAAACAGCGAGGTACCGGGATTTTATCATGTGAAATACCAGATCAAGGGAAATCCGTTACTGAGTATCATCATCCCCAACAAGGATCACATCGATATTTTAGACCAGTGTATCCAGTCCCTTCTGCACCACAACAATTATCAGAATTTTGAGATCATCATCGCGGAAAATAACAGTACGGAGCCGGAAACCTTTGAATATTACGAAAAGATCAAAAAGGTGGACAACCGGATCAATATCGTATACTGGAAAAAAGAATTCAACTATTCTGCGATCAATAATTTTGCGGCAGAATTTGCGGCAGGTGAGCTGCTGCTGTTTTTGAACAACGATACCGAACTGATCAGCGCGGACAGCCTGACGGAAATGATCAGTTACTGCTACCGTCCGGGCGTGGGCGCGGCGGGCGCGATGCTTTATTACGAAGATGACACGATCCAGCATGGCGGGGTTGTGATAAAGATCGGCGGATTTGCGGCAAACGCACTCTGGAGTCTGACAGACCGTGACGAACGCTATTATCCGTATTCCGTGACGGCGAGAGAGTTTACCGCATGTACGGCGGCATGCCTCATGATGAAAAAATCTGTTTTCCAGAAAGTAGGCGGATTTGATGAAAAGCTGGTCGTGGCACTCAATGATGTGGATATCTGTATGAAAGTCAGAAAGAGCGGAGAACTTATTATGTTCAATCCGTATGCGACACTGCATCACTATGAATCCAAATCCCGTGGTTTTGAGAATACGCCGGAGAAACAGGAACGTTTCAACCGTGAGATCGCGTATTTCCAGTCCAAGTGGGAGAAAGAGCTGGAGGCCGGAGATCCGTACTATAACAGGAACCAGACACTTCACCGCGCGGATTACACCATGGACTACTAAATTTGCATTCACATGCGTCATCTGATACAATAGAGCGAACAGAACGCAGGCGCAGAAATGGAGGAAAAAGAGCATGCAGTTTCTTTTATGTGCAGTATATGTTGTATTTACGATATCAGGGGTCACCTTTATGAAGCTTGGAAGTATGGCGGAAAATTTAAAGGGCTTTATCGTTCCGATTGTGAACCTTCGTATCACAGGGCTTTCCCTGGTAGGGTATATGTGTTACGGGATCAGCTTTTTACTCTATACGGTCATCATCAGCAAGTTTGAACTCGGATATATCTCACCGATCCTAAGTGGTGTGGTACAGATCGTAACACTGATTGTTGCGTTTTTTGTATTCAAAGAGCAGTTTTCCTTAAACGCGGGAATCGGCGCGGCAATGATCATTGCAGGCGTTATCATTATGAACTGGAAATTCTAAAAAATCACAGAATATAATTTTAGGAGAAAAAAATGGACAAGATTGCAGTATTGATACCTTGCTATAATGAGAGCAAGACCATTGAAAAAGTAGTGACAGATTTTAAACGTGTGCTGCCGGAGGCAGTGATCTATGTATATGACAACAATTCCACGGATCATACAGATGAGATCGCGCGCAAAGCCGGAGCGGTCGTACGCTATGAGCATCGTCAGGGAAAAGGAAATGTCATCCGCAGAATGTTCCGTGAGATCGATGCGGAATGTTATATCATGACGGACGGGGATGATACCTATCCGGCAGAGTCCGCACCGGAAATGATCAAAAAGGTGCTTGAGCGCAACGTGGATATGGTAGTGGGAGACCGTCTGTCTTCGACTTATTTCACCGAGAACAAGCGTCCGTTCCACAACTTTGGAAATTCGCTGGTCCGCAAATCGATCAATCTGCTGTTTAATACCGATATCAAGGACATCATGACCGGATACCGGGCATTCAGCTATCAGTTCGTAAAATCTTTCCCGGTTCTTTCCAAGGGATTTGAAATTGAGACCGAGATGAGCATTCACGCGGCAGACAAAAATATGTTTGTTGAGAACGTGATCATTGAATACCGTGACCGCCCGGAGGGCAGTGTCTCCAAATTAAACACTTACTCAGACGGATTCCGTGTGCTTCGCACGATCGCAAGACTTTACCGTACTTATAAACCGATGAATTTTTACGGAGTAGTTGCGGCAGTGCTCGCAGTGCTTTCTGTCGGATTTTTGATCCCGATCCTGGTAAAATATTCCCAGACACATCTTGTGCCGAATTTCCCGACACTGTTTGTCTGTGGTTTTGTGATGCTTGCGGCGATCCAGTCGTTTTTCTCCGGCATGATCTTACAGACCATCAGCCAGAAGAACCGTCAGGATTTCGAGATGGAACTGCAGCATATCAATGACAGCAAAGAAGAGAAAATGGAGAAATAAGTAGGAGAGTATTATGGTTTCACTGGCGGCATCAATTTTTTTCGCAGTATCCTATCTGATACTGGCAGGCGGATTTTATTTTCAGAAGAAATCGGATGAGAAGTTTTACGGCATGACCTGGCTTGCACTCATTTTTGTTATGATACAGTGCTATCATGTCTTTATAGCGGCGGTGATCAATGTCATCCATATACCGGTCAACCTTGTGACCTTTGGTATCTTTGATCTCGTGGCGGCTGTGTATTTCTGGCTTCCGGTCTATAAAAAGAAAGAGACACAGAAATATATTTACGGGATCGTGGATGTCATATTCCTGATCCTTGTGGTTGTGGCAGTCGTATGGTTCGCGAGAAACCGCTATTATGGTTTTCATCTGAGCATCAATTATAAAACGGTAGATCCGGCACCGCGTTTCCGTGAGGCAATGGATTTTGTCAACGATCAGTCCATCAGCCGTATGTTCTACGCGCAGGTGGTGAATGGCACGATGATCGAGCTGCTCGCGCCGTTTGAACGTGTGGACTACTATTATCGTTTTTATGTGCTGAGTGATGTGGTACAGCTTTTGATGTCCGGCGTGATGTTCTTTGGCGTGATCCGCAAATACATCAAAGGAAAGTTCCTTGCGGCGGCAGGTGTGATCGCTTCTCTGATCTTTTTACTTGGCTATCCGTTAAACAGCACGATCTACGGATTTACTTATCTCGGCATGAGCCTTACGCTGGTTGCAATGCTTTTTGTTGTAACGGATCTGTTTATGGAAGAGCGGCTGACAAAATGGTTTCATATCTTTTTGCTGATGCTTGGCTGCCATGCGATGTTCCAGTGCTATGCGCTGTTTATGCCGGTGACCTACCTTGCGATCATTTTCGCTATCTTCTTAAAACAGTATCGGAAGAAGATCTTAATCTCAAAAGATACGGTAGTGACCTGCCTTGCGGTATTTTTATTCCCGTGTATTTCGGGACTGTGGTACACCTACATGGATGTGTTTGTAAAAGATGATGTGTCAGTCGGCTCCGCGATCTCGGCGGAGGGAGCGATTTACCGTGATCTGTATTCAAACTTCCTGCCGTTTCTGCCGCTCGCGATCTATGGATTCGTGAAGCTGATCCAGAGCAGAAAGAATAAGATGATCAGCTGGTTTGCACCGTTTTTTGCCGCATTCACACTCGGAATGTTCGGGCTTGCGTACCATAACCGTTCGGTATCTACCTATTACTTATACAAAGATTATTACATGCTGTGGCTTATCGTATGTGCGCTCGCGTTTTACGGCGTTTATCGCATGACAAAAGAGGCACGCGCAGTTACGGCATGCTACATTGGTACCTGGGCATTTGTCCTTTTATTCTATGTGTCCGGGTTGGAAAACCGGATCTATAACAACAACAACCTGTTTATGGACAGCATCAAGGGACCACAGTACAATGATCTGGTCTGCTTTAACTTAAATACCATGAAAGAACCGCCGTATGCGGAACCGCGTATGGCGATGGCGCATTATGTATATGAGGAACTGCTTGAGACCGGAAAGACAGACAAACCGGTTCCATGCGCGTATAACGATGACCAGTTTTACTGGTATGAGGGTGTGACGAATCAGCGCCTTTCCGATTATATGTACTGGAAGATCGGTTATGATACAGTTAAAGAGAATCTCGAAGAGAACTGTGATTATGTCAGTGTAATGATCGACAGTAGGATTTATGTGGACAATCAGGAATATTTTGATTCCATGGAAAAAGTATTTGAAAACGAGATCGGTTTTGTGGCAAAGGTAAAATAAAGATTAGGTGTGAACATGGAAAACAGACAGGAAAAATCGGTTCAGCAGAACATGATTTACAATACAGTTGGCTCACTGGTATATTATTTCTGCCAGTGGGTCATGACAGTACTCATCGTCAGGATGTCAGGCTTTGAAGACGCGGGCATCCTGTCGCTTGCAATGAGCGTTACAGCGGCACCGGCGATCGTCGGGCTGTTCAATATCAGAAGCTATCAGGTGTCAGACTTAAAGGGACAATATTCGGATTCGGTTTATATCCGCTCGCGTGTGTATACGAATCTGATCTCCTTTGCGGTCTGTCTTTTTGTGGTGATTTTCAATGGATATGCGTGGGACAAGGCAGCAGTGATCCTGATGTTCATGTGCTTTAAGATGGCAGAGGGCGCGGCGGATGTCTATTACGGGATCGACCAGAAAAAAGAGCGTCTCGACTATGCGGGAATTTCTCTGACCATGCGTGGACTGGGTTCCCTGGTACTGTTTTGCGTGGTATTTCTGTGGACGAAAAATCTGTTTCTGTGCGTCCTTTTTATGTCCGTTTTTTCTTTTGCGGTGGTATTTTTCTATGATAGAAAGATCGTAAACGGGCTGATCGGAACGGAGCGGACGGCGGCGTTTGCGCAGATCAAAAGTCTGCTGCTCACCTGTCTGCCGCTTGCGATCGTTGCCTTTTTGAATAATCTTTCGCTTACCATACCAAAGATCTATCTGGAGCGTTATTATGGGGAGGCGGTTTTTGGGATCTATTCTTCCGTGTCATCCCCGACGATCGTGGTACAGCTGGCGGCAACCACACTGTTTGCGCCACTGGTGCCGGTTCTGACCAGACAGTATCAGGAAAAAAATAAAAAAGAATTTCAAAAGATCCTGTTAAAATTCTTTGCGCTGATCCTGGCGGGGACCGTGCTCGGCGTGATCCTCTCGGTATTTTTAGCGGACTTCGCGCTTGGAATCTTATATGGGGCGGAAATCAAACCGTACACCGGACTTTTCATACCGGTCTTTTTTATCGCGGTACTGATCGCGGTCAATGCAAGTCTCTTCTCGGTCTGCACACTGATCCGTGAGATCAGAAGCCAGTATGCAGTCGGACTTGCGGGGATCGCGTCTGCGTTTCTTTTATCGGTGACGGCAGTAAAAACATGGTCTTTGGACGGAACGATCGTGGCATTTGCGGGAACACTGATCCTTCAGATCGCGATCCAGCTGTTTCTGATCGTGCGCAAAGTGAGGAAAATGAATGGGAATTGTAAGTAAAACAGTTGGTGTATACAAAAGATACGGACTGAAAGGGTTTTGTACAAAACTGAATGAAAAGATAAGCTCTCCGATGCGTACCTACGGAAAACGTGTGGCAGAATTTCTGCCGACGGAGGGAGAACTCGGCGCACAGCGGGAACACCGTTTCCTGGTGGAGCCGTGCATCAGCATTGTGGTTCCGGCATATGAGACAAACGAACAGTTTTTAAAGGATCTGCTCGCGTCACTGGAAAGCCAGAGCTACGATAACTGGGAGCTTTGCATTGCGGACGGTAGCAGGACCGATCAGGTAGAGCGGGTGATTAAAGAGCGCATCAGGCAGTATGAGGATGCGGGATGCCGCTACAAGATCCGCTACGAACGCCTGAAAGAAAATAACGGGATCTCCGAAAATACAAACGAAGGTTTAAAACTTGTGACCGGAAGCTATGTCGGCTTTATGGATCATGATGATGTGCTTGAAAGAAACGCGCTTTTTGAAGTGGTAAATGTGATCAACACATTTCCGGATGCGGATGTGATCTATTCGGATGAGGACAAAGTGTCCCATGACCTGACGCGGCATACACAGCCGCACTTTAAACCGGATTTTAACCTGGAACTTTTACGGGATAACAATTATATCTGTCATTTTCTTGTGGTGTCACGTCCATTGCTTGCGGATATCGGAGGATTCCGAAAAGAATACGACGGCTCACAGGATTATGATTTTATCCTGCGCGCAACGGAAAAGGCAGAACGGATCTGTCATATTCCCAAGATCTTATATCACTGGCGGATGCACGCGGCATCGACTGCCGGGGACAGCGACAGCAAGGAATACACCTTTGACGCGGGAAAACGGGCGCTTGAAGCGCATTTTAAACGTCTAGGGATAGAAGCCGAAGTAGAAAAACGCATCGAGGTCGGCTGTTTCCATATCCGCTACAAAAGAAAAGAAGCAGAGCAGGAGGAAGATTATATCCTGCTGCTGCCGGATGGCGTAAAACCGATTACCGGGGGCTGGAAAGAGGAACTGATCTCCTGTTGTATGCAGGAACGTGTCGGGATTGTCGGCGGAAAGACGATCGGCACCAACGGAAAGGTGCTTCAGAATGGATATATCTGCGGAAAAGGCGGAGAAGTGAGAACTTTATTCGCCGGACTTCCGGAAAAATATAAAGGTTATTGCAGGCGTGCGGTGCTCGCCCAGGAAGTCGGCGCGGTCTCGTTCGCGTTTGCGGTAATCAAAAAAGAAGCGTTTGACCGTGTGGGCGGTGTGGATGTGACACTTCCGCATCCGTATCTTGAGATGGATTTCTGCAGGCGGCTCCGAAAGGCAGGGTATGCAGTCGTGCAGGCATCCGGCGTGGAAGCGGTCGTGGAAAAAGAACCGGATTACCGCAGTATCTGTGGAAAAGTAGGATCCGATGTGCTGCCGCTTACGGAAGCGAAGAAAAAACTTGCAAAAGACGTGGAAGAAAGCGGATCATCTTATGATCCGTGCTATAATCCGAACTTTGCGGAAAGCGGAAAAACGTTTACGTTATGACCGAAAACGGTGATAGAGTGGGAGGAAAATGGGAAAGCTATGATAAAGATATTTATATGTCCGAAATGCGGATGGATGCGTGAAGTATCGCGGAGAAAAGAAGTCGAATGTTTTAAATGCGGTGAGAAACAGATGGTGCCGGTAAAACTTACCTATGAAAAGTATGCGTATATGACACCGCAGGAACGGGCGGATTATGCGGAAAGCTGGCAGTATATCCACAGGAGCGATAAACAGAGTTAAGAAACATTTAATATAATTTCCGGTTGTCCAAATGATATTTGTATTGTAAAATAAGAAACAGATATTACAAAAATATTACAAAAAAACCAGAAATTGTAATGAGGCAAAAAGATGTATAAAAAAGAAAATAAAAGTTGGGCAAAGCATCTGGATTTTACGCTGCTTGACATTGCGTGTCTCCAGCTTGCGTTTTTGCTTTCCTACTTCCTAAGACTGGGGATCTCTCTTCCATATCGAAATGAGCAGTATCAGAGACTTGCTGTGATCCTGGTCATGATCGATATTTGTGTTGTTTTTTTCGCGGAAGCCTACAAGGGGATTTTGCGCAGAAATAAATATCAGGAATTAAAAGCAGTCATTATCCACTGTTCCGTGATCTTTCTCGGACTTCTGGTATATATGTACGCGACAAAACAATCAGCAATCTATTCGAGACAGATGTTATTTGTATATCTGTTCCTTTCCATTGTGTTTGAATTTATCGGAAGGGTAACATTAAAGCGCTATATCCGCAGACGGATCTTAAACAGCCGTTACCGTTCCACGATGATCATTGTGACCACAAAGGAATATGTGGAGGAATGTTTAAGAAACTTTGAAAATATGGAATACACGGAATTCTCGGTGGACGGTGTCGCTGTCGTGGACGAACAGCTCAAGGGCACTACGATCCGTGGCGTGCCGGTTGTGGCGAACGCGGATGATTTCTTTGAGTATGTGCGGACGAACGTGGTGGATGAAGTATTCATAAACGGAAACACCAGAGAAAGCAGTGAGGCACTGGCAAATGACCTGTTAGAAATGGGGATCATTGTGCATTTCAGCCTGGTAGAGGAATCCCAGATGATGCCAAACCGCGTGATCGAGCAGGTCGGCAGATATCTGGTGCTCACATCGAGTATGAAGATCGCCTCTTCACGAGAGCTGTTTTTAAAACGCTGTATGGACATTGCAGGAAGCCTGATTGGACTGGCACTGACCGGGATCGCGTTTGTGATCTTCGCCCCGATCATCAAGAAGCAGTCGCCGGGACCGGTGTTCTTTGCGCAGGTGCGTGTGGGAAAGAACGGAAGACAGTTCAAGTTTTACAAGTTCCGCTCGATGAACGTCAACGCCGAGGAACAGAAAAAAGAGCTGATGGCGCAAAATGAGATGGACGGGCATATGTTTAAGATGGCAAATGATCCGAGGATCTTTCCAATCGGAAAATTCATGCGGAAATATTCCATCGATGAACTGCCGCAGTTCTGGAACATCTTAAAAGGCGATATGAGCCTGGTCGGAACCAGACCGCCGACCGTGGAAGAATTTGAAAATTATGATCTGAAACACAAGGCGAGACTCGGGATCAAACCGGGGCTTACCGGAATGTGGCAGGTCAGCGGACGCAGCGATATCAAAGATTTTGAAGAAGTGGTCGGACTGGATACTTATTATATCGCGCACTGGGATCTTGGACTTGACATCAAAATCCTGTTAAAAACTATCAAGGTCGTAGTGACCGGACGAGGATCAGAATAAAATGAGACATATTTATATTATAGGCTCCAAGGGAATCCCTGCAAACTATGGCGGTTTTGAAACGTTTGTGGAGCAGCTGACGGCGGGGCGCCAGTCGGAAGAGATCGTGTATCATGTGGCATGCATGGATGAAAAGGCAGAGGTTGTGCGCTATAACGGCGCGGAGTGTTTTCATCTCGCGGTGCCGTCCATAGGACCTGCGAAGGCGGTTTATTATGATTTAAAGGCGATCGCCTGGTGTCTGCATGATATCAGAAAGAATAACATCAAAGACGCGGTGGTCTATGTGCTTGCATGCAGGATCGGGCCGTTTATCGGAACATGGAAGAAGCGCCTTGCGGCATGCGGGGCAAAACTTTATGTAAACCCGGATGGACATGAGTGGAAGCGTGCCAAGTGGAATTATCTCATACGGAAATACTGGAAATTTTCCGAAAAGCTCATGGTAAAGCACGCAGATCTTCTGATCTGTGATTCAAAGAATATCGAAAGCTATATCAGAAGAAGCTATGCGAAATATCATCCGGCAACGACATATATCGCCTATGGAGCGGCGGAAGCAAAAAAAGAAACTGCGGAGACCGCAGCGAAACTGGATGCGTGGTATCAGGAACACGGCGTGAAAAGCGGCGGATACTATCTGGTGGTCGGACGCTTTGTGCCGGAGAATAATTATGAGACCATGCTGCGGGAATTTATGGAGTCCAGAACCGATAAGGACTTTGTGCTGATCACGAATGTGGAGCACAATAAATTCTATGAAAAACTGCAGGCGGAGACCGGATTTGACAAAGATGCGCGGATCAAATTTGTCGGAACCGTATATGACGCGGCGCTGCTTGCGCTGATCCGGAAAAATGCCTACGGATATCTGCATGGGCATGAGGTCGGAGGAACCAATCCGTCCCTGCTTGAGGCGCTCGGAAGCACGGATCTGAATCTGCTTTTGGATGTCGGGTTCAATTCAGAAGTGGCAAGAGACGGCGCGTTATACTGGAGCAAGGAGCCGGGAAATCTCGGCAGACTCTTAAAGCGTGCGGATGAGATGAAGGAAGCGGAGCGAAAAGAGCTTGGTGAGCGGGCGAAGGAGCGGATCCGAAAAGATTACAGCTGGCCTTATATCATAGAAAAATATGAAAAACTGTTTTTAGAGCAGAAGTAGGAAACAGGATAATAATATGGAAGAGAACAAAAAGCGGGTATCTGTCGCGATGGCAGCCTATAACGGACTGCCCTACATCAGGGAGCAGGTAATATCCATTTTGAAAAATCTGACCGCGGAGGACGAACTTGTCATATCGGATGACGGATCTACGGATAAGACCCCGGAATTTCTGGCGGAGATTGCAAAAGAGGACGCGCGGGTGCGTGTGGTGCAGGGGCCGGGAAGCGGGATCAAGAAAAATTTTGAGAATGCGTTGAAACACTGCCGGGGAAATTATATTTTCCTTGCAGACCAGGATGACATCTGGGCGGATGACAAGGTGGAAAAGATGCTTGGGGTATTTGAAGCGAAGGGCGTCTCGCTGGTGATGCATGACGCGGTCGTCGTCAATGAGGATCATACGGAAGAACTCATGCCTTCTTTTTTTGCGTATCGTGGATCAAAAGCCGGGGCATGCGCCAATATCATAAAAAATACTTATATGGGCTGCTGTATGGCATTCCGCAGGGAAGTATTGCAGTGGATCCTGCCGATACCGGAGGAGATCCAGATGCATGACCAGTGGATCGGGGTACTCAATGACCTGAAGGGAAGCGGAACCTGTATTATGCCGGAAAAACTGCTTTTTTACCGCAGGCATGAGCATAACAATTCAGATTTTTCCCACAATACGGTACCGGTTATGATAAAGAACCGGATTGTTTTCCTGCGCGCGCTGCACAGGCAGCTGCGGCGTCTTAAAAATTAAACATTTATTAAGAAAAGGGGAAAATATTGACACAAGAATTGATTTATTATATAGTTAATTGGTTGTTTATCGTAATACATAGAGAGAAATGGAGAGAACAATGAGCGAACAGAATGGAAATCGAAACAGACCGTCTGGAAGCAGACCATCTGGTGCACATACATCATCTTCCGGCGGTACACGCAGACCGGCACAGCAGCGGAGCGGCAGTCAGCATTCCGGTCAGGGTGAGAGAAGAAGAACGACATCCCAGCAGGGAGGAAAGCGTAATACAAACACACGTCCGAATCCAAACGGAAACAGACCGGGTGGAAAGAAAGTGACCAAGAAACAGCGCAAAAAGAGAAAAGTGATCATTTATGTCATTGAGATCATCGTACTGCTGATCTTACTTTTGATCCTCGGCGTCTGGATGAAATTAAACAAGATCGACCGCGGTACGATCAAAGAGGAAGATCTTACGATCAACCAGCTGGACAGTGAGACACAGGCGCTGCTTTCCGGTTATACGAACATTGCGCTGTTTGGACTGGACAACCGTTCCAACGGTGATTTTGATACCGGACGAAGCGACAGTATCATTGTGGTAAGTATCAACAACGATACCAAGGAAGTCCGCATGGTCTCCATCTACCGTGATACTTATCTGGATATGGATACCACAGACGGCAGCTTCGCGAAAGCAAATGCGGCATATTCCAAGGGAGGTCCGACACAGGCGATCTCCATGTTAAATAAAAACCTCGATCTGGATATCACAGATTATGTATCTGTAGACTTTAACGCGGTTGCGGATTGTGTGGATCTGCTCGGCGGAATCACCATGGATATCACAGATGAAGAAGCTGCGATCATGAACGGTGAGACCGAACACCAGGATTACATCGGGGAGGTTGCGCAGGTAACCGGAAAAGAAGCACATTATCTGGATGGTGGTGGAACGTATAACCTCGATGGTGTACAGGCAACGGCCTATGCCCGCATCCGTTATACAGCCGGTGACGATTACCGTCGTGCGCTCCGTCAGAGAACTGTCATCACAAAGCTGATCGAAAAGGCAAAGAAGGCAGATGTCGCCACACTGACCAAGATCGTGGATAAGATGACAGAGGAAGTTTCCACCAGCTACTCCAATAAGGAGCTTCTTGGCATGGCAGTATATCTGCAGAGTTATGAACTGGCAGATACCTGTGGATTCCCGTTCTATAAGAACACGGCCAATGTCGGAAAACAGGGTGACTGTGTCATTCCTTGCGATCTTACGACAAACGTGGAAGAACTCCATACCTTCCTGTTTGAGGATGAGAATTATACGCCGTCCAACACAGTAGAGGCGATCAGTGACAAGATCACGACCAAGACAGGATATTCGGCAGATGATGCGGTGAAGACGTCCGATCCGACGGAGGAAGATCATACGAAGACAGATGATGTAGAAAGTACCGAAACCGAATAGATAGTAAGTAACAGTAAAAAGAAGCGTCTGCTTCCGCGGTTATGCGGGGGCAGACCTTTGTTGTATAAAGAAAACAAAGATAAAGTGAGGAAAGACTATGTGTGGAATTGTTGGATATATTGGAAAAAAACAGGCTGCGCCGATCTTATTGGATGGTCTCGAAAAGCTGGAATACCGTGGCTATGACTCGGCGGGAATGGCAGTGTATGACGGAGCGCAGATCAATATCAAAAAAGCGACCGGACGTTTGAAGGTGTTAAATGAGCTGACGCATGGCGGGGAACTGCTTCCGGGAACCGTTGGGATCGGGCACACCCGCTGGGCAACGCACGGAGAACCATCGGATGTCAATGCGCACCCGCATTTTAACGCGGATCATACGATTGCGGTGGTACACAACGGGATCATTGAGAACTATTTAAAGCTGAAAAACCAGCTGATCGAAAAGGGATATTCCTTTATTTCCGAGACAGATACCGAGGTTATCGCGCATCTTCTCGATTACTATTACAAAAAGTGTGAAAATCCGCTCGAGGCAGTGACAAAGATCATGCACCGCGTGGAGGGATCTTACGCGCTCGGCATTCTGTTCGCGGATGAACCGGATGTGGTTTATGCTGTGCGGAAAGACAGCCCGCTTATCGTGGGAAAAGGAAAAGAAGGAAATCTGATCGCTTCGGATGTCCCGGCAGTATTAAAATATACCAGAGAAGTATATTTTATCGAAAATGAGGAGATCGCCAGACTTTCCGAGAAAAACATTGAATTTTTTAATGTGGACGGTGAGATCATACAAAAAGAATCCAAAACGATCGAGTGGGATATCAATGCGGCGGAAAAAGGCGGCTATGAGCATTTTATGTTAAAAGAAATGTATGAACAGCCGAAGACCGTGCGCGATACCTTAAGCCCGAGGATCAAAGACGGCAGGATCGTGATCGAAGAACTTGGCATGACAGACGAGGAGATCGCGTCCATTCAGAAGATCCATATCGTTGCCTGCGGTTCCGCATATCACACGGGTGTGACGAACAAGTACATCTTCGAGGGGCTTGCGCGTATTCCGGTGGAAGTGGATGTCGCGAGTGAGTTCCGTTACCGGGATCCGATCCTTGAGAAGGGAACGCTTGTTGTGATCATCAGCCAGTCCGGGGAGACCGCGGATACGCTTGCGGCACTGCGTCTGGCGAAAGAGCGCGGGATCATGACACTTGGCATTGTAAATGTAGTCGGAAGCTCGATCGCTCGTGAGGCGGATAAGGTAATGTATACCTGGGCAGGTCCGGAGATCGCGGTGGCGACCACAAAGGCATACAGCGCACAGTTAATAGCACTTTATCTGCTTGCGATCAAGTTTGCGCAGGTGCGTGGAAAGATCACAGAGAGTGAAACGACAGAGCTGATCACGGATTTAAAGAAGCTGCCGGATCAGATCGAGATGTTACTCCATAATAAGGAGAAGATCCAGCGTTTCGCGAACCGCTATATTGCGGCAAAAGATGTATTTTTTATTGGCAGGGGGATCGACTATGCGATCTCACTGGAAGGCTCCCTCAAATTAAAAGAGATTTCTTATATCCATTCCGAAGCCTATGCGGCGGGAGAATTAAAACACGGCACGATCTCACTGATCGAGGACGGCACTCTGGTTACGGCAGTGGTGACACAGAAGGACCTCTATAAAAAGACGATCAGTAACATTGTCGAGGTGCGCACACGCGGGGCGTTTGTGCTTGCCATCACCAACGAGGAAAATACAGAGATCGAAAAGGCTGCGGACTATGTGATCTATCTGCCGCAGACCAACAGATATTTCACCAATTCCCTCGCGATCATCCCATTACAGCTTTTCGCGTATTATGTGGCGGTCGGCAAGGGATGCGACGTAGACAAGCCGCGTAACCTCGCAAAATCGGTTACGGTTGAATAATTATGGATTTTTTGTGAAGAAAAGGAAATTGTTATCTATTATCACAAAAGCGTCACAATTATATACTAGACTGATGTCACAAAAGAAAAAGAGGAACTGATATCAGAGGAGACGAAAGGAGAAATCGTTATGGATAACAATCAGAACAACAACTTTTCTGGTTCTTCATATAACAACAATCAGTACAATTACAATAATGATAACCAGAATACAAGCGGAACATGGAGCAGCTCGGGAAACGCACAGAATTCCTGGAGCGCAAATGCCGGAGCCAATATGAATGGCGCGAACATGGGCGGCGGGATGAATGATCCGAAACAGAAACGCCCGAAGAAAGAACGCAAAAAAGGCGGCTTTGGAGAAAAACTTGCAAAATGTGTTGCGATTGCGCTGGTATTCGGACTGGTCGGAGGCAGTGTATTTGCCGGAACCAATTACGCAGTCGGCAGACTGACCGGAAGCAATACCACACAGACGGCGAACGTAAAAGAACAGGAGGAAGAAGAGACTACGCACTTAAAGCAGTCCGCAAAGGACAGCTCCGGAAAAGACGCAGTCGATACGACAGATACCTCAAGTACAGCAACTTCAGTATCGGATGTTTCCGGAATTGTTTCGGAAGTAATGCCGTCCATCGTTGCGATCACCAATATGAGTGAGCAGCAGTATGAGAACTTTTTTGGACAGACAGGAACCCGTGAAAGCGAGAGCGCCGGTTCCGGTATCATTGTAAGTCAGGACGATGATTATTTATATATCGCGACCAACAACCATGTGGTAGAGGGCGCGACAACACTGACCGTACAGTTTATTGATGACTCCACGGCATCCGCGGAAGTAAAGGGCACTGCGGCATCCAGCGATCTTGCAGTGGTTCAGGTAGCAAAGAGCAGCATGCAGCAGGATACTTTAAGCCAGGTAAAGGTAGCGACACTTGGTGATTCGGACAGCCTTCAGGTTGGTGAGGGCGCGATTGCGATCGGAAACGCACTCGGATACGGACAGTCCGTAACAACCGGTGTCATCAGTGCAGTCAACCGTTCCGTTTCCATGCAGGATGAGACGACCGGTGAAGAGATCACAAACGAGCTGCTTCAGACAGATGCGGCGATCAATCCTGGTAACAGTGGCGGCGCTTTGCTTAATATGAAAGGCGAAGTCATCGGTATCAATGAAATGAAGTATTCGGATACCCAGGTGGAAGGTATGGGCTATTCCATCCCGATCTCCAAGGCAGCGCCGATCATTGACCGGCTGATCAGCAGACAGGCAGCGGATTCCGCTTCCTACATCGGTATCAACGGTGTTAACGTAACTTCACAGATCGCGTCTGCTTATAAGATGCCGATCGGTATCTATGTTGCGCAGGTAGTCAGTGGTTCACCGTCAGAACAGGCAGGTATTCTGCAGGGAGATATCATCACCCAGTTTGACGGAACCGATGTAAAGACCATGTCTGACTTGAAGGATACGCTCGAGTATTACGCACCGGGTACCCAGGTAGAAGTTACCGTTCAGCGGCCGGCGAACGGACAGTACACGGAACAGACCGTTACCGTAACACTCGGTACAAAGCCGCAGCAGTAAAATATAATAGAATGAAGAACAGACCGGAGACTTTCTCCGGTCTTTTTCCGGTTTAGAGGTTGTGGAGAAGTCTAAAATGTGCTAACATAGAGATATATTTTGTGGGAGGTCGACTTTGATGAAAAAAAAGAAGATTGTGATCGCATTGGGACACGATGCGCTGGGAACTACGCTTCCGGAACAGAAAAAAGCAACAAAGAAGACAGCGAAGGCAGTCGCTGATTTTATAAAAGATGATTATCAGATCATTGTTACACACAGCAATGGACCGCAGGTAGGCATGATCCATACGGCAATGTCCGAGTTCTGCCGTCTCTATCCGGAGTACACAGCAACTCCGATGAGCGTCTGCTCCGCAATGAGCCAGGGATACATCGGCTACGACTTACAGAACGCGATCCGCACGGAGCTTTTGAACCGTGGGATCTACAAGCCGGTTGCGACAGTGCTGACCCAGGTGTGTGTAGATCCTTATGATGAGGCATTCTATCATCCGACCAAGGTCATTGGACGGGTTATGACCGAGGAGGAAGCAGAAGCGGAAGAAAAGAAGGGCAACCATGTGACGAAGACCGAGGATGGTTACCGCAGGATCGTTGCGGCACCTAAGCCGATCGATATTGTGGAGATCGACGCGGTGCGCGCACTCAGTGACGCGGATCAGGTCGTGATCGCATGTGGCGGCGGCGGAATCCCGGTTCTGATGCAGGAAAATAATTTACAGGGCGCGAGTGCGGTTATTGAAAAAGATCTTGCGGCAGGAAAGCTCGCGGAGCTGGTAGACGCCGAGACACTCGTTATCCTGACCGGCGTGCAGAAGGTATGCCTGAATTATGGCACACCGTCAGAAAAACCGATCGATTCCATGTCCGTGGAAGAGGCAAAGCGCTATATGGAAGAGGGACAGTTCGAGGAAGGAACCATGCGTCCTAAGATTGAAGCTGCCATCGATTTCATCGGTGACTCTGCGATCCGTAAAGTATTCATTACAAAGCTGGATGAGACGCACAGCGGAATGAACACGACAAACGGCACTCTGATCCACAAATAGAAATGAAAGGGCAATCATGCCATATGCAAAGTGATAAAAAAGTACAGATACTGATGTCTACTTATAACGGGGAGCGGTATCTTGCAGAACAGTTAGACAGTATTTTCCGTCAGACCTGGCCAAACATCGAGGTGCTGGTGCGGGATGACGGATCAAAGGACGCGACGCTTGAGATTTTAAAGAAGTATCAGGAACAGCACGAGAATCTGTATGTATTTCCGGGGAAAAACGAGGGACTTACGAGAAGCTTTCTCGAACTGATCCAGAAATGCGATGCGGATTATGTGGCGTTTTCAGACCAGGATGATTACTGGCTGGAAAATAAGATCGAGGTTGCGGTAGAACGTTTGGAGGCGCTTGACGGACCGGCGCTTTATTGCAGCAACCAGATTCTGGTCGATCAGGATTTAAATCGTCTGCCGGAGGGTGAGATTCCCGATGCGGTTCCGGGATTTGGCAACGCGCTGATCGAGAGTATGTGTACCGGGTGTACCGCAGTGATGAACCGGGCGCTGATCGATGAGGTAAAGGGACATCTGCCAAAGAATGCGATCTGGCATGACTGGTGGTGCTATCTGGTGGCGTCTTATCTTGGAACGGTCATTTTTGACAAGGGCGCGTACATCCTCTATCGTCAGCATGGCGATAATCAGCTGGGATCGAGCAGAAGCGCGCTTGTAATGATAAAAAACAAGTGGAAGTTCTTAAAAAAGACGAGAGGGATGCTCGGAAAGCAGATCGCGAATTTTGCCAAAGAGTATCATGGAAATAAAGAAAAGGACGAGCTGGTGCAGCTGCTCCTCGCATCGAAGACCAGTTTTGCGGCGCGTATCCGGCTTATATTTAACAAAAAGATCTATCGTCAGAAACGCCTGGACAACATCGTGGTGAAAGGGCTGTATCTGATCAATCGGATGTTATAAAAACGTTTATAAAAAGAACATGTTCCGGAATTTCCGAAACATGTTCTTTTTGTATTGGTAGTTGTCAGAGTGGGATGCGGAACGCATCCCGCTTTCTGGATTATCCCATTACAACTTCAACCTGAACTTCTTTTTTGGAGCCGTCAAACGGGATCATATTTCCTTCTACCGGAGTGCCGTCTACGGTCATGGAAGCAACACCTTTTTCTGCGCCATTCGGATTCTTGACCGTGATGTGATAGGTTACGCCACGGAAATCACGTTTTGCAGAGAAGCCGTCTAAGGATGCCGGAATACAAGGATCTACAACCAGTCCGTCATAGTCCGGGCGGATGCCGAGGATGTACTGCGAAACGTCAAGGAACGTCCATGCGGCGGTTCCGGTCAGCCAGCTGTTCTTTGCTTCACCAAAGTTTGGCGCGTCTTTTCCTGCGATCATCTGGGAGTACACATATGGTTCGGTGCGATGGATCTCGCTGATATCCTCAATGTAGGCAGGGCAGGTTCTCGTGTATACCTGCCATGCGCGGTTTCCACGTCCGACTACCGTCTCTGCGATAGAGATCCATGGATTGTTGTGGCAGAAGATACCGGCATTTTCCTTGTAGCCGCCCGGGTAGGAGGTGATCTCACCTAACTCTACATGATATCTGGTATAGCATGGCTGGAGCAGTACGATACCATATTTGGTGTCCAGATGCTTTTCTACCGATTCCATGGCCTTTAAGCAGTAGCCGTCTTTTAAGCCGATCTCGGCAATGACACAAAAGCCCTGTGGCTCGATGAAGATTTTTCCTTCCTCGCATTCTTTGGAACCGACCTTGTGTTTGTAATGGTCATAGGCACGCAGATACCATTCGCCATCCCAGCCGGCATCGAGTACGGTCTGTTCCATTTTTTCGATCTGTTTTTCTGCTTCTTTTGCTTCTTCTTCAAGCCCTCTGTGACGGCAGATCGCTGCGTAATCTTTGCCGTATTTTACGAACATTCCGGCGATGAAGACAGATTCTGCATTCGGTCCTTCCGATGGTCCGAAGGTCTGGAAAGATTCACCCGGTTCTTCGGAGAAGCAGTTTAAGTTTAAGCAGTCGTTCCAGTCGGCGCGTCCAATCAGCGGAAGACCGTGCGGGCCCAAATGATTTACGGTATAGTTGAAGGAACGTCTTAAATGTTCCATAAAGTCGGTTGCCTTGGATGCGTCGTTATCATACGGTGTGATCTCGTCTAAGATCGAGTAGTCACCGGTCTCCTTGATGTAAGCGGCAGTTCCCGCAATGAGCCAGAGCGGATCATCATTGAAACCGCTTCCGATATCGGCATTTCCCTTTTTGGTCAGCGGCTGGTACTGATGGTAAGCGCTGCCGTCCTCAAACTGGGTGGAAGCGATATCGAGGATACGCTGTCTTGCGCGATCCGGGATCAGATGTACGAAACCGAGCAGATCCTGGCAGGAATCACGGAAGCCCATGCCTCTGCCGATGCCGGATTCAAAGTAGGAAGCCGAACGGGACATATTGAAGGTGACCATACACTGATACTGGTGCCATACGTTGACCATGCGATCCAGTTTTTCTTCGGAAGAAGATACGGTGAAATGGGAGAGCAGGCCGTTCCAGTAAGCTTTTAAGTCGGCAAGTGCCTGATCCGCTTTTTCGGTTGTGTCAAATTTGGCGAGCATAGCTTCCGCCGGTTTGCGGTTTACCTTATTTAAACCTTCCCACTTTTCGTCCTTTTTGTTCTCCACATAGCCGAGTACAAAGATGAGGTCTCTGCTTTCGCCCGGAGCCAGAGAAATATTGATCTGGTGGGAACCAACCGGAGCCCAGCCGCTTGCAACGGAATTTTTGGCTTTTCCGGTCATCACGACTTCCGGAGCGCGGTTTTCGCCGTATGCGCCAAGGAAAGAATCGCGGTCGGTATCAAATCCGTCGATGTCTGCATTGACGGAGAAGATCGCGTAGTGGTTCCGGCGTTCACGGTACTCGGTCTTGTGGTAGATCGTGGATCCGTGGATCTCGACTTCGCCGGTGCTGAAATTACGCTGGAAGTTTGTCATGTCATCCATGGCATTCCACAGGCAGAATTCCACATAGGAAAACAGGGTGAAATCCTTTTTCTCATCGGATTCATTGGTCAGAGTCAGTTTGTTTACTTCACACGCAGTGCCCATCGGGACAAAATCGGTGAGGACGGCGGAAATGCCGTTCTTTTTTCCTTCAAAAACGGAGTAGCCAAGACCGTGGCGGCATTTGTAGTCGTCAAGTTCGGTCTTGGTCGGCATCCAGCCCGGATTCCATACGGTATCTCCGTCCTTGATAAAGTAGTAAAGACCGTTGCTGTCCAGTGGTACGTTGTTATAGCGGTATCTGGTCAGGCGAAGGAGCTTCGCGTCTTTGTAAAAGCTGTATCCTCCGCAGGTATTTGATTTCAAGGAAAAGAAATCTTCACAGCCGAGGTAGTTGATCCACGGCAGTGGGGTACGCGGTGAAGTGATCACATATTCCTTGTTCACGTCGTCAAAATGTCCGAATTTCATAGTTTATAATCCTCCTGATATCAATATAATCGTATGTTACAACACATCACGAAAACGATTAAGTGATATTGTTCTTGATACCAAGTATATAGTAGAAAAAGTAAAAATGCAATTCATAACCGGACGAAAACAGGAAAAATAGCAGAATACACAAAAAAAAGAAAAACTTTTGTGGAAAGAGACAAGGGACGGTGCGGCAGAAAATGGAGCGATAAAAAAGCAAAGAAGTTTCGTAAACATATAAAAATGCACAAATATCACATGAAAAATCAGTGAAATACAATAAAAACATCTAATTATTATTGCATTTTTGAGAAAATGGACGTATAATAAAAAGACGAAAACGATTAAGCACCTGCGATAAGCGGCGCGCAAGGAGTAAAAAATGGTATCACTGAAAGACATTGCAAAAAAATGCGGAGTTTCGACCGCCACAGTGAGTAAGGCGCTCAATGACCAGAAGGACATTGGCGAAAGCACCAAGGCAAGGATCCGGGAAACGGCGAAAGAGATGGGCTATTTCCCCAATTCTGCGGCACGGGCATTGAAAACAAAACGTTCCTACAGTCTTGGTGTACTGTTTGAGGAAGAGGCCGGGAGCGGCTTAAAACATGAATACTTTTCGAGTGTTTTAAACGGTTTTAAGACACAGGCGGAGTCGCAGGGCTATGATATCACGTTTTTAAATACTTCTTTTGAAAAAAGAAAGATGTCTTATTATGAGCACTGCAAGTACCGCAATTTTGACGGAGTCGCGATCGTTTGCGCGGATTATCACGATCCACAGGTGATGGAGCTTATGGACAGTAATCTGCCGGAAGTGACGATCGATTATATCCATTATAACTGTACTGCGGTATGTTCGAATAATGTAAAGGGAATGGAAGATCTTGTCCGCTATGTATACAGCAGGGGACACCGCAGGATCGCCTACATTCACGGGCAGACCAATTCCTATGTTACGAAAGACCGTCTGGCGAGCTTTTACCGTGTGTGCGAGGAATTAAAGCTTGATGTCCCGGAGGAATATGTGCGGACTGCCGCGTACCTTGAGACGAAGGGAACTGCGGTTCAGACCAGGGAGCTTTTGGAGCTGGACGATCCGCCAACCTGCATTCTGTACCCGGATGACACCTCTTTGATCGGCGGGAGAAATGTGATCATTGAATCGGGCAGAAAGATCCCGGGTGACATTTCGATCGCGGGCTACGATGGAATTCTGATGTCGCAGTTACTGCACCCGAAGATCACGACCATATCACAGAATATGGATGAGATCGGAAGAGAGGCGGCAAGACGCCTGATCACGGCGATCGAAAATCCGAAAACAACGTTTATCGAGCGGGTGGTGATCGAGGGGACACTGTTGCCCGGACAGTCAGTAGGGGATGCGCCGGAAACTTAATAAAATAAGAAGAACTTTATGCCGTCTGCGGATAAACCGTGGGCGGCTTTCTTTGAATCATAGGAAATTCCTTCCTATGATTTAAAAACGCTCCGCGG
>OIZL01000049.1_pt1 | contig 105913 bp, 86 predicted proteins | sample 1588541 | NCBI WGS metagenome assembly OIZL01 (sample SAMN03283285) | human gut metagenome | biome: human-associated habitat; material: feces | host: Homo sapiens | place: Peru | collected 2012 | reverse complement strand
CTGTGACCCTCTGCTTGTAAGGCAGATGCTCTCCCAGCTGAGCTATGCTCCCATTCGCCATGTTTCCTAACGTCGTTGCTCAGTACCGCAGCGACATTGAATACTTTACCATAACACAGGCAATTTGTCAATAGTTTTTTCGGACTTTTTATTTTTTCTTTGCTGATTTCAGCAGTCTTTTTATATCCTCGCCGCTAAAATCATATTTCTTATCGCAAAACTGACAGCAAACCTCTGTGTTTTCTTCTTGTGCAAGTTCTTCAAGCGACTGCGCTCCGGTTGAAATTAACGCTGCTTCCACTCTCTCACGAGAACAGTTACATTTATATTCCGGCTTTGAGCTATCCAGAACATCCAGTTCAAACTCGCTGAGAACTTTTTTGCAAATATCCTCCGGGCTGAGTCCGTCGCAAAGCATTGTCGTTACAGACGGAATATCCTTTATGCAGCGTTCAACGGAATCAATCGTATCATCCATAGCCGTTGGAAGAAGCTGAATGATAAATCCGCCCGCCGCCTTGATAGAAAGATCGGGATTGACAAGTACACCGAGAGCACACACGGACGGAATCTGTTCGCTGATTGCGTAGTAGCTTGTGATATCCTCAGCAATTTCACCGCTCACAAGAGGAATTTGACCGACATATGGCTCTTTCAGACAGAGATCCTTAATAACCGTTAATGAGCCGTCAGTGCCGACTGCACCGGCCACATCAAGCTTGCCCTTTGAATTGAGCGGAATCTCGACAATGGGATTTTGAACATAACCTCTTGCATTTCCGCTGCTGTCGGAAACAGCCATAACCGTACCTGCCGGGCCGCCGCCGTTTATACGCAGTGTAATGCTTTCGTTCTCGCCCTTGAGCATGCTGCCCATAAGGCTTGATGCAGTTAACAATCTGCCGAGTGCAGCCGAGGTTACAGCCGAGGTCTTGTGTATCCGCTGCGATCTTTCGACCATGTCGGTAGTATCGGCCGCCATAATAACAAGCGTACCATCCCTTGAAATACATCTCACCAATTTATTCATTTATCGTTCCTCCGGTTTCTTATATCCTTTATACCGAGCCACAAAAACGGCTCTTTGAGTTTTATCGTTCAGCTCATGATCGCTCATTTCGTCATAAATATGCAAAACCTCAAAATCCGCATCACTGAGCCATTTTTTATAATCATCTATCGGATATGCCCTTTCACTGAATTCTTCGGTGCTTCGATAATATACTTCATCCTCAAGTTCGAAAATATCGAGTGAAATATCGACTCTGTCGTCGTCCCTCAGACTGTTTTGCCAAACGCAATAAACATCGTCGCAGTCATAAACAAATGTATTGTTTGCAAGGATTTCCCTGTGCTTATATATTGTATTCACGTCAAAAATAAATATTCCGTCGTGCTCCATAAAAAGGCCGACTTTTTTAATTGTTTTTTCAACGTCGGCGGCACATTCAAGATGATTCAAACTGTCCAACATGCAAACCGCTCCGCTGATCGTTCCGTAAAGGTCAAGCTCTGTCATATCCTGACAAAGGAAAAGGACATCGACATTTTCTGCATACTTTTTATTCTGTGCCTGAGAGAGCATTGTGTAAGCCGAATCCGTTCCTATCATATCAAATCCACGCTTGGCAAGCTCGATTGTCAGACTTCCCGTTCCGCAGGCAAGGTCGAGAATCGGCTCTTTCCCCTTCACTCCGTAACGTTCAAAAAGCGCACTGATATAATCGGCACGCTTTTTATATTCGATATTATCGGTCAGCTTGTCATAAACGTTTGCAAACGCATTGTAGCCGCTCATTTCTCTTTTTCTCCGTTCATTCGGTCAAATATAAGATCGTATCCGCCGCAGCCGTACTGAAGCGAACGGTTTACACGGCTTACTGTTGCCGTGCTTGCACCCGTTTCATCAACGATTTCACTGTAAACCTTCTTTTCCCGAAGCATCTTTGCAACAACGATTCGCTGTGAAATCGACTTCAATTCATTCACGGTGCAAAGATCCTCAAAGAAATCGTAGCACTCGTCAATAGTTTCAAGGTGAAGTATCGCATCAAAAAACAGGTCGGTGTTTTTATCTTTAAGCTTTTTTTCCATAGTATTAGCATCTCCGTTTGATTTCATAAGCGGTAATTTACTTTTACATTTTATCACACTAAAACGTAAAAGTAAAGCGATTATTCAAAATTAAATGGTGATTTGTGGGTGTCAACAGAACCGATCAGTGACGGCATATATGCTATGATAACAACATCCGGATTCATTTTGTCAATATAATCAATGACGCTGCCGGAAAAATATCGCCTGTCAAGAAGATCAACCTGTTCAAAAGTCTGCGTCAAATACGGAACAACGCACTTGTTATACGAATCTCCGATTACGAGCATTTTCTTTCCGTTCTTGCAATTATTGTTGGTAATTTGTGTCAAAGCCTGATTGCCGTTAAGATATGCCGCATATGCAGCATAATTGTAATAGTCCGTATTATTAAGATGATCCTTATTGAGAAGAACATCTTCAAATTTTCCGGTTTGCGGTCCTACGATTAAGTTGTATGTTACGGTTACATTCGTATCTTTTTTCGGATAAATAAGACTTATATCCTCAGGCTCGGCATACGTTAAGGTTGCGACCTTGCCCTGTGCTCCGAACATATACTTCTCATAAACATCAACATTATAATTTTCAAGATTTCCAACGCCGGCATCAAGTTTATATCCGAAATCGGAGTTGAGTATGTTAACAATTTGTCCTGCCGCCCAAACTCCTGTTTCAGGCTTCCAATGATGGTCTGTCTTAAAGAAATTTGAATACCAATCCTCATCCTTTTGTGACAGCAAGGTTCTAAAATCATAGCAGGCAACTCCGCTCTTTTTCAATCGTTCCAGAAGATTGTCGGCTGTTTTATTTATGCCTTCCGTTACGCCGTTGGGGAGCTGATTATCCCCTTCCTTTTCTTTGGTCGGGTACTGAATATATGCAAAATCAATGCCCTTTTTCTTCATGATTTTTTCAAACCACTCAACACTTTCTGCCTGTGCTGCCGCATCGGAGGAATTGCTGTTTTCAAACGTTAAATATCCGTTCTTCATAACGACAACGGAATCACTTCCGCTGATAATATTCATTCCGACACTTTTATTGAAAAGAGCGTTTATTTCAACATATTTCATTCTGCCGGGCAAAAGCTTTGCCGTATAGTAATCAATGCTGTCCTTAATTTTATTAACAACAGAAAGATATTTTGAAACGCTTCCGGAATCTTCCTTGCTTTCGGTTACCGATTCCTGCTTACTCTTTACCGACGGTGTAAATTTATAATCGTCACTGAAGGGGAAAGCTTCTTCCCATGTAAAATCCATGGTGATTTTCGAGTCATTGTTTTCTGTTTCTTTTCCGTCCTGTTGAGATGTATTTACGCTCTCCGAAGCGTTTGCACCGTAATCGCAATATCTTTTGACACGGTACACCCTGTAACCGACCGAAGCAAAAAAAACGGCAATAATACAAATAAAAGCAATGCCGACAAAGTATGAAGCCTTCTTCTTTTTCACTGATATCGCCGTCCTTTCGTCAGAAATTAAAGTAAATAAACGGATTATATGTGCCTTTAATCGTATATGTAACCGAGATAAGAAACATTGCAATCAGAATAATTCCCGAAATTATTGTATATGCGGGCTTATCTGTATTTACTTTATTTTTTATCGTTCGAATTATCGGGAAACAGAATACTATACCGAGTATGAGGAAAAATTTATAGTTTGAAAGATAAAAAGCCGTAGTGCTGTCATATAACGGCAGTGAACCGAAGCCAAACATGTCCTTAAGATAAGACACTGCCGAAGAAATATCCTTTGCCCTGAAAACGACCCAACCGATTATAACAAGAAGCATTGTATAAATATGGCTGAATACGCCGAGCTTTTTTGTAAAACCTGTGAGCTTTTCGAGCACAAGAATTACGAAATAGAACAATCCCCAAACAACAAATGTCCAGTTTGCACCATGCCAAATTCCCGTAAGTGTCCATACAACGAAAAGATTGAAAACAAGTCTTGATTTTTTCTTTACCCTGCTGCCGCCAAGCGGAAAATAAACATAATCCCTGAACCATGTTCCGAGCGATATATGCCATCTGCGCCAAAATTCGGAAACAGATTTTGAAATATACGGGTAATCGAAATTCTCAAGGAATTCAAAGCCGAACATCTTTCCGAGACCGATCGCCATTTCGCTGTAGCCTGAGAAATCAAAAAGAATTTGCAGTGTATAGGCAAGCGCTCCGAGCCATGCGGAGGAGACTGAACCAACCTCGCTGTCAAAGATTCCGTCGGCAACTATCGCAACGTTGTTTGCGATAAGCACCTTTTTCACGAAGCCTATCATAAAGCGGTAAACGCCGTCCGTAAACTGATCAAAATTCTCGTGCCGTTCCTTTATCTGATCGGCAATAGTCTGATAGCGTACGATCGGTCCTGCGATAAGCTGAGGAAAGAACGAAATATATAACGCTACGTTGCACGGATTTTTCTGCACCTCGCCGTCATGGCGGTAAACATCAATAACATAAGACATTGCCTGAAATGTGAAGAACGAAATTCCTATCGGCAGGGTGATGTTGAGCGTATCAAAGCTCGTGTGCAAAAGTGCATTTATGTTTTGCAAAGTAAACGTCAGATACTTGAACACAAAAAGCATTCCTATGTTGGCAACAACCGATGCCGTTAGTGCTGCCTTGCCTTTTTTGTTGTCACGGTTTTTATCGACCGCAAGTCCGAGCGACCAATTAATAAGAATTGAACCGAGCATCGGGAGAACATAAACAGGCTCTCCCCAGGCATAGAAGAAAATACTTGAAACAATAAGTACGGCATTTTTAAAAGGCAATGATTTAAAAATCGGGTTATAATATGCAATTAAAACAATCGGCAAAAACAAAAACAGAAAAGTCGTCGATGAAAAGACCATATTATACCCCCTTTAAAGATAAATTTGATTTATTATACAATATAATAACTTTTTTTTCAACTAAAAAACATAGAAATATAGCTGTCTCGGGTTTGTTGACAAATAAAAAAGGGTATAGTATAATTTAAAGTGAAATAAATTACGAATTGAGGTAATTATATTATGAATATAGCAGTAGTTCTTGCAGGAGGCTCGGGCAGCCGTATGGGTATGGTTGACCGACCGAAACAGTTTATAGATATCTACGGCAAGCCGGTTATCATTCACACCCTTGAAGCCTTTGAAATCAACGAAAAGATTGATGCTATCTGCGTTGTATGTGTTAAGGCATGGCAGGAAGACCTTTCAATGTGGCTCAAGGAATACGATATCCGCAAGGTTCGCTGGATAACGGACGCAGGCGCATCACGTCAGGAGTCCTCGCTCAACGCTCTCAATGCAATTCAGGCGGAATGCAGCGGCGACGATTACGTTATTATTCACGATGCGGCAAGACCGCTTGTTTCTCAGAAAATCATTAACGAAAACATTGAAAAGGTCAAGGAATTCGGTGCATGCGATACGGTTATACCGGCTCACGATACAATTATAAAAAGTGTAGACGAAAAAACACTTGATTCAATTCCGCTGAGGAAAGAGCTTTACCTCGGACAAACTCCCCAGTCGTTTAAATATTCCATTGTCAGAAAAGCTTATGACGACTACTTTGCGATTCCCGAGGACAAGCGTCCCGTTATGACCGATGACTGCGGACTTGTACTTTCGGCAGGCGTTAAAATCGGCATGGCAATGGGAGATAAGCTCAACATGAAAATCACAACAATGGAGGATTTGCTCCTTGTTAAATCTATTGTTAGAGCCGGAAGATAAGGCAGAAAGGATTGGTTAATTTTGTTCGCTAAAAGTTACAAAATTACGGAACCTAAAAGATTTGAAATATTCGTCGAGGACATCAGGAACGATAATGTGCTTGTAAGCCCCGAATATCTCGCCGTATGCAAGGCCGATATACGCTACTATCTCGGCAACAGAAGTCTTCGCATACTCAAAAGAAAGTTTCCTATGAGCCTTATCCATGAGGCAACAGGCGTTGTTGTCCGCGACAAGAGCGGAGAACTCAAAAACGGTCAGCGTGTTGTTCTTCTCCCGTGCCGCAAGTCAGACTGCGACGGAACGAAATGCGAGGTTTGCGTAAGGAATAACCCTCACCTGCTTGACAACTATTGTCCCGAATCAAAGTTCTGCTCCAGCAACTATGACGGCTTTTCAAAGGAACTTATTGACCTTGAGCACGAATACATGATTCCGATTCCCGATGAGATTGGCCCTGAAGCGGTTTTCTCCGAGCTTATTTCAGTCGGCTGCTGTGCCATGAGACGTGCCGGCTTCACCGAGCATGAATGTGTCAAAAGCGTAACCGTTTGGGGCGACGGAATAATGGGTTATATTATCTCTCTCGTTGCAAAATACGGCTTCGGCTGTGACGTCAATATTGTAGGCCTTAACAAAGAAAAGCTCGATATGTTTGACTTTGCAAACGTTTACTATTCAAACGATATTGATGCTCTCCCGAAAATGTCCGTTGCAATCGAGGCTGTCGGTGGAAACGCATCCGGAATAGCTGCTAATCAGGCAATCGACAAGCTCTATTCTGGCGGAAAGCTTATTCTTTCAGGAGTTGCCAATGAAAACGTTCCGCTCAACACAAGAATGGTGCTTGAACACGGAATCTCAATAAGAGGAACAACAAGAAGCGTTCGCTGCGATTTTGAAAAAGCAGTTGAACTGCTCACGATTCCCGAATTTCGTGAACATATTCTCAGACTTATGCTTTCAATCAATGATGTAACAAACATAAGAGATTACTATGCGATATTTGAAAAAGAGTCAAAATCCACGGCACTCGGCAAAAATATTATGAAAATATCGTTTTGATTTGATATCCCGGTCTCAATCATAATAAACAGAATCCTCCGATTGACACGATAAAAGCTATCGCCTCAATCGGAGGATTTTTATTTCATTTGTTTTTTACCGCCTATTTTATAATATACAAAAAATCAGTCTCCCGTTCAAGAGAGACTGACAAAATTTAATATTAATCAAGAAAATCCTTAAGCTTCTTGCTTCTGCTCGGGTGACGAAGCTTTCTGAGAGCCTTGGCTTCAATCTGACGGATACGCTCACGGGTAACGTCAAACTCCTTGCCGACCTCCTCAAGAGTGTGCGGATGTCCGCCCTCAAGGCCGAAGCGGAGAGCCAAAACCTTTGCCTCACGGGGAGTAAGCGTTTCAAGAACGTCGTCAAGCTGCTCCTTGAGAAGAAGAATCGAAGCCGCATCTGCCGGTGCCGGAGCATCGTCATCGGGAATGAAGTCGCCAAGGTGGCTGTCCTCCTCCTCGCCGATAGGAGTTTCAAGCGAAACAGGCTCCTGAGCTACACGGAGAATTTCACGAACCTTTGAAACAGGCATTGAAAGCTCCTGTGCGATCTCCTCTGCACTCGGATCTCTGCCGTTCTTGTGAAGGAGCTGGCTGTTGGTCTTTTTAACCTTATTGATAGTTTCAACCATGTGAACGGGAATTCGGATCGTTCTTGCCTGATCGGCGATTGCACGGGTTATAGCCTGTCTGATCCACCATGTAGCGTAGGTTGAGAACTTGAAGCCCTTTGTATAGTCGAACTTATCAACCGCCTTGATAAGACCGAGATTACCCTCCTGAATGAGGTCAAGGAAATGCATACCTCTGCCGACATATCTCTTTGCTATTGAAACAACAAGACGAAGGTTTGCTTCGGCAAGACGCTTCTTTGCGGCAGCGTCGTTATCGTTTATTCTCATTGCGAGGTCAATTTCTTCCTCGGCCGTAAGAAGAGGAATACGTCCGATCTCCTTAAGATAAACCTTAACGGGATCGTCTGCACCCTGATTTTTATCGTCAACATCCTCTGTTGCAAGCTCTGCCGACTTCGGCATGTCCATGTCAAAATCAACATTCTCGAGGTCAACGTTTGAAAGGTCGTCAACAAGCTCGATATTCTGATTTTCAATCGTTTCATAGAGCTTATCAAGATCCTCAAGATCGAGGTCAATATCAAGAATTGCCTGGTCAATATCCTGAGTTGTGAGCTTGCCGTTTGCCTTACCCTTTTCAATGAGGTTTTTAAGAACGGTTTTTTTGTCCAAAGGTGCTGTCATTGCATTGTTTTCCATAGCGTTACTCCTTATTTAACTTCCGTTTGGATTTTTGAAAAGATTTCTGAATTCATCGTCGCTCAGCTGAGAAACATCGGAAACAGACATCTTATTTTTTTCTTTTTCAAGAACTTTTATACAATCGTCACATTCCGTGACGGTATTACTTAGCTGATCGGTCATTGAAGCGAAGCGTGCGATCCTTCCCATCTCCTCGGGAGTGAACTCCGAGGCAAGCAGTGAAAGTTCCGTTCCTCTGCCCTCGTCAAGTCGGCTTGCAAGCGCATGCCACACTCGGCGGTTGAAATCGGTAACAAAAATATCTTCGCCGACCTTACCCTTGATTTTTCTGTAAAAATCAGGATTCTGCATTATCGTGGCAATTAGCGTTTCCTCGGCCTTGGCGGCTTTAAGGTGCTTTGACCGCTCGGGATTCACCGTGTCCTTCGGCATGACCGTGTCACGGACGATCTCGTTGAACTGCTCCTTGCTCTGTGCCCTCGTGAGCCGTTTGTATGCACGCTTTATCTCCTGCATTATGGCGTCCTTGCTGACCGACATCTCGTTGGCAAGCTTCGTTGCGTAAATATCCTGCTCGATAGGGTTGCCCGTTGAAAGGATATCGGCAACGGCTGTCAAAAACTTCGACTTGCCGTCAATCGACTCAAGGTCATATTTGTCACGCTCACGCAAAATGCTGTATTCTATATCGTTTGCGGCACCGTCAAGAAGATTTTGGAACTTCTCTTTGCCGTAATTTTTAATAATCTCATCGGGATCCTTACCGCCCGTGAGCTTTAAGACCCTGATTTTCAGTCCGGTCTGTCCGAAAATTCCGATTGCACGCTTGGTCGCCTTCTGACCCGCTTCGTCGGAATCGTAGGAAAGAATAACCTCGTCGGCATATCTGGAAATCAGTCTCGCCTGCTCCTGCGTAAGTGCCGTTCCGAGACAGGCAATGGAATTCGTAAAGCCTGCCTGGTGCAAGGCAATAACGTCCATATAGCCCTCGCAGACAATCAAGCTGCTCGGGTTACCGTTCTTGGCAAAGTTCAGTGCAAAAACGCCGTTGCTTTTCTTGTAAACGAGCGTGTCCGACGTGTTGACGTACTTCGGCTTCGAATCATCAAGCACACGGCCTCCGAAGGCGATAACATTTCCTCTGAGGTCGATTATCGGCACCATGGCACGGTTTCTGAAGTTGTCGTAATAGCTCACTCTGCCGTTTTTCTCGCTCTTTTTGACGAGGTTGGCGTCATAAAGCTCCTGATTGGTGAAGCCCTTTGAGTGCATATGCTCACGCAGTGCGTCCCATGAATCGGGTGCGAAACCGAGGCCGAAATGCTTTATCGTCTGCATTGAAAGCCGTCGCTTGCCTGCAAAATAATCAAGACCTACCTTGCCCTGCGGCGACATCATTGTCTGATGAAAAAATCTTGCCGCCTCACGGTTAGCAGCCAAAATCCGCTGACGGTGCTTTGCGATGGTATCGTCATAGCCCTCGTCGGGCATTCTCATTCCTGCCCTGTCGGCAAGCTGCTTGACCGCCTCGACATAATCGAGATTTTCGATTCGGCGCATAAATGTTATTGCGTCGCCGCCTGCACCGCAGCCGAAGCAATAGAACGACTGACTCTCCGGATAAACGGTAAAGGACGGTGTTTTTTCGTTATGGAACGGGCACAAGCCCTTGGGGTTTCTGCCGCGCTTTGAGAGGTTGACATATTGAGATATAAGGCTCTCGATATCGGTTCTTTCACGCAGCTCGTTCAGAAACTCATCGCTTATTGCCATAATATCAACCTCCTTAAATTTTTATTTTAAACCATCATCCACGAATTTGGAACGAAAAGCATTTCAAACGTGCTGACGGCAAATCTGTCCGTCATGCCTGCAACATAGTCGCATACGGCACGTTCGACGCCCTCTTTTTCGCTTATTTTTATGTAAAGCTCGGGCATCTCGTCGGGATGATTCAAGTAATACTCATAAAGCCACTTTATCATCTCAATCGCCTTTGTCTCCTCGCTCTTGCAAGCCGGATTCGTGTAAACCCTCTCAAACATGAACGAGTGAAGAGTTGCAAACGCATCGGCACAATCCTCGCCGAGAATTATATCATTTTTGCTGTTTTTCACAACTGATTTAACAAGCTTATCTATACGCTGCCCCTTTGAATAGCCGAGCGCATCACGGATATCCTTCGGAATATCTTCCTCTTTCATCACTCCGGCATGAACGGCGTCGTCAATATCGTGATTTATATATGCGATTCTGTCGGCAATACGGACAATTCTGCCTTCCAGTGTTGCCGCTTCCTCGCCGTTTGTATGACGGTCAATGCCGTTTCTTACCTCCCAGGTGAGATTCAGACCCTTGCCCTCTTTCTCAATGACATCAACCACTCTGACGCTCTGCTCATAGTGGCGAAATCCGCCGTAGCAAACGCTGTTGAGCGCACGCTCACCTGCATGGCCGAACGGGGTGTGTCCGAGGTCATGACCGAGTGCAATCGCCTCAGTCAGCGTCTCATTAAGTCCGAGGCAGACCGCAATAGTCCTCGCAATCTGAGCGACCTCAAGAGTGTGGGTCAATCGAGTTCTGTAGTAATCACCCTGCGGCGAAAGAAAAACCTGGGTTTTATGCTTGAGACGGCGAAAAGAGTTGCAATGTATGACACGGTCACGGTCATGCTGAAAGCATGTTCGCAGCTCGGTTTCCGGTTCAAAGACCTGTCTGCCCCTGCTCGAATCGGAGAAGCAGGCGTTGCTGCTCAGAATAAGATGCTCGTTTTCGCAAAGTCTTTCTCTGACCGTTTTTTCCATACAAAACACCTCCGGAAGGCTTCTCAATAATTATATACTCCGTTTTTCGTCCTTTTCCTCTTTTTATTTTAAAAAATTTAAGGCATAGCCTCAAAGACTTCACCGATTTCTTCACTTTTTAGCTTTCCGAAGCTCAAATCGACAAGCTTTTTTTCAAAATTATAGACATCATCGGTCGGCATTTTGAAAGTAACTGTCACCGTGTCGGCAAAATCGGTATCATCGATCACTCCTCCGCATTCGGGTATGAGCGAATTGAGCCTGCCGTAAAAATTATAATCGCAGCAGACCTGCAGCACCTTGCAAAGCTTCATCGTTACGATTCCGCCTGCCTCAACGGCAATCTTGGCGGTGTGGGAATATGCCCTGACGAGCCCGCCCGTACCGAGAAGCGTACCGCCGAAATAACGGGTAGCAACAACAACGCAGTCTGTCAGATTCTCCTTGACAAGAACATCAAGCACGGGAATTCCGGCCGTTCCCTGCGGCTCGCCGTCATCGGAATAGCGGCGTATCTGCCCGTCCCGAAGAACATAGGCATAGACATTGTGAGTCGCATCCCAATGCTTTGATTTTATCTCATTGATAAAGGCGACCGCCTCATCCTGAGTTGCAACGGGCTTAATATAGCCGATAAATCTGGATTTTTTCTCGACGAACTCGTCGCTCGATGCTTTCGCAATCGTTCTGTACTCCAAGGCGATCCCCCTTCCTTTTATCTAAAAAAAGACGGTGTTAAATACACCGCCTTTTCTCTCATCATTATTTAGACAAATTGAAACGCTTATTGAAGCGGTCAACACGTCCGCCGGTATCAACAAGCTTCTGCTTACCTGTAAAGAACGGGTGGCATTTTGAGCAAATATCAACACGGAGATCTTTCTTTGTTGAACAAGTCTTTATCTCATTACCGCAAGCACAACGAACAACCGTCTCTTCGTACTTAGGATGAATTCCTTCCTTCATGTGTTTCACCTCTTTCGATATATTCACGCAACAGCTATTGTATCACAGGTTTTGTGAAAATGCAATAGCTTTTACAAATATTTTTAAAAAAACAGACCCCGTCTGCTGACAGGATCCGTGAAAGCAAAACAGCCGTTGCGAAAACGACTGTTTAATTATGTCGGCGTCGCCTTATCTTCCCGGGCGGCTGCCCGCCAAGTATTTTCAGCGCGGAAGAGCTTAACTACCGTGTTCGGGATGGGAACGGGTGGACCCTCTTCGCCATCGACACCGACTCTGTTGGGAACTATTGTTCCCAAACGACTTGCTTATTATATACCGTGATTGCCGATTTGTCAAGCTTTTTTTGAAAGTTTTTTACTTTTTTTCGATAACTTTTTCAATTTCGCCGACATACATATAGTGGTAATCCTTTGCGGCATAGTTTTTCTCGATAGTCTTATCAAGAAAGCCCGAATTGTCCAAGGGCTGAACCGCAATTTTTTTGCATTTGAGCGTCAGTCTTGCCTCGGCCGGGTAAACGGCCTCGCCATCGGTTGCAAGGATCAGACCGGCTTCTTTTATTTTATCGCAGTCTCTGCCCGAGATTCTTCCGCAAAGGCGAAGCATATCCTTGTATTCGGGGTCAAAGAAACTGATTGTAAAATAATCCTGCTCATCAATGAATTTCTTTGTATACCTCTGCGGACGTATAAATATAAATGCTACATCTCTGCCCCAAAGTTCACCGATTCCGCCCCAGCTGACGGTCAGGGTGTTCCATTTTTCGGGAGTGCCTGCGCTGACGAGTGCCCAGTCATCGGCAATCAGCTTAACGGGATTTTCTTTTAATTCTTTAATTGTCATAGTACCACCTCATAGAGTAATTTATGCTGCTTTTCTTTTTATCATTCCGACAAGGGAGAATATTCCGAACATTATCGCATTAACGGCCACAACGCTCGCACCTGCCGGCATTGAGAACGCAAACGAGACGAGCAGACCGATAAAGAAGCATACAACCGAAACAACAGCCGACACGATAACTACTTTCTTGAACGTCTTGCAAACCCGCATTGCCGTCAGTGCCGGGAAAATAACGAGGCTTGAAATGAGCATTGCACCCATTATTCTCATGCCGATAACAACCGTTATTGCCGTCAGCAGGGCTATCAGTGTGTTGTACATTCCTGTTTTTGTGCCCGTCGCCGTTGCGAAATTTTCGTCAAACGTGACTGCAAAAATTTTATTGTAAAATACGCAGTAGAGAATCAGCATCGTCGCCGAAAGGGCTATGCTTATTATAACATCCGTACTGCTCATTGCAAGTATGCTGCCGAACATATATCCGTTTACATCGGAATTAAGGCCCGTCGTCATTGACGTTACGAGAATTCCGATCGCCAGTGCCGTGCTCGAAATAAGAGCTATTGCCGCATCGCCTTGGATCTTGCTGTTATCGCTCATCCTCAAAAGCAGAAATGCCGAAATAACTACGACAGGTACGGAAATTGCAAGCGGTGCAACATTCATCGCAAGTGCAATGCAGAGTGCACCGAATCCAACATGCGAAAGTCCGTCGCCTATCATTGAATATCGCTTTAAGACGAGCGTAACTCCGAGCAAAGCTGCACAGAGAGCAACCAGCACGCCGACAATTATCGCTCTGCGCATAAAGCCGTAGGAAAGCATCTGAACGAACATATCAAGCATGGCTGTCACCTCCGATAATCCTTTTTGCCGCCGCTGTTTTAAGATATTCCTCGGTCGTACCGAAGAAATCGCTGTCATGTTCCATGCAAAGAATTTTGTTTGCATATTGAATTGCACTCTTAACGTCATGAGTTACCATAATTATCGTAACGCCGTGCTCTTTATTGAGATGACTTATCAGCTTATACATATCCTCGGTCACAAACGGGTCAAGACCTGTTGTCGGCTCATCGAGGAGCAGAAGCCTATCCGTCGCACACAATGCCCTTGCGAGCAAAACTCTCTGCTGCTGGCCGCCCGAAAGCTCGTTGAACGACTTGTTCTTTATGGAATTTATCTTCATAATATCCATGTTTTCCTGAGCAATTCGCCTATCCTCGGCCGTGTAAAAAAGCTTCCCTTTTCCGCCGAGTCTGCCGCTGAGGACAACCTCCTTAACGCCGGCCGGGAAATCCTTTTGAACCTGCGTTTTCTGCGGCAAATAACCAATCTCGCTTTTCTTTATTCCGTTAAAATCTACACTTCCTTCGGAAATTTTCTGCAAACCGAGAATACCTTTCAGAAGTGTGCTTTTTCCTGCTCCGTTCTCGCCGACGATGCAAAGGAAATCACCCTCATCAACGGTGAAGCTGACGCCGTCGACCGCCTTGGTAGAATCATAATTCATATGAATATTTTCGCATTTCAAAAGCTGCATCAGTTCAGCGCCTCCTTTAAATTATTGTAATTCTGCCGCATGAGCGAAAGATATGTCTCTCCCCTCTTCATCTCGTCCGAAGAAACATTATGGCATGAATGAAGAAGAAGCATTTTTGCTCCCGTTTCAATCGAAACCGCCCTTGCAATTTTCGGCTCGGTCAGTTCCTCGTAGAAAATGACCGGCAGCTTGTCCGTATTAATCTTATCAATTATGTGAGCCATAACCGCTGCGCTCGGCTCGGTATTGTCAACGCAGGAATCAAATGCCGCTGTGAATTCAATGCCGAATTCGTGAGTGAAGTTCTTCATTGCGAACCTCGAGCCGGAGACAATTTCCTTACGCTTTGAGCTTTTAACAAGCTCGGAGAATTTGTCTCCGAGCTTTAATATTTCCGCAGAATAGTTCTTTGCGTTTCCGCTGTAATAACTCGCATTGTTCGGGTCGGCTTCGCCCATTTTCTTAGCAATGCAGTCGACCATTTTAGCTGCCGTTTCAAGGTTTGTCCAGATATGCTCGTCCGTCTCGCCCTCATCGTGCTCATCATGCTCTTCGCCGTGATGATGATCATGGTCGTGATCGTTGATCGCAATTCCGAGCTCATCGGCGATATCAATCTTTTTCACGCTGTCGTTCTCAACTGCGTCCGTTATCTGCGTAACCCACGTTTCGGTGTGCTCGCTGACATAGAAAAAAATATCCGAATTTTCAAGCTCTATTATATCCCTCGGCGTCGGCTCATACGAATGGCTTTCAACGCCCGTCGGCAGAAGCATTTTGACGTCCGCTCTGTCGCCCGCAACCTGTCGGGCAAAATCGTAAGGAGCAAAAATCGAGCAGACAACGCTCAGCCTGTCGCTCTTTTTCGGTGCTGTATACGAACAGCCGCAAAGCATTAGCATTATAACAGCGAGCAAAATCGCCGTAATTTTATTTTTCATCCAATGCCTCCCTGCATTTTTCACACATTCCGTAAAGAACGGTTTTTTCGGGACTTATCACAAAGCCGTGATGCTCCAAAACATGCCGTGCCAGCTCATCGAGATATCCGCACTCGACATGCAGAAGTCTGCCGCATCCTGAGCATTTCAGGTGATAGTGAGATTTACAATTTCCGCTTTTATCTATGAATTCAAAGCATGCGCTCTGACCCTCTTCTGCAATGTATTTACGCACAAGGCCCTGCTTTATCAGCTTATCAAGGTGCCGATAAACCGTCGCCTTGCCGACAGGCCGGCCATCCTTTGCAAGCTCGGATATTATATCGTCGGCCGTGAAATGCCTGCCCGGCTGCTTTTGCAAAAGGGAAAGAATCAGGCTGCCCTGCTTAGTATTATATGAATTTTCCATTTATTTCACCTTCTGAATATGAAATTGAGATTCAATTTCATATTGTACTCCCTTTTTTGCGATTTGTCAACACCGCTTGTCAATATGATTATTGTGTGGTAGAATAAAGTATAAACATTTCACATGAGTTATTAAGGGATCAAATTATGAAAAAATACATTTCACTGATAATATGCGCAGTTTTGCTTTTCTCTCTTTCCTCCTGCTCGGTCGAAAAAACGCCGATACTTGACAACAGCGGCAACAGCTACTTTGTTGATTTCTATACCGATGACGATTACGTTTATATTGAATGTGTGCTGAATATCTACAACCCGAACAACACCGAATCCGAGATCAAAATTTCGGCAATCGACAATGAGGACGTTGAAATCGGACTTCTGAAGAGCAAAAATCTCGTTGCGATTGACAAAGAGAGCGAAAAAGATGTTTTCCGTCTCAAAAGCGGCGAAAACACAATAACCGTGCTTTTCCGAGGCGAGTATGCAGGAATTTATCAGATAACCTCACGGGAAATTCCGAGATTTATTTATATCAGCGAAAACTGAACGTTTAAGAAAAACGCAAACGCAGGCCTTTCGGTCTGCGTTTTTGATTGCATATTTTTATTTAAAAAGTTTTCCAAGCTGTTCAATGATTATTTTGATCACATTCACTATCATATTTTTAAGAAGCGTGAAAAAGCTCGGTCTTTCCAGCGGATTTCCCTTGTCCTCAACGGTCATGGGTCTTACCGAGTCGCCGTTGTTTTCCTCGCCCTCATAGATGAGATACTGTGGATAGTTCTCATCGCTGAATACCGTCATCGGACTGTCGCCATGGCGAAGAAGCTGATAAATAAACGGGCAAAGCACTCTCGGATAGCAGTTGTGCTTCATGTTCTGAATATACCATGTCGTATCCGGGAAAAGCGTTGTTGACGCATCAACGGCACGGTCGGGCGAAATATATTTGTATGTTCCGTCCGCCTTTGCCTTTGCAACATAGTCATCGCTGAGAGTTGAACCGATCGGCGCAGTCAACGTACCCGGTGCCTGCTGCTCGCAGGTTACTATCATATCGCTCTGACGGTCGGCATTGTACACAACCGGATAAAGCTGATAGCCGTATTTTGCAATGATTGAAACGTTAACTCCGTCGGCCTTCATCTGCTTATACATTGTCGTAAGCTTTGAACCAACCGTTTCGTGATAATGATTAAGTTTGGCGATAAGACCTGCGTATTCGTCCTCAACACCGGCAAAGATATAATCCCTCGCCTCTTCAAATCTGTCGGCGGAAACCATTGACCAATAGCCGGGAGTCGTGCCGTAGCAAACCCTCATTACATCGGGTGTGACATACTTGGCGACCTTTGTTGCCGTTTTGTTAAAATACTCCATTGTCATGCCGAGTCCGTAGGTCTTGTTGCTGAGAGTGATGACCTCCTTGAGAAGCGTCAAGGGAAGGGAATCGTCAAGATTTTGACTTGCGAAGAAATCAACCGCATCGGCATCAAAATACATTTCACCGTTAAAGAGCGAATTGTTTATCTCCGTGCCGAAGCAAATCGGGTTGTAAAGAACAACATCGTCAACATCTTCCCAGCCGTACTCGGCAAGGTAAGCGGAAAGGATTGTTGTTCCGAGACATCTTGCAAGGATTTTAATGCGTGAATGACCCGTAACCTCTTTGACCGCCTGAATGTATTCGTGAAGGTCATCGGCAATATCACACGGGTCAAGGCGGCAGTCGTACTGATAGAAATACTTGAATAATTCATTTGTTGCGCCCTCAGGCGTTGTTACGTCATTGGACGGCTTGTGGATATCATATATAGGATTGTTTTTCCAATAGTCCGCTGTTTTATATCCTGAATTGTTCGCGATTTCACCGTTATTGTCAAGGGCAAAATCCTTATAGGCTTCTGCCATATACTTTGTGAAAAGTGCTTTAAATTCCGAAAAATCGTCCGTCAGATAACCCTTTGTGTATACGGGAACAAGCTCCTTCAAAGCATTCTCAACAAAGCCGTCCGGAACATACGGCAGTGCTTCACTGCTTGGGTCATCTTTATCGGTAAGGATTGTCGCACGGCCACGTACATAAATTATCGGTACCGTGTCACATTTACAGGTATCTTCCGCCATTGCACTCATAGGAGCGATGATTATTGTGAAGATTACCAGACTTAGAAATACTGCTAAAAACTTTTTCAAAACTATCTCTCCTTATTCAATTTTGTATATATGAAATCCCATCTTGCCGCCGCAATTATTCCGCTTCTTTTGCGGCAAGCTCGTCAAGATATTCATCATATGTGATGTTCTTATCGTAGAAGCTGCCCGTTGTAACGTCAATGATTCTGTCGGCTATCGTCTGCACAAACTGATGGTCATGTGACGTAAACAAAACAGTTTCCGGGAAATTGATAATGCCCTTATTGAGCGACTCGATCGACTCAAGATCAAGGTGGTTTGTCGGCTCATCGAAGATAAGAACGTTTGCGCCCGAAAGCATCATCTTACAAAGCATGCAGCGAACTCTCTCGCCACCGGAAAGAACCTTTGCTTTCTTCGTTGCCTCCTCGCCCGAGAACATCAGTCTGCCGAGCCAGCCTCTGACATCGCTTTCAAAAACAAGGTCGGAATATCTCCTTACCCAGTCAATAAGCGAATCCTCGCAGCCGTCGAAGAACTCCGAGTTGTCGGACGGAAAATATGACTGCGACGTTGTAACGCCCCATTTAAATGTACCCTCATCGGGTTCAAGTTCACCGACAAGAATTTTAAACAGTGTTGTTTTTGCAAGTCCGTCCGTACCGACAAAGGCTACCTTTTCGCGAGGCTTAATAGTAAACGAAACATTGTCGAGAACCTTTCTGTCGCCGACAGTCTTGCTTATTCCCGAAACCGTCAAAAGCTCGTTGCCGACTTCACGGTCGGGCTTAAACGAAACAAACGGAAAACGGCGTGAAGAAACAGGCATATCCTCAATATTAAGCTCGTCGAGGAGCTTCTTACGGCTTGTTGCTTGCTTGGATTTGGAGGCATTGGCACTGAATCGTGCAATGAATTCCTGCAATTCCTTTTTCTTCTGCTCGGCCTTTTTGTTCTGCTCTCTGAGCTGACGCTGTGCGATCTGGGTGTAGTCATACCAGAAGTCGTAGTTGCCGACATACATTTCAATCTTGCCGAAGTCGATATCAACAATATGCGTACAAACCTTATTTAGGAAATGTCTGTCATGCGAAACAACAATAACCGTGCTTTCAAGATCAATGAGAAAATCCTCAAGCCAGCGAATAGCCGCAACATCGAGGTGGTTCGTAGGCTCGTCCATCAAAAGGATATCGGGATTTCCGAAAAGAGCCTGTGCAAGAAGGACCTTAACCTTGATGTCATTGTCAAGCTCGCTCATCTTGGCATAGTGGAATTCATTTGTAACTCCGAGACCGTTAAGAAGAATCTCGGCGTCGCTCTCTGCACTCCAACCGCCCATCTCGGCAAACTCTTCCTCAAGCTCGCTGACTTTAATTCCGTCCTCTTCCGAAAAGTCCTCTTTCATATAGAGGGCTTCCTTTTCGTCCATAACCTCGCAAAGATGCGGATTGCCCATGAGTACCGTGCGAATAACGTCATACTCGTCAAATGCGAAATGATCCTGTCTGAGAACAGACATTCTCTCGCCCGGGGTAATGATAACCTCGCCCTTGTTCGGCTCAATCTCGCCGGAAAGAATTTTCAAAAAGGTTGATTTTCCGGCACCGTTTGCGCCGATAAGTCCATAGCAGTTACCGTCGGTAAATTTCAGATCCGCTCCCTTAAAAAGCTCTCTGCCGCCGTACTGCAAACTAACATTAACTGTGCTGATCAATTGTATTTCTCCCGAATATATTTATTTATCTTTTTACAAGATATTTAACAAATTTATAAACCTTGCTCTTGAATCCGTAATAGGTTTTTCTGATAAAACGGATAACAGGCAGGAACTTAACATACATCAAATAATCGCTGTCGGTTACATTATGCACCTTGCCGTCACGCTCAAAGCTTTTTAAAACACCGATTATCTGATCACTGCGAATATTGTATTCGTTATCCCATTGATTGTCCCCGCGCATCACAAATGCTCCCGAATTTATGAACATTACACGATGAAGCACAAACTGACCGTTATCACGCTGATAAAAAACAATATCGCCCGGTTTGATTGCCTTTTTCGGCTTAACAAGCGTTATTGTGTCCTTCCTGTCCCGTATCAGCGGCAACATACTGCGGCCTGCAGAAACAAAAGAAACCTCGCCGTGATTATCCAGCGCATCACGGATAACCGGAGCCATATCGTTAAGACTTACTTTCTCACTCAAGTATCTCGGCTCCTTTTAAGGCTTTGATAAACTCAATCACGTCGCCTTCAATTTTCTCGGGCTGAACCTTACATTCGTTAGCAAGAGCAGAAACAATTTCATCGGTCTCGGCACCCTTTTCAAGCATGCCCCAAATAAAAGTACCTGTCTCGTTAACCGTTATAAGACCTGTAAAATTTATTCCGCCGGGAGCAACAACAACGCTTTTGCTGCCAACCTTTCTTATTCTGTAGCCCTCTTTAATTTTCATGTTTTTTACCTCCGAGAGTTTCTGTAATGCAAATCTTCCTGTCCTCTATCCTTACTTCCTTGTTGCAAACATTCAGAGCGGCAGGCTTGTGAGTTATTATAATACATGTTCTGTTTTCGAGGTCTCTGAGATTTTTAAGCAAGCGTTCCTCCGTCGCTTCATCAAGAGCAGATGTCGCCTCATCAAGCAAAAGAATCGGTGCATCATAAAGAATCGCCCTTGCAATCGCAATACGCTGTATCTGACCCTCCGAAAGGCCGAGACCACGCTCGCCAACCATGGTCTCCAATCCCTCCGGGAGCTGAGAAACGAACTCATCGGAACAGCTCAAACGAACAGCACGCTCAATCTCGTCATCACTCATTTCTTCGCACATAAAGGTTATGTTTTCCCTCAATGTGCCGGAAAGAAGCATATTGCCCTGCGGAACATAAGAAAACAGTTTTCTTGTGTTTCTGTCAACCTGCCGTTCTGAATTTTCCGTAATAACCTTAATTGTTCCCTTTTCAGGTGACATAACACCTAAAAGCAGCTTAAGCAGTGTACTCTTACCTATTCCCGAAATACCGGTTATTGCAGCAAAATCACCTTTGTTAATCGTTGCGCTTGCATCCTCAAAGACATAATCTCTGTTGTATTTAAATGTAATCGAATCGAATTTAACGGATTTCAGCTTTTCGTAAAATTCATATCTGTCGCCGATATCATCATCCGCCTCAAGCTCGTCATCGTAGTTTTCAATTTCAATTATTCTTTCGGCAGAAGCTATAATTGCATAGTAAGTCGGAATCACTCCTGCCAAGGCCGAAAGCGGCGACTGAATCTGATTGACAAGCTGCAAAATAGCCGTCAATTCACCAACATCAATCATGCCCTGATAGACACGGAATCCGCCAAGCACCATTGCAAAAAGGTAGCCGAGACTGAACGCCATCTGAATGCCCGTGTTTGCAAAAATGCTTATAGTTGCTCTCTTTATGCGGATTTTATAGTTATCGTTTTGAAGCTTGCGAGCCTTGTCCGAAACCTGCTTGTAGGCATTGAACACCTTGATAACAAGCGAGCTCGCTATCGACTCTTGGAAGAAAGAGCGAACCTTTCCGTCGGCATCCTGAGCTTTTTTATGGATTCCCTTTAAATAATTTCTGAAAAATGCCGTTGTCAGCGCAATTAAGCCGCCTCCGGCAAGAAAAATAACGGCAAAAATCCAATCAAGGCCAACCATTATCACAACAGCGGAAATGAGCTTCGTCAAGAGCGAAACGACATTGGGAACAAGTCCCGTAACGCCGTCGCAAATCGTCTGAACATCGGAGGTCAGGCGGTTAAGTAAATCACCGCTGTGGTGCTTCGATATCTCCGAATAATCCTTCTTCATGATTGATTCAAAGACACTCGTTCTGATTTTTATTTCAATTTTTGCACGGGCACGCTCATACATATTGCTGTTGAAAATCTTCAGCGAAATTTGTACGAGGACAAGAATAAGAAGATATATTGCACCGTGCTTTAGCAGTTCGGCGTCGCCTCTTGTCGCACCGTTTATAATATCTTTTGTTCCAAAAGCCGTCAAAATGCCGAAATAGGCAAGTGCGGCACTCAATACAGCATATAAAAAGACAAAAAGCCAACTGCCTTTTGATGTCTTTATTATCCATTTAAGAGAGGAAACATCGCTGCCGCCTTTGCGGTTATGACTTTTGGTTTTTTTGTCTTTCAATCTTATCTATCCTTTTATAACAGTAATCCTTGGCTCATCGTTTTGTATGAAAGCTCTGCCGCTTCAAGGCTTATATTGCATTTGAGCTTGTAAATCGGTACATCGTTTAAAAGCTCATTGAGAAAATCGCAGAGCATAATCATTCTTTCGGGGTTGGCCGGACGAATCGTCTGCGAAATCAGCGGACTGAGAGCATCATCCGGAGCGATACGCTCAATAGAATTGGTCGGGCTTTGCTCAATAAAGCAAATTGCGCCCAGCTCGGCAGATGTATTGACATTTATATCGTTCTTGCCGGAAAAAGGTGTTCCGAAAATATAATACTTTCCGTCAATCCTTCTGTAGGCTGCCTTATCATCATTGATTATATACGCCTTTTCGCCCAGAAGCTTCAACCAGAGAGATGTGTGGGTTGACTTGCCTGTTGAACACGGTGCCGAAAAAGAATATGCTTTTCCGTCTGCAACAACGGTTGACGAATGTAAAAACATGCCGTTATATTCAAGCAGCTTAAGATTAAATGCAGAACCGACCCACAAATATTCGAGACCTGCACCCTCCAAAACGTCCTTGTAATATTCCATTTGCTGTTCCATCAGGGAATCGCTGACTCCGATTCTGAAATCGGCTTTTTCGTCACAGCGATATTTTTCGCTGCGATCTCTGAGCAGGTCGTATCTCGGCTCATAAGCGACGTTAAGCCCTGCAATTTTATAAACAGGCATTTGTTCACCACTTTTCAGGTTTTATTCACGTCTACCATTGCGTTAATGATAAATATGAATAAAACCTAAGTTCGGCAGACAACCGTAAAAGCTGTCTGCCGACTCGGTTCTTTTTGAAATTAGCCAATGATGAGATCGCTACCGATGCTGCTTGCTGCAGATTTAGCATTTGTATCAGGAGTAACCTCCGGCGGAACAACTGCTGAGCTGCCGTCAGCCATAATATCTTCAACGATATCGAACTTTTTGATATCAAGCTCAGGCTTATTGTAGATCATTTCTTTCACCCCTCAAAAAAATATTTGATAAAAGGGTATAAAAATTAAAACAGAATTCTTAACGTTAACATTTAATTTTTATTATCCCAATATCTATGGTAATTTTATCATTTATTGCTCCTATTGTCAACATATTTTTCTTCAAATGAAAGAAAATTTTCTTCAAATGAAAGAAATTATTCAAAAACGGCAAAGGCTCCGTGCCTAAGCACGGAGCCAAATTAGCATTGTTATTGAAATTTATCAGTATAAGCCTCTACCTGTGATATAATCGCCTGTAAGAGCAAACGTTGTGCTTTCGGCACGAGTTCTCAAACCGAAGCTGAAGTCGCCAAGATAGAAGTTAGTTCTAACTGTCCAGACAAGCTCGTCGCCATCCTCAACAGGAGTCCATGTAACCTTATCAAATGTACGGGTATTTCCGTCAGCATCGATAAGCTGAACCTTGAATACATCCTTGCTTGTTCTGATGATTACATCATGATAGCCTGCATAAATCTTACCGTCCATGTATGTTCCTGCCGGATACATATCGGGAACAGAGATTGAGTGGATGCTGAGGTCAAGGCCTTCTGTTGCATTGATTTCAAGTGCAAGACCTGCATCGTTGTACTCATCACCCCATCTGCCGAATACATTGTATGATGCATGAGCAGATGTAGCTGCAACCTTGAAGCTCCAAATCTCGTTGTCGCCGCTTGTTGTGATAACTGCATCCTCACGGTTGAATGTGAGAGCGTTGTCGCCTTCGCCTACAAGACGGATAGCCTTCGGAGAACCGTTAGCTACAACCTGGATGTTAGCGTTTGAACCGATTGTCGGTGTGCCGATAACATCAGCACTTACAAGCTTGTTGAGTGCAAGAGCTGCCTTAGCGTCTGTGATAGCCTTTGCAGCTGAATCAACTGTAGCCTGCTGAACCTTAGTAAGATCTCTTGCTACGCTTGAACCTGCTGTTACAGCAGCAGCATATGCGTTCCAAGTGGATGCTGTGTAAAGACCTGAAACTGAGCTGTCGAAACCTGCGATAGCTGCGTCAAGTGCTGTGTAGTCAGCATACTCAACCTGTGCGCCCGCAATCTTAACTTCTGTGCTTTCGATCTCAAGAGTCTTGTCAAACTGGAATGCACCATCTGAATAGAACATGAACTGTGCATCCGAACCCTTATCAAGACGATAGAACTGCCAGCACGGAGAAACAGTCTTACCCTCTGCTTCGCTTGCCATATATTCGTCAAGCTTTTTAACGGTATACATTGCATCGTTCGGGCAGAAGAGCTTTGATACTGCACCTGCCGTTGCTGTATCCTTTGCCTTGAACTTATAGGTCATAACCAAGGTGTTGTTACACTTAAGAGTGGGAACCTCGGTAATTGATGAAGATGAGCTGGGCTGAATGTAGAAAGTATAGCCTTCATACTTATCATAGCAACCCTCTTCAGCCTTAATGCTGTCAGGCCACTCTACGCTACGCATATCGCCCAAAGAAGCGTGATCATAATCACCGTAATGGTTGATTTCGTTATAATCATAGTTTGAGAAAGCATCACCAAGAGTATGAAGATTTACATCTTCCTTATGGAGGAGATCCTTTCTCTCACCTCTGTAGTATTCACTACAACCCATAATATCAACAACTGAATTATCATAGAAAATGGTAGCATACATTGCACCAAACCAGAAATCTGTTGTGAGGTAAAGGTCTACTGTGAATTCTTCACCGGGGTTAACTACATCTTTGCTTGCAACAAACTTTGCTGTTGCCTTACCCTTTGACCAATCCTTGTACTCGTACAAGTCATTGGCGTTCTCCCAGTCGTTCTTGTAAGGAGTCTTCATCTTACGATAAAGAGCACCCCACTCTGCGTCTGTTGCAGCATCGCCCTTTGCTTCGAGAGCATGATACTCGTCAATAATCTCGTCTTTCCAATAGGAAAGGTTATCTTCGAGAACGTCCTTGCTTGCTGCCTTGCTCTGCATTTCATAACCATACATTCTACCGGTAAGCAACGCAATGTCAATTCGCTCTTTCGGATCTGCGATAGCAAGCTCTTCTTCAGGATAAAGATTACGGTCTTCATCCGTTATTGTGTCGCCGGCGAAACTGCAAATTGCAAATGCCGAGAAAGCAAGAATCACAGAAAGAACAATGCTGATAAGTTTCTTTGCCATAAATATTCCTCCTTTAAAATATCTTAATCCATTCTCAATGGACTTAAGCCGAGTTAAGAAGCCTTACCTGTGCGCTGATTGATTGTTGCGGTCTTGTTGATAACATTATTAAGCAATGTATTATCAACAACGTTAACATATCTGTCACCGTTCAGGTTTGCCGCCATTTTTTGTGCCGATGTCAATGTTACAATTTTCTTCAACGAGCTTGAAAGCAACGCCGAGTCAAGTATTGTAATTGAACCGTCACCGTTGATATCGCCGTATATGACGATTGTATAAGTTCCGATAACCTCATTTGTAATTGTTGATGTTACCGTCACCGTTGTGCCTGTTCCGAGATATCTGCCCTTATTGCCCGAATAGGTGAGCGTAACATTTTCATATGTAATGAAATTGTTTTGGAAGGCCGTCTTTGACATACCCGTAGCCAAGCCGTAAATATAACCGTTCTTAATTATCGTTGTGCTGCCGTCTTTAACCTTAAAGGTCGCCTTAGCATCCTCCGGCTCGAGAGAATCAATATAGCCCTGCAAGGTTGCGGTCATTTCATCAACCTGCGACTGCTTATCAATCGTCAGCTGCATATTATTCTTCACGGTTTCTTCACGATAAGCATTGATGAGAGCCATTACCTCATCAAAATTCTTATATGTATTATTATAAATTTCTGAGCTCGAATTGTCAAGCAAATCCAGGATTTTTTGAAGTTCTGTATAGTTTGCCAATTTTTTGACCAAATCATTGGTAGCTTTGACGATAGTTTGAGTATATTCATCAACCTCGTCCTGTCGATCTTTTGTCAAACCGAGAAGAACGCTGTCGAGGGCTTCTTGCAGCTTTGCAACGCTCTCATCGGTATACCAGCCTGTAGCTATCTTTTCATTTGCATCGGTAACCGCCTTGTCAAGCTCAGTATAATCCGCCGGGAGCTTTTCAAGCTTCAGCATTCCCGCCTTAACTGACTCAACGTATCTTTCGACATCATCCTGGTGAGAAATATCAAGATTCCAGTCAATCCGATCTATAATCAGCTGAAGCATGGAAGATGATTTCTGAGTGTAATAATGCGTTGCGATTTCCGCTTCGGCTTTTTTAACAACTTCACGAAGCTTCGTGTAATCTGCACCGATATACTTAAGGTCAAGCAATGCCTGCTCGATTGCATCGGCATAGCCTGTAACCTGCTCCTGATATCTGATATCAAGACCTTCTTCGACAGCATTGAGCTTATCCTGAAGATTCTGCCAGCTTTCTTCTGTGTAAAGTGATGAATTCGCAGGAACCTTGCCCTTAGCGGTTTCAACCGCCGAATAGTCTGCCGGCTTATAGTTCAAACCGTCAATTCCGGTTCTGACCGCTTGCACATACATGTCGACCTTTTTCTGATTTCTGATATCAAGATTTTTGTCGATTGATTTAAGCACGTCGTTGAGAGAAGCAACCGTTTCGTCGGTATAATATCCGGTCTTGATTGCCGCTTCGGCGTCCGCAATAGCTTCATTCAGCTTCGTATAATCCGCCGGAAGATACTTGAGGTCGGTTATCGCCTGCTCGATTGCTTTGGCGTAATTGTTGACCTGCTCCTGATATCTGATATCAAGGCCTTCCTCAACCGCATTAATCTTATCCTGCAGATTCTTCCAGCTCTCTGCTGTATAAAGTGACGAATCCGTCGGAACCTTGCCCTTGGCTGTTGTTACCGCACTGTAATCCGCCGGGTTATATTCAAGGTTTGCAACAGCATTTCTGATTGCCGCTGCATAACCGTCAACCGTCGCCTGCTCGGTAACATCAAGGTTATAGTTAACAAGATTGATAGCGTTTCTTACCGCCGCTCTTGACGCTGCGGTGTGGAGCTTTTCATCCATCGCTGCATTTGCTTCTTCAATAGCCTTTCTTACATCATCATAATTTGCACCGATATAATCAAGGTCAGCAATAGCATCTTCGATATTCTGAGCGAATTTATCAACCTCGGCCTGGTGAGTAATATCAAGACCTTCTTTGACGGCATTGAGCATATCCTGAAGGTGCTTCCAGCTCTCCTCGGTGTAAAGTGAGGAATCCGTCGGAACCTTTGCTTTTGCCGTCTTAACCGCACTGTAATCCGCATCCTTATATGTAAGTCCTATGATTGCTGCACGGATGGCCGGCGGATATGCATCTACCGTTTCCTGCTGAGTGATGTCAAGCTTATAGTTTATTCCTTTGAGAACCTCATTGAGCTTTGCAACGGTTTCGTCCGTATAAAGCGAGAGATTCGAAGGAATTTCTCCCTTAGCTTTTGTTACCTCGCTGTAATCTGCCGAAAGAATGACAAGATCTGTTATTGCAGTCTCAATATCCTTGGCGAAAGCATCAACTCTGCTCTGCTGAGTAATGTCAAGACCTTCGACGACCGCTTTAAGCTTATTTTGAAGATTCTGCCAACTTTCTGCCGTGTAAATGCTTGAATCGGCAGGAATCTTGCCCTTGGCCGTTTCAACTGCGCTGTAGTCGGCATCCTTATATTCAAGTCCCTCTCTTGCAGCCTTGATTGTGGCTGCATAGCCGTCAACCGTTGCCTGCTGCGGCTTGCCGAGAGTTCTGTCAACCGCATTGACCGCATCATTGAGTGTCTTTACCGTTTCATCCGTGTAAACCGTAAGGTTTGTCGGAATCTTGGCAATTTCGCTGTCAACCTGTGTATAGTCGGCCGGAACGAACTTAACCTCAAGATGTAAAATCGCATCATTGATTGCGGCAGCGTAACCGTCAACCTGCTTCTGTTTTGTTATATCGAGATTATAAACAACCGAATTAACTGCATTATTTAGGTTTGCAATCGATTCATCTGTGTAAATGCCCTCGGCAATTTTTGCGTTTGCTTCTTTGACAGCCGTAACAACCGCCGTGTAATCGGCACTCTTTACCTTAAGTGCACCGATCTTGACTCTGATTTCGGAAGCGTAGCCGTCAACCGTTTTCTGATATCTGATATCAAGATCCTTATTCATTCCGTTCACCGTATCATTGAGAGCCTCAACTGTCTCATCCGTGTAAATCGAAAGGTCGGCCGGAATCTCTGTCAGAGCCTTATTCACATCCGTATAATCAGCCGGCTTATATTTAAGAACGCTTATGGCTGTTTCAATAGCCTCGGCATACTTATTAACCTGCTCCTGATATCTGATATCAAGGCCCTCTTCAACCTCATTCAGTTTATTCTGAAGATGCTGCCAGCTCTCCTCGGTATAAAGCGAAGAATCCGCGGGAACCTTGTTCTTGGCTGCGGTAACCTTTGAATAGTCCGCATCCTTAAATTTAAGATTATTAATTGCATTGTTTATGCTTGTTACATAGCCATCGACCTTGGACTGCTGATCCGCAGTGAGGGTTGTGTCTATCTTTTTAAGCACGGAATTAAGAGTTGCAACAGAAAGAGTTGTGTAAAGCGAAAGGTCTGTCGGTATATTCGCCTTTGCAAGCTCCACCTGCGTGTAATCCGCAGGGGCATATTTCAGTCCGAATATTGCGTTGTCTATCGCTGTTGCATATCCGTCAACCGTAGACTGCTGAGTAATATTAAGGCTCCTGTCAACGCTTGCGATCGTAAGGTTGAGAGCCGACAGCGTCTCTGCGGTGTAAAGTGAATATCCCGGATGAGCGTTTACATAGGTTTTGTTAGCGGCGAGCTTTGCATTGGCTTCTGTTATCTTCTGATCAACCGCCGTGTAACTTGCCGGAAGATATTCAAGCTTGCTTATAGCATCTCTTATGTTATTCGCATAGCTGTCAACCGTAGCCTGCTGGCTGATATTGAGGTTAGGAACAACCGCCATATAAGCATCTTTAACTCTGTTAAGGCTTTCGGCTGTATAAAGTGTGCTTCCGTTTGTAATTATCGGAGATGCTTCATCCTGTGCAGCAGCAACAGCCGTGTAGTCGGCCTTATTTTCCGCAAGTGCCGATATAGCCTTTCTGATAGCTGTGGCATAGCCGTCAACCTGTTTCTGCTTGCTGCCGTCAAGATTTCTTACGACATTATTTATCGCAGTTGTAACGTCTGACCAGTTTGAATAGAAGGTCTCGGCTGTGAAGCCATAGGTTGAAGCATAGGTTTTGAGAATATTATCCGCAATTTGATTTGCTTCTTCGATAGCCTTATCAACCTCTGTATAATCCGCACTGTTTTTTACAAGATTATCAATAGCCGATCTTACGGCAGCAACCGCTCTGTCGATATCGCTCTGATATCTTATATCAAGATCCAGCTTTGACTGAAGCGTTGAAACAGCCGAATCAACAGCCGTGAAATCGGTATACTTTGTTCTGTCGATTGCGTTTGCTTCTGCAATTATATTAATTGCAGCGGTCGTATCGGCAGGTTTATATTCAATATGGTCAAGCCAATATTTGAGTGTTGCAACAGCAGCATCAATATCCTTCTGTCTCGAAAGGTCCAAGTTATGAAGAGCAACAAGCTCGTTATATGCCTTGGTAAGATTCTCGGCAACATCATCAACAATGTTTGAAAGCTTGAGCACCTTATAAGCACTCTCGGCCTTCACCGCCTCAGAATAATCCGCACCTTTAACCTTAAGATTGTCTATTGCGTTTTTGAGGAGAAGTGTATATCCTTCAACCTTTGACTGTTCGGTTATATCAAGATATGTGCCGACTGTGTATCCCTCAAGTTCATTATATACACAGCCTGAATTTTCAAGAACCGAGATTACGTTCGACCAGCCCGAATAAACCTCATCGGCGGTTTTTCCGTAAATCGTCGGGGCTTCCGTCATCATCTTATTTACTGTATTGATATTTGCGATGAAATCGGTATAGTCGGCTGTTGTATACTCAAGGGCATCCATAGCCGCCTTGATATCTGTTGCCATCTTATCAACTGCCGGCTGATAAAGGGCACTGTAATCCGAAGTATAGTTATCAATTAAAGTTTGAAGCTTTGCCCATGAAGCGAGCGTATAGTCGCTCTTATTCTTTGCTATAGCCTGCTTATAATAAGCATCAGCAAGGGAGTAATCCGCCTTGCGCATTTGAAGAGCATCATAAGCAGTCTTTAATTCATTATACGCCGCATCAATATCCGTCTGAGCTTCGTCCGGCTTTGCAAGACATTTCTTTGCATTTACAAAAGCATTTTTGAAGCCCTCCCAACCTGATGAATAATACCAGGCCTGAGGATTGTAGCCCTTGAACTCGCCCTCGGCAAGATTAACTGACATTGTTGTCGGGTCTGTCGCCTGAATCTCCTCAACGAGGGTTCTCAGCGAGCCTTTATCATATGTAACAAATCTAAAGCTAAAAGATTGTCCGACATAAACATTCGTCCAGCCGCCCGGGGTATGATATTTTAAAGAAACCGTGTATTCCTTTGTTCCCGTTTCCTTACATGGGCCTACGCCTTCAAAGAATGACTGAAGTGTAGAATTAATGCTTATTCCCGTCACTGCGGTTTTCCTTGTTGAAAGAGTCAGTCCGAGTTCTGAAGCAGCCGTTGCATCACTATCCGGATTGTTCGATGTGTTATCTGAACTAAAGGTACTGACAATACCGGGAACTGCATATGAGCTGTCAATGCCTACGGTAACCTGCTCATTGGAATCTTTAGCATATGTCGGAAGAACTGTATGAAAACGCAGATTCAACGACGAAAGCGTAGAAGTAACGCTCTTGTCAATATATACAGTTGAAAGCGGTCTGTTTGCATCCGCACCGAAGGCAACATTGTAGTTTTTGCTTGCACTTGATCCGCTAAAGTTCTTCATGTTACCGAAATCGGTAGTCCAAGCCGAAACACTGTTGGTAAATGCACTTGCATTTGTGAAATCAACAGTACCGTCGGTTTTTCCGTTATTATACATTGAACCGTATGTATTCTCGCCGAGAATCATTGTTGCAATGTATGAACGGTTCTTGGTATCCGTACCAATAACCATGTCCTTATACGTTCTTTTGGTTGAATAAATACCCGTCGGGGCAGCTATTGCTTCAACGTAAGACACACATTGAGTTTCATAGTTATTGGTATAGGTTTTGCCGCTTATTTCATTTGTTTCACTGTAGGTGTAGCTGACTGTGAAGATGAGTATTGAACCCACTTCCGCAGTACCTCCGCTGACGGTCCATGTATATGTACCGTTTGAAAATGCGGGTGTAGCCGAAGAGTAGGTAACCGTTGTATTATTACACGAAATCGTAGGTTCACTGTCAAGAGTAACACCCGGGGTAAACGAAATCTGTGTAGCATACGGAGTCTCACCTGCATAAGCAATCGTGGCGAACTTACTTGAAAGATACGGTACGCCGGATTTGGTTGCCTTAACTATCACCGAATCAGTTCCCGAAGGGGGCTTAAGAGAATCGTTTGCGTAAGCGACCCTTGTAACCTCGTTGACATAAATGCCTGCGGTCGGCCTGTTAAGAACAAGCTTCGGGTCGGCAGGAGCCGCCGTGGCCGTAACGCCTCCCGGCATAAGAGTCAGCGGAACAGATGAAAGAACCAAGGCAATCACCATAAGTATGCTGATAACCTTTCTTTTCAGTTTCATCACAAACACCACCTTATTTTTTATTAGAATGTTTGACAAAATATATCCGATGTCCAATTTATACTTCTCGAATATACCTAAGTTTATTTTAACACAGGATACATAATCCGTCAATAAAATTAAGGCGTTTTTATTTTAAAAATGAAAAAGTTTATATTTATTTTGTTTAATATATCCATATTTGATGCTATACAAAGCAAAAGCCGCCATGAAAACTTCAGAAATCATGGCAGCTTATTGTATAAATATAATTTTAAGCTACAAAAAATGAAGCCGCCGTTTTACCGGCAGCTTCGTTTTAGTTCAATTTTTATTTGGCTGCATTTGCAAGATCAATGAATGATGTGAACTTGCCGATGCACTCAGAGGGAGCCTGATTAATTGTCTCTCTGTGTACGCCTGCACTTTCAACCGACTTAACATCGGAGTTACCGATATTGCCGTCAAAATTGAGGTCACCTGCATACTTTGTGTAGTCTGCAATCAAATCGGGATCAAGCATAAGTGATGCATAAGCCTTGAGGATAACTGCATCCTGTCCGTCGATCTTTCCGTCTCCGTTAACATCGCCGAACATGATGAGTGTAAACTCGTTCTTTACAATGTACTCGCCGTACGGATCTTCAACAATCTGAAGCTTAGAACCTGTGCCCGGGCCATGCTTTGTAGCCTTGAGACAGATATCACCGTCTCCCGAGTATCCGTATTCACTTGAGAAATAATCGCTGAAGAACTCTGCTCCGCCGTAGGTTTCCTTAGCGGTATCGTTCCAGAATGTATCGTCAAATCCGATTGCGTAGCCGTAACGATAGTCGATGTTCTGATTAAATGCCGTTGAGCCGCCGTTGTAGAACTCGATAGTTGCAACGTTCTCGAGCTTTTCGATTGCATCGTAAAGTCTCTTGTAATAGTTGTCAACAAGCTTCTGACTGTCTGAGTCGTAGTCACGGTCAAGCTTTCTGCCCTCGTTGTAAGCCTTAACAACCGCCTGAACCGAAGCATCGGTGTATGTGCTCGGCGGGAAGAGGTTTGCAACACGGTCAATCTGTGCATCAAGCTGTGAATAATCGGCAAGTCCGATATAATTCTTCAATGAATGATAGGCCTTTGAAAGCTGACGTCTTGCGGTATTGATCTTGGACTGTCTGTAATCCATAACAGTTCCCGTGGCAACCTTTTCGTTATACTCGGTCATAACCTTGTTCGCAAACTGATATGCATTCCAGAATGCATTCCATGTTCTGTCAGTGTATTTCTTTGTTCCGTCAGCATTGAGGTTATCTTCATTCTTAACCGTTCCGATTTTTCTGAGCACCTTTTCAAGCTGATATGTTGACTTGTATGTCTGATTTCCGATAAGGAGATCCTTATACTTCATAAGAGCATAGCAGCTGAAAGTAACATCTGCACTTGTCGGGAACAGCTCCTTGCCTATCTTTGCCTGCTCATACTGATTAAGGATCTTTCCTGCTTCTCTGAGTCTCTGCTTAAATGCAAGATACGCCCACGGTGCAAAGTCAACCATGTGGAAGTATTCATAATTATCGTCGTAATAATGAAGTCCTTCGTTTCCTGCAAGAGCAAGCTCGTCATATATTGTTTTGAGTTCGCTGATGCTGTAGGTGCTTCCTGCCGGATGATTATTGTTGTAATCAACAGTAACGTAGTCATAGCTCTTGAGGTCAAGAACACCGAGAAGCTCGGCAAGAAGATCAAGCGATGTGTCACAAAGTGAACCCGGACCTGTAATATTGCCGAGGCTTGCAAGAAGCTGCTTAACAGTATTCTTGAGTCCTGTACCGTTATTAACTCCGTCGGAATTTACAACAGTAATAACCTGGTCAAGCTTGGTATAGCTGTAAGGAATAATAAGGCCAACCTGAGTTGCATTATCGGTTGTTCCTGCCGTTTCATAGTGAGGAAGCTGGAACAAGCCGTTAATAGCTCTTGCGAGAAGGTTTGTGATAATCTGCGTAAGCGGCTTATCAAGAGTTGCTGTAAGCTTAGGTGTCGAAGCACGGCGACCGATAAGTGAAAGGACTGTATTGATATCAAAGTCAAGGATAGCGTTCAAGAGTTTATCCATAACGATTTCTCTGAAACCGTCCTTATTATTCTCTACACCGTAAAGAATGTTAGTGAGAGGAATAATCTGGTTAACCGAATAGTAAACCTTTGCCCAAACGTCGGTACCGTTGGCTGCCGAGCCAAGATTAAAGAACTTTGAATACTTTGTAAGGAAGAAATCAAATGCTGCGTTAAGCTCTGCCGAGAAGGTAATCTTTGTAGGATCGGAATTAACTGTCTGCATTCCGAACTCACCTACAAGGTAATAGTCAACCAATGCACCTACAAGGTCAAGGCACCAGTCTCCGTCAGGATTGTACTGCGAACCGATATAGTTGCCGTTCTCATCCTTCTTAGCCATGAGATCCTCAAACTCTGCATTCGGATAGAGATCCTTTAATATGTCGATAAGAGTAAATGTTGCAAGCTCTCTGATAGAATTGCAGTTGTCCGAGAACTCAACATCATCAACGAGAGCCTCAAGAAGGAACTTAACAAGGAATGCGAACGTCTGCTCATCATTCATTGTTTCAAGAGCCTTTGACTGCTCATCTGTGATTTCCGGAGCATCCTTCCAGAAGGAGCCTACGATCGGAAGCAATGTCTTAACATAGCCGGAAAGCTGTGAAACAAAGCCCGGCTCAAGTGTAAGATACTTTCCGCCGTTTCCGTCATCTTTAAAGTAGATGTACTTTGTAAGGCCTTCTTTAAGGATATATTTAAGTGTAACGTTTATCTTATCTATCGGCTTCGGGGCTGTCGGATTTTCAACGCCCTTTGACTCAAGGAATTTGGCGATCAATTCATCCTGAGATGCATCTTCGGGAAGACCCATTGTTTCATTAGTAACGAAAAGGGTTATCGCGATATTGATATAAGACGTGTCTGCCGTGGTGTCGTCCGGCTTAATCTTGAGTGCATCAAGAATAAGGTTGCCGGCATACTTAACAACGATATCGTCGATGAGTGCGCTGAAAAGAGCCTCAATGAAGTCATATGTCTTGACCTTTGTAAAGTCGATTGAAGGGCCGATTGACGTCTTGAGTGACGGAAGAAGATCAACGAATTTAACGTAATTCTTCAAGGTACCGTCGGCATTCTTTTCAAGTCCGAGGAAATCGGCAACGGCATTTGAGCCGTCGGCCTTTGCCATCTTATCGCAGACAAACTTGACAAGACGGTTGTTAAAGAAATCATTAACTATGTAGTCGAGGTTGTCATAAGCTCCGCCCACCGCAAAGCCTGTACCTGTGGAATCAATCAATGCCTTATAGACCATCTCATTGATATAGCCGTGAAGGTCGTTAAGCATAGGAATCTTTTTCTTCGGATTCCAGAAGTTCTTTATGATACCGAGACTGAACGAGTTGTCTACCCATTTATAAAGCGGGTCGGCATTCTCCTGGAGCCACTGAAGAAGATATCCGAGAACCTCGAGATCGCTCTTGTTCTCTGAACGGCGTCTGATATCACCGTTCTTCGGAATTCCGAAGCTCAGGTTATCAATGTCTCCGAAGCTGAACATTTTATAAAGTGTGTGTCCTGTAATAGCCTTGATTGAATCAAAGAGAGAGTCAAGAGAATAGATGTGAATATGAAGACTGAGCTGGCTCAAGTCAAAGTTTACATCCAATCCTGCAAGAACCTCATCATCGAGATAGTCAAGAACAGCGGAAGCCGCCTGCTCTTTTGTGAAAACAGGTTTCTTTACACTGCTGTAGCTACAGGTAGTGTATGGGGTTTTGTATGCGCTTACGCCTACCGTGAAGCATGAAAGCAACATGACAAGGGCAATAAGAACGCACAACAGTCGTTTGGATTGTTTCACCTAAAACACCTCCGTTAAATTTCCGGCCTACGACCGGAGAAACTGTAAATAGGGTCGCCAAAATCCACCATTCCAGTTTGGCTTATAATAATATTATCAGAAAATGTCCGATTTGTAAATAGGTTTTTCCAAATTAAAACAATACAAACTGTACAAATTTTTTATCCATTTTTATATAAAAGCAATAAACAATACAAATAAAATGTATAAAAACGATATGATGAAAGCATTCGGCATGGCTTTCCGTTCAATTATTCTATACATTTATATATAATAATCATCATTTTTACATTTTTCTGTAATTTTATATTGATTTCAGGTTGAAAAAGCAAACCGATATGGTATAATAACCTCAAGCAGCCGTATGTTAAATGAACAGAGAAGTTTAAAGAGGTGCTATATGAAAAATTCTGTTAATATTGGAATTATCGGCCTCGGAGGCAGAGGCGCAAGCATGGTTGAAGTCATGGCAAAGATGGAGGATGTCAACATTCTTGCCGTTTGCGACAAATATCAGGATCGTGTTGACAATGTTATTAAAAAGCTTGTTGGCGGCGGCAGACCCGCTCCGATGGGCACTGTTGATTACAACGAGGTTCTCGATATTCCGGGGATCGACTCGGTTTACATTGCAACGGATTGGGAATGTCACATTAAAATCGCCATTGATTCAATGAAAAAAGGCATTCCGGCTGCAATGGAAGTCGGCGGGGCTTACACCCTCGATGAATGCTGGGAGCTTGTTCATACATATGAGGAAACCGGTGTTTGGACAATGATGATGGAAAACTGCTGCTACGGCGAGCGTGAAATGATGGTTCACAATATGGTTCGTGAGGGCGTATTCGGCGATATCGTTTTCTGCTCCGGTCAGTATGCTCATGATCTCCGAGACGAGGTCGCCTACGGTGAAAAGAACCGTCACTACAGACTTCGCAATTACATTGCAAGAAACTGTGAAAACTATCCGACACATGAGTTAGGTCCGATTGCAAAAATTCTCGACATAAACTACGGCAACCGTTTCGTTTCGATGTCCTCGGTTTGCAGCAGGGCCGCAGGTATGGAGGATTTTGTTAAACAGCACAGGGATTTAAAGCCTTCGCTCGGAAATACAAAATTCAATCAGACCGATATTGTCAAAACCTTTATTAAAACGGAAAACGGCGAGCTTATTGAGCTTACTCTTGACACCTGTCTCCCCCGTTTCTACAGCAGAGGATTCACAGTAAGAGGCACAAAGGGACTTTATCAGGAGGACGGCGACATCGTTTTCCTCGACAAGAAGCTATATAGAAAGAACGAGTGGGATCAGAAGAAATTCTGGGGACGAGGAAAGAAATTCGCACGCAAATACAATCATCCGCTTTGGCACGACACCACTAAAGAAATGCTCGAGGCAGGTCACGGCGGCATGGATTGGTTCATTATAAGGGCTTGGATCGTATCGGTTAAAAACGGCACTCTTCCGCCGATTGACGTCTATGATGCGGCAGCGTGGATGTGCATCACTCCGCTGAGTGAAATTTCGATTCAGAACGGCGGCGCAACCGTTGAAATCCCCGACTTTACGAACGGCAAATACAAGAACAGAACCCCAAAAAACGACAATATATATGATATAAAATAATTTGAGGAGGAAAAACAATGATAAACAAGTTAACAGCTATTTTTGTTGCGATAGCAACGGTAATCATGTCGTTGACAAGCCTGTTTGTATGGGGCTTCGCTCCCGAGGACGAAACCGAGTTCACCCCGGTGATCCGTTTTGTCGCATGCAGCGACTCTCATCTTAAAACCGTCGCCGGCGTCGGAAGTCACAGACTCGAAAAGACAGCAAAGCTCGCTTATGCTATTGCAAAAGCAGACGGCGAATACAACAATCTTGATGCTTTCCTTATAAACGGCGACATTACAAACGACGGCAACATTGACCAGTTTGCCGGATTCAAAGTAGTTGCGGATAAGTATATCAAGAGCGAAACAGAGCTTCTTCCGATAATCGCAAACAACCATGATTTCAGAAACATGAAAAAGCAGACCGTTGCTTATTTCTCACAGCTCATGGGTAAGGAAACCGACTATCACAAGGTAGTAAACGGCTATCATTTTATCGGAATTTCCACCTCGGACGTTGAGGGGGTTAACTACACCGAGGAGCAGAGAGTATGGCTCAAGGCTCAGCTTGATCAAGCGGTTAAGGATGACCCAAACAAACCGATTTTCGTTTCTCAGCATGAGCATGTGCTCAACACTGTCTACGGCAGCTCAGATTTTGACGGCTGGGGAATCGACTATTTCAGCGACATCCTTGAGCAGTATCCGCAGGTAGTTGACTTCTCCGGACATTCTCATTATCCGCTTAACGACCCCCGCTCCGTATGGCAGGGCAATTTCACGGCTATAGGCACAGGTGCTCTCGCATACATGGAGCTTACGGTTGAGGATCAGCGCAAGGTTCACCCGACAGGCCACAGCCTCGAAGCTCAGTTCTGGATCGTTGAGCTTGATAAGGACAGCAATATGCGTCTGAGAGGCATTGACCTCATTGAGCAAAAGGTTCTTTGCGAATATATTCTTGCCAACCCCGCAAATCCGGCAAACCGTGAATACACTCCGGAAAAGCAGGCTGCAAGATCGACAGCTCCCGTTTTCAGCGAGGAGGCAAAGCTCGAGGTCACAAAGCTTGCTAAAAACGTAACTGTCAGATTTGATGCGGCACAGTCTACAAGCTCCGAGCCTGTCTTTCTTTATAAGGTTAAGGTCATGAACTCCGACGGCGAGGTCGTTAAATCCGACTGGGTTCTTCCGAAGTATTATTCGGCAACCGTTGAGAAGATAGAGCACCTCAAGCTCGGCAAATTTGATAAAGGCGAATACACAGTTTCCGTAACCGCAGAAACAGCATGGGGCGTACAGTCGGAAGCTATGACAACAAATTTTACGATTAAATAAATTATGGCGACTTTACTTTTAATTGTTATCTTTATTGATTTCATCGGACTCGGAATTCCCGATTCGCTTTTCGGAGCGGCGTGGCCTGCAATCAACAGCGATTTCGGTCTGCCGATTTCAGCGGCGAATGCTGTCACTGTCACAATGACGGTATGCTCGATAATTTCAAGCCTAATGAGTGCAAAGCTGACAGAAAAGTTTTCAACATCGAAAATTGCAGCGGTAAGCACTGCGCTTACCGCTGTCGGTCTGTTCGGTTTTTCGATTTCAAAGAACATATATATGATGTTCTTCTTTACCCTGTTTCTTGGCTTCGGAGCGGGTGCGATTGATGCTGCACTCAACAATTATGTAGCCGTTCACTACAGAGCTTCGCACATGAATTTTTTGCATTGCTTCTACGGAATCGGCGTCACACTCAGTCCCTATCTAATGTCGCTTGCACTGAAAAACAGGTCATGGCAAAGCGGATATCGCCTGGCGTTTATCATTCAACTTGTCATTTCGATTATCGCCTTTGTGTCTCTTCCTCTTTGGCAAAAGAACGGTCGATTGTCGGAATCTTCGGACGAAAAAAGCGAAAAAAGCAGCTTCGCCGAGCTGGTAAAGCTGCCGGGAATAAAATCAACGTGGCTTGTATTTTTCGGCTCATGTGCACTCGAATATGTCAGCGGAACATGGGCCAGCTCGTTTCTTGTTAATTCAAGAGGTATTACGGTTGACAGAGCGGCATTGTTTGTAACAGTCTACTACGGCGGAATTGCCCTTGGACGTTTTCTGTCGGGAATTTTCTCCTCGAAGCTCAAGCCGCAGCAGATTATTTTAATCGGCACAATTCTTATAATTCCCGCTATTGTCCTTGTGTCTCAACCGTTTATTCCGAATCTGATTGCGGTCGGAATGTTCCTTATCGGACTCGGTAACGGCCCGCTTTATCCTAACATGGTTCACCTGACTCCTATTCGCTTCGGTGCTCAACGTTCACAGGCGGTAATGGGCTCGCAAATGGCAGCAGCTTATATTGGAATTCTCTCCATGCCGACATTGACAGGCTTCCTTGCTCAAAAATTTTCGACCGACATTTTCCCCTATTGCCTCGCAGTTTTGTACGGAATAATGCTTATTTCGCTCATTGCAGCTTATATGGCAAAAACTACCAATGAATAATTTATTAATTTAAAAGGTTTATTAATAAAAAACTATTGATTATTTAATAATTTGCTGATAAAATCAAAGTAATCATAAACAGAAAGGACAATATGTATGAAAAAAATATTTTCTATTTTGCTTTCGGCAATTTTAGCAGCCTCTGCCCTCGGTATATCCGCTTCGGCAAGAACGCTCGGAGATGTCGACGGCAACAAATCGGCCAATTCATCCGATGCATTAAAAATACTCATGTATTCCGTCGGTACACTTGATACAATCGACGAAAAGCTTGCCGATGTAAACTGTGACGGAAAAGTAAATTCATCCGATGCACTTACCGTACTCAGAATATCCGTCAATCTTTACGACGGCCCGACCGAGGTTGACCTCAAGCCCGAAGTCATTGACCCGATAATGAAAACCGGAAAGTTTACAATTTCGACAATCATGAACATGGAAGACATGGACGGTCAGATGAAGAGCGTTCCCGTTACAATTATGGTCAGTGGAAAGAACATGTGTACATCAATGAAGTACAGCGGCATGAATGTCAGATTGCTTGTTCTTAACGGAAAGGCATATATGGTTGTACCTGACGTTAAGATGTACATGGAAATGAGTAAGGAAGATCTGGGCGGTCTTGATTTCGGCAATATGAATTTTGATGATAATCAAACCTATGCCGGTTCATTCTTCTCAACCTATAACGGAAAGACTTGTACGGTCGACACATACAGATCGGCGGACGGTTCTTTAACCGATTACTACTTCCTTAACGGAAAGTGGGTAACGGTCACTGATCATTCCGCAAATCCGGAGGAATCCATGCAAATTAAAGATTTCAAAGCAGGTGTCAACGAATCATATTTCTCTCTTAAGGGCATGATTAAATTTGACTCTGATAATTTACCAAAATAAAGGAGACAAGTAAAATGAACAAGTTTATTAAGGCGGGTATTTCGCTCGCAACAGTAGCGGCTATCGCCGCATCGGCATCGGCAATGGCATTTGCCACGGACTATATGGGCGACGTCAACGACGACGGCGCAGTCAACTCATCGGATGCACTGTTGATACTCAGACATTCGGTCGGCGATGAAACTGTCACTCTCAATCTCAAAAAAGCTGATATCGACACTAACGGAACTATTAACTCGGCGGATGCCCTCGCTGCACTTAGAATGAGTGTAGGTCTCGACGAGCTTATCGAGATTAAAGATGACGGTAAGGAGGACGAAAAGACTCCGGTTGACTTTGATAAAGCAGAACTTGTTGAATATTACAACAATGCTCTCAAAAAAGCTTATGCAAGCGAAAAGGTTACAATCGCAAAGAAAACCGATGTTAAGGTAAAAATAGATAATCTTTCGGCTTTTAAGGATCTCGCAAACTCTCTCATCGAGAAATATGCCGTTCCGACCGAAGCAACAGAAACATTCCTGTCCGACCCGGCTAAGGCCGAAAAATTCCTTGTGCCGACAGCTCTTGAACCCGATGGAGCAAAGGAAGCAAAGGTTGAAGCAACCGAAAACGGTTATAAGGTAACAATTACTCTTGTCAGCGAGACCGTTGATTACAAAACAGCGCCTAAGTATAATACGCAGGCTTCCCTTCCGCTCGCAGGCATTGCTGAAATTGCAGCTCAGAACAATGTAACCGTTAAATCTTCATCATTTAACTATGCCGGAACTGTTCTCACAGCCGAAATTGATAAGGACGGAAATATTCTTTCGCTTAATCATACAATGCCGCTCAAACTTGAGGCAAGTGTAAAGTACGGTATTATGAAAGTTGAAGGCTCAGGCTCAGGTCAGTACACTCTCGACGCAACGTTTACATATTAAACTTACGACCAAAGGAGAAAATATATGCAATACGATATTAAAGGCGGTTCTTTTCCCGTTGTTGTATGCCAACTCGGCGACGGTGAAAGAATGATTACCGAAAAAGGCTCCATGGTCTGGATGACACCTAACATGGAAATGCAAACCCATGGCGGCGGACTTGGAAAGATGTTTTCAAAGGCTTTTTCTGGAGAAAGCATGTTTCAGAACGTTTACACGGCGCACGGGAACGGAATGATAACCTTCGGTTCAAGCTTTCCGGGAACAATAAAGGCTGTTGAAATCAGCCCTTATAACGAAATGATTGTTCAAAAGAGTGCATTTCTTGCATCCGAAGCCGGAGTTAACATTTCCGTACATTTCAACAAAAGATTCAGCACCGGCCTTTTCGGCGGTGAAGGATTTATAATGCAGCGTCTCTCCGGTAACGGAACGGCATTTGTTGAGATTGACGGAGACCTCGTTGAATATGAACTGAGAGACGGAGAACGAATCATTGTCAACACAGGTAATGTCGCAGGCTTCACGTCAAATGTCAAGATGGAAATTCAGCAAGTCCCGGGGCTTAAGAACAAACTTTTCGGAGGCGAAGGCCTTTTTAACACCGTTTTGACCGGACCGGGCAGAATTTGGCTGCAAACCATGCCGATTTCAAATGTTGCAAATGCAATTCTCCCCTATGTTCAGATAAAAACAAATAACTGAATATTTTAAAAACCGTGTCTTGCTTAATGCAAAGCACGGTTTTCTTTGATTTAAGGCTATAAAGTATACTTTTGTCGTCTTTCAAAAATTCAGTATTTTAATAGTATAAACGGTCATTTATTTCGTGAATTTTTTGCACAAAATCAAAAAAACACTGGATTTTTTACATAAGGAGTGTTATAATAGCTCTTGTCAAACAAAACCGCATAACTAAAACCCTTTAAAGCGTGTATTTTTATCTTCCTGATAAAAATGCAAGCTCATTTCTACATGCTTTTTAGGGTGGTAGGTTTTGTTTGACGACAGTTGAGCTATGCGTTTTTTGTGCGTAGCTTCGGCTGCGCACTTTTTTATTTTATGGGGGATTAAATATGAGCTTTTCCGAGAACTTTAAAGCAGCAAGAAAAAACAGCGGCCTTTCACAACAGCAGCTTGCTGATATGCTTGGCATGAATCGTTCGTCTATTTCAAAATATGAAAACGGCATCGGACTTCCACTCGCAAATACTCTTCAAAGAATATGTGAAATCTTTGGTGTTTCGATAGACAGTATGTTTAAATAAGCTCATATCTTATCCGGCCTCCACTGATTGTTAGGGGGCACGACCTCGTGTTGTTACGGAAGGTTTATTTTTTAAAAAGATAGCTTGCTGTTCTGTCTCACTGCAACTCTGTCACACCACGGATATGACAGACCACGGGCTTTCATTCACTACCGTAACAATACTTTGCTATCCATAGAATGAGCCCATGCTCAGCGAATTTCTTATGTGAGATAATTTTCTAACCTAAAAAAAGACATTCCTTTTTCGGGAATGTCTTTAATATTATAGTCTGAATTAATATGCCTTGCCCCAATAGAGCATGTGCTTTGCCGGCTTGCCGCAGCAAACGCAGGTGTCGCCGAGATGCTCCTGCTCGAACGGAATACAGCGTGATGTGATTCCAAGCTCGTCCTTGAGCTTATCCTCGCACTCACGTTCGCCGCACCACATAGCCTTGATGAAGCCCGGCTTGTTGTCTGCTATATCCTTAAGTTCGGCATAATCTCTTGCGGTGAAAGTCATTGCCGCTCTGCGGTCAAAAGCCTTCCGATAAAGACCGTCACGAACCGCCTCAAGCAATTCGGGAATCTTTGTTTCAAGCTCGTCGAGCGAAACAAAAATCTTCTCGCCGTTGTCACGGCGAACAACAACGCAGCGGTTGTTTTCGATATCCTTCGGGCCAATCTCAAGGCGAAGCGGAACGCCCTTCATCTCGTATTCCGCAAACTTCCAGCCTGCACTGTTGTCGGAATCGTCAAGCTTAACTCGGCAGACATTTGCAAGCTTATTCTTAAGCTCGTTGGCCTTATCGAGTACGCCCTCCTTATGAGAAGCGATAGGAATAATAACAAGCTGAATCGGTGCGACTGCCGGCGGAAGAACAAGTCCGTTATCGTCGCCATGCGTCATGATGATGGCACCGATGAGACGTGTCGTCGTGCCCCATGACGTCTGAAACGGGTGATGAAGCTTGTTGTCCTTACCTGTGAACTGAATATCGAATGCCTTTGCAAAGCCGTCGCCGAAATAATGCGATGTGCCGCTCTGGAGAGCCTTACCGTCGTGCATAAGAGCCTCAATAGTGTATGTATCCTCAGCTCCCGCAAAGCGCTCCTTGGCCGTCTTAACGCCCTTTACAACCGGCATTGCAAGATATTTCTCGCAGAAGTCGGCGTAAACGTTGAGCATGCGGATTGTCTCCTCCTGAGCCTCCTCAGCCGTTGCATGGATCGTGTGACCCTCCTGCCAAAGGAACTCTCTTGTACGCAGGAAAGGACGGGTTGTCTTTTCCCAGCGAACAACGCTTACCCACTGATTATAGAGCTTGGGAAGGTCTCTGTATGAATGAACTATATTTGCATAGTGCTCGCAGAAAAGTGTCTCGGATGTGGGTCTGACGCAAAGTCTTTCCTCAAGCTTTTCGTTGCCGCCGTGGGTTACCCATGCAACCTCGGGAGCGAAGCCCTCAACGTGATCCTTTTCCTTTTCGAGCAGGCTTTCGGGAATAAACATAGGCATGCATACGTTCTCGTGGCCTGTTGCCTTGAACATGCTGTCCATGATGTGCTGAATGTTCTCCCAAATTGCATAGCCGTACGGTCTGATAACCATGCAGCCCTTAACGCTTGTGTATTCGCAAAGCTCAGCTTTCTTTACAACATCTGTGTACCATTTTGCGAAATCCTCGTCCATTGACGTGATTTCTTCAACCATTTTCTTTTGCTGTGCCAATTTAATTACCGCCTTTTATTTTATTCGTGATCCTCAATATACCTTACCGCATCATCAACAGTTCTCATTTCTTCAACTGCCTCATCGGGAACCTCAACCTGGAACTCGTCCTCAATACTCATAACAATGTCAACAACGTCGAGACTGTCTGCACCGAGGTCGTCAATGATGTCGCTGTCCGGACGAATATCGACTTCGTCAATTTCAAGCTGTTCGGCTATTATCTTTTGCAGTCTTTCAAATACTGATAGTGACATGGATAGAACTCCTCCAAAATTAATTATTTTATACACTAAAAGATATTAGTGTTATTTTATGCTTTTGTCAATAGACTTTTCGTAAATAATTGATAAAATTGTTTGATTTTTTACTTTTTACGGACTTCGCAAAGTAAAAAATGCATATGAAAAGCCAAAATGAATATTTTGTCCAATGTAAAGCTGTTTTACTTTACGACAAGCATTTTAACTTGTCGCTGTGGAAAACTCGGTGGAAAGTGTGGAAACTTTAACGTATTTTCAAGCTATTTAAGCCTGTTATGTGGAAAATTCGTAAAGGTATCCGCCTTTACATGTGGAAAACTTGATTTTTTAATAGTTTTTATAGGAATATTTTTCCGATGAATATTCAATGAATACTGAATAATTTATTCCTGAGAAGCCACGACCCTCTCAGCAAGAGCCTTCAACTCGTCCATCGTCGAAAGTTGACCGATTTCCTGCCTGAATGAGGCTGCACCACGGATTCCCTTTATATACCAGGCGGCGTGTTTGCGTGCTTCACGCATGCCGATTCGCACACCCTTGTATTCGCAAAGAGTGCCTATATGGCGAAGCATGACATTCATTTTTTCCTCAAGCGTCGGTTCAACGAAATCCGCTTCGTTGTTAAGATATGCATTTATGCATTGAAATATCCATGGATTTCCCAAAGCACCTCTGCCGACCATAAGAAAATCACAGCCGGTCTCGACGAGCATTTTTTTTGCACTCTTTCCATCAACTATATCACCGTTGCCTATAACAGGAATTGAGACGGCATTTTTGACCCTTGCAATTTCTTCAAGCAAAACGGGCGGAGCGTACATCTGAGTTTTCGTCCTGCCGTGAACCGTGATTGCGTTTGCACCGGCCGCTTCGACTCGCTTTGCTATTTCGACGGCGTTAATGCTGTTTTCATCCCAACCGATTCGTATTTTCGCCGTAACGGGAACGGGGGAAGCTTCAACCACGCTTTCGACAATTCGGCTGATAAGCTCCGGATTTTTGAGAAGAGCCGATCCGCCTCCGTTGCCTGCAATTTTCGGTGCGGGACAGCCCATGTTTATATCGATAAAGTCGGGAGAGAACTCCATAGCCTTCAATGCGGCTTTTGCCATAATATCCGGGTTATCGCCGAATATCTGTGCACCTGCCGGACGTTCTGCGTCCGAGAGAAAAAGCAATTCCTTTGATTTTTTGTCCTGCATCGTCAGGCCCTTGGAGCTGACCATTTCGCTGATAACATATGCCGCACCGTAGCTCACGCAAAGCTCACGGAATGCCCTGTCGGCAACTCCGGCCATCGGTGCAAGACAAGCGTGTCCTTTTATTTCAAGATTTCCGATTTTCATTAAATCACCAAAGATTATTTTACCATAATTATTGCATGCTTGTCAAAATAAATTACATAGAAGAGCAAAGAAAAAGCACCCTCCCCCGAGCCGAGAGAAGGTGCAAAAATCAGAATTTATGCTTAATATTCAACTACGCCCTCATAGATCTTTCTTGTGTCGCCGTTAACAAGAATGGTCTCGTCAGTATAGGTGATAACAACGTCTCCGCCGGGCATCTTGACCGTTACGTCCTCACCCTTCTTGCAAAGACCCATTTCCGTTGCGACAACAACTGCCGCAGCCGCCGATGTTCCGCAGCCGAGGCTCTCGCCGTTGACCGCTCTCTCATAGCAGCGGAGCTTAATCGTGTTTCTGTCGATCATTCGTGCGATACCCGTGTTGATATACTCGGGAAGAATGCCCGAATTACGAATTTTATCTCCGAACTCATTGAGGTCAACGCTGTCGACATTCTCCATGAACACAATGCAATGCGGATTGCCAATTGTAACACAGCTGATGTTAATAGTCTCTCCGCCGACATCAACCGGCTGGTCGATTATCATGTAGGTGTCGGTCTTCATCGGAATGCTTGCAGGGTCAAAATCGGGCTTGCCGATATCGACCTGAGCCGATCTTACCTCGCCGTTGAACGAATACAGACGAACATTCTTGACACCGCAGTTCGTTTCAATCGTCATTGCCGTTTTCGGCACGATTCCGTTATCATAGAGGAACTTCGCGGCGCAGCGAATACTGTTCGCAGCCATGAGCGTCTGAGTTCCGTCGTCGTTATAAACAACCATTTTTGCGTCGGCAATGTCCGATTTTTCAACAAGAACAACGCCGTCACCGCCGATTCCGTAATGACGGTCGGTGAAGTTGATTGTCAGAGACTCGGGTGACGGAATATTCTTATTCATGTTGTTGAAATATATATCGTCGTTGCCCGTCGCCTGCATCTTGGTGAAGTTCAGGCGCATACGTTTTGAGCGCATATGGTTGATATCGACAAGTTCGGTGTTGCGCTGAGTGAAGCGGCTTGAAAGAATGTCGCAAAGTGCATTTGCCGTGTCAAGCGATGTAAGGCAGCAGATTGAGAGCTGAACTGCACGGCGGTGAATTTTGATGAAGTTTTCAATCGTCGATTTAGCCGTTGAGCCTGTGTAAACAATGTAATCAATCTTGCCTGTTTCGAGCATTTCGATAACGTGCTTGCCGTCGCTGAATTCTTCGATAATCTCGGCTTTTATACCTGCCGACTGAATAAGCCTGCCCGTGTTCGGTGTTGAATAAATCTTCAATCCGACGTCTGCGAACTTCTTCGCAAGCGATATAACCTCGGGCTTGTCCTTATCGTGAACACTGATAAGCACGCCGCCGTTGTATTTATTGTCGTGGTATGTGCTCTCATGACCAACCTTGAAGCCTGCGGAAATAAGTCCCTTGAACAGAGCTTCGTTGAGGGTTCGGCCTATACCGAGAACCTCGCCGGTTGACTTCATTTCGGGTCCGAGCTCGGAATTGACATCGTTGAGCTTCTCGAACGAGAATACGGGAACCTTGATTGCAACATACGGCGGAATCTTGTAGAGTCCCGTGCCGTAGCCAAGCTCGATGAGCCTTGTGCCGACCATGACCTTTGTTGCAAGCTCAACCATCGGAACGCCTGTAACCTTGCTGATGTAAGGAATTGTTCTTGACGCACGGGGGTTAACCTCAATGACGTAAAGCTCGTTGCGATAGATAAGATATTGAATGTTGACAAGACCCTTTGTGCCGAGCGAAAGTGCAAGCTTTGTCGAAATATCAACAATCTTGTCAATCATGCTGTCGAGAATGTTATAGGGCGGATAAACCGCAATCGAGTCACCCGAGTGAACGCCGGCACGCTCGATATGCTCCATGATGCCGGGGATAAGAACATCCTTGCCGTCGGAGATAACGTCAACCTCAAGCTCCGTGCCCATCATATATTTATCGACAAGAACAGGATTTTCAATCTTCTGCGAAAGAATGATATCCATGTAACGCCTAACATCAGTGTCGTTATATGCAATAGTCATGTTCTGACCGCCGATAACGTATGACGGGCGGAGAAGAACGGGATATTCAAGCTCGTTTGCCGCTCTGATAGCGTCCTCGGTGTCCATAATAGTCTGACCCTTGGGTCTGCTGATGCCGAATTTTTCGAGCAATTCGTCAAAGCGCTCTCTGTCCTCGGCAATATCAATGCCCTCGGCCGAAGTGCCGAGAATCGGGATATTATTCTCGTCAAGGAACTTTGTGAGTTTAATAGCCGTCTGACCGCCGAACGCAACAACAACGCCTACAGGCTTTTCAACCTTGATGATGTTCATTACGTCCTCATCGTTGAGCGGTTCAAAGTAAAGTCTGTCCGCCGTGTCGAAATCCGTTGAAACCGTCTCGGGGTTATTGTTTACAATGATAACCTCATAGCCAAGCTCCTTGAGAGTCCATACGCAGTGAACGGAGGAATAGTCGAATTCGATACCCTGGCCGATACGGATGGGTCCCGAACCGAGAACGATAATTCTCTTCTTTTTCCCTCTTTCAATCTCTCTTGACTCACAGTCGGTGTCATATGTTGAGTAGAAATAGGGCGTTTCGGCCTTGAACTCTGCGCCGCAGGTATCAACCATCTTGTAAACGGCGTTAAGCGTCTTTTCGGGGAGCTTGCCGGCCATTTTGAGAATCGTCGAATCCTTGTAGCCGTATTTCTTGCCCTTTTCGTAGTAATCCTTGTCAAGCTTGCCGCTCTCAAGCATTTTTTCATAGTCGGCAAGATTTTTGAGCTTTCCGAGGAACCATTCATCAATCATTGTGATTTCATGAATCTTCTCAATGCTTACGCCCTCCTTGAGAGCCTTGAACACGACAAAGATTCGCAGGTCGTCCTGCTCATGCAGACGTTCAACGACGTCCATCTCATCGGGGAATTTATTATAATTGAGTGTTTCAAGTGAAATTTCCGCACCTCTGACAGCCTTCATGACCGCCATCTCAAAGCTCGGAGCGATTGACATTACCTCGCCGGTTGCCTTCATCTGAGTGCCGAGCTTACGGCTTGCTCCGACAAACTTATCAAACGGCCACTTCGGGAACTTGACAACAACGTAGTCAAGCGTAGGCTCGAAGCAGGCACAGGTCTTGCCCGTGATATCGTTTCTGATTTCGTCAAGCGTGTAGCCGAGTGCAATTTTGGTCGTAACCTTTGCAATAGGATAACCCGTCGCCTTTGAAGCGAGAGCTGAGGAACGGGAAACTCTCGGGTTAACCTCGATAACGGAATATTCAAAGCTCTCGGGATTGAGTGCAAACTGACAGTTACAGCCGCCCTCGATGCCAAGCTCGGTGATAATATCGAGCGAAGCGGAACGGAGCATCTGATATTCCTTGTCCGAAAGCGTAACGGCCGGAGCAATAACAATACTGTCGCCCGTATGAACGCCGACCGGGTCAAAGTTTTCCATTGAGCAAACAGCGATAACGTTGCCCACGCTGTCACGCATAACCTCAAACTCAATCTCCTTCCAGCCGCCGATGAAACGCTCGACAAGAATCTGATTGATGGGCGAAAGCTCCAGTCCGTTATATGCGATAATTCTTAATTCTTCTTCGTTATAAACAACTCCACCGCCTGCGCCGCCGAGGGTGAAAGCGGGACGGATGATTACGGGGTAGCCGATTTCCGCCGCAATTTCGGCCGCATGGTCAACGGTGTTTGCGATATCCGACGGAACGACAGGCTGACCGATTTTGAGCATCGTGTCTCTGAAAAGCTGTCTGTCCTCCGCCTTGTCAATGGCTTCGGCATTCGTGCCGAGCAGCTTAACGCCCATCTTTTCGAGATAGCCGTTCTGAGCGAGCTGCATAGCTATTGTAAGTCCCGTCTGTCCGCCGAGTCCGGCAAGGATAGAATCGGGATGTTCTTTTTCAATAATTCTTTTAACGGTCTCCTGCGTCAGCGGTTCGAGATAAATCTCGTCGGCGAGCGCATTATCCGTCATGATAGTTGCAGGGTTGGAATTGACAAGCACAACGTCAAGTCCTGCATCCTTGAGGACACGGCAGGCCTGTGCGCCGGCGTAATCAAACTCAGCCGCCTGACCAATAACGATGGGACCGGAACCGATAACAAGTACCTTTTTTATGTCTTTATTCAGCGGCATTGTTTTTTCCTCCCATCATTGAAATAAATCTGTCAAACAGGAACTTGGTGTCCTTCGGGCCTGAGCATGCCTCAGGGTGAAACTGAACGGTGAATATCTGCTTGCTTCTGTATTCCATGCCCTCGCATGTGCCGTCGTTTGCGTTAACAAAGCTCTCTCTTGCATATCGCCTGTCAAGGCTTTCGGCAACAACGGCATATCCGTGGTTCTGGCTTGAAATATAGGTTCTGCCCGTTTCAAGCTGTTTGACCGGCTGATTAACTCCTCTGTGACCGTATTTGAGCTTCATGGTCTTGCCGCCCATTGCAAGAGCGGTGAGCTGATGACCGAGACAGATTCCGAAAATCGGGAATTTGCCGGCAAGCTCCTTTATGTTTTCAATCGGAACGATGTTTTCCTCCGGGTCGCCCGGGCCGTTTGAGAGCATGATTCCGTCGGGATTCATCTTGATAATCTCCTGAGCCGAGGTGTCATACGGGAAAACCGTGACCTCGCAGCCCCTTGCAACAAGCTCACGAACGATGTTTTTCTTTGCGCCGTAATCAAGCAGCGCAACCTTATACTTCGCTCCCTCGTCCGATACCGTATACTTTTCCTTGCAGCTTACGCTCTTGACTGCGTCAACGATTCTGTAAGCCTTGATTTCGTCATAGTCGATATTGTCGACCGAGCTGACGATTTTTGCGTTCATAACGCCCTTTTCACGGATTATTCTCGTAATCTCACGTGTGTCAACGCCGTAAACGCCGACTATTCCCTGCTTCTTGAGGAAGGTGTCAAGGTCATACTCCGTCCTGAAATTGGACGGCAGTTCGCACCACTCCCTGACAACGTAGCCGCTGACATAGGACCTGTCGCTTTCAAAGTCCTCCTCCATGATGCCGTAGTTGCCGATAAGGGGGAAGGTCTGCATGACTATCTGTCCGTAATAGCTGGGGTCGGTGAGCGTTTCGATATATCCGCCCATGCCTGTTGTAAAGACAAGCTCGCCGAGAGCCTCGCCCTCTGCGCCGAAGCTTTTGCCTTCAAAAATGTGTCCGTCTTCAAGTACAATGTAAACTTTTTTAATCATAATGTCGCCGCCATAACTGCTTTTATAGTGTGCATTCTGTTTTCTGCCTCTCTGAAAACGATTGAACGTTCGCTTTCAAAGACCTCGTCCGTGACCTCAAGAGCGTCACAGCCGAATCTTTCGCCGATCTCCCTGCCAACCTTTGTTTTATGGTCGTGATATGCGGGCAGACAGTGCATAAACACAACGTCATCTGCCGCCGCATCCATAAGCTTCTGATTGACCTGGTACGGCATAAGGTCGTCGATTCTTTCTTTCCAAACCTCCATCGGTTCGCCCATTGAAACCCAAACATCCGTATAAATTACGTTTGCGTCCTTTACGGCCTCCGTGGGATTCTCGCTGAATTTAATTTCGCAGCCGTTTTCCTTTGCAATCGCCTTGCAGGTGTCAACAAGGTCATGGTCGGGGAAATACTTTTTCGGTGCGCATGCGATGAAGTTGATGCCCATTTTAGCGCAGCCTACCATGAGTGAATTGCCCATATTGTACCTTGCGTCACCCATGTAAACGAAGTTGATTCCCTTAAGATGACCGAACTGCTCCTTGATAGTCAGGAAGTCGGCAAGAATCTGAGTCGGGTGAAATTCATTTGTAAGGCCGTTCCATACGGGAACGCTCGCATACTTTGCAAGCTCCTCAACAAGATCCTGGCCGTAGCCGCGGTACTCAATGCCGTCAAACATGCCCGAGAGAACTCTCGCCGTGTCGGCTATGCTCTCCTTTTTACCTATCTGCGAACCTTCGGCAAGATAGGTTGAGCCCATGCCGAGATCGTTAGCACCGACCTCAAAGCTGCAACGTGTTCTTGTGCTTGTCTTTTCAAAGATAAGAGCAACATTCTTACCCTCGTGGATCCTGTGTGGGATTCCCGCTTTCTTCTTTGCTTTCAAATCAGCCGCAAGGTCGATGAGATACTCAATTTCCTCGCTTGTGAAATCAAGCAATTTAAGAAAGTCTCTGCCTTTTAAATTAACCATCGGTATCACCCTCCTGTAATTATACATCATTTAATAAAAATTTCAAATAGTTTTACAATATTTTCAAATACTTAATTAGAACAAAAGGGCTGTTCATCAGGACAGCCCAAATATTTTTAAGTTTAAATATAATTTTCAACATATGCAATCTGCTTTTCAACGGATTCGGGACCCGTTCCGCCTGCCGAAATTCTCTTGGAGACGCAGGTTTCGAGAGAAATCTCGGTAAAGAGATCCTCCTCGAACAAATCGCTGTACTTCTTGTAATCCTCAAGCGGCATTGTTTCAAGCACAAGACCGTTATCAATGCAATGAGCGACGATCTGACCGACAAGCTTATATGCACTTCTGAACGGAAGACCCTTCTTAGCAAGGTAATCGGCAAGGTCGGTTGCGTTAATAAAGCCCTTTTGAGCCGCAGAATACATATTCTCCTTGATGACCTTCATTGTTTCAATCATCGGAGCAAAAACTTTAAGACACTGCTTAACGGTAGCAATGCTGTCAAATATGCACTCCTTGTCCTCCTGCATATCCTTGTTGTATGCAAGCGGAATACCCTTGAGAACGGTGAGCATTGTGAAGAGGTCGCCGTAAACACGACCCGTCTTGCCCCTGACAAGCTCCGCCATATCGGGGTTCTTCTTCTGCGGCATGATGCTTGAGCCCGTCGTGAAGCTGTCGTCAAGCTCAATGAACTTAAATTCCCAGCTCGACCAAAGGATAATCTCCTCCGAAAAACGGGAAAGGTGCATCATGATCGTTGCGAATGCGCTCATAAGCTCAACGCAGAAATCCCTGTCGGAAACGCCGTCAATGCTGTTGAGTGTGATTCCGTCAAATCCGAGCTGCTCGGCGACGAATTCACGGTTTGTATTGTATGTTGTACCCGAAAGGGCGCAGGAGCCGAGAGGAGAGTAATTCATCCTCTTCATCGCATCCTCAAGCCTTCCGATATCACGGATAAACATCATAGCGTAAGCCAAAAGATGATGAGCAAAGGTTATCGGCTGAGCACGCTGAAGATGGGTATATCCGGGTAAAATCGTGTTTTTATTATCCTTGGCAACGGAAAGTATGGCCGCAAGCAGATTCTTGATGAGCGGAATAATCCCTTCCGTCTCGTCTCTGAGATAAAGACGGATATCGACGGCAACCTGATCGTTACGGCTTCTCGCCGTGTGGAGCTTCTTGCCGACGTCGCCTATACGCTTTGTCAGCTCGGACTCAACGAACATATGAATATCCTCGGCGTCCATATCGAACTTTAGAGCACCGCTGTCAAGGTCGTCAAGTATCGACTGAAGGCCGGCAAGAATCTTGTCGCAATCGTCGTCGGTGATGATTTTCTGCATTGCAAGCATTGTCGCATGCTTCATCGAGCCGGTTATATCCTGCTTATACATCTTGCAGTCAAAATGGATCGACGAATTGAAATCATCGGCTTCCTTATTCAGTTCCTTGGCAAACCTGCCTGCCCACATCTTTTCCATAGCTTATAATTCTCCGAATATTTATTGATTAGTCAAGACCGGCCTTTTTCTTCATCTTTGAATAAACCTTGGTCGGCAGACCGTAAAGGTTAATGAATCCTGCCGAATCGGCCTGGTTGTAAACCTCGTCCTCATCGAAGGTTGCGATCTCGGGATCGTAGAGTGAGAACGGAGATGTTACGCCGGCGTTGATGATGTTGCCCTTGTAGAGCTTAACGTTTACGTCACCTGTAACCGTCTTCTGAGTCTCCTTAACGAAAGCAAGGATAGCCTCTGTAAGCGGCGAATACCACTGAGCGTTGTAAACAAGCTCGCCGAGCTTATGACCAACAAGTGCCTTATAGTGCGAAGTTTCCTTATCAAGAGTGATTGTCTCGAGCATCTCATGAGCCTTATAGAGGATTGTTCCGCCCGGAGTCTCATATACGCCCCTCGACTTCATACCGACAAGTCTGTTTTCAACGATGTCAAGAAGTCCGATACCGTTTGCGCCGCCGAGCTCGTTGAGCTTTGTAACAAGAGCTACGGAATCCATCTCAACTCCGTCGATAGCTGTCGGAACACCCTTTTCAAAGTGAATCTTTACATAGGTCGGCTTGTCCGGAGCCTGTTCGGGAGAAATACCCATCTCAAGGAAGCCGGGCTTGTTATACTGCGGCTCGTTTGCCGGATCCTCAAGGTCAAGACCTTCGTGAGAAAGATGCCAGATGTTCTTGTCCTTTGAGTAGTTTGTCTCTCTGTTTATCTTAAGAGGAACATTGTGTGCCTCTGCGTAGTCGATTTCCTCGTCACGGGACTTGATATCCCACTCTCTCCACGGAGCGATGATTGTCATGTCGGGAGCGAAAGCCTTAATGGCAACCTCGAATCTTACCTGGTCATTGCCCTTACCTGTGCAGCCGTGGCAGATAGCGTCTGCGCCCTCTTTTTCGGCGATCTCGCAAAGTCTCTTTGCAATAATCGGACGTGCAAGAGCTGTGCCGAGCGGATAGTTCTCATAAAGAGCGCCTGCCTGAACGCACGGGAAAGCAACCTCGTCAAGCATCTGCTTCGTGAGATCCTCAACATAGAGCTTTGATGCGCCTGTCTTGAGAGCCTTCTCCTCAAGTCCTTCAAGCTCGCTTGCCTGACCTACGTTACCCGAAACAGCGATTATCTCGGGGTTGTTGTAGTTCTCCTTGAGCCACGGAATGATGATTGATGTATCAAGTCCGCCCGAGTAAGCGAGTACAATTTTTTTGATATCCTTCTTATTCATAATAATACCTCCGATATACAGTATTGTCTGTGTTTTATGCACATATATTAGCATAAAATGTATATTTATGCAAGACATTTTTTCATACTTCAAGCGTTTTTGTATATATGCACAACGGTTTTTCAAGTGTATAAAATATTATATGCAAATTTACAAGGCGTTTGACTTCGATAGCACGTCGCCGTCCGTATAAATCGGTTGTTTGCTAAAAAGCGGCGAGTAAGTCAATGAATGATAAATGAATAAAAATACACTTTTTCAAGGAATGTGTTATTTCATTTGTCGGAGGATGAAATTACCGTTTGTGCTGCTTCATGTCTCTGTACGACATTGCTTTTCTGCACTTACCGTAGAGTGCGATGCCCACATCGCACCTTGAAAATCTGATAAAAATTGCTTTCGGCGCAGAATATTCGTGGCCGCCCTCTTGAGGGAGGTGGCACGACGAAGTCGTGACGGAGGGAGTTTTAGTTTGATGAGACTTTACTCCCTCAGTCAGCTTCGCTGACAGCTCCCCCATTGGAGGAGCCCATTATCACTTTCGCCGACAGCGTCTCGCTGCGGCTCGGTCACGTCGCAACAAAATATAAATATCAATCAACAACAGTTTACTTTTCTGTGCCCGCTTTCAAGCTGAGGTTATCCTCACAATCAAAAAGTTATTTTCCCGATATTTTCCTCAGATTTTAAAGACATGTTTATTTTATATGTATTTCGTTATTATGAATGTCTGCACCGCTTTCCGTTTGATAAGTAAGCTTCAATCCACTGGAAATCAACAAATCTTTCACCTGCTCCTCAGACAGATCGGGTTTGTCCGTAAGCACCACAAAGTTAAATTGACCGTCTTTTTTTGCTCCGACAGAAATTTCTTCTACCGCAAAGTCAGTCTCTATGACGGCGTGTCTTTCACTGTCAAGAATCCAACCAACATCAAACATCATTTCGTTTGATCTATTGTTAATACTAACCGTTACTTCATAGAGCCCGTATTGATCGGAATGTTCCATTACATTTTTAAAAAATTCGTCATCCGATGTATGAAAAAAATGTTCTTCGTTGTTTTCAATCTTCTCTCCGTCCAAATAAAAGGTCAACAAACCCTTTACTTGTATTTCATATTTTTTTATCATCCCATCAAGTTTAGTGAAATTGTACGAAGAATCCTTAATTTCATAATTTTCTATCTTTTCAATTGTACATTGGGGATCGGTTTCGGACTTTGACCGAGCAGACAGTGTTCCTACAATACCGAGAATCACCAAAACAAAAGCTGTTAAAAAGGTTGTTATCAAAAGAATTATTTTCTTCATAGACTCATTCTCCCTTTTTGAGTTTGTGTAACCTCACTCCGTCAGCCAAGCTTCAAAAAATGATTTACATACATGGTTTCTTGTATTATAATATAATTAAGAATATTCGTCAATAAGGATGTGTGTGTTATCAATAAGGACTTAACGATAGGAAAGCCCTATACTGTGGTTTGGAAATTCTGCCTTCCCCTTTTCGGCAGCATAATATTTCAGCAGCTTTATAATCTTGCCGACAGCTTCGTTGCGGGTAAATTCATCGGCAATGACGCTTTGGCGGCGGTCGGCAACAGCTATGAAATCACGCTTATCTTCATTGCGTTCGCTTTCGGCTGCAATATCGGCTGTTCGGTCATCACCTCTCAGCTTTTCGGCGCAAAGCGTTTCAGAGACATGAAAACGGCGGTTTATACCACTCTGATTTCAGGCGGCGTGCTGTGTATTTTACTCATGGCTCTCGGCTTGATTTTCTCAACAAAGCTGCTTGAGCTTATCAACACGCCCGAAAACATCTTCGCCGATTCAAAGCTTTATCTTTTAATATACATAATCGGTCTGCCGTTTGTTTTCTATTATAATATCTCTTCGGGCATATTCTCCGCTCTCGGTGATTCAAAAACGCCGTTTATCTTCCTCGCCTGCTCGTCCGTTTCAAACATTGCCGCCGACATTCTCTTTGTCGCAGGCTTCAAAATGGGCGTCAGCGGCGTTGCATGGGCGACCTTTATCTGTCAGGGCGTAAGCTGCATACTCGCCGTATTCTTCGTGTTCCGTCGCTTTGCAAAGATTGAAACCGACGGCAAGCCTGCCGCTTTCTCATTTGCACTGCTTAAAAGAATTGCCGCCGTTGCAATTCCGAGCATACTTCAGCAAAGCTTCATTTCGGTCGGCAATATTATAATTCAGGGCGTTATCAACAGCTTCGGCTCAGGTGTTATCGCAGGCTATTCGGCATCGATCAAGCTCAACAACCTTGTCATAACCTCGTTCACGACCTTCGGTAACGGAATATCAAATTACACGGCGCAGAACCTCGGTGCACGCAAATTCGGCCGAATTAAAGAGGGCTTCAAGGCAGGCGTAAAGCTGACATGGATGATCTGCATTCCGATTGTTGCCCTTTATCTTCTTGCAACCCGTTATCTAATTTATTTCTTCCTTGAAAGCCCGACGGGTATGGCGATGGACACGGGCATGCTTTTCCTGAGGATTCTGACTCCGTTCTATTTCTTTGCAGCGGCAAAGCTTGTTTCCGACGGTGTACTCAGAGGTGCGGGACAGATGAAAGCTTTTATGACGGGTACGTTTACGGATCTCATTCTACGAGTCGTTCTCGCAATAATTCTTTCAAAAACCGCCCTCGCTTCAACAGGAATCTGGGTTTCATGGCCTGTCGGCTGGTGCGTAGCCGGCGTGATTTCCCTCACCTTCTGCTTCAAGTATATGAACATGGTGAAATATGACGGAATAGTTTAAAAGTACATTTTCATAATACAACGAAAATAAAAGCAACATCTACATATAATAAATTCAACGACCGTTTCAAAGAAAGGAAGATTCTCATGTGCACAGCAGCGACATACAAAACAAATGATTTTTATTTCGGCAGAACCTTAGACTATGAGTTTTCCTACGGAGATGAAATCACGGTAACTCCGAGGAACTATCCTTTTAACTTCAAGCACACGGAGCCAATCGAAAGCCACTATGCGATAATAGGAACGGCGCACGTTGCAGACGGCTATCCGCTCTATTACGATGCAGTCAACGAGAAAGGCCTCGGCATTGCGGGGCTTAATTTTGTCGGCAATGCCGTCTATGCTCAGCCGGTTGATGATAAAACAAACATCGCTCAGTTTGAGCTGATTCCGTGGGTTCTCTCTCAATGTGCTGCGGTCGACGAGGCACGCACGCTTTTGAGCAAGACGAACCTTGTCGGCACACCTTTCAGCGACAAGCTTCCGACGGCACAGCTTCACTGGATAATCGCAGACAAGGACAAGTCAATCACAGTCGAATCCGTCGCCGACGGGCTGAAAATCTATGACAATCCGATCGGCGTACTGACGAACAATCCGCCTTTCGAAACGCAGATGCAGCGGCTCAATGATTTCTCATACCTCTCCCCGAAACAGCCCGAGAACAATTTCTCGGACAAGCTTTCATTTGATATGTACAGCAGAGGAATGGGTGCAATCGGTCTGCCGGGCGATCTCTCATCGGCGTCCCGATTTATTAGGGTCGCCTTCACTAAGATGAATTCCGTCTCGGGCGATTCGGAAAAAGAAAGCGTCAGTCAGTTTTTCCACATTCTCGGCTCTGTCGAACAGCAAAGGGGCTGCTGCGAGGTTGCCGACGGCAAATACGAAATCACGATTTACACCTCCTGCTGCAATGCAAGCAAGGGAATTTATTACTACACAACGTATGATAACCGCCGAATTACGGCGGTCGATATGCACCGTGAGGATCTCTGGAGCAACGAGCTGATTCGTTATCCCATGCTCACGGACAGCAGCATTCTTTGGCAGAATTGAACAGATATTACAGGGCGGCCAATGGTCGCCCGTTTTATATTATCTCTCGAAAAAGACCTCCCCTTGCAGCAAGAGGAGGTTCGAAAAGAAATGGTTTTTTCCTTGAATTTATTTACTTTTTCTGCTGGGTCGGGCCGTAATTTGCCGCTCCTGTATACACAACGTCCTCGTGGGTCGGATAATATTTCGGCACAGTGAGATCCCTCTGATAAAGCCTTACATGTTCCCCTCTCGGCTTAAGGTCAACAACATCACAGCCACGCCAACAAACGGTGAATTCGATTCCGCGCACATTTTCTTTTTTCTCAACTGTATCGGCATTAAAATTGAGCTGTAGAACATCTCCCGACTTCATTTCCGAGGCCGTGCCGTCAATTTTTTTACCGTTGAGAGTAACTGACAAATCACGCATCCAATCGTACACACGGAAGCCTGCTTTGCAATCTTTTTTTGCCGTCAAGCGAATTACGCCCTCGTTTGGAATAAATGATTCCAATTTTATCTCCTCGGTTTCTTTGTCGCACGGAATGTTAACCGTAAGGATTCCGTCTTTTTCCGTCATCACATTATCCCACACTGTTTTCAGTGCAACGGGAGCTGTACCGACACAGCATCCGGCGATTGAACGAAAACGTGAAAGCGAAATCGAATTAGGCTCACTTCCGCCGGTAAATCCGCCGATCATGCGCTTATCAATGTCATGATATGTCACTCCGTCCGTATCGGGTCTTGAATTATCACACTCAACATAGCCCGTGTATTTAACCTGATTTTCCATAAGCTGATTGCGTGCAAAAAGGTTCATATCGTTCCAATACTCCTCATAACCGCATTTGATAAGCTCATCGGCACAGACTATCATATCCCTGATACAACAGGTCTCGCAGTGCTCCTCCTCAACCGGATGCCACTGCGCATACTCTGGCACCCAACCGAAGTCCGAAGAAAGCGAGCGAACATAATCATAAATCGCTTTACCGTCTTTAATATATCTTTCCTCGTCCGTGAGCCTGCCGAGCTTCACGATTCCGCACGCAAACCACATTGCCGAATGAACATGTCCGAAAAACTCCTTTTTGTAGTTAAAATACTTTGAGGAATCAAGAACATAGTTTGCAAGACCTCTCGCAAGGTCAAGCGCAACCTCATCACCCTTAAGTTCATATCGGCGAACAAGTGCCTGTAACGAAACGGCATTGCGAATCACCTGCTCTCCCCTGCCCGTATGACGTGTCAGGTCAAAGCCGCCCTCTTTCAGATAAACATCGTTCGGAAACTCATAAAGCGGCTCATCCTCATCATAATCACCGGACCAGAATGTACACACCTTTCGCTCAATCACAAGCGAACGCATACCACGGACAAGCTCCGATGCACGTTTTTCCGCCTCCTCATCCTCGGGATATTCCTCGGTAATCATGTTAAGTGCAGGCAGAATATATCCCATTTCATGAAAAGACGCATGGACCGTATGCGTCCACGGATATTTTTCGCAAAAACGCAGTCCGTGCTCACCCCACGATTTCATAAGGTGACGGCGCAGCGATTGCTTTACGTCATCGCCTTCGTTTGTATTAAGCATAAGCATTGCACTTGTTAAGCCCTCATACCACGATCCGACAAGCTCGGCGTCGTCAACACGGCAGTGAGCCGCTTCTGCCGGCTTTTTGTTCGGAAGCAGCAGCCAATAAGGCAGATTATCGTAAGCCTTGTCGCACATATTCGTTATGTAATGATGAACAAGTCTTGCACTGTTTATCGGATCAAATTTTTCATACATTTGCATTCACCTCATGATAATTTCGGTTTGCTTTGCGGAATTATATATTATTCTATCATGAACTCGGCGATTGTTCAATCATTTATTGCTAAACATTATCCGCGATTGAAAATTTTTCAGTTTTCGTCACAGGGTACTATAAGTGAATAAATCTGTTTTTGGATTGACTGCAAAGCAAAACAATATTATAATATTCAATAATCTATAGTAAAAAGGAAAGATTCAATGAAAGCGTTTAAAAGGCTATCGGCGATTTTGCTTGCGGCGGCAATAATAATCCTTACATCATGTCAGGCAAAGAGGGCATTCCCGGACGATGCCGCTACCCTCCCCGAGCTATCGAGCATGATGCCTGTGGCAGATATAACTCAAACAACCGAGCAAATAACCTCAAGCTCCGCAACTGCATTGCAGACACCCGTTGATCAATATAAAACCGCACTCACCTACTGCGTTGACACCGATAGATTCAGCCAGCAAAAAAATATTGACAAACGTATTTACCCTGCGAGCATGACGAAATTCTTGACTGCTTATACTGCGCTAAAATACGTCAAACCGGAGACAAAACTAAAGGTAGGCTCGGAACTTGATATGGTTCAGCCCGAATCGAGCCTTTGCATGATTCAAAAAGGCAATGTGCTCACTCTTTATGACCTGCTGACGGGACTTTTAATCATGTCCGGCAACGATGCGGCTTACACCATAGCCGTCGGCACAGCACGTCAGCTTCGTCCGAAGGATAAGCTCAGCGACAAGCAGGCGGTCGCATATTTCTGCGAGCTGATGAACAAAACCGCCGCTGAAATCGGCATGGCGGACAGTCATTTTGAAACGCCCGACGGCTGGGACAACGAGAAGCAGTACACCACTACAGCCGATCTTCTGACCTTAACAAAATGTGCAATAAAGAATCAGAGCATCAAAAAAATTATTTCTGTCAAAGAGACGAAGGTCACTTTCGCCGCAGGCGGCAGCATAACGTGGAAAAATCACATCAAGCTCATTAACCCGAAAAGTCCCTACTATTGCAAGGACTACATCGGCGGAAAAACCGGCACGACCGACAGCGCAGGTTATTGCCTGATATCTGTTTTTGAGAAGAACAGCAAGACATATATAATTATTGTAACAGGCTGCAAGGACGACAATGCACGCTGCGCCGCCACACTGGATTTGTATAAACGGGTTAAGTGATTGTTGAATCTTTGCATCAATAAGTAATAGAGGAAGTGTAAATCTGATGGATCCTTACTCCCTCAGTCGGCTACGGCGCAATGCCACTCCACAAGAGAACAAGCTTTGGTATGAATTTTTGCGGACTTATCCGATAAGATTTCAACGCCAAAAAGCAATAGATTGTTTTATAGTTGATTTTTATTGTTATAAAGCCAAGTTGATTATAGAAATTGACGGTTCACAGCATTATTATGGCCATAATATTTCTCTCGACAGCAAAAGAACCGAAAAATTGAATTCAATTGGTTTGGAAGTTTTAAGATTTTCAAATTACGATATAAATAATTATTTTGACGCAGTTTGCAATAAGATTGATTATATAGTTCATAAGAGATTACAAGAGAACAAATAATATTTATTAAAAAATATTATTAACAATAAATCCCCTGTAGAAAACTCTATTTACAAGCTAATAAAAAAGCTATGGCAAGATTTTTCATCTCGTCATAGCCTTTAATTTTATTAAATTCCAAAAAGTCTGCGTGCGTTTTCGTTGGCCGTGTCGATAAGCTTTTGCGTGTCGGTATGTCTGACCTCGGCAAGCTTTTCGGCGGAATATTCAATCAAATCCGACGAGTTGCGCTGACCTCTGAACGGCACGGGTGTCATGTAGGGGCAGTCTGTTTCAAGCAATAGTCTGTCCTCGGGAACAATTTCGGCAACCTCAAGCGGTTTGCGTGCGTTCTTGAACGTAACTGCACCGCCGAAACCGATATACATGCCGAGCTTCAGCACCTCTTTTGCCATCTCGGCACTTCCGGAGAAGCAATGCACAACTCCCTTGGGCTTATACTTTTTCAAGAGGTTCATTGTGTCCTCATGTGCTTCACGGTCGTGAACGATAACGGGCAAATCAAGCTCGTTTGCAAGCACGATTTGCTTTTCAAAAATGTCAAGCTGTTTATCCTTCGGAACAAAATCGTAGTGATATTCCAGCCCTATTTCGCCGACGGCAATGCACTTCGGGTGCGAATAAATCTCCCTGATTTTTTCAAGCTCTCCGTAAGAAGCGTCCGTGATATTGCTCGGATGAATTCCGACAGCAGAATAAAAATAATCGTATTTCTCGGAGAATTTGATACTTTTAAGGCTCGACGCAAGATCACAGCCGCAGTTGATTATATTCACAACACCCTTCGAGGGCAGAGATGCCAAAAGCTCGTCTCTGTCCTCATCGAATTTTTCATCGTCATAATGGGCGTGTGTGTCAAAGATTGAACGGTACATTATCTTATCTTCGCTCCGTTCGGCATTCCGTCAACAAATACGACCTTTACCTCGTCGCCTGCGTCGGCGGCAAGAATCATTCCGTTGCTCTCGACGCCGCAGAGCACGGCAGGCTTAAGATTGGAAACAACAATTACCTTGTGACCGATAAGTTCCTCGGGCTTGTACCATTTTGCGATTCCGCTCGCAACGGTTCTCGGCGTTTTGCTGCCGTCGTCAAGCGTAAGCTTCAAAAGCTTCTTAGCCTTCTTGATCGGCTCACAGTCCTTGATTTCAGCAACCTTAAGCTCAACCTTGGAGAAGTCTTCAATACCGATCTTTGCAAGACCCTCGGCTTCTTCAACCTCGGCGTTTTCCTCCTTGGCAGCCTCCTGAGCAGCTTCGGCTCTCGCTTCAATCTTTTCAAACATTTCCTTTGCGTCAATTCTTGCAAAAAGCGGCTCTGCCTTACCTACAACAGTACCGGCCTTGAGTGCGCCGAAAGCGGAAAGCGAATCGTAATCCTTGATATCCGTGTTCATCTGAGAAAGAATTTTTTCAGATGTTTCGGGCAGGAACGAAGAGAGAAGAACTGCTACAAAGCGAATGCTTTCAAGCAGATTGTAAAGCACGGTGCCGAGACGGGCTTTCTTGCTCTCGTCCTTTGCAAGAGCCCACGGAGCTGTCTCGTCAATATATTTGTTGCAACGCTTTGCAAGCGTGAAAATTGCATCAAGCGTGTCGCTGACTCTGTATTCGGACAGGAGCTTATCAACCTTGCCGACAGTCTCAACCGCAAGGGTTTTCAGCTCGTCGTCAAGCTCCTCCGCTACGTCGCCCGGCTGAACAACGCCGTCAAAATACTTGTTCGTCATGGCAATCGTTCTGTTAACGAGGTTGCCGAGTGTATTTGCAAGGTCGGAGTTGTAACGCTCTATCATGTTCTCATATGTGATTGAACCGTCTGAAGCATAGGGCATTTCGGCAAGCAGGTAATATCTCACTGCGTCAACACCGAAAAGCTCAACAAGGTCGTCTGCATAGATAACGTTGCCCCTCGATTTTGACATCTTGTCCGTGCCGAAAAGAAGCCATGGATGACCGAAAACCTGCTTTGGGAGCGGCTCACCGAGAGCCATAAGCATAATCGGCCAATATATTGTGTGAAAACGGACGATATCCTTACCGATTATATGAACGTCGGCAGGCCAGTATTTCTTATACTGCTCGCTTGAACCGTCCGGATCGTAGCCGATACCCGTAATATAGTTTGCGAGAGCATCGAGCCAAACGTAAACAACATGCTTCGGGTCAAAATCAACGGGGATACCCCACTTAAAAGAGGTTCTCGAAACGCAAAGATCCTGTAAACCCGGCTTGATAAAGTTGTTAAGCATTTCTTTCTTTCGGCTCTCGGGATAGATAAAGTTCTCGTTAGTCTCAATGTATTCTTCAAGCTGTTTCTGATACTTTGAAAGCTTGAGGAAATACGCCTCCTCACGGGCAGGCTTAACCTCACGGCCGCAGTCCGGGCACTTACCGTCAACAAGCTGCGATTCCGTCCAGAATGATTCACAAGGCGTGCAGTACATTCCCTCATAGTGACCCTTGTAAATATCGCCCTGATCATAGAGCTTCTTAAAAATCTTCTGAATAACCCTTTCGTGGTCAGGGTCGGTCGTTCTGATGAATTTGTCATAGGTAGTGTTCAAAAGGTCGCAGATTGCCTTAATCTCGCCTGCAACACGGTCAACGTGCTGCTTCGGCGTGATGCCCTCGGCAGCGGCGATCTCCTCAATCTTTTGGCCGTGCTCATCCGTACCGGTCTGGAAGAAAACATCGTAGCCCTGCAGTCTCTTGTATCTTGCTATTGCATCGGTCATTACAATCTCGTAGCTGTTGCCGATATGCGGCTTGCGCGAGGTGTACGCAATAGCGGTAGTAATGTAAAATTTTCCTTTGCTCATTATATATCCTCCTCTGTTTATTATTGTCATAATTAAAATGTTTAAATAAATTTAGCTATAACGTTATCGTTTAGATAATGTTTGTCGGGGACGTCAAAAAGCACAGGCAATACTTTTGTATTGGCGAGCATTTTTGGCGTTTCCGGCGGAAAAATAGCCAACGAGAACAAATAAAAAACGTCCCAAAGTATTAATACTTTGAGACGAGAAAACCCGCGGTACCACTCAACTTGTAATCCTTATCGGAATACCACTCGATTCTTTAACGCAGAAACACGGAAGACCCTACTGTTATTTCAGGGCTTCGGCTCAAAAGCCATAGGTGCTTGGAACTCAGCTGTCGGCTTTCACCAGCCGCCGACTCTCTGAAAAGCCTTACTCCGACCCTCTTTATCACAGCCGTTGTAAGAATAATAACACCAAATTGAAAAAAAGTCAAGGGTTGAAGAACGGGCACCGATTCTTTCCGGAACAATGCAGAAAAAGCAAAAAGGACAACCAATCGGTCGTCCTATTATTCTTTGCATAATCACATAAACGGCCGAATAAGATAATCAAATAATTTCAGTTTCGACCGTATCGGCATTATTTTTCTTTGTTATCCTTGCTTTTATGCACGGCACAAGCGTTCCGACTATTGTGCAAACAATCCACTCGATATATGCGTTATATGTTATCAGTGTTCTGATGATTTGTGTCGCATTTGAACCGAGGTTCTGAATATAATCGCTATTGTAAAATGCAATCAGAAGTGCCGCAACAAAGAAAACCGTGTTTAAAAATCCGCCGCTGAATGACGAGATAATGTTTGCAAATATCGGCGATGTGTTCCTGCTGAAGAGCTTATGTATCAGTCCGCAGCTCAGACCCATCAATGCCCTCGGAATAATGCAGACAAGCAGCAACAGAAATGGGCTGATATGGAGAAATGTCTGCCCGAAAGCATAGCTCGGGTCAAAGCAGTGTATAAAGCTTGAAACTCCGAAAACCGTTCCGAGATAAAGGCCGCAGAGCGGTCCGTACTGAACTGCTCCGACAACAACCAAAATCGGCAAAAACGTTATTGAAGCTCTGCTCATTTTAAAGTATCCGAGCGGTGTAAAACTCATTATAATGATAAGCACGGTCAAAACCGCCGTAATTATCGTTTTTTCCTTTCTGTTCCCCTTCAAAGCTGTTTTCATTAATTAAAATCCCTTCCGTTTATAGATATTTTTCAAACCCTCAAGAATAAGATTACCGTCATAAACCGTTTCCCGATCGCAGTTTTTAACGATTTCTTCTGCCAGACCGCCTGTGGCAACGGTCGTTTTAACTTTCTTTCCGAATTCCCTTTCCATTCTTGCTGTCAGACCGTCAAGCATCGCCGCTGTACCGAAAACCGTACCGGACTGCATACAGTCCACGGTGTTGGTTCCGATTGACGTAGGCGGTGCAGTCAGTCGGACTGCCGGAAGCTGCGACGTCTTTTTGGCGAGTGCTTCAAGCGAAATTCCAACGCCGGCCGAAATCGTACATCCGAGAAACGTTCCGTCCTCATCAATAAGTATGATTTTAGTCGCCGTGCCGAGGTCAACGATGAAGCACGGTAATTCGTACTTGTCAATCGCCGCAACGGAAGCAACCGCCAAATCGGCACCGAGAAAGCCTTCTGTGCCGGTAACAATTTTCAATCCCGTTCCTATATCCGACGTAAGAACCTGCGGGGTAATACCCGTAACGGTCTCAACAGCCTTGCCGACAGCATTGACGACCTCAGGAACAACGCTGCTTATTATTGCACCGGAAAAGCCCGAACAGCTTGCGTTATGAAGTTTAAAAATATTAAGAAGCTCAACCGAATACTGGTCACTTGTTCTCTTTCTGTCAGTTGCCAAGCGAGAAGTAAAAAGCAGTTTGTCTCCTTCATAAATTCCCATAGTTATATTGGTATTGCCGATATCTATTGTTAAAAGCATATCAATCACCATTTAAAATTATATTGGATTTTAATTCAAAAGTCAACATTGTCAATATAACAGTCACAATAAACTGCATTATTGGGATTTTTGACCATTTTATTGCTATCCGATTTTGTCTATTTGCCGAAAAATTTAAAGGTTGTTGAAAAAAATGTAAAACTGTTGAAAATTTTTTGAAAGTATGATACGATAAATTGAATAAACGGAGGCATATTATGAGGATTTTACAAAAAGGGTTTAATTATTCACAGGACGGGCCGGGCAATCGGCTTGTTTACCATCTGCAAGGGTGCAATTTTAAGTGTAAATGGTGCTCCAATCCCGAGAGTATGCCGCTTTTTTCCGACAAGGCCGATGACATTCCGAACGACGATGTGGTTAAGGAAATCGAGCGAAGCCGAATGATGTTCTTCGACGGCGGCGGAGTAACCTTTACGGGCGGCGAACCGACCTTGCAGCCGGACGATCTTATATATGTATTGAAAAAATCGCAGGCACTCGGAATAAACACAGCTATTGAAAATAACGGTTCAAGTCCCCGACTTTGTGAAATTTCCGATTATGTCGATTATATGATAGTTGACATAAAGCAGCCGGATGACGCCATACATAAAAAATATGTTGCACACAGCAACAAAATGACGATTGAAAACCTCATTAAGCTTTCAAAAAAGAGAAATCAGCTTCATGTCAGAATTCCGCTGATAAATCACGTTAACACAGACCCCGAGCCGTTCGCCGAACTTTTTAAAAAAACGGACATGACAAACACAGTTGTTGAAATCCTCGCCTATCATGAATTCGGCAAGTGCAAATGGACGGAGAAATATCAAATAACCGACGGTTTCGTGACCGACGAACAAATAAAAGCATTCAAAACCCGTCTTGAAAGGGACGGCATACATTTTATAACAACATAATTATAACAAGCCTGAGCGGAGGTAACGGTATGATATTTGACATTTATACACCTGAAAAAGTGACCGAAAAGGCAAAGGTGCTTTTCAAGCATGAGAGAGCCAAGGACAGACTTGACGGCTGGTTCATCGCCAAGGAAAAGGAGCTTCAGATTTACGACTCGCTTGCCGAATACGACGAGGAGGTCAAAAAAGCTCTCATAATCAAGGAAATTGTGAAGGACATTCCTCTTGATCTTGACGAAAATCAGATTTTTGCAGGCACTCAGGATGATTCCTTTGCACGAAGCTATGCACTCATCAATCCGTCGTTCAAGGTTGAGGAATTTGCAGGCTACTGCGACCCTGCCGCAGTTTTCGGCGATATCGTGCCGAATGAGGAATTCACCGAGGAGAGAATTAAAAAGGCCAAGGACGAATTTCTCAAAACGGAATATGCAAAGAAGCTCGAAAAGGTATATTCCGAGAGCGAGAGCTACACAAAGGAAGTTATCTATTTCTTCGAGCAGGTTACGGGACACCTTATCCCCGATTTCCGCTTTGCTTTGAAGCACGGACTTAAGGCTCTCATCGACGAGATGAAGGGCAAGGAGGGCAACGGCTATAAGGCATTCGTTATCGCTCTTGAGGCGGCGTGCGACCTTGCCGCAAGGTATGAAAAGCTCGCAAGGGAAAAAGCGGAGGCTCTTTCCGAGCCGCAGAAATCGCAGTTTATTCTCATGGCAGATACGCTCAAAAAGGTTCCCCTCAACGGTGCGGAAAATCTCTACGAAGCGATTCAGTCGTTCATCATATTGTGGCAGATGATGTGCCTCGAGCAGGCTCCGAATCCGTTTGCTTTCTCCGTCGGAAACGCCGACAGAATTTTTGAACCGTACAGAAACGGTCTTGACCGTGACGAGACGGCAGCTTTGTTCAAGCATTTCCTTGTTTTTTTCAACGTTGCTGACAGAAGCTGGGCAATCTCGCAGAACATCATCATCAGCGGACGCAGCGTTTGCGGCGAGGATCTGACAAACCCGACTACATATGCGTTGCTTGACGCTTACTACGACATGAACCTGCCGCAGCCGATACTCTCGGTCAAGCTCCATAAGAACACCCCCGAAAAGCTCTACCGCGAGCTTGGAAGATTCTTCTTCTCCCCCGGCATTCTCACTCCGTCGATGTTCAACGACGACGCACTCTTCGAAACGCTCGGCTCACACGGAATTGACAAGGAGGATCTCCCCGATATCGCAATCGCAGGCTGTCAGGAACCGCTGATTATGGGCGAGGACAACGCCAACACGACCAATAGCTGGTTCAACCTGCCGAAAATTCTTGAAATGACACTTACGGGCGGCTATTCGCTCATCACGGGAGAAAAGCTCTGCAATGTTGAGAAAGCTCCGCTCGAAAATATCCGTGAGGAATTCTATAAAAACGTTAAGTTCTTTGCACACGAAATGGCTAAATCTGCCAACGGTGCATCGGAGGCCATTTCAACTCAGCGTGTTCCGTTCCTCTCCTGCTTTATGGGCGGTCAGCGCAACGGAATCGATGCAAGAGACATTCACAAGCAGGGCACGAAGTATAACGGAAGCGGCTGTCTTATCCACGGCACAACCGTTGTTGCCGACTGCTTTGCCGCAATCGACAAGCTGCTTAAAGAAAGACCGCAGGACGAAGATAAGCTCATTCCGGCACTCAAAGCCGATTTTGTGGGCTACGAGGATTTGCGTGACTTCCTGCTCGGTGCAGATAAATACGGAAATAACATTGAAAAGGTTGACAATGAAGCCGGCGAAATCGCATCAAAGGTTGCCGATGTGGTCGCGAACGAGAAAAACTATCTCGGCAATCCGTTCAGACCCGATTTCAGCACCCCATCAACACATCTTCTCTACGGCTACTGGGTCGGCGCAACACCCGACGGCAGAAAGAGCCGTGACATGCTTAACTACGGCGTTGACCCGCTCTATGGCAGTGCCGAAAACGGACTCGGCTTCCGTGTGCTTTCAAATATGAAGATGCCGTTCGACAAATTCAACGGCGGCTACGCTTCCCACCTCGGAGTTGACCCGAAGTATTTCAAGGCGGAAACATATGAGGACAAGGGCATTGAATTCAGGGATAAAATTGTAAATCCGCTGTTTTTCAATCCGCTTAAAGAGGGCGTTTCACCGTTCTACCTCTATGTTAACGTTACAACAGCCGAAATTCTCAGAAAGGTTCTTGCAGAGCCCGAGAAATATGCCCCGAGCGGAGTATATATTATGAGAATCCACGGCACATTTGTAAACTTTCTCGACCTCTCCCCCGCTATCCAGCAGGATATTATTCGCCGTCTTGACCCAAAATCGGCGAATTTGGAGTAAAAAAGGTGAACAATAAAAGCAATAAAAGGCTTACGGGGCACGCACAAAATTGCGGCGTGATATGACTAAAGAAGAACGCCGCTTGTGGTATGATTTTTTAAAAAATCTTTCATACACATTCAACCGTCAAAAGGTTATCGGAAATTATATTGTTGATTTCTATTGTGCTAAAGCCAAACTTGTTATAGAGGTTGATGGCGCACAGCATTTTGAAGACAGCGGATTAGAATCCGACAAACAGAGAGATGAATTTTTGAACAATCTCGGATTAACTGTTTTGAGATATTCCAAGTTTGACGTAAACACTAACTTTGAAGGCGTGTGTTTGGATATACAGAAGCATTTGTTGCCTCGGTAGTCTTTGTCATGGATTTATAAATTTTGCTGAAATTTTATTAGCCTTCCCCTTGAGGGTAGCGCAGTGTCGACACGGTAGTGAATGACAGTCCGGCGGACGTTCAGAGCCGTGGCGTGACCGAGCCGCAGCGAGAAGGTGGGCGGCGGATTGCGCCGCTCGGATGAGGTGTCGAAATTTCATCACGCTGATTTTCATAAAATCTGACTCGCACTTTTCCACCTCATCACCGTCTTACGACAGAGCTTCCCCCTCAAGGGGAAGCCTTGGTAAAAGGTATTAATTATTCATAAGGAGCCCACCCAAATGAACTCACTCGGAATTGACATAGGAACAACGGGAATATGCGGAATTATCGTCGACTGCAAAAGCGGCGAAATTCTCGATTCCGTCAACATAAACAACGATTCATTCATAAAAACCGACAAGGACTATGAGCGAATCCAATCACCTGAACGTATAACGGAAATTGTTGAAAATATCGTCAAAAAGCTCTACAATGCCGACACAAAGGCAATCGGCATTTCCAATCAGATGCACGGTATTCTATACGCCGACGAGAGTGGCAAGGCGATTTCTCCGCTATACACCTGGCAGGACGCAAGGGGCAATCTCGAATACAAGAACAGCAAGAGCTACGCAGAACACCTCGGCTCATTTGCAGGCTACGGATTGGTATCCGATTTTTATAACCGTGAAAACGGACTTGTGCCCGAAAGCACAAAATACATAATGACGATCGGCGACTACATTGCAATAAAGCTCTGTCAAAAGCCCGAGCCGATTATGCACGTCACAAATGCCGCTTCGCTCGGTCTGTTCGACATTAAAGGAAAAAAATTCAAGACTGATTTGGGCTGTCTGCCGAGAGTAACGGACAGTCTTGAAACGGTCGGTGTATATAACGGAATCCCGGTCACGGTCGCTCTCGGCGACAATCAGGCGAGCTTTATCGGCTCGGTCAGCGACGACGAAAGTGCATTGCTCAATTTCGGCACGGGCTCGCAGATATCGGTCATCGGCAACAGTGCAGACGCACCTGACGGTATAGAAGCACGTCCTTTTACCGAGGGCAAATATCTCTATGCCGGCTGTGCTCTCTGCGGCGGCAGAGCCTTTGCGGCTGCGACAAGCTTCATTGCAAAATGTGCGGAGCTTGCGACAGGCGAAAAATGCGAAAATATATACAAGAAAATTGATAAAGCTCTCGAAAGCAAGGACGCAACTTCAATCATTGCCGACACAAGATTTTGCGGCACAAGGCTTGATCCGACGCTCAAAGGCTCATATTCGGGCATTGACGAGAACAATTTCACACCCGAGGATATTCTGCTATCAACAGTTATCGGAATGTCACAAGAACTTTACGATATGTATAAGCTCATCGGCAAGAACTGCGAAAAAATCGTCTGCTCGGGCAACGGAATCAGAAAAAATCCCGCACTCAGACTTGTGACCGCCGAGATGTTCGGCAAGAAAATCAATATTCCGCTCTATAAGGAAGAGGCCGCTTACGGTGCGGCACTTTCGGCAATGGCAGGCAGCGGAGTTTACCCGAGCCTTGACGAGGCAAGACAGCTTATCAGGTACGAATAACAGAGGAGGTTAAAATATGTTTTACAATTATCCGATCTTCTTCGAGCAGAACAGAGTTTTCCGTGTCTACAAGGGAGGAAAGCTCTTCTCCGACTTCTTCTCGGACGATTCCGAGGACGGCAACTATCCCGAGGAATGGGTCGTTTCAAGCGTTCATGCTCTCAATGAGGGAAGCACGGACGAATATGAAGGTATCTCTAAAATAAAGGGCGAGGAGCTTTATCTCAATGACGCTCTTGAAAAATATAAAAAGGAAATTATCGGTGAGCGTGACGACCTCGGCGTGTTGACAAAAATTCTTGACAGTGCGATTCGGCTTCCGGTACAGGCACACCCCGATAAAGCTTTTTCGAGAAAGTATTTCAATTCCTCATACGGCAAGGAGGAGAGCTGGTACATTCTTGCCACACGTCCCGGCGGAAGGATTTTCTACGGTTTCAAGGACGGCGTGACGATGGAGCAGTTTAAAAAAGCAATCGACGAGAGCGAAAACAGCAAAACCGTTATGGAGGATCTGCTCAATTCATTCAAGGTCAAGCCCGGCGACGTTATATATATCCCTGCCAAAATGGTTCATGCAATCGGCGCAGGCTGTCTGCTTCTTGAGGTTCAGGAGCCGTCGGATTTCACGGTTCAGCCCGAGCGCTGGTGCGGTGATTACAAGCTCAGCGACAACGAGATGTACCTCGGCCTCGACAAGGATACGGCCATGGAATGCTTTGACATTGCGAAAAAGTATCCCGCTCCGCTTGAGCCTGTCGTTATCAGCGACAAGGACGGTGTGAAGTACCTTTCGTTCATTGACGAGAGAATGACGACGAGCTTCACAGTCAGAAAAATCGAGCTTTCGGGCGGCGAATTCAGTCTTGACAACGGTGCAAGAATCTATGTCGTTACCGAAGGCGATGGAAAAATCACGGGCGACGGATACGAAAAGGCAATCAAAAAGGGAGATTACTTCCTGATGCCCGTTGCCGCCGAGGGCAGATTCAAGCTCAGCGGCAATGCAGGTATTGTTGAGTGTTACAGGTAAGATTTCTGCTGAACACGATATAAGCAAACATTTTTTAATATAACACATGATTTCGGAATTATATAATTTCAACTTTCTCCAAAGAAAGGAATGGTCAAAAAAATGCACACACTCAACCCGAACGTACTCAAAAATCAGATAAGGCAGATTGAGCCGTACTGCGTGACAAATCGCCTTGAAATCGACTCATGGAAAAGCTACTCGGGTATGCACGTCAGCCCGAACAACATTGTTCTTGACGAGAATCCGCCCATTCAGATGTATCTCGGCGACAGATGGAAGGTCGGCTACGACGAGACGAGATATTTTGAATCAGAGATCACCGTTCCTGCCGAATTTGAGGGCAAAAAGGTTTATCTTTCGATTGATTTCGGCGGCGAAGCCATTGTCAGAATCAACGGTCAAATCGTCGGAGCAGTCAGCTCGGAGGAGAACTTCGGCTGGGTTCATCGCACTGAAATTCTTTTCAAAGACGGAGTTAAAGCCGGCGAAAAGCTCAACATTCAGGTTGAGGGTGCGGTCAACTGTGCAGGCTTCTGCGACCGTGCGATTGCAGGTGCAAAATATATGGAATACACGCTCAACAAGGCGGAGCTTATCGCTGTTGACAGGCTGACGGAGAGCTATTGGTTTGATATCTCGACCGCCTGGGACGCATACGAGCACTGCGAGGACGAATACGTTAAATCCCGCCTCTTCAACGCTATGGACAATTCGGTTCATCAGCTTGATTATGACCTCGGCGGCGAGGCGTTTATCGCTTCCGTGCCGAAAGCAGTCAATGTTCTCTGGGGCGAGATTGAAAAAATCAACTATTCCTCCCCCGGTGAAATCATTATGGCAGGTCACAGCCACCTTGATGTTGCGTGGCTTTGGACGGTCAGGGAGATTACAAGAAAGACGGCAAGAACATTCTCTAACAATCTTGCACTCATGGACAACTATCCCGACTTTAAGTTTACTCAGAGTCAGGCGGTTCTCTATGATTTTATGAAAAAGCACTATCCCGATATCTACGAGCGGGTTAAGGAAAAGGTCAAGAACGGTCAGTGGGAAATTGTCGGAAACGCTTGGGTTGAGGCCGATACAAATATTGCAAGCGGCGAAGCTCTCATCCGTCAGCTTCTTTACGGCAGAGAGTTCTTTATGAAGGAATTCGGCGTTTCGTCCGATATTTATTGGCTGCCCGACTGCTTCGGCTTCACATGGGCACTGCCGCAGATTATAAAGCGTTCGGGCATGAAGTATTTCATGACCTCGAAGCTCTTCTATAACGACACAAACGAGTTCCCGTACAGCGTTTTCCGCTGGAGAGCTCACAGCGGCGATGAAATTCTCGCTTACCTTTGCAAGAAGCCGTATCAGAGCGAATACGATGCCGAGTACATAACTACGCTCCGCAAAAATAACCGTCAAAACAGCATTGTTGATTTGTCCTGCGGTATGTTCGGCTACGGCGACGGAGGCGGCGGATGCACCTTTAATCAGGTTGAACGAGGCAAGCGTCTTGAAAAGCTCCCCGGTATGCCTAAGACAAGAAACGGTAAGGTTTCAGAGTTCTTCCACGCTATTGACGGCGATTTTGACAAGCTCCCTGTTTACGACGGCGAGCTTTACTACGAAAACCACCGCGGTACTTTCACCAGTCAGGCTTTCATCAAGAAGAACAACCGCCGTGGCGAATTTATGATGAGAAATGCCGAAATTCTCAACGTTTTCGGCGGAGATTATCCTGCCGAGGATATGGAAAAGGCATGGAAGATCCTGCTTATCAATCAGTTCCACGATATTCTCCCCGGCACCTCGATTCATGAGGCAATGGAGAACACAAGAGAAGAATACGCCGAGCTTCGTGAGCTTGGCGGCAGACTTGTCCGTGACGGCAAGAATAAAATCCTCAACAATGTGAGCGTTAAGGACGATTCGGTTCTTGTTTGGAATATGCTCACCTGGCAGACAAAGGGCCTTGTTAAGGCGGAGATTCCGTATGCGGCAAAGGGCATCAAAAATTCCGACGGCAAGTTCCTTGCAAGCAAGGTTTACGACGAGGACGGCAAGCATTATATCGAGTTTTACGCCGATCCCGTTCCTGCATTCGGCTACGGAGTTTTCACTCTCTGCGATGAAACGACGGAGTTTGATACAGTCAAGACAACAAAAAATTCACTTGAAAATAAATATCTCAAGATTACTCTTGATGATAACGGACTGCTCGACGAGGTAATCGACAAGAAAACAGGCAGACAGATTCTCACGGGCAAGGGTAACCTGCTCACAATTTCTCACGACAAGCCCATTCACGAGAGCGCATGGAACATGGAATTCGACTATCAGATGAAGTTTTGGGCCCTCGACGAGGCCGAGAGCATTGAGATCGTTGAGGCGTCACCGCTCAGGGGAGTTATCCGTATTGTCAGAAAATTCCACGAGTCAACAATAACTCAGGATATCATTCTCGAAAAAGATAAACCGACGGTTGATTTTGATACGACAGTTGACTGGCACGAGCGTGAAAAGGTGCTCAAGGCAGAGTTCCCGGTTGATATCAGAAGCCGCAACGCAAGCTGCGAAATTGCTCACGGTGCTGCGGAATATCCGACGCATTACAACACAAGCTACGATCAGGCAAAGTTTGAGTTCTGTGCTCACAAGTGGGCCGATCTCTCCGAGGGCGGCTACGGTGCAAGCATCATCAATGACTGCAAGTACGGCTACAACGTGCATGACAACGTGATGAAGATAACGCTTCTCAGAGGGCCGATTCTTCCCGATCCTGTCGGCGATATCGGAATGCACTCGTTCAGATATTCTTTCTATCCGCACACCGGAACATGGCGTGACGCCGATACCGTAAGGCTCGGCTTTGAGGAAAACATCAGACTTGACGGCGAGTTCATCAAGGCGAACGGCGGAAGTAATATCGGTCATACGTTTGCAAAAATCGACGGCGACAGCGTTATTCTCGACGCAGTCAAGCCCGCTCAGGACGGCAACGGAGTAATCGTCAGAATGTATGAATCCGAGACACGTCACTGCACGGCGAAAGCGTGGTTCGACCTCGAATATTCAAAGGTTATCGAATGTAACCTTATGGAGTGTGACGAGCACGAAATTCCTTGCACTAACGGTGAATTCGAGTTCAACATGAAGCCGCACGAGGTTAAGACCTTCAGACTTATCTAAATTATAAAACAGTCTCTCTTCTTCAAATCGAATCAAGAGAGACTGTTGTTTTATATTTCCTTATTTTCGAGCATTTCTTTAACGTCAAGCAATGACGGAAGCACGAATTTTGCCATTCGCCTTGACTCATCTGACGGTTGCTTCAGGTCCGGGATACAGATAACGGGGATACCTGCGGAATAGGCTGCATGGATTCCTGCGTCGCTGTCCTCCAATATAAGGCACTCCTCTGCCCTCGCTCCGGCCTTTTCCCTTGCTTTGATGAAAACATCCGGGGCAGGCTTGCTGTGCTCTATTTCATCGCCGAAAACTCCGCCGTCAAAATATCCGTCTATGCCGTTGCCGGCAAGAATCGTGTGTGCTCGCTCTTTTCCGCTCGACGAAGCAAGATAAATACCGTAGCCGTTGGTTTTGAGAAAATCAAGAAGCTCCCTTGCTCCCTTTTTGAGCGGAACGCCTTTGGTCCTCAGGTATTCCTTTTCAGCCTCATGGGTAAGCACCATACCCTTTTCCACATCAAACGGCAGGTTATAAGTCTCAATCAATTCTGTCAGATTTCGCACGGCGGTACGTCCGCAATAAATATCGGTATATGTTTTCAGAGGGAAGTCTGTTCCTTTTTCGGCAAGTATCCTTTTATAAAATTCATACGTCATCAATTCGCTGTTGACCAGCAGACCGTCAAGGTCAAAAATCACAGTTTTAATCATAGCTTCACCGCCTTTAATTTGCTTTATTGTATCATAAGATTCGCAAAAAATGAAGTGCCGTTTTTGCAAGGGTGTATTTCTATTTTGCGAACGGATTATCTTGACTTTTTTATTCAATATGATATCATAAAATAAACTGGATAAAGGAGTTTTAAAATGGACAGAATCGTAAAAATAGGTATAATCGGATGCGGCGGCATCGCCAACGGAAAGCATATGCCCTCGCTCAAGAAAATAAAAAATGTGCAGATGGTTGCTTTCTGCGACATTATCGAAGAAAGAGCCGTCAAAGCGGCCGAAGAATACGGCGTTGAAGGTGCAAAGGTCTACACGGACTATAAGGAGCTTCTCAAAGATAGGGACATCGAGGTTGTTCATGTCTGCACGCCGAACCGTTCGCACGCTTTCATTTCGATCGACGCAATGGAAGCCGGCAAGCATGTAATGTGCGAAAAGCCGATGGCAAAAACATACAAAGAGGCTAAGGAGATGCTTGATGCTTCCGAGAGAACGGGCATGAAGCTCACTATCGGCTACCAGTCACGCTGGAGGGCGGATTCGCTCTATCTTAAAAAGATGTGTGAGGACGGCGAGCTTGGTGAGATATATTACGGCAAGGCTATTGCACTTCGCCGCCGTGCAGTCCCTACATGGGGTGTTTTTCTCAATGAATATGAACAGGGCGGCGGTCCGCTCATCGACATCGGTACTCATGCGCTCGACCTCACCCTTTGGATGATGGATAACTACAAGCCGAAAATGGTAGTCGGCACGACCTTTGAAAAGCTCAAAAATCAAAAAGACTGCGGCAATGCTTGGGGTGACTGGGATCCCAAGAAATTCACGGTTGAGGATGCGGCATTCGGCTTCATCGTTATGGAGAACGGTGCAACGATCATGCTTGAATCGAGCTGGGCTTTGAACATCAGAAATCCGAAAGAGGCCATCACAATGATTTGCGGCACCGAAGGCGGTGCAGATATGTTCGACGGTCTCAATATAAACTTTATTAAGAACGGCAGACAGTGCATTCTCAAGCCAGACCTTACAGCCGGCGGAGTCGCATTCTATGACGGCGACGGCGACGAGGATCCGTCTGTTCTTGAAGCGAGAGCATGGCTTGACGCTGTTGTCAACGACCATGAGCCTCGCACAAAAGCCTGTCAGGCGCTCGTTGTAACGCAGATTCTTGAAGCTATCTATGAATCCGCTAAAACAGGCAAACCGGTTTATTTTGATTAAATAACCAACGAATCCAAAGGACTGATTATATGAGAAACATTGAAGATGTTCGCCGCTTTTTTGATGGTGACAGATACGCTGTTGAGGTCACGGGCGTAAAAATCGACGAGATTGACGACTGCTATTCAAAGTGCAGCCTTGAGCTTGACGAGAGGCACTACGGTGCACACGGTCAGGTCATGGGCGGCGTTATGTTCACCCTTGCCGACTTTGCTTTCGCCGTTGCGACCAACACTCCCGAGGGCTTTACCGCCACAGCGGACAGCCATATCAGCTACCTAACCTCATCAAAAGGCAAGAAGCTTTTCGCCGAGTGCAAGAAAGTAAAAGAGGGCAGAAAGCTCTGCTTCTATGAAATAACGATAACCGACGATCTCGGTGTTGAAATCGCCGTCATAAGCACGACCGGGTTCCACATTAGTGCAAAATGAGGTGACTGAATGACACAGACATTATTATGTATCGTAACGTCATTTTTGATGCTCGTTGCCCCGATTTTTAAGATTGAGCCGACACCCGTCGAGCCGCCCGAAAATCTCGCCCTTGAAAACGAACCGGCAGCCGACGAAGCACGCATCTACGACCGTGTTGACGGTGTAAATGATTCCGTTTTCTACATTGCAAGACCGAACGAGAAAAACTATAAGACCGTCAACGCTTCGGATTTCGGCGTAAACACAGAGGCAAACGACAACTATACCGCGTTTTGTAAGGCGATTGAATATTGCAAGGCCAACCCGAACACTACACTCAAGGTTGACGGCGGCAAATACTATTTCAGAACCGACAAGGCAATTATGCTTGACGGTCTCAAAAACATTCTCATTGATGCCGACGGCGCACAGTTCATTTTCGAGAACCCGAATTATTTTCATATCGTAAACTGCGACTGTATTGAATTTCGAGGTCTCGGCATAACATGGAACTTTGATGTTTCAAGACTCGCTTCGCTTGTGAAGATAAGAAATGCAAGCGAAGAATCTCACAGCTTTGAAATCGAATTTACCGAGCTTGACGAGGTTTCGGAGGACATTCCGATAATGGCGTTCACAAAATATGACCCGGAAACGCTCACTCCCGGAACAAGAAAAGATTTCAAAGAAAACTATGTCTATCAATTCCCCGGCAGCATTAAAGCCGTTGAAAAAACCGAGCGCAACGTGCTGAAAATCACACACAACGGCTCACTTGATAATTATACGGACGGAGAGGTTTATCTTCTGCGCCACCATGTTTACGGCGGCAATGCGTTCAATGTATACAACACATCGAACATCACTTTTTCGAACATTAAGCTTTATGCGATTGCAGGCATGGGTTGGCTGATTGAGAACCGAACGGAGCGTTTCCGGCTTATCAACTGCGTTATCGGCCTTGACCCCGAGCGTGACGATAACAGGGTTTCGGCAACCGCCGACGGTGTGCATATTGCAAACACAAACGGCAAATTCAAAATCAGCGGCTGCGATTTCAGCTTCATGGGTGACGACGACGTTAACGTGCACGACAACGTTGCAAAGGTTACGAACAGGCTCAACGACAAAGCGGTGGAAATTTACACCAACGCAAACAATTTTGCAGCCGGAGATACTGCGATTTTCAGCAGCAAGGGCTTTGATGACCTCAACTTTTCTGCAACCGTTATGTCCGTTGTCGGCAGCAAGCTCACATTTGACAAAGAGCTGCCCGATTATATTGCCAAGGATTGCATCGTTTCAAACGGTAGCATTGACAGCGGAAATTATGTTATCAGCGGCAACTATTTCCATGAAAACCGTGCAAGAGGTCTGCTTCTTCAAAGTAACAACGGCCTTTGCGAAAACAACAGATTCTACAAGACTATGGCTAATCCCGTCAAGGTTATCATGGACATTTCGTCCGGTCTGTGGCTTGAGGGCACAGGAGTTAACGGACTTGTTATCAGGAATAACAGCTTCGTCGAATGTAACGTTGTTGAATGGGGCTCACAGATAAACATCTCGACAAATATTGACGGAAATTCCGCTGATTCAACTCTTTTCTACAATATAACCATTGAAAACAACAGCTTTGAAAACTTCTACGGCAGGCTTATTGATGCGTCAAACGTGTCCAATCTCAGAATTTGCGGCAATAGGATAAGCAATAAGGGAGGCAGTTGGGAATCCCGACGAGGACGAATCATAATTCGACAAAGCTGTGCAAAGGTTACAATCAACGATAATGAATACAAGGCATCAGTCAAAGCTCCTTTTCAAAGGCTGATTGAATTCAAAAACATTAAATCGGCGATATAACATAAGCTGCGCTTTCACCTGTTTATCTTTCGGGAATATAATAGTAATGTCGGATTATTATTTTTGATCCCCGAAAAAATGATTAATCCGGTAAATGATTGGCAAATATAATTATGACAATCAAAATCTCGGAGAGTGATAACAATGACAATAAAACGGGGAGATATTTATTACGCAGATCTCAGCCCGGTCGTCGGCTCTGAACAGGGCGGGATGCGCCCCGTACTGATAGTTCAAAACGATGTCGGAAACAAATACAGCCCGACGGTCATCGCCGCTGCAATAACAAGCCAACGCTTCAAGACTCAGTTGCCTACCCATATTCAGGTGGACGCTCAGGACTGCGGGCTCTCTAAGGATTCGATAGTTCTGCTCGAACAGGTGAGAACACTTGACAAACAAAGACTTAAAGAGCGCATGGGCAACCTCGGCGAAAAAGACATGACGAGGGTCAACAGAGCGCTGTCCGTCAGCCTCGGAATATTGAACTGAAAAAAGATTCGGAATCAAACGGTTCCGAATCTTTATTTTTCTGTTATTTTTTAAGCAACCTCTTATCAATAACATTCATACATTTGTCAAAAACAAATGTCATGCCGAGGGTCACTATAAATGTTGCAATCAGGAATAAGTATCTGTGGTTTGCAAGACCGATTTTTGAGAATATCATCATCGGGATTCTCTGCAGGATGTAAATCGCAAACACATGCTTTCCTGTGAGCTGAAGAAATTCATTGTTGAGCTGAATTTTCATCGAAACAAGAACGATTACAGCGATAAATAATACACTGCAAGCGGAGAACTGTTCAACACCCTTTCCTCTGATCTTGTAGAAATATACAAAGCCGGCGAAAGCGACAGCAACAAATAACGTATAGATAAAATCATTTTTCATGACTATTTTGTCGATTTTATCCTTAAGAAGTCCGTATATCATGCCGAACGGATAACAAATAAGAGTGTTATAAAAATACGCAGGCTTCTTGGCACGAATCAGCAGATAAACATAACCGACGGTCAACACAGTGGTCAGAATTGTGCCGATATATTTATTTCCTCTACAAATGATGAACGAAAAGAAAACAATCAGATAAAGGCAAAGAATCGCTAAAATATACCAATTGCTGTTTCCAATACTCTCCCATCCGGTGAGGGCAAGCAGATTCGTTTTCAGCGGAAAGCTTCTGCCGAGGCAAAGATTTAAAATCATAAACAACACTACAGCGATATCGAAATGAATAAGTACGCTCAAAAAGCGTTTCTTCGGTATACTTTTGATATATGGCATGCCCTTCTTGGAAATTGAGCAAATTATGCCGTAACCAGAGAAGAAGAGAAATGTCGTAACAACAAGCTGACCGAGATGTGACTTAAAATAAACAAACGATTGATCTATCATTCCCATTTCAAATTGAGCATATTGCGTAAAATGGCACAGTAGAACCAATACTACAAATATTCCGTTTATGGCCGTGGTGTTACTCTTTGAAAGATAATCATCGTGAAACTGACCTTCTCCGGCAATCTTCATTGATGCACATGAAAGTATCAGCAGAAGAAAAAGAAAAAATATCATTTATATCCCTCCATATTTTACTATATAGTACCATACATGAAATATCATGTCAATTGAATGTTAAATATAAACAATCAATATTAATTAAAAGAAAAAACCATGTTGATTTTATGAGCCAAGTATGATAAAATAAATAAGCATTACGCTGTGAGGAGTTGAACAAATTGAAGAAAAAAATAAAGTATGCCGATTTTCCGGATATGAATACGGTTAAGGACATCGTTATTTTCGGCGGTAAAAAGGGTGCAGACAAGCCCCAGTATACTTTTTACAATTTTGAAGGCGAGGTTGAGAGCAAGACATTTGCTCAGGTTAATTATGATCTCACCGGTCTTGGACAGTATCTCTACAAGCTCGGTCTCCGAGGCAAGAAGGTAGCTATACTCAGCGAGAACAGCTACTATTGGATCGCTTGCTATTTTTCGATTATCACAGGCAAGATCACCGCTATCCCGATGGATCCGAAGCTTCCCGATGACGATATAATCGACATCATGGTTCGCAGCGGCTGCAATGCAGTCTACTACAGCGAGGATTTTAAGGACACTGTCGAAAAAATGAAAAAGGCCGACGGTGTTGTAATTGAGCAATATATCAAAATCGAAGATTTCTATTCAATGGTCGAAGAAGGTCACAACGAGGTCAAAAACGGCGTTAAGAGCTATCTTGAAGATGAGGTTCTCCCGAGCGATTTGGCGTTCCTCGTTTACACCTCCGGCACAACAGGCAAGAGCAAGGGCGTTATGCTCTCTCAGGAAAACGTTGCCGCAGACAGCGTTGCTTCGTGCCGTGTTATGACCGGCGGCCCGGCAATCGGCTTCCTTCCGCTTCACCACGCTTTCTCATGGGTCGGTGCCCTTTTCTCGGGCAACCTGCTGACGGAATGGGGCTTCATCTGCCGCAGTCTTAAGGATATTCAGAAGGATTTGAATACATATCATCCGCAGAATTTCTCGGCGGTTCCTCTTGCAATCGAGACGATTTACAAAAAAATTTGGTTCACAGCGAAGAAATCCGGCAGAGAGGAAATGCTCAAGAAGGGTCTCAAAATCAGCAATTTCCTTTTGAAACTCGGAATTGACAAGAGAAGAAAAATTTTCTCCGAGATTATCAACAACCTCGGCGGCAACCTTGAAATGATTGTCTGCGGCGGTGCATATCTTGATGAACAGTATGAAAAAGGCATGGAAGCTTTTGGTATAAAAATCATCAACGGCTACGGAATCACGGAGTGCTCCCCTGCCGTTACGTGCAACCGACTTGACGCATACAAGGTCGGCAGCGTCGGAATTCCGCTCCCGTGCAATGAGATCAAGATTAAAGATCCCGATGAGGAAGGAGTCGGCGAAATCTGCGTTCGAGGCAAGAACGTTATGATGGGTTACTATAACGAGCCGGAAGCAACGGCGGAAGTATTTGACGGCGACTGGTTCCTGACAGGCGACTACGGCTATATCGATGAGGACGGTTTCCTCTTCTTCAAGGGCAGAAAGAAGAACCTTATCATTCTTTCAAACGGTAAAAACGTATCTCCGGAGGAGATTGAGGACAAGCTTTCGACGATTGAATACGTCAAGGAAGTTGTTGTCTACGAAGAAAACGGCTATATCACGGCTGAATTATTCCTCGATACAACTGAAACTCCCGACGCTAAGGACCGAATTAAGGCAGACGTTAACGAAATTAACAGAAAGATGCCGACATACAAGCAGGTCGCAAGGGTCAAGACGAGAGATACCGAATTCCCGAAAACGACCACACTCAAGATTCTCAGAAATTATAAAAAATAACATAAAAGACAAAGCACATTCAAAATGAACTCTGTCAACACCAAACCCGTCCGGTCATGAACCGGGCGGGTTTTTTATATCTCTTTATATATCCCCATTTGGGCCTTAAATATATTAATATTTTTCAAATAATCATTCAAAGTACGTTTTTAGGGATTTTGTATGCCGCAAGGGTGTTGACAAAATTTTCCATTAGAAGTATAATTCCTATAAAGAGTTTTACATTTAATGCTTTTTCGACATAAACGTACATAAGAAAGGGGGATACTGTATGTTTTTGGCTCATATTACGGACTTCGGACAGCAAAGCCTTCAAGAGCACTGCCAAAACAGTGCAAATATTGCAAAAAACGACTTGATCGATATCGGGCTGAGCAATACAGCTTATTTGGCTGCGTTATTTCACGACTGCGGAAAAGCTCACGATGTTTTTCAGCAATACCTTATCGACAGTTACAACGGCAAAAATGTAAAGCGAGGTTCGGTTATCCATTCATTTGCCGGAGTTAGCTATTTCTTAAATAAATATCATAATTCGGATAATGTCATTGAAAAAGCGGCTTCCGAGATCATTGCATATTCCATAGGTGCTCATCACGGTCTGTTCGACGTCATAAATCCCGACGCTAAAGACGGGTTTCTATACAGGCTGACCAGGCAGCCGGAATATGACGATACGGCAATACACAACTTTTTGAAAGAAATTGTTGATGAAAGCATTGTTTCCGAAGTTTTTGGCAGTTCCTCAAACGAAATGGAAAGAATACTTAAAATAATTCCTAATATTACGAAGAAAAACTCCGGATCTGAATACTGCTTTTATCTCGGCCTGTTATGTCGGCTTATAACCTCTGCGGTCATGGACGGTGACAGAACCGATACGGCAAATTTCACTTTAAATAAAGATTACAACAATGCAAAGACCTCATACAATCCATGGAAAGAAATAAACGATAATATTGAAAGAAGAATTCATAGCTTTTCATCAGAAACGCTAATTAATAAATCTCGACGTGAGTTGTCCGATCTTTGTTTTGATTTTGCAAAAAATGATTCGGGCATATACCGTCTAAACATTCCGACAGGCGGTGGAAAAACATTGTCAGCGTTAAGATTTGCCGCAGCTCATGCACTTCAAAAAGAAAAGCAGAAAGTAATATATATTGCACCGTTAATAAGTATCCTCGAACAAAACGCCAATGAAATACGGGTCTCCGTCGGAGAAGAATATGTGCTTGAACATCATTCTGATGTGATTACCGAAACCGACGATGTTGAAGAACTCGATTTGCGAAAATATCTTGAAGACAGCTGGAACTCCCCTGTTATAGCAACAACTTTTGCTCAATTTTTAAACACTCTTTTTTCTTCAAAGACCTCAAGTGTCCGGAGATTTCAATCTCTATGCAACAGCGTCATCATTATTGATGAAATACAATCGGTTCCGTCAAAAATGATTTCTCTTTTTAATCAGGCTGTAAATTTTCTCTCACGAATTTGTAAATGTACAGTTTTACTTTGCTCGGCAACTCAGCCTTGCCTTGAATCTGTTGAACACAGAATGATAATTGACGGGGATATCATAAGCAAAGACGATTTTGATAAGTATTCTGAGATATTTAAGCGAAACTCAGTTATGGATGCCGGCAATTTCAGGCTTGAGGAAATTCCATCATTTATAATTGACAAAGCCAATAATCATCTTTCCCTTTTGGTTGTGTGCAATAAGAAAGCTCAGGCGGAATTTTTATTTAACGAAATAAAATCACAAGCACAAAACTGCTTTCATATTTCAGCCGGGATGTGTGTAGCTCACAGAAAAAACGTATTGAAAAAAATAAAAGAATTATTATCAAAGAAAGGACCTGTATTTTGTGTTTCTACACAGGTAATCGAAGCCGGAGTTGATATTTCATTCGATTGTGCAATAAGATTTTCAGCCGGAATGGATAATATTATTCAAACGGCCGGCAGATGTAACCGCAATGGAGAATGTCGTTCAGATTCTCCGGTTTACATTATTCATTGCATCGATGAAAACTTAAAAATGCTGCCTGATATTCAAGCTGCCAAGCAAGCAACAGAAGCTTTGATAGTGGACTTCAAAAAAAGAGCCGATTATTATTCAAATGATTTAGCTTCCGATAATTCAATCAATTTCTTTTACAAATATCTATACTCCAACTACAGTTCAAATCATTTTGATTACCCAATCAAAAATATGCCGAGTCTTTTTGAATTGCTTTCCGCTAATAATCAATATCGAAGTTTATCTAAAAGCGCTCAATATTTTCTTTGCCAAAGCTTTAAAACCGCAGGCGACAAATTTGATGTGTTCGACTCGGTTTCGACTTCTGTCATTGTCCCGTACGGTGACGGTAAAAACATTATTAACGACTTGCAAAGCTATTATAACGATAAAGACTATCCCGCATTGCAAAAAGAAATTAAGAAAGCGAGTCAATATTCGGTTTCCGTTTTTGAATATCAATTCAAAAAACTTTTGGAAGAAAAAGCTATTATTCCATTCTGCGACAATTCATTCTATATGTTAAGTCCGGAATACTATGACGACAATACAGGAATACTTAATAAAGCGAAGGAGGAAAACACATGCAGCATCCTAATATTGTAGAATTTCAAGTCACGGGCGATTATGGTTTGTTCACCGACCCCATGACGAAAGTCGGAGGTGAAAAATGTACCTATCAGGTTCCGACCTATGAGGCATTGAAAGGCGTGTTGTCTTCAATTTATTGGAAACCCACTCTGATTTGGTTCATAGATAAGGTTCGCATTATGAATCCGATTCAAACCGAGGTCAAGGGGATCAGACCGATAAAATATAACGGCGGAAATAATGACTTGGCGTATTATACATATTTAAAGAACTGCCGTTATCAAGTGCAAGCTCACTTTGAATGGAATATGAACCGTCCGGAGCTTGAACAGGACAGAAACGAGAATAAGCATCACAATATCGCCAAACGAATGATTAAAAAAGGCGGAAGACGGGATATTTTTCTCGGTGCAAGAGAATGTCAGGGATATGTTGAGCCGTGCATTTTCGGCGAGGACGAAGGCCATTACGACAATATTTCGGAGCTGAGCTTCGGACTTATGTATCACGGAATAACCTACCCGGATGAAGCCTACAATGACGAAACTCAATGCAAGCTTACTGTCAACCTTTGGAAGCCGAAAATGGAGAACGGAATAATAACTTTCTTAAGACCGGAAGAATGTCCGTATCACAAAACTCTTCATGATATGCAAATGAAGGTGTTTGATGCCGCAGAAAATAATTTTTCGGGACTGAAAGAATTTGGGGAGGTGTATTAAATGGGATTAATGCAAAAGGCTGTTGAAACCTACGACAAAATGTCGCACCTCATAGGCAAAGAAATTGAGAAAAAAGAAACGCTCGCCCCGGTCGGACACATCATTGCAAAACCGGCGATTCTAATTACAATAGATTCCGACGGAAATTTTGTTTCTGCCGAAAAGGTTGAAAAGAAAATCCCGATTCCGGTAACGGAAGAATCATCGGGAAGAACTTCTTCTCCTGTTGCTCACTGCCTTTGTGACCAAATCGGTTACGTTTGCTGCAACGACTCCGACAACAGCAAGAACTTACTGTATATTGATCAGCTGGAGGAATGGGCAAATTCGGATTTTTCTCATCCGAAGGTTGAAGCCATTTTGAAATATGTGAAGTCAGGAACTGCAAATCAGGATTTGCTGTCATGCGGATTATTAAATCTTGATGATAAAGGAAACTTTAAAAATGAAAAAGAATTGATTTGCTGGTCTGTTTTAGGTCTTGATTCCCCCGGACCCGTTTGGACGGACAGCAATTTGCAGAAACTTTTTTCTGAGTTCTATTTGTCAAAGATCAGTAAGAAAGAAAAATCATTGTGTATGATTTCCGGAGAGGAAGCCGTCTGCACTCAGCAAAATCTCAAAGGAATTTTTTCGCTTAACGGTAACGCTAAAATAATCTCCGCCAATGATAAAACAAACTTCACTTTCAGAGGAAGATTTCTTAATGACAGTGAAGCGTTCGAAATCGGCTATGAGCAATCTCAAAAAGGACATAATGCTTTAAAATGGTTAATAGCAAATCAAGGCGTTATCATTGGCAATCGAGTTTTTGTCTGCTGGAATCCGGACGGTCTTAAGGTTCCGCAAATTCATTTGCCGTTCTTTGAGCCGGAAATGAAACCGAACGAACCGTCAGATTATAAACGGCAGTTGTTTGAAACCCTGCAATTATGTAAAAGCACTCTTAAGCCGGATAAAGACGTAATCGTTGCCGCCTTTGATGCCGCAACCACGGGAAGACTTTCCGTTGCCTATTACAGCGAATTCAAGAGCGGAGATTTTCTTGACCGACTTGAATATTGGGATGAAACCTGTTGCTGGTTCAACCGTTTCGGAATTTCTTCCCCGTATCTCAGTTCAATCGTAAAATATGCTTTCGGCACCCAACGCGGCAATGCTGAAAACGCAAAAATTGAGATTGATGAAAGAATTGAAAAACAGCTTATGCAAAGATTGATCTTTTGCAGACTGGAAAAGCAAATTTTCCCGAGAGATATAATGCTTGCACTGTTTAACAAGTCAAAAAATCTGCAAATATACAATAAAGCCAACCGAGCCAATCTATTATTTGCCGCCTGTGCGGTAATCAAAAAATATCACCATGACAAATTTAAGGAGGAATGGGAAATGTCTTTGGAAAAGGACAAAAAGGACAGAAGCTATCAATTCGGCAGATTGCTTGCTGTTCTTGAAAAAATCGAATCCGATGTTTTGAGAGAAAGAGGCGAAGATAGGGAAACAAGTGCATTAAGGCTCCAATCTGTTTTTGTTCAGCGTCCGGCTTATGCAGCCAAAGTTATTATGGATGGACTTAAGACAGCTTATTATCCGAGACTGAGTGCAGGAAGAAGAACGTATTACGAAGCCATGATCGGAGAAATATTTGAAAATCTCTCTCAGTTCTGCGATGATAATTATAATAAACCTCTTACAGAAACATATCTGTTGGGTTATTATCTTCAAAGAAACGAAATGTACAAGAAAAAAGAAACAAAAGAAAATACGGAGGTAAATGACAATGAGTAAGTTTGAAAACAAAGTAGATTTTGTGGTATTGGTATCGGTAAACAATGCAAACTCGAACGGAGACCCGCTTAACGGCAATCGTCCGAGAACCGATTATAACGGATTCGGCGAAATTTCTGACGTTTGTATCAAGAGAAAGATTCGCAACCGTATGCAGGATATGGGCAATGAAATATTTGTCAAATCGGACGACAGAGCAGATGACGGTTGCATCTGCCTCAAAGACCGTGCCGCATGCCTTTCAAAAATCAAATCACAGGATGAATTTGCAAAACAGGCCTGCGAAAAATGGCTGGACGTTCGTACTTTCGGTCAGGTTTTTGCATTTAAAAACTTCGACTGTGCTTCCGTCGGCGTAAGAGGTCCTGTCTCAATTCATCAGGCGGTAAGCATTGACCCTGTTGAAATTGATTCAATGCAGATTACCAAAAGCGTCAGCGGCGAAAGAAAAAAAGAGAGCGAACGCGGCAGCGACACAATGGGAATGAAACACTTCGTTCGTTTCGGATTATATGAAATCAAAGGCTCAATCAACGTTCAGCTTGCCGATAAAACAGGCTTCTCGGCCGAAGATGCGCAAACAGTCAAGGAGTGCCTTAAAACATTGTTTGTAAATGATGCATCTTCCGCAAGACCCGACGGATCAATGGAAGTTGTCAAGCTCATTTGGTGGGAACATAACTGCAAAGACGGTCAGTATTCATCCGCAAAGGTACACCGTTCCGTAAAGGTTAAGCTTCATGATGACGTTGCAGTTCCGTCCTGCTTTAAAGATTATGACATCAGCATTGATAGTCTTGACGGTCTCACACCCGAGGTTATTGACTGTGTATGATAACGACTATCTATTGATTTCCGGTCTGCAACACTTTGTCTTTTGCCGTCGTCAATGGGCCTTGATTCACATTGAACGGCAATGGCAGGAAAATTTTCTGACGGCAGAAGGCAGAGTTGTACACAGCCGTGTTCACGACGTCGGAGTTAAAGACTTTCGAAACGGAACGTTGACAATCCGTGGCTTGAATGTCAAATCGGACAAGTTAGGTCTTACCGGCACTTGTGATGCCGTTGAGTTTATTCCAAGCGATGACGGAATTACTTTGTCGGGATATGAAGGACTATGGAAGGTTCGCCCGGTTGAGTATAAACATGGCAGCTCAAAAAGCGGAGATTGCGACCGATTACAGACAGCCGCACAGGCTCTGTGCCTTGAAGAAATGTTTAGCTGCCAAATTGATGAAGCTCATATTTTTTACAATGAAACCAGACAGCGTGAAAAATTCGAAATATCCACCGAGCTTCGTGAAAGAGTTAAAGCTATGACTTCCGAAATGCATGATTACTATTCAAGAGGCTACACGCCAAAGGTAAAACCAAGCAAATCCTGCCGTAGTTGTTCTCTGTCAGATCTGTGTTTACCCAACTTGTTAAAATCAAAGAATAGAAACGTAAAAAGTTATATGCTTTCACATTATGGGGAGAATGAGCCATGAAGAAGCTGTTAAATACACTTTACGTCACAACCGAAGACGCTTATCTGTCCTTGAACGGTGAAACCGTCGAAGTTAATTTTCCTAACAATGTTAAGAAAAACATTCCGCTTCACACCTTAAATTCCATCGTGTGTTTTTCATACAAGGGTGCGTCTCCTGCATTAATGGGCAAATGTGCCGAAAGTCAAATTCAATTATCGTTTTATTCTCCGAGAGGACGATTTTTAGCAAGTGTAATCAACAATGAAAACGGTAATGTACTGCTGAGAAGAACACAATATCGTGTTGCCGATTCTCCATATGAGTCACTTGATATTGCTAAAAACATGATTTACGGTAAGCTTTACAATTCCAAATATGTTTTGCATAGAGTGATTAGAGATCATCCTTTACAAGTTGATTGTGTCGCCATTGAAAAAAGCTGCAAAAACATATCAGAATATATGAAAGATATTCAGAGTGCCGAATCTCCGGATATTCTTCGTGGAATTGAAGGTAATTCCGCATCAGAGTACTTCTCTGTTTTTGATGAAATGATTCTGCAAAACAAAAAAGATTTTTATTTCAACGGCAGAAACCGCAGACCTGCAACAGATAATGTTAACGCCTTGCTTTCGTTTGCATATTCTTTGCTGACAAACGAGTGTGCTTCTGCACTTCAAGGAGTAGGCTTAGATCCATATGTCGGATTTCTTCATACAGACCGACCGGGCAGAAAATCCCTCGCCTTGGATTTAGAAGAGGAATTTCGTTCCGTATTTGCCGATAGATTTGTTCTTTATCTGATAAACAATCGAATCATTAACGGCAATGACTTCGAAAAACAAGAAAGCGGTGCGGTATTGCTGACCGACGACAGCAGAAGAAGATTTCTTTCGGAATGGCAAAAGAGGAAAAAGGAAATAATAACCCACCCATTTCTTGAAGAAAAAATCGAATGGGGGCTTGTACCTCATATTCAGGCACTGCTGCTTGCAAGATTTCTGAGAGGAGATATAGACGGATACCCTCCGTTTTTCTGGAAATAAACATGATGATACTGATTACTTATGATGTTAACACTACCAAGCCTTCCGGCCGTAAAAGACTGAATAAAATTGCAAAAGTATGTTGCAATTACGGTCAGCGAGTTCAGAACTCAGTTTTTGAATGCAGTTTAACTCCGGCACAGCTTGTAAGTGTAAAGGCCGAGATTTTGGAGATTGCCGACAGAAGCGAGGACAGCATCAGAATTTATCACCTCGGCAACAATTATAGCCGCAAAATAGAACAATACGGTTGCAAAGTTGCATATGACCCGGAGGGCGACTTGATTTTATAGTGCGATGCACAGGCTGTTGCAAAAAAACCTGTAGGTTCGCACCAATGTACAAACGTTTATTATTCTATTTTGTAATTTATGAAGGCAAAATATAATAAACATTTTATATTTTTGCTATATTCTCGCAAAAGAAATAATGTTTGATAAAAATAATATTGAATATTTGTTTACTTTTGCTGTCGCTCCCTTTACCGGGAGCGTGGATTGAAATCGTTAAAAATATGGTCAAAGGTCTGCCAAAGCGGTCGCTCCCTTTACCGGGAGCGTGGATTGAAATCCATCTACCGCTGAAATAATCAACACATCGCCCACGTCGCTCCCTTTACCGGGAGCGTGGATTGAAATTCATTTTTTCCATAATTACCTTATGGCTTATACCGTCGCTCCCTTTACCGGGAGCGTGGATTGAAATTGTTATGCTTCTGTGCGATTTCGGAAATCCACCGTCGCTCCCTTTACCGGGAGCGTGGATTGAAATGCGATAAGCTTAAGGTTGTCGGAATAACCGGAACGTCGCTCCCTTTACCGGGAGCGTGGATTGAAATAAATTATACAAGACGTTTAACAAGGCCAATACAGTCGCTCCCTTTACCGGGAGCGTGGATTGAAATATTGGCAAACAACTGCCAATCACGCAAACATTCGGGTCGCTCCCTTTACCGGGAGCGTGGATTGAAATTTATTTTTAACTCTGTCAGAAGAACTTCTCGTTAGTCGCTCCCTTTACCGGGAGCGTGGATTGAAATAACCCATTCATTTAACAAGGCATATGCTTCTTGGTCGCTCCCTTTACCGGGAGCGTGGATTGAAATGTGTCAGATGAGCGGCTGCGGCTCATCTTGGAGCTGTCGCTCCCTTTACCGGGAGCGTGGATTGAAATAAAAACCCCCATTACTGCATATTTTACTTTAATGTCGCTCCCTTTACCGGGAGCGTGGATTGAAATTGATGTTTCAAGTGCTTATGACCGTTGGCAACGGTCGCTCCCTTTACCGGGAGCGTGGATTGAAATTACTTTTATCATTTTTTATTGTGATTTTACCTATTGTCGCTCCCTTTACCGGGAGCGTGGATTGAAATAAGTATGAAACATGGAATGACGGCGGTTCGTCCAGTCGCTCCCTTTACCGGGAGCGTGGATTGAAATATAATCAGCAACGAAGCATTCATGTGACGCAAGTCGCTCCCTTTACCGGGAGCGTGGATTGAAATTTCTATCTGACGAAAGATCCGATTCTTTGCTATCGTCGCTCCCTTTACCGGGAGCGTGGATTGAAATAAACTTCCCGATTACCTCAGACTGAACGCTTTGGGTCGCTCCCTTTACCGGGAGCGTGGATTGAAATTTCAGCAGGTCAATAATACCTGCATCAACTTTGAGTCGCTCCCTTTACCGGGAGCGTGGATTGAAATCGTTATATGGGAAGAATTGTAGTTCTAACGGACGTCGCTCCCTTTACCGGGAGCGTGGATTGAAATCGTAAAATGAGTAAACGGGAATCGAATGTAACAGTCGCTCCCTTTACCGGGAGCGTGGATTGAAATAAAGAGGGCGACAGAAACCTTGCTGTCTACTCAGTCGCTCCCTTTACCGGGAGCGTGGATTGAAATACATTTTCCGCTTTCGGATATTCAGCACATTGGTCGCTCCCTTTACCGGGAGCGTGGATTGAAATTTCGGAATGCCAATAAATCTCGATTGTGCCATTGTCGCTCCCTTTACCGGGAGCGTGGATTGAAATGCTCTGCGTATATTCAAGCGTTTCCCCGCCGCTGTCGCTCCCTTTACCGGGAGCGTGGATTGAAATAACCACATACAAGGTGTAATCATTCAGATACACGTCGCTCCCTTTACCGGGAGCGTGGATTGAAATGCACAGGAGAGACTGGCAGAAAAGATAGACCATCTCGTCGCTCCCTTTACCGGGAGCGTGGATTGAAATAAAGCGGCTTGAGGATTAACGACTGCCTGGCACGTCGCTCCCTTTACCGGGAGCGTGGATTGAAATTTTTGTTAAATCGCTTCCTGAAGCTCAGGAAGCCGCGTCGCTCCCTTTACCGGGAGCGTGGATTGAAATAACTTGCCTTTGAACATATTTGCATATAAAGATTGTCGCTCCCTTTACCGGGAGCGTGGATTGAAATAAGCAGAAAAGGATCATCCTTAACATCCTTTTTGTCGCTCCCTTTACCGGGAGCGTGGATTGAAATAAGCTCGGACACCTTTTTCGGTATGCTTGTGATTGTCGCTCCCTTTACCGGGAGCGTGGATTGAAATTCAAGTCTGATTGTTTTTGTTGTGCCGAGAGCGGAGTCGCTCCCTTTACCGGGAGCGTGGATTGAAATTTTTGGTGGTTCGAGAGATTGGATGTATTGCCGTGTCGCTCCCTTTACCGGGAGCGTGGATTGAAATATTTCCGAAGCATGTTTTCTTTTACTGTCGGCGTCGCTCCCCTCACCGGGAGTGCAAATTGAAATAAACCGTATGACAAACGGTACACAAAATTTTACACTACCGATGAAGAGAGTAATAGGTGCCTTTTGTGTGCCGCTGAGACGCCGCTGAGACGCCGCTCAGGCGCCTTTTGTCATACATTGTCTGCTCAATTCGGAACGTAAATTCAAATATCGTTGTCGCCCGCTTTTTCCTTGAGGGTATCGTATTCGGTTGTTTTCTCGGTCAATGCGCTGTTGACCTTACCCAACTGCTTTTCAAGGTCCTTGTACTTGTCGGCACTGACATATTTGTCGGTAGACAAGTCACCAAGCCTGATTTTCGAGTCCTTCGTTTCGGCTTCAAGCGCCGCATAGGTCTCATCGGATACGATGCCTTTCAGGATTTCAAGATTTTCCATATAAATATCCTTTGCCTTTTCCAGTGCGTCATACGCCGCCTGCTGACTGATTCGGTGCGCTTCGGTTCTCGTTATTCTCATTGCGTTATACAATGCGCCGCCGTTCATTTTTGCATAGTTGCCGACCATACCGACAGCGATATTCTTCGCAATGTCGGAATAGCCTTGACCCTGTCTGTTATGCCAAGCTCTTTAAGAACCTTGGCAACAGCCTTTTCGCTGTTTTTCTTGGAGATTCCGTTCATCTCCTCTTCGGAATACTTCTTCTCAGGCTCTGTATTCGCCGCACCCGTATTTGTGTCCTGCTGTACATTGCCGTTTTCTGTATTCTCTGTGTTGTTGACTTCTTCAGTCATATACTCTCCTTTTTTACGGATAAGGACATCCGCACCCCGTTGTTTCAGTTACGGGCAAACTGTATTTTTGATATAAAAACAGCGTCACCATTACGGCAACGCTGAAATTATAGACATGAAAAAAGCACCTTGATTTCTCAGGGTGCTTGATATGATATTTAATTACTTGTTAAAGACTTTGTTATAGCAGTCCGTGAGGTCTTTAATTACTTGCTCCTTTTCATTGTCGCCGAGAACCCCATTAAATTCCCCAGAATTATAATCCTTCATATATAAATATAATTCATCTTCAAGTTCAGGTGTCAGCAAATCTAATTTTACTTCAAATACAACAACAGATAAAATCATTAAAAACCTTTCTCGTTCAGTTAACGCATCTTCATCTGTATCATATAAACAATGCTGTTGTATTTTTAATCCTGAATCTAATTTCCTTGACTTTATTAACCTTTCAACTTCATCAAGATAATCATTATAACTTACTTCGTAAACCATTTTTTCACCTTTTTCTGTGCTTCCACACATCGGATGTAATTTTTTTGTTAGATATAATATTTATTTGCACTTTTGGATATTGCTTTGAAAACTGCTTCATTACACCTTTGCAGCTGTCACACATGCCTCTTTCCGAAAGCATCGTAATTGACTTAAACGGTTTCTTCTCATATAAATCTGCGAAATATTCAAAAAGCTTTGCTTCCGTGTCTTGATAAGTTTCTCCTCTTATTGAATTATCTTTATCAATAACATCAATATACGAAAATCTGCGGTTATCTTTTAACAACACAAGGTTTGATTTTCCCTTATAGCCCTTTGCGCTGTCCGACAGTCTGCTGTGTGCAAAATACATATTTGCCTTATCGTTGTCGATATATGCTCCCGCAATGTTACCACTCTTTTTAAATTTACTTGTAAACATCGTTCTCTTTTCAGTGAATACGACATCATCAAGCCTGAGTATTTCTTCAACACCCAAATCACCGGAGTCAATCTTATACTGATTGACAATTCTGTATTTTGCCTTGAGCGATTTCCATAATTCAGAATCTCCGTATTTAATCTTCTGAAAATCCTCAAACTTTGACGGAAATATCTCTTTAAGCGTTGCCTTGTATCTGGAAAACTGTTCTCTGTCTGTGCTTAGATTATAATATTTTTTGGTTTCAATGTCAACAGTTTCCGTAGCCGGATTGCTTTTTATTTCTGTCTTTCGTTTTTCCCACTCATTGAGCTTCGCACGATATTTCGCAATATTGGCAGGGTCAATGCTTCCGACAGTCAGCCGCTTATATTTTTGAATCATATTTTCAACATGTGCCCTGTTGAGCTCTTCCGTGCTGTATTCGTTCAGCTTGTTATCTTCCGTCTCATAATGCACGATATCCTCAAGCTCGGGATAATACGTTCCGAGACCGTGACGGCAACGAGGGTGAAACAATCCCTCTGCCATAGCCTGAGAGAGCAGCATATAATCTCCGTCGTCAGGCGTTCCGCCCGAGTAAACATCATCAATCAGTAATCCAATAAAGGAAAAGACCGCAAATTCACATTTCTCAGTGAGTTTGCGGTGATATTATTTATCTTTTATTTTACGGCATTTCAACTTCGTACATATCGTCAAAAGTTACTTTTTCCTTTGGTCTTATGGGTACATATTTATTCTGATAATAGCTTTCATGTTTGTACTCATAAGATCCGTCCCGGTTTACGGTGAGCACATTACAGCCTCGCTGAGCGCCGTATCTGTAAATGCCCGGATATGCAAGATAATCAACCGACATTCCGTAAAAAAGGTCAATTCCCTTGTACCTGAAGCCTGCATTGTTCATATGGTCGTGTCCGCAGAACACTGCCTGCGTCGAACCGGAACGATGAATTGCGTCAAAGAAACCGAAATTGTTAGGGCTGCAGCTCACAGCACCCTTTTTCTCTCCGATTTTACCTCCGAGATACTGAACATTCTCGGTATCGTTAAATCCGTTTTCTTTATACTCGGTATATGCGTCAAGCATCTCGGTTACGGGAATGTGCATAAACACCATTGACTTCGGCGTTTTGCCGCCGTTCTTCTCCGTAAGAGCAACAATTTGGTTTTCATACCATTCAACCTGATTCTTATGAACACAGTCGTATTTTCCGATCATTCCCCAAAGATGTCTCTCGACATAAGCATTGGAATCAACCATCACAAGGCTTTGAGTGATTTCGCCCCTTGAGTTTTCAATATTAATTATGTAGTTGCCAACACCGTCGATATCTTCCGGTCCTTTCTGCAGCAGGCAGTGCGGATATTTTTCCTTATCCATATACAAGTCGGAAGCCTCGTCACGGTTGAGCATAGCGTGTTCGTCCGTATCGTGATTACCGTATACCAAACACCAGTAAACACCGAGCTTTTCCATAAGCTCAGCAAACATTCTTGCGGATTTTTCGTTATCTTTCGTTCCTGCCTGCAAAGGAACGGGATAAACAACATCACCTGTTACAACAACAAGATCCGGCTTTTCTTCCGTAACCATTGCGGCAACGGCATTGAGCGCCTTCAGGTCTTTACTCGTGCTAAAAGATCCCGCACCGATATGGATATCCGTCAAATGCAAAATGCGGAAATCCCTGTCGGTTGTAAATTTATATGTTCCGTCCTCATCAACAGTCGGAATAAGCTGATTATCATATTCAACCTGCTTAACCTCATCACGAATGAACTTGAGATTCGATTTTACTCCGATTGTGCCCGCACCGGTTATAATTCCGAGTATCAGAGCAATATTTACGATTATACTTATAATAACATTCATAAAAAATATCCCCCTTGCGGTTATTTTTTTAATTATATCATATAAAAGATATTTAAGCAATTAAAATCAGCATAGATTTTTTTACTTTTTCTCTGCGTTGTAAATAGATGTGACCCATTTCAGTAAAAAAAATAATAGTATATAGTAAAAGATTATTGATTAAGATAAATCATATAAATTTGAAGGGCCGTCATTTAGACAGCCCTAAAACTTTTTTAATCATCCATATAAATCGAAAACGGAACTTTATAATCCTCCGTCGGAGCTTTTTGAGACTTTGCTTTCTCTTCATCAGTCAAATGGTCCGGCCGCTCATCAACAAAAGCATGAAAAACCTTGCCGTAGTCCATCAATCTTGCAATGGTTTCGTTTTTGAAGCGGGTTACAAAACCGATTTCTCTGTTTTCCGATGCGAAAACAGTTATCGCCCATTCGTCATATTTGTTATCCGAATCTCTGAAAAGAAAAAGCTCAGTTCCGGGTTTAAGCTCATCCAAAAGCTCTCGTCCGTTATCGCTGTTCAAGTCAACATGAAAATTCAATCCGGCAATCGCCGTTTTAAGGACAAGAACGGAACGCCTTTTTTGACGAAAAGCGTCTTTGTTGTAAAATCCTGACCTAAGAGGCTGTCCCTTTTGTTGAACTAAGTAATCAGCCATTTACCGTTCCTCCCGTAAGATTCATTATCTTTTTTTCAAGCTCCTGCTTTTCATTTGCACAAATCTTTCCTCGAATTCTCAGCTCTGCCATATATTCGTCAATCTTTTCCTGACTCGAAAGCATAGGAAGTGCATTAAACGGAAAACTGTTACGAATCTTTTCAATTTCTTCGTGAACAATTTTAGCTTTGTTTTTAAACAATTCAACTTTATTAAGAATTATATAGTCCTCTTCAAGCGGAACAAAAAAACGGTAAAGTTTTTTAGCTAAAGTATAGTCTGTTGAAAGTGCCATAGCTTCGGCTCGGTATTCTTCTCGCGGATCACTTTCTTCACTTTCCGGTTTTATACTATAAGAAAGATTCAAATTGCCATAAGGTTCAAACAGAAGACTGTGGATTATGGAAATTGCTTCCGCATCCTGATTTTTATATGCTTCTACCGCTTTTGCATAAAGCTCTTTTTGTGCATCTGTAATATCCGTGTTTATTGCCGGATGGAATTCTGTCGTAATATCGTGATATTGGCTCTGCATATTTTTCAGTTCTTCTTCACTGAGTTCCGGAAACTCTTTTAATGTTAGGTCGGCATTCTCAACGGCAGAAATTCTTTCTTCCCTCTCCCGTTCAAGCTCTTTATCAATCGCATCAAGGTCAATCGATTCACGGCGATTAATAGCTATCTGGATCAGCTCCGCCTTCCTGTGAAGAAGTGATAATTCAAGTTCGTCATTCAGGACGCCCTCTTCAAAATTTCCGACAGCCTCCATATATCTTTTTCTTATTTGAGGCGCTTCAACATACAGAAGCCGGTCTTTTTTCTCATACAAGCCAAGCAAAGCAACTCCTTGAGTATTCACTTCTTGCCCGAATAAGCTGTAAAAACTCTGATTTCTCATTTTACGGCACCTCCTATTGAGGCAAGAATATCTTCTGCCGTTATGTTTTCAAGGTCACTGTCGTTAATGTTTTCTGCCGAAGCGATTCTGTTCGCCTGAGCGTTAATTGATTTTTCAAATATATTTCTTGCAGTTCTTGCATTTCCGAAATGTTCATCTCTCGATATAAAAAGAAAATCAAAATGATCTTTTAAAATCGATCGTGCTTCTTGGGTTAAAGCATATCCGTTCTTACTGCAAAACCGTTCAAAAATCAGAATAAGCTCATCGCCTGTATAATCAGGAAATTCAAAATATTTGCTGAAGCGAGAGGAAAGGCCTGGATTTGAATCAATAAATTTATGCATCAACTCCGTGTAACCGGCCACGATAACGACAAGCTCATCACGATGATCTTCCATAGCTTTAAGAATCGTTTCAACAGCTTCTTTTCCGTAGCTGTCATCGTTTTCCCCTGCGAGCGAATATGCTTCGTCAATGAACAGAACTCCGCCCATTGCCTGCTGAATAACCTTTTGAGTTTTGATTGCCGTTTGACCGAGATAACCTGCAACAAGTGCGCTGCGATCGGTTTCAACAAGCTGTCCCTGAGGAAGAATGCCCATATGGTAATAGAGTTTAGCTACAAGTCTTGCAATCGTAGTCTTTCCTGTACCGGGATTTCCTGTGAAAACAAGGTGATACGATATCGTCGGTATTTTCATTCCTCTTGCTTCACGGATTTTTGTAACTTTAATAAAATTCATAAGACTGTGGACATCTTTTTTACACCCTCAAGCCCGATAAGCCCGTCAAGCTCTTCAAGAAGACTTTCTGCAGAGAAATGGGATAAGACACATCCGCTTGAGCAAATACGATGGACGGTTGAAAAAAATAGAAACTGCAATACGCACTATGTTAATGTTGTCAAAGCACTTAAATGGTGGCGCAAGACACAATATCCAGATATGAAACATCCAAAGAGCTATCCGCTTGAGCATTTTATTGGCGATTGTTGTCCAGACGGCATAACCAGTGTTGCCGAAGGAGTTGTATTGACACTCGAAAACATGGTTTCTCAATACCCCACAAAACCGTTCTTAGCTGATAGAGGTGTTCCTGAGCATGATGTTTTTGCAAGGATTACGGACGACGAATACTCGGATTTTTATGATACAGTATGCAAAGCCGCTAAAATCGCCCGAGAAGCCTTTGATAATGATAAATTATATGATAGTGTATGCAAATGGAGAGAATTATTCGGAGGTGAATTCCCAGCTGCTCCTGAACCTTCAAAGAATAATTCTTCAGCGGGGTTTACACATCGTACCGAAAAATCATCTGCTGTTCCAGAAGGAAGATTCGCATAAATGGAAGCAAAACAAATACTAAGTAAACTTAATCAGGCACGAAGAGCATTAGACTCCTTGTCGCAGGTTGAAATAATTGACGAATGGGACTTTGATGAAAAACTAAATGTTTGGTATTTGCATTTGGGTATAACAATTGATTATAAAACAAAATACTTCCCACAGGTATCCAAGTGGTATATTATCGTTGATCCTAACTACCCAAAAGGAAAGATAAAGGTATATCCTGATGCAAGAGACAGTATAATGGTTACATTATATCATCAGGCTAATAACGCTAAAGTCGAAAGGAATGGACTGTGGAGAAAAGGAGCATTGTGCCTTGAGGTAAATACGATATCTACTTTTCAGTCAGAGCCTTATAGCGTTGATGAACGCTTGCTATACCATGTAAAAAGGGCGATTAATTGGCTTGAATTAGCCGCAAAAGGACAATTGGTTGCAGATAACGAGCCATTTGAGCTGCCCGAATTTACTTTGAGCAATGTATTAGAATTGAAATTTGCTTTTTCTGAAGATATTGTTACTTTTATGCAATGGGAAAGTACCGATTGCATATATGGAATCGCAGAATTAGATGTTTATAAAAGCAAGCCATTTGTGTATTATGTAAAGCAATTTAAATCATTAAATGGTAACATCGAGCACTACACGCAATGGGGTAAACATCTTTCAAAAACGAATATCTCCCCTCCAATTAATGCTCCGTGGATACTTTTGAAGCAGCCTCCAGTAATTAATGAGTGGCAGGCACCAGAAACTTTGGGTGATTTAATAGATGCCTGTAATAGCCAGCACATTGATGTTATGAATGTGTTGAAAAATGTTGTTTCAAAGATTCGAGATGGAAAACGTCATCTACTTCTACTCGGCTTTCCTGTACCGAAAACTTTTGGTGGTGAGCCTGAAATTATTTTTTGGCAGGCATTGTACTTACCAATCGTATCCCATGGTGGAAAGACTGCAAATGGATTTCGGACTAATCAGCAAGGTTGGTGGTTGCGTGACAAAAGTGAAGTTTTGACCCCAAAAACAAAGCTGGATTGGATTATTTCAGAGAACTGGAATCAACAAGAAATATCACATAGGGGCAAAATGAATGACCTCATGCTTAGAAATAAGATATTACTTATTGGAGCGGGTTGTGTTGGTGCATCAGTAGCAGAAATACTTGTACGGTCAGGAGTATATAACATTACTGTTGTAGATTCTGACATATTTGAGATTGGAAATCTATCTCGCCATGTTCTGAATATAAGTAATATAGGAGAAATTAAGGAACTATCTTTGTGCAATTATCTTAATTCTTTAAATCCGCATGCTAATGTTGAGGTAATAAACAATACACTTACAATTGATGAGGAGTCTAAAACAAATATTGACTTGGACAAATATGGTATAATTATTGATTGTACTGGAGAAGATGGTGTTCTTGATATTATCCAAAATTGCGATTTTAAAAAGAAACATATTTTCGCTTCGGTATCTGTTGGTTTAGGAGCAAATCGATTGTATATTACACTAATGAACAATATAGATTTTAATTTTAGTACTTTCTATGATTTGATTGCTCCGTACTTAATGTCTGAAAAAACTTTATATAATGATTATAACTTGCCAAGAAACGGTATCGGATGTTGGCATCCAACCTTTCCCGGAAGAAGTGATGATATTTGGTTTGCCGCTTCGATTGCTACAAAAGCAATCGAAAACTATATTATTACAAAATCCGAAAAGACGATTTCGCTTGTTTATGAGCAAAGAGAAAGCAACGGTATTTTTGAAGGTTATGCGCTGGTGAATAAAACAGAAGATGGATAATTTATTTTTTCAAGATAATAGTAAAATATATAATATTAATTTAAGCAAAGAAGCCTACGAAAAGATGCTTTGTTATTGTAATAAAGCATATCCCTATGAAACGGGAGGAATATTAATAGGAAATTATTCTCAAAACCAAACGATTGCAAACATTTTAGAGATAACGCCGCCGCCCCAAAACTCTAAACATTCAAAATGTAATTTTCATCGAGGTTCAGATGGATTAAAAAAGATTTTAGATACAATGTGGGATCAAGGTCTGTATTATTTAGGAGAATGGCATTATCATCCGAATGCATCATCTTTACCAAGCGGTGTTGATAATAACCAAATGATAAAATTATCACGAGACAAAAAACTAAATTGTCCAGAACCAATTCTCATTATTATTGGCGGCTATAAAGATAGCTGGAATATAAATGCCCGTTTGTATGTAAACAGTCAAGGAATCATTATGAACCTGAAATAGTACAAAATGATTTTGTTGATTGGAGCATTTCCGAAAACATCGACCCCGAGAAGCATCGGAAATACTTCTCAGGGCAAATTTAGCTCAAAATTCTGCGTTTCGTGGGCTTTGGGTACATAGCTTAAAGACCTCGGACAAGGTGTTGAAGTACGGCGAAAATAACAAAGTGGACTTCTCCAAGCATCCTACGGTAGTTAAGCGTGGCAGCGTTAGAACAATCAATATTTACGTCGCTGTTCCCGATGTTGCATAGGACAAGCCTATCGCACATTGGAACTTAACACCGACCTACGGTACAATATAAACGCAAGGAGGCCGAGCGTATGAAAGACAAAGCCACTCATCTACATGTAGACGGTCACGAAAGAACGCTGATATCACATAGCCTTGTGGAGCTAAAAAACGCTCTCATACGGCAAGGCAGATATACAGACTGCATTGACGAACTCATTTTCAAAGTAGCCAATGCGCCTGTAAAGAAAATGAAAATCGAATATGTCTAAGGCAATTCAAGAGTGAGCCGCTTATTCTTTCCCATAAGAGTAAGCGGCTTTTGCATTTCTTTTTTTGTAAGCCACACCATTAACGATTTTTTATGGTGGGCTTGGTACAACGATTTGCATAGTAACCTAAAACAATCCCACGCAGAAAAGATAAAACCCGGCAGCGATAAAATCGTTGTCGGGCAATGTTCTATCTGGGACTATTCAGATTTCAGAAAAAAATTAATCTATACTGCCTTTTCTCTTTTGTTCTTCAGTATTCTCTCCGCCAAATATTGAAAAAGAGCTTTACTTCATTAGTATTTTTCATGATTTCTTCTTTCATCTATATAGTTAACTTACAATAATACTTAATTATTGTAAGTTGATAAAGGATAATATCTAATTATCCATTTAAAATATTAGGAGGTATCTGCTTAAATGAAACTATTAGAGAAAGAAAAAATATATTGTTCACAAGGAGATACATCTGGCAAGCACATACCTAAAAAGGTCTTTAACAAGGCCGATGGCTGTTTTTTATTTGACTCAAATGAAAAAAGATTTTTGGACATGCAAATGTTTAATAGTGCAGCTAATTTTGGTTATCAACGATCAGAATATAAAATTTGTATTGAGAAAAGTTTGAACCAGTTGCCTTGTTTGGCTGGAGAATTTATGAGTGAAAGCCGAATAAACTTGTCGGAAAAAATGTGCTCTTATATTAAAGAAAAATACGGAGTAAACGGAAGAATCCATTTTACTGTAGGAGGTGCTCAAGCAGTTGATGATGCACTAAAACTGGCAATTAACTTTAATTCAAAAAGAAACATTTTTGCCTTTGAAGGCGGATACCATGGACGTACTATGGCAGCTTCTAGTGTAAGTTCAAGCTATCGGTACACAAAGCAGTTTGGGAGTGTACTAAATACCACAAGGATTCCTTTTCCCAATTGTTCAAGTTGTGTATATAACAAAGAAAGTTCCTCATGTGACCTATATTGCTTAAAACAGTTTGAAAGAATGTTTGAAAGCGAGTTTTCTGGAGTGTATGATACAAACTCAAGAGAATCTCCTTATTCAGCTTTTATTTTAGAACCTGTATTAGGAAGAGGTGGTTATGTTTTTCCACATCCTAATTATCTTTCAAAATTAGTAGACATACTACATAAGCATAATATACTCGTAATTGCCGATGAGGTTCAAATGGGTTTTTTTAGAACAGGTAGTCTTTGGAGTTTTGAAAACTATAATATTGTACCGGATATTATTGTTTTTGGAAAAGCAATTACTAATGGGTTATGGCCTCTTTCTGGAGTATGGGCCAAAGAAGAAATTATTTCTCCTAATATATGGCCCACAGGGTCAACACACTGTACTTTTGCGGGGCATCCTATTGCTACATCTCTTGGACTATGTACTTTCGAAATAATAGAAAGCACAAGCTTTAAACCAACTATAAGTAAAAGTACCAAAGGATTTAACAAATCTTTAATCAATATTGCGAAAGATTATGCCTGTATTGGAAGAACACAATTTAGTGGACATGCTGCTGGTATGGATATAGTTAACCCTAAAACAAAAAAACCTGATCCAGTTGCCGCACACAAGCTGGTAGAATATGCATTGAATGTAGGTACAACAATTCATGGAGAGAATATAGGATTAATACTAACTGCTGGTGGAATGTTCAATAGCCAACTAATGTTATCACCTTGTCTCTTTATTACAGAACAAGAGATACATTTATTTGAAATGATATTTAGAGATTGTTTGGACAAAACAATTCTTGAATAAACTGTGATAACGAATTTGTTTCACAGAATAAGGTGAGAACCCGACAAATAATTGATGAATCAAATGATTTAGCAGAAAAAAGCAGACGGCTCCAATGAAGCTGTTCAAGTGTGCGATTTGTAAATGATTCATTTACCTGACCATACAAGGAACGTATATCTTCTTCTGTAAATAAATTGTGAGAAGTTATAAAGTTTTTTGTATGGACGGGATATCTTACTAAAGCTTCCTGCATTATTGCACAAGTCCAGTAAAAACGGACAATAGAAAAAAACACCCCCTTATGGTAGAA